>VFSW01012514.1_pt1 | contig 11844 bp, 7 predicted proteins | sample 5358111 | NCBI WGS metagenome assembly VFSW01 (sample SAMN11554181, study PRJNA540505) | mine drainage metagenome | isolation source: sediment from site ElyBrook_90M | place: USA: Ely Copper Mine, Vershire, VT | collected 2017 | reverse complement strand
CACCTGCCTTGGGCGCAGGGGGTCCGCGGTTCAAATCCGCGCGCCCCGACCAATCTTCACTTTTAGCACGTTCAAAGATCAGATCGAAAAGCTTTCTGTATGTAGGTGCGAAAACTTACGCGTCCGTATCTATCGCAGTTCAAAAGCACGGATTTTGAGCAAGTTTGACCGCGATCCGTCGAATTCCTCGTAAGGTACAGAAAATGCGCCTTCGTTCGCGAGTTCAAAAATCCTTTGGACGGTGAGCGCGTTTCCCGCTGGAACCTGAGCCCTCAGCAGTTCCGCCACGGCCTGCCATCACTCACTATGCCAGAATCGGCGCGTCACTGGACGGTTGGTCGGCAACCCGGAAGCGATCCCAGTCTTTGCGGCTCGCCAGAGCAGTAGCCTGGTGGCTCATCGCGCTGCGAGGGCCTTCCGCAACGCTTGGTAGGCACGCTTGGACCGATAGTCCCGATCGAACGGCAGTGCCGCGCCTTGTGCTTTCTTCGAGTGCGACCCGATCCAGGAATACTTATCCGTGAAACCCCAGGTCTGAATCGCCGTGCATCCCGGGTGAAGCAGGCAAGCGGTGGCAATCTGGCCATAGAGGTCTGCCTGCCGCTGTAAGTCTCCGGCGCGAGCATTGCCGTTGGTATCCACTGGCAGAGCGACGTCCATCTCGGTGATCTGTACTTGGACGCCGAGATCGACCAAGCGCTTGATATTGGCGGAAATGGAAGGAATATCGGCGTGCAGGTTCGCAATGTGCATCTGGAGACCCACGCCGTTGATCGGGACCCCTCGCTGCAGGAAATCACGAACCATGGCATAAATCGCGTCCGACTTCGGATTTACGGCCTCCGCCTCCGCCTCGTTATAAAACAGCAACGCCCGCGGATCGGCCTCGTGCGCCCAGCGAAAGCAGCGCTCGATGTAGGAGTTGCCGGCTGACGCCAGTCCGATTCCGGGCTGGTCTCTCCAGATCGTGCTGCGCAAAGTTCCCGGCTTCAATTCGTCAAAGGCCTCATTCACCACGTCCCATGCGAAGATCCTGCCGCGGTAGTGCCCGACCACGGTTTTAATGTGCTTCTCAAGAATTTCAGCAAGTTCGCTGGAAGTATACTTCCCTTCCGTGAGCCATCCTGGATTCTGCTGGTGCCAGACCAGTGTGTGCCCCCGCACCTTCATATTGTGCCGGGTTGCGAACTCCATAATCTGGTCGGCCTGAGAAAAATCAAACGATTCCCGCTTTGGATGCACTACCTCCCACTTGAGCGCGTCTTCCGGTTCCACCATGTTGAACTCCTGCGCGAGAGTGGACGCGTAGACGGTTTCGGAAAGTTGATCCGGTCTCACTGCCGTGCCGATCAGAATTCCTGAGCCCCGCACAACCTCACGTAAGGTTTGCTTCTCGATGTCAATCCCGGATGCCGAACAGACGATTGCCGCCGCCAGCGCCAGCCCCTTCATCGTGGACCTCATATCGGCTCACTTTGCCTGAGGGAGGAACTTCTGCAAAGGACATTGATCACACCGCGGTTGTGACTTTAGGCAGTAGTTCTTGCCGACTCCGACAATGAGCCAGTGCATTTCGTTGAAGACCTGCGCGTCCTCACTGCGCGCGGTTGCGCTCATGCGAGAAGGCCGATGGCACGAGCCCAGTGGCCCAGCGGCCGTTTTTGCCGATTGCGGTTTCGGTACATATCCACGCACCACTTCAGTCAACGATCGCTCGCACAATTGCCGGATGTCGTCATAGCCGGTCTTGCTGGAAACAATAAGGTGCCTTTCCAGAACGCGCCGCGTGTAAGCGTCCACAACAAAAACGGGGTGATTGCCGGCATACAACAAAATCGAGTCCGCCGTTTCCGGGCCCACACCGTGGAGCGCCAGCAGTTCGTCGCGCAATTCAGACGTCGGTCGCGCAAACATCCGCGTGAGCGAGCCGCCGTAACGGTTATCAAGAAAGCTGACAAAACTTTTCAGGCGCTGTGCTTTCTGCCGAAAGTAACCGGAAGAACGAATGCATCTCGCGAGCTGGGGTTGGGGCGTGCGCCGGATGCCGTCGATGGTCAGTAGCCGCGCTCTCCGAAGATTGGCGAGAGCCTTCTCGACATTTGTCCATGTGGTGTTCTGTGTGAGATACGCTCCTGCAATCACCTCAAAACGCGATTGCGCGGGCCACCAGTGTTGACGTCCCCACATGACAAACAGGGTGCTGTAGTAGGCGCGAATGGCGTCTTCTTGGGTTTCGTTCATCGCGGCACGGACGCAGGCGTCCCTATTGTAGGGCGCCGCTGGCCCGTTGGTTGCTCGTCGTTTGCGGTTCGTCGTTTCCCCTGACAGTAGATATTTGTGTGCCAACGACTAACGACTAATCGCAAAACAACCATTGCGGCCGTTTTCAGCCGTCAGAGACAGTATCCATGCACCGAAGAGCATGGTCTGCCGGGTGTGATCCTGCGCACACGACGCTTTCTTGGCTCAAAGACCGTCGATAACCGGCGCAAACCGTTATTCCCGCGAAGTACAGGTACCTAAGTTACTTTTGCGGAATTCCCATTGGGTTGACAATTTGTGTCAGTGCGAAAGCTTCCTCGCTGATTCCCCCGAAAATCAGCGGCTTCGCACGAACCCCGTATTTTGCGGGAATACAGGAGAGATATGTCTCAGCGGCTGGGTGACCTGCTCGTAAAAGAAAAGGTCATCACCCCAGAGCAGTTGGAGCAGGCGACGAAACTCCAGAAGGAGTCTCATACTCGGCTCGCCTCGGCGCTGGTGAAGTTGGGCTTCCTTTCGGATGAGGATGTCACCAACTTTCTCTCGCGCCAGTACGGCGTGCCCGCCATCAATCTTTCGTATTTTGAAATCGACCCGGCCGTCGTCAAACTGATTCCTTTCGAAACCGCGAAACGTTATCAGATTCTACCGCTCAGCCGCGTCGGCGCTTCGCTCACCATCGCCATGGTGGACCCCACCAACGTTTTTGCGATGGACGATATCAAGTTCATGACCGGCTTCAATATCGAACCGGTCGTCGCTTCCGAGAGTTCGATTATTGAAGGCATCGACAAGGCATACGGCACTTCGAAGGAAGAAGAGCTTGAGCAGGTCATGCAGTCAATGAACGATATGGGCGATGCCGCCGATGTCGAAGTGCAATCCGAAGAGGCCGAACTTGAGCTCAAGGAACTGGAGAAAGCGGCGGACGAAGCTCCCATCGTCAAACTGGTAAACCTGGTGCTTACGGATGCCGTGAAGCGGGGCGCAAGCGACATCCACATGGAACCCTACGAAAAAGAGTTCCGCGTCCGCTTCCGTATTGATGGCGTTCTGCAGCTGATCATGAACCCGCCGCTGAAATTGAAGGACGCCATAACCACGCGCCTCAAGATCATGGCCAAGCTCGACATCAGCGAAAAGCGGCTGCCGCAGGACGGCCGCATCATGCTGAAGATGCAGATCGGCGGCAAGAAAAAGCAGCTCGATTTCCGCGTGTCCACGCTGCCCACTCTCTGGGGCGAGAAGATCGTGCTCCGGTTGCTCGACAAAGAAAACTTGCGACTCGACATGACCAAGCTCGGTTTCGAGCAGGAGTCGCTGGACAAGTTCCAGAAGGCCATTCTCAAGCCCTACGGCATGGTGCTGGTCACCGGACCCACCGGATCGGGCAAGACGAACACGCTTTACTCTTCGATTTCGCAACTCAACCAGCCTGATACGAACATCATGACGGCGGAAGATCCAGTCGAGTTTCAGCTGGGCGGCGTGAACCAGGTGCAGATGAAGGAGCAAATTGGCCTGAACTTTGCCGCTGCCCTGCGCGCCTTCCTTCGCCAGGATCCCAACATTATTCTGGTCGGCGAAATCCGAGACTTTGAAACTGCGGAAATCGCCATCAAGGCCGCACTCACCGGCCACCTCGTTCTGTCCACACTTCATACCAATGGCGCGCCGGAAACCATTACACGTCTCATGAACATGGGCATCGAACCCTTCCTGGTCGCAACTTCGGTTCATCTGATCTGTGCCCAGCGCCTGATCCGCCGCATTTGCAAAGACTGTGCCGAACCGGTCGACGTGCCGCAGCAAGCTCTGATCGATGAGGGTTTCACGCCGGAAGAAGCCAAGACTGTACAGATCATGAAAGGCAAGGGCTGCACGACCTGCAACAAGACGGGCTACAAGGGCCGCACCGGTCTGTACGAAGTGATGGAAGTGGATGACGAGATCCGGGAACTGGTTCTGGTGGGCGCCTCGGCACTCGAACTCAAGAAGAAGGCGATTGAACGCGGCATGATCACCCTGCGACGCAGCGGTCTGACCAAGGTCGCGATGGGTTGGACCACGCTCGAAGAGGTGGCCCGCGAAACGATTCATTAAGAACTGCCGTTCGCTGTTCGCTTGGCGAACGACGAACAGCGAAACAAGGAAAGACGAAAAAATATGGCTCTCTCACTCAGCGATCTGCTCCGCCGCATGCTGGAAATGAATGGAAGCGACCTCCACATCACCACCAATTCGCCGCCACAAATCCGCGTGCACGGACATCTGGTGCCGCTCGCCCTGCCTCAGGTGACGCCGCCCGAGACCAAGCAACAGGCCTACAGCGTGATCTCCGATTCGCAAAAGCATCGTTTCGAAGAAAGCCTCGAACTGGACTTTTCGTTCGGATTGAAAGGCCTCGCCCGTTTCCGCGCCAATGTGTTTAACCAGCGCGGCGCCTCAGCGTGCGTCTTCCGTCTGATTCCGTTTGAGATCAAGTCCTTCCACCAACTCGGGCTGCCTCCTGTGGTCAGCAAACTGTGCGACAAGCCGCGAGGCCTGGTGCTGGTAACAGGGCCAACCGGTTCGGGCAAGTCCACGACGCTGGCAGCCATGATCGACAAGATCAATACCGAGCGCCACGAGCACATCCTCACCATCGAAGACCCAATCGAATTCGTGCACATGAACAAAAACTGCCTGGTCAACCAACGCGAATTGCACTCGGACACTAAGAGCTTTACCGACGCCTTGCGCGCCGCACTCCGCGAAGACCCGGACGTAGTGCTGATTGGCGAAATGCGCGATCTGGAAACCATCGAGTCCGCACTGCGTATCGCGGAAACCGGCCACCTCACCTTTGGCACGTTGCATACCAACTCGGCATCTTCCACCATCAACCGTGTGATCGACGTGTTCCCAGCGCACCAGCAATCACAGATCCGCGCGCAGCTTTCGCTGGTGCTCGAAGGGATCATGTGTCAGAGCCTGCTGCCAAAAGTGGATGGCAAGGGACGCGCGATGTGCATGGAAATCCTCGTGCCCAATGCGGCCGTGCGCAACCTGATCCGCGAAGACAAGATTCACCAGATCTACTCGGCGATGCAGTCCGGGCAGGAAAAATACGGGATGCAGACGTTCAACCAGTCGCTGGCCACAGCTTACTTCCAGAAGCAGATCACGCTGGAAATGGCATTGACACGTTCCAGCAATCAGGACGAATTGCAGGAGATGATTGCCCGCGGCGCCACCCTGACGAACCGGGGCAATCCGGCGCCGATGGCCAAGGGTGGCCTGCCAGTGAAGCGATGACATCGGGGAATGCCCGGTAGTGCAAACGGGCGGCAAGATATTGGGACAAGGAGAAGGTAACCATGCCGGTTTTTACATTTTCAGGGAAGACCGCTACGGGCGAAAAAGTTCAGGGGGAGCGCGTCGCCTCCACCAAGGACGGACTCGCCTCGCAACTCCGGAAGGAACGCATCACGCCGGGCTCCATCCGGGAGAAGGGCAAGGAGTTTTCTCTGCCGACGTTTGGGAGCGGCAAGGTTAAGGTCAAGGAGGTGGCGGTATTTTTCCGCCAGTTCTCCGTCATGATTGACGCGGGCCTGCCGCTGGTGCAGTGCCTGGAGATTCTCGGCTCTAACCAGGAAAACCCCGCCTTTCAGAAGACCTTGCTCGGTGTCCGGACCACAGTTGAAGGTGGCGCCACACTGGCCAATGCCATGCGTGGCTTCCCCATCATTTTCGACGATCTGACAACGAACATGATCGAGGCGGGCGAGACGGGCGGCATTCTCGACATCATCCTGCAGCGCCTCGCGATCTATGTCGAAAAGGCGGTCAAACTGCGCGCCGCCGTCAAGTCGGCGTTGATCTACCCGGTCGCGGTTGTGTCGCTCGCGGTGGTGATTGTGGCCGCGCTGCTCAAGTGGGTAGTGCCGATCTTCGCCAACCTCTTTGTGGGATTGGGCGTGGCCCTCCCGCTGCCCACTCGTATCGTGATCGGGCTTAGCAGCTTTGTCGGTACTTTCTGGTGGTTTTTTATCGTGGGGGGCGTTGGCCTGTTCTACGGCGTCAAACAGATTCGCAAGCACCCGCGTGGCCGCTATTACTTTGATGCCATGCTGCTCAAGATGCCAATCATCGGCATACTGCTGAAAAAGATCGCTGTCGCCCGCTTCACCCGAACCCTGGGCACGCTCATCACATCGGGCGTTCCGATTCTCGAAGGTTTGGCCATTACCGCCCGCACCTCCGGCAACGCCGTGCTCGAAGAGGCGCTGATGAAGGTACGCAAGGCGATCGAAGAAGGCCGTACTATCGTCGATCCCCTGCGCGAATGCGGCGTATTCCCCAACATGGTGACGCAGATGATCGGCGTGGGCGAAGCCACCGGTGCCATGGACTCCATGCTGCAGAAGATTGCCGATTTCTACGAAGACGAAGTGGACTCCGCCACGAAAGACATGTTGGCTATGTTGGAGCCGGTCATCATCGGTATGCTCGGCGTCAGCATCGGCGGCATCGTAATTTCTCTTTACATGCCGTTGTTCGCGATGATCGGAAAACTGGCGGGATAGAAAAGCAGTGGCTGGCCGTGCGTCGATAGTGGCAGGGCAAAGAATCCCGCTGCTGGCGATTAAGGGCAGGTTTTCCGGAGCGGCGACGAACAGCGAAGTGCCCAACGATTAACGACCAGCGACTAACGACCGATTTTTCATGCAATCCATCTCCCACGAGCGGAATTGGCTGACCTGGCTGGTGAAGGTTCGCATCCTGATCCTGCTGGTCTTGCTCGCTATCGAGCTTGCCGTCATCCGTCTTACCCCGAGCCCGCTGCCCATCATGCCCTTTCTTACCGGGATGGTGCTGTGGTTCGTGCTCTCGCTGCTTTTTCTTTTTCTGGTTTCGGTCTGGACCGAACATCGCCTGCAGGCCATTCTGCAGGTGCTGGCCGATCTGGCGATGGTTACTCTGGTCGTTCATGCCACCGGCGGAATCGACAGCTCGCTGAATTTTCTCTATCCGCTGGTAATCGTGGTGGCCTGCATGCTGCTGCCGCGGGTCTGGGGATATCTGAGCGCGGCGCTCGCGTTCATCTTGTTCGGCAGCATTCTCGAGCTCGATTACTACCTGGTTATACCATCGTATTCAAGTTCACATCCCAAGCTGAAGGCGCTGCAGGTCGTCATCTTTGTCAACCTGTTCGCCTTCTTCGCCATCGCGTATCTGGCGGGCCTGCTGATGAGCAAGCTGCGCCAGGTGGATGTGCAACTGAAGGATGCCAGCGGCGCGCTCGAAAACCTGCAGGCGCTACACGAGAATATCGTCCAGTCCATGAGCGGCGGGGTCATCACGACCGGGCTTGACGGGAGGATTACCCTCGTCAATCGGGCGGCCCAGCAACTGCTGGAGATCCCCGACGCCGAGTTGCGCGGGCGTTCGGTTGCCGATCTTTTTCAGGACCCGCTGCCGCATTTCGGCGGGGTTCGCGCCGATGCCGAAGTCCGTTACGTGGGCGGCAACGGTTTCCGCAAGACGTTTCGCGTGATGGTTTCCGCGCTCAACGTAAGCGCGCGTGGCGATCTGGGTTTTGTTTATTCCTTCGATGACCTCACGGAGATACGGCGGCTGGAGCGCGAAGTGCGCATGCAGGATCGCCTGGCCGCGGTCGGGCGGCTGGCGGCTGCCATTGCGCATGAGATTCGTAATCCGTTGACGTCCATTGCCGGATCGGTCAGCATGCTCTCGGATGCGCCCGCCCTGAATGCCGAAGAAAAGGATCTGTTGCAGATTGTCATCCGGGAATCCGATCGTCTTAACAACATCATCACAGATTTTCTGGCGTACTCTCGCGGCAAGCAGTACCGCTTTGAGCGGGTGAACCTGGTTCCGCTGCTCGACGATACCCTGACTCTGCTCGAACACCGCCTCGAAGCCGAAGGTGCCGGGATCAGCCTGGAACGCAATTTTGCGAAATCCGAGGCCTGGGTGCTGGCGGATGGTGACAGGCTCAAACAGGTGTTCTGGAACTTCTGCGAGAATGCCGTGCGTGCGATGAAGAACAAAGGCGGAAGACTGACCGTGTCCTTTACCGAACGCGGCTCGGAATGGGAGATGAGCTTTGCCGACACCGGTCCCGGCATCAACCCGCAGCAGACGGAAAAGATTTTCGAACCGTTCCAGTCAAATTTCGAAGGTGGAACTGGACTCGGCCTGGCCATCGTCTACCAGATCGTCCAGGCGCACGAAGGGAAAGTCTGGGCGCGTTCGGAAGTCGGCAAGGGAACCAGCTTTGTGCTCCGGTTGCGGCGTATGGAGCAGGCAGTGCCGAGCGGAAATTCTTCCGCACTGGCCTCTGCAGGGTGCGCTCTGGCGGCTACCGGTGCAAGCGGGGGGACGCGTGGGTAACATTCTCGTCTGCGACGACGAACGCTCCATCTGCGAACTGCTCGATATCGCCCTGCGCCGCGATGGCCACAAGGTGGAAACCGTCACCGGCGGCGAACTGGCGAAGCGTAAGATCGACAGCGCCCTGTTCGACGTGATCGTTACCGACATCAAGATGCCGCATGTGGATGGAGTTGAAGTCCTGCGGCACGCGCACCAGATATCACCCGAATCCGCCGTAATTCTGATGACCGCCGTTGACGACTACGAGGCAGCCGTCCAGGCCGTGAAGGCGGGTGGCGCAACCGACTACATCCGCAAGAGCCCTGGCCTTGTCGACGAAGTCAAGCTAGCCATTGCGCGATCGCTCACCAAAGTCTCGCTTAGCCGGCAGAACTTTGCCTTGCGTCGGGATGCCGCGACGCGCAACTCGCTCGACAATATTGTCGGCGTAAGTCCGGCGCTCGAAAAGCTGAAGCAAACCATTCGCACGGTAGCCACCACGAGCAGTACCGTTCTCGTCTACGGCGAGAGCGGAACCGGCAAAGAACTGGTGGCGCGAGCGGTGCACACCTGCTCGCCCCGGGCCGGCGAAGGCTTTGTTTCGGTCAACTGCGGCGCGTTCCCGGAAACGTTGCTCGAAAGTGAGCTCTTCGGATATGTCAAGGGCGCCTTTACCGGAGCGAACCAGAACCGGCGGGGACTGTTTGAAGTTGCCGACCAGGGCACCCTGTTTCTCGACGAAATCGGCGAGATGACCATGCCCATGCAGGTCAAGCTGCTGCGCGTGTTGCAGGAGCGCACCGTGCGTCCGGTGGGCGGTACGAGCGAAATCCCTGTGGATGTCCGCGTCATCGCGGCCACCAACCGTGATCTCGACCGCCAGGTCACGGAAGGCACCTTTCGCGAGGATCTCTACTACCGCCTGAACGTGATCCCGATCCGCGTGCCGGGGTTGCGCGAGCGGCGCGGGGACGTTCCACTGCTGGCGAACCACTTCCTCAAAAAATATGCACCCGCGGCCGGTAAGAGCATTCACGCCGTTTCGGGGTCATCGCTTGAAGCTTTAACGGGCTACGACTGGCCGGGAAATGTCCGGCAGCTCGAAAACACGATCGAGCGGGCCGTGGCGCTCGAAACTGGCAGCGAGTTGCACGTTGAGCTGCCGGTAGAGCGCGCTAAGGCTCGTGCGGCGGCGGCGGGCGCTGAGACCGCTGTAACCGTAGGGCCCGGCGCCGTCTTGCCGGAAGGTGTGAACATGGAAAACTATGTTGCACAGATCGAGCGCTCTCTCTTACAGTCCGCGCTCGGACAGACCAACGGGGTTCAAGTTCGTGCCGCCGACGTGCTCGGCATCTCTTACCGCTCGTTCCGGCACCTCATGAAGAAGTACGAACTGTAAAACACGGGTCTCGGCTAGCAGCTGTCGGTTCGTATCAGGGTATCGCTTTCGTGATACCTCAAGTCCCGGTGAAGAAGCCCCTTCGGGCCGCGTTTCAACAATCGATCTTTTTCGGACTCTTTACTGCTTGGACCCGTGGTCCCTGTGATTTCTGCCCTTGACGGATGGCCACTTCTGGCTATACTCAAGCGTTTACGTTTGTTGCCGGTTTCTGGATCGAGGGGGCCCGGAACCCGGAGGAGGCGAAATGCTGTCGCCACGGAGAGTGCTGTGTGTCCCCTCGGAACTTGTGGTTCCCGCCTTAGACAATCTCGCTTTTCGACACTTCTGTTACACCTGCGTTTCCCCAGGGGAGAGATGACTATGTTCCGGTTAGGCAAGTGGTTGGCGGTCGGGCTGGCATTCTGGATTCTGGCCGCGCAGGAAGCGAAAGCGGGCATCGGGTTCCAGCCGGTTTCGCCCGATGAACTCGGCCTGAAGAGTGAGCCGCTGGCGCCGGGAGCGCCCGCGATCATTCTGTACCGGCAAGTGGACCGGGACGACAACGGCCGAACTTCGCACGAGGACGACTACCTTCGCATCAAGATACTGACCGAGGAGGGTCGTAAGTACGCCAACGTTGAGATTCCGTTCTTGAAAAAAACTCAGGATGTTGTGGGCATTCGGGCCCGGACGATCCGGCCAGACGGTTCGATCGTGGAATTTGGCGGTCAGGCCTTCAATAAAGAACTGGTCAAAGCGAGAGGTCTGAAGTATCTGGCCAAGACATTTACTCTTCCCGACGTGCAAGTCGGCAGCATCATCGAGTATTCGTACACCATGGACTTAGGCGAGTACATGCTCTTTGATTCCCACTGGATTCTGAGCGATGAGCTGTTCACCAAGAGAGCGCAATTTTCCCTGAAGCCCTACAAGGGTACCTACGAGACGTTCTCCTTGCGTTGGAGTTGGCAGGGCTTACCTCCGGGGGCCGTTCCGAAGGAGGGACCTGACCACATCATCCGCATGGAGGCCGAAAAAATACCGGCATTCCTCGAAGAAGACTACATGCCACCTCCCAACGAATTGAAGTCGAGGGTCGATTTTATCTATGAGGAGGGCGTTGCCGAAAAGGATAAGGGTAACTTCTGGAGGCAGGTAGGGAAGAAGTGGAATGGACAACTGGAGAGTTTCGTCGGAAAACGAAAAGCGATGGAACAGGCTGTGTCGCAGATCATCTCGCCAAACGACCCCCAGGAAGTGAAACTGCGCAAGATTTATGACCGGGTTCTCCAGATCCGGAACACATCCTACGAACTGACAAAGACCGAGCAGGAGGAAAAGCGCGACAAAGAAAAACCGGCGGAAAACGTCGAGGACGTCTGGAAGCGGGGCTACGGAAATAGTTGGCAGTTGACCTGGTTGTTCCTGGGCTTGGTGCGAGCGGCTGGGTTTGAAGCCTACGGTTGCTGGGTTTACGATCGTAAGGATTATTTTTTCAATCCGAATACGATGCAGAGCGCGAAATTGAACACCAACGTGGTGCTGGTCAAACTGAATGGGAAGGATCTCTATCTTGATCCGGGAATCGTTTTCACCCCCTTTGGCCTGTTGACCTGGTCGGAAACGGGGGTTCAGGGGATACGGCTGGATAAGGACGGAGGAACCTGGATTAAGACCACCCTCCCGGAGGCTTCGGAGTCGCGAATCGAGCGCGTGGGAAAACTGAAGCTTTCCGACACGGGCGACCTGGAGGGCAAGGTGACGGTCACCTACGTCGGGCTGGAAGCAATGTATCACCGCATGGATGAGCGGAATGCAGA
>VFSW01012513.1_pt1 | contig 11844 bp, 10 predicted proteins | sample 5358111 | NCBI WGS metagenome assembly VFSW01 (sample SAMN11554181, study PRJNA540505) | mine drainage metagenome | isolation source: sediment from site ElyBrook_90M | place: USA: Ely Copper Mine, Vershire, VT | collected 2017 | reverse complement strand
ATAAGCTCCGCATCACTGGCGACGCGCCGCGCCAGCGCCACCAGATCCACTGTCCTGAGCGTCAGCGCGAAACGCTCGCTCTCAGCGCGCGCCGCCTCGCTCAACTCATTGGTGATCTGGTCGAGCTGCGAAACCGCTTGAGTGAGCAGGCGCGCGGATTCGCGGTGCGGCGCCTGGCCACGCTCGATGGCGCGTGCGATCATCTGCGCGTTGAGCGTGAGGCTGGTCAGCGGATTCCTGATTTCGTGCACGATGGCCGAGAGCGCCTGGCTCAGCGCACTCTCACGCGCAGTAGTCGCCGCCTGCTCCTCACCATCACGGTGCGCTCCAGAGGCATCGTTCGTCATCATCGGGCTATTCCTTCTCTGGCAGCGCAGCGATGCGGATGCGCCCGCGCGCCACTGCGAAAGCTCCCCTCACGTACAGAGAGATGCGCTCCCATACACACTGTAGACCACCGCGACAGTCATGAGCAAGTTCGCTGCCTGCGCGAGGCCTGGCGGATGCATTGTCGCGTCACCGGCCTGCGTCGTATATACTGTGCAGCGAGGATCCTGCCATTGCGGCGCCGCCGCACAGCGCAGACCTCGGACGATAGAGAAGAGGGGAACACCTGTGAAACACCGCGACACGCACTATTTTCTCTGGTTCATTTTCTTCGGTCTGATCTCCGGCGTCATCTTCTACATCAATAACCGTCACCAGGTTGATACGGAATCCACCTGGCTGCTCGTCACCGGCCTGCTCGGCCTGATTTTCGGCGCGAACTGGTTGGCGAATGGCAAGTTCTCGCGCTGGTATGATCTGATCATCGGCATCATCTTCGGTGTGGCAGGCCTCATTGGCATCGCCGAGGGATTCCACATCAATCTGCTCAGCAGCGCGCCCGCTGGCTTCAGTTCATTCATCAGCTCGAACACGTTCTTTGGCCTCAGCCTGCTCGTGCTGCCTTCGCTCGTGCATGCGGTACTTGGCCTGAACTCACTCAGCCACGCCCTCCGCAGCAAGTAATCGCGCTACTCGCTCGCGTCAGAAGGAGATGGGATACGATGTTCAAGCTCGCCATGCGCACCGTTGGGATGATCTTCGGGTTGTTGGGCGCCGTCCTGATGCTGCTGGTAGACATCCTCTATTCGCTCTTCCACACCCTGAGTCGGCTCGCTGGCTATTCCGCCGACACCACCCACTTCTTCATTGGGCTGATGGTGACGATCTTCGGACTGGTCGGCGCATTCCTGGCCGACCCCATGCCCATCACCTCGGTGGTGATGATGCTTGCGGCGATGATCGCCTTCTTCCTGCTCACGGGAGCCTGGGCGATCATTCCGGCGGTCTTCTTTGTCATTGCCATCCTGATCATCTTCTTCGACCGCAGCCGACGCCGTGGCTAACCGCGATAGCCACTGACGGCTTCAGAGCGCAGCGACTACGCAACGCGCCGCCCACCCGCGCCCAGAAGATGCGGAGAGCGGCGCGTTGTAGCGTAGCCTGTGGTGAAGCCAGGCCAGGATATGCTCCATCTCGCTTTGCATTGCCCCGCCTTACAGAATAGCCTGTAAAGCCGCTGTGCCTTTAGGCCATGCGGATGAAAGGGATTGCGTTGGCTTTAGCCAGAAGCCTGTTGCGGTTGCCGTTTTTGTAGCTATTGTGGTGGAATATCTACAGGAGAAACAACATAGGCAACCTGGACTACCAACGCGACGAACACCATATGCATCTGATTGTCTACCACCTCATCTGGTGCCCCAAACGCCGGAGAAAGGTGCTGGTCAATCAGATTGGCAAGCGCCTGCGCGCAACCTGCTCGAACGCTGGTGGGTCGGATAGCGCACCTGTTTAGCCCAGGGCGGGATAGAAGACGGCTGCGGTGAACACGGTGCGCACGTCGTCGTTACCATCGAGGCGCTTCTGCCCTGTAGGCTCGGGCAGTCGCCAGAGAGATGTGGCGCGCGTCACACGCGCCGACGAGTCGCACGGTGTATGCTCGCTGTGCGCGAGGCAAGAAGCCCTCCTTCGCGATGAAATGAGCGAACAGCGATAGCGGTAAAGAGACAGGCGATGCGTGACGCTCTCCAGAGGGGAATGTGGCTGGGTGTGGCGCTGCTGGCGCTCGCCTTCAGCGGGTGCGGCGCAGCGACACCGCGCGCGACAGTGACGCACGCGACGGCGACTCCCCTGGCGCCGCTGGCCTGGACGCCCGTGCAACTGCCCACCGGCGTCACCCCCACCGGCGAGAATCTCACGATCTCGCCGGTGGATGGGCATGACGCCTGGATGTGCCAGTCTACCAGCGCGAGCACCTACGTCATCTGGAAGACCAATGATGCAGGCCAATCATGGCGTCAGACCGGGAGCTTCAGCTATAGCGCGCCGATAGCTGGTGCCTCCTGTGGTCTGAACGCCGACCAGACTGGGACGAGCGCGCTGCTGGTGACGATGAGTTGGGGCTGCGGTGAGTGTGGCACTCTGGCCGGCGCCAGCCTCTTCTCAGCGGATGGCGCGACCAACTGGATGCCGCTGTCAGGCTATGTCCAGAACGGGGAGTTCGCGACAGTTCAGGGCGGCGTCATCGCCATCGTGGACAAGTCGCCCGCAATCCAGCAGGGAGAGACACAGTACCTCGCCTTCAGTTCCGATGGCTTCCAGACCTGGCGCGCGATGTCGGCGCAGGGCCTTCCCACGCAGTTCTTCCACTTCGCCATCTCGCCCGATGGCTCGACACTCATTGGCTCAGGCTACAATGGCACGCTCTGGCGCTCCAGCGACCTCGGCGCCCACTGGACACAGCTTTCCTCACCGAACGGGCAGCAAACCGGACTCAACGTCTGGATCCCCCAGCGTCAGGCGTTCCTGCTCTGTGGTAATAACATCCAGCCACAGTCGCTCATTTACTGCTCCACCGATCTCGGCGCGCACTGGCGCCAGGTCACCATCCTGAGCTACACCTCGCCCTGCCCCGTCCCAGGTAAGTGTGGCCAGGGCGTCACGATGCAGACGCAGCAGTGCGGGCCGTCCGGCATCGAGTCCGATGGAACTATGATCGCGCAGTGCCTGCCTAACCAGACGACGCCAATCCAGCCGTCCGGCGCAGCATCTACTATCGTCTACCTGCTACCGCTGGGCGCGAGCATCTGGCGTCCCATCGGGGTGACCCAGTGCGGCATCCGCGTGGTTCCAGCCAGCGGCCCAGACTGGTGCGCTAACGCGACACCTGACCAGCTTCTCGGCTACGTGACGGGCCAGCTTCCCGGCTGAGGCGCCGCGCTCCACGCAACCTCCAGCTCGTCACGCTACCACCGCTGGAATGGTATACTCAAGGCATGCCAACTAGCCTCACAACGTTCTCAGCCTCTTGACCTTGGCATCGAACGGGAAGCGGGAGTACGTAGCATGACAACGATCCTTACAATGCTCTCAGCCTCTCATATCGTGCAAGCAATCATTATCGGCGCCGTGCTGGCGTTTCTCACGGCGCAAGTCGTCATGAATGCCGTGATGAAATCCATAACCACGACCGTCAACGGGTGGAGCGCCACCATGAAAGCTGGCCAGCCCGGCAATGGCCTCCTCCTCCGTGCCGCCTGCGCCAGAATCCTGCCCGCCATCAATGTGGCGCAAGAGGCTGCATACTGGACGACGACCGTTGACGGCACGGGGCGGACGCTGAACGGCCAGCGCGCGTATGTCCTGCATTTCCCTGCGGGACAACTCCCCCCGAACGAGGCTTTCTGGTCGCTGACCATGACCGATGTGGCGGGTTTTATGGTGAGGAACCCCATCAATCGCTCCAGCGTCGGCAGTCGCGTCGGCCTCACGCCGAACGCCGATGGCTCAATAGACATCTACATACAGCGCACGGCTCCCGCAGGGCATGAGTCCAACTGGCTGCCTGCGCCAGCAGGGAACTTCAAGCTGATGCTTCGCGCGTATCTGCCCGGTCGGGCTATCCTCGATGGCGAGTACCACGTGCCGCCGGTCATGCAAGCATGAAAGCGCAGTGAAGTGATATGAACAGGCTGATACTGAAATACGGCTATCCCATTACCTTCGTCATCCTGGCCATCCTCGCATGGACCGCCTACAGACTTTTCCCGGCGGGGGGGAGCGGGGGCATGGGGTTCGTCGTCGTGGGCGTCATTGTCTGGGGAGTCGGCGCGTTTGTTTTCCTGTATTTTTGGCCGCGTATGACGTACAGCGCCTTCAAACGAGCGATCGTTCGGCATGGGCTTGGCGGCGACCCAGTCCCCGTCAACACGCTGTATGCGACGCCCACGCTCTCGTCGCCCACAGCGTCAAACGCCAGCTTATTAGCAACGGGAACCGACGACGTGCTCTACGTCGGTGGCTTGCTCGATCTCTCCAGTGGGCCGCAAGTGTTGCACGTGCCGGACATGGCGGGCCGGTACTACAGCGTGCAGTTCACTGATCCGTCGGACGGCGCTAATTTTGCCTACGTCGGCAAACGCGCCACGGGAACTGCGGCTGGCGAGTACCTCATCAGCGGGCCGGGCTGGAAAGGAAGCGTGCCGCAGGGAATGGCGCCGATTGCATCGCCGAACAATGCGGTACTCGTGGTCGGGCGTGTCTTTGTCGAGAACGACCGTGATCTCCCGACCGCCTACGGGCTTGCGAAGCAGATACAGCTCACACCACTCAGTCACTGATTCCCCGATGCATTTCAGGATGTATGCTCCATCAGAGATCTGAGGCAGCGATGGAGCGAAATACACGCCGGTGTTGTGAAACATCCGGCAAATTTCCGAGCATAGCGCCGCCGCAGATCCCTGATCGAAACAGGAATGGCTGAGCAGCGAGAATGCCGCGAATTTGCCGGATGCAGCGCATTAGAGCGCGAGATCGAGCGGCGCTGGCTCCCCGGCTGCGCCATCCTTGCCAGGTTCGTTGTGCTGGTTGCTCTTGCGCAGCGGAATCTCGCGCAGGAACAGCGTGACAACGAACGCGAGGATCATCATCCCTGCGCCGATGGCGAATACCTCTGTGACAGCGGACGCAAGGCTCACTTTGACCGCCTCCATCAATTGCTGATAGAGCAGCTGGCCCTGGGGGCCGAAGTGGGCGAATTGCGCCTGGAGCGCGCTCGAATTGCTTTGCGCGGAACCGATGTTGGTGAGCGAACTCGCGGGAATGTACGGCTTGAGCGCGGCTGGCATGTTCGCCTGCAAGTTGCTGGCGAAGCCGTTGGTTAGCACGGAGCCAAGCACCGCCAGGCCAATCGTGCTGCCCATCGAGCGGAAGAACGTCAGCGACGCCGTGACTTCGCCGATCTGGCGCGGCGGGAAGGCGTTCTGCACGACGATGGTGAACAGACTCATCATCACCCCAATGCCCAGACCCGTCACGACCATGTTACGCACCAGATCCGTATTGGTCGTGTTCACGGTCATCTGCGAGAGCAATGTCATGCCGACCGTCGCCACCACGAAGCCCAGCAGCGCGATGACCTTGTAGTGTCCGGTGCGCGAGAGCAGCTGGCCACCAATGATACTGCTGACGATGAAGCCCAGCATCATCGGCGTCAGTATCACGCCGGAATTGGTCGCCGACTGGCCCAGCGCATCCTGCACGAAGTAGGGCAGATAGAGAATCGCGCCGAACATGCCCGCAGCCAGCAGGAAGGTGGAGATGGTCGAAACTGTGAAAATGCTACTCTTGAAGAGCCGTGGGCTGATGATGGGTTCAGCGGCGCGTAGCTCGATCAGCAGGAAGACCAGCACCATCACTGCGGAGCCAGCGAACAGGCCGATGATCTGCCACGAACCCCAGGCGTACTCGGAGCCGCCCCACGAGAGCGCCAGCAGCAAGGGCGCCGACCACAGAATCAGCGCGGCTGAGCCGAAGTAGTCAATCTTGTGCTTGCGCTTCGAGACGATGCGGGGCATCGTCAGGCCAGCGGTGATGATCGCGATGACGCCGACGGGCATATTGACGTAGAAGACCCAGCGCCAGCCCCAGTTATCGGTGATCCAGCCGCCGAGCAATGGGCCAATGATGGTGGCGAATCCAAAGACGGCGATGAACAGCCCCTGCCACTTGCCGCGCTCCGACGGAGGGAAGATGTCGGCGATGATCGCCTGCGAGATGGGCATCAGCGCGCCCGCGCCCAGCCCCTGAATGCCACGGAAAATGATGAGCTGTGTCATATCCTGGCTGGCGCCGGAGAGCGCAGAGCCGAGCAGAAACAGCGCCATGCCGCCGATGAAGAACAGACGGCGACCATAGATATCGGAGAGCTTGCCATAGATCGGCACGCCGACCGTCGAGGCGAGCAGGTAGGATGTGTAGACCCAGGAAATGTTCTGGCCGCCCAGTTCCGCGATGACGTGGGGCATGGCCGTGCCGACGACGGTCTGGTCGAGCGCGGACAGTAACATGCCGAGCATCAGACCGATGATGATGGGCGCCCGTCGCCCCTGACCAAAGCTCGTTATCTCAGCTGCGGGCGTCTCAGTCGCGGCGGGGTGTGCGACCTGGGGCGCGGCGACTGCGAAATTCTCCGCCATAGGATAGTCCTCCTCCACACAGATGCATCTGTGCGATGATGAGCCGCGCATTGCGCGCCTAGCGTGTGGAATGGTCGCCAGCGGTCGCGGCGTCTGCGCGCTCAGAATCGTTCGCTCTGGCGCGGGTGGCTTCGCGCGCTTCGCGCTCGGCGACGGCGCTGAGCGCCCGCAGGCCCTGTGTCAGCGCGGCGAGATCCCCGGCGCTCAGCTGCTGGATGAGGCGCAGCATCAGTGATGAGCCGCCGCCGCCCTGGCGTAGCTGCTCGACGAGCGCGGCGCCTGCTGCGCTGGGAACGACGATTGCGCGGCGCCGGTCGCTGGGATCCTCGCTGCGTTCGACATAGCCCTGCTGCACGAGCCGATCTACCAGCATGCTCGCAGCTGGCTTGCCCACATGCAGCGCTTCAGCGACCTCGCCGACAGTCATGCCCTCGCGCAGATCCAGGGTTACGAGCGCCTTGAGCTGGCCGGTAGACAGATCAATCTCCATCCAGCCAGGCGCGCTCAGTCGGGCTAACGCATGGAGGAGTGCGCGCTGCGCTTCGAGCGCCTCGCGTATCGGCGCCTCGACCTCATCAAATCGTTCATCGAGTATCATGGAAAACTCCTTGTGTCACATTGACCTATTCAGCTTAGCGCAATAGTTCAAACATGTCAAACTAATTGAACAATGGTAATCATGTGGATATATCAAAATGATTCAGAAATCCGAAGTAACCCATGCGCCGGAAGCGGCAGACAACTGGGCGGAGCGCTGCCCGCGTAAGGAGACTGGCGGCGCACGAGTCCGCTGGGCGATACTATCTGTGTGGCGCGCCCGCGTGTGGCGCCCGCCGGGCGTTGTCATGGTGTATGGTGATTGCTCGCTCGATCCAGATGGAGGGGCGCATGGCGACACAGCGTATCGCGATCATCGCAGGGGACGGCATTGGCACGGAGGTCATCGCGGCAGGCAGGCGGACACTTGATGCGCTTCAGCGGCTCGATAGCTCACTGGACCTCGCCTATACCGAGTTTCCCTGGGGCAGCGCCTACTATCTGGAGCATGGCCACATGATGCCGCCCGACGGCATCGCGCAGCTTGCGCCTTTCGACGCCATCTACTTTGGCGCGGTGGGCTGGCCGACGATCCCCGACCATGTCTCGCTCTGGGGGTTGCTGATCCCATTTCGCCGCAGCTTCGACCAGTACATCAACCTGCGGCCTGTGCGCCTGCTCGATGGTGTGCGTAGCCCGCTCGCCAACCCTGGCGCGATTGACATCACAGTGGTACGCGAGAACACCGAGGGCGAATACTCCGAGATCGGCGGGCGCATCTTCTCTGGCACTGATCGCGAGATCGCGATTCAGGAGAGCATCTTCACGCGGCACGGCGTCGAGCGGGCTGTGCGCTATGCGTATGACCTCGCGCGCACGCGCCGCCAGCGGCTGACCGGCGCCACCAAGTCCAATGGCATTCGCATCACGATGCCCTTCTTCGACGAGATATTTCATGCGATCGGTGAGGAATATCCAGATGTGACAGCGCGGCTGATGCACGTGGATGCGCTGGCGGCGCAACTGGTGCTGCGCCCGCAGGAATTCGATGTGATCGTCGGCTCGAACCTGCTGGGCGACATCCTCTCGGAGGTGACAGCGGCGGTCTCTGGCTCCATCGGCATTGCGCCCTCAGCGAACTTGAACCCCGCGCGCACCGGTCCCTCGCTCTTCGAGCCAATTCATGGCTCCGCGCCTGATATCGCCGGGCAAGGCATCGCCAATCCCGCTGGCGCGATCTGGGCGGCTGCGTTGATGCTGGAGCATCTCGGCCATGCGCAGGCGGGGCAGCGGCTCTTGCTGGCGCTCGAAGCCGCCATTGCCAGTGGCGTGCGCACACGCGATCTGGGCGGCGAAGCGGATACCATCCAGATGACCGATGCGGTCATAGCCATGCTGGGGCGCTCCGCCTAGCGCGAGATGCGCGGCAGGTACTGCGTCACAGGCAGCGACTCCGCTTCCTGGGCTTCGGCGTGCGTCAGCGCAATGTCCAGTGTGGGCGCCGCTGGTGCGGGCGCCGCTGGTGCAGGCGCCGCTGGGGCGGGCCGGACGCGCGGGATGAGGTTCACTCTGTCGCGCAGCCGCATAAACGGGCGTTCGATGAGGAGATGCGCCGCAGCGGCGATGAGAAACGTCAGGGTCAGCGCAATCACATCCACGGCGATATTCTGGGTCAACGAGCCAGCGACCAGTACGCGCAGCATCAGCACGAAGATCGGCCAGTGGATCAGGTAGTAGGCATAGCTGCGCGTGCTGATATGCTCGAACAGCCTGATGACCCAGCCAGGAAACCGGCTGATGTCCGCGAATTGCGCCTGGAATACCATCACCAGCGCGGCGAATCCCACCCCCATGATCGAGAGGCTCAGCGTGTGCGCCATCAGCGAGGAATCTATCGTGTTATGAAGGATCGGCGCAAAGACATAGCGATAGGCGAAGAAGGCGACGACCACCAGCGCGAGCGCGCCAAACACGCGGCTGCGCGCGAGACGGGCGTAGACCGTGGCGTGATAGTGTTGCAGCCAGGCGGCCAGCACGCCAAACATCAGCGCGTCCATGTGCATGAAGATCTGCTGGCGCGTGCCGTAGTCCCAGGTAGTGTGGGTGAGCAGGAAGTCGGCGGTGCGATAGGCAAGGACGGCGAGGATCACTGTCAGCCCATAGAACAGGATCAGCCGCGCACGCATGCGCCGCTGCCTGGCGAACGAGATGGCGAGCATTCCCAGCGGGATGAGCAGATAGAACCATTCTTCGATGGAGAGCGACCAGGTGACGGGTTGAAAGCTCAGCCAACTCGCCTGAAAGTTCTGGAGAAAGAAGAGATTTGTGAGCAGGGTCAGTTTGTCGGTCTGCGCAAGACTCAATGAGACGTGCGGCCACTGTGTGTAGTACAGCGAGACGACCACCATCAGATAATAGAGCGGGAGTGTGCGCAACCAGCGGCGGATGTAGAAGGAGAAGAGCTTGCGCGGCGCGCTCACTGGCCGCTCCTGCTCGACAACATCACGAATGAGGATGCCACCGATGAGGAAGCCGCTGAGCGCAAAGAAAATCTCGACCCCCAGCCCCAACACGTAAGCCAGCGGCACGGCATTGAACCAGGCCACGAAGAAAAACAGCAGACTATGACACGCTAGCACCATCAGGATAGCGATGCTGCGGTAAATATCCAGGCCAAAGTTTCTTCTCAAGCGAGCCTTCCCTATTCAGTCACGTGGGCCACGGAGCTACGAAGCTACGGAGCTACGGCGCGTGGGATGGGGTCGCGGCGCGTGGGATGGGGTCGCGGCGCGTGGGATGGGGTCGCGGCGCAGAATGGATTCTGCCTGGAAGAACGGGGCGCGCCTATGTTCCGCCACGACACAAGTCTATCGTCTGGCGTTCAGGCGCGCTCACCTACGAGCGCATGATCATGAAAAGCATCAGGGAGAGGCGCGTGTGTCTCTCCGCAGTCTATGACATCCAACGATGCGAAGCCCAGGCAGTAACGGCAGCAAACACGCGAAAACGCCGTATTCGCGGGCGCCACGGCGAAGTGTGATGGACGCCACAGCGAGCGACGCATGATTGACAACCTATGCAAATAGGTGTATACGCATTATTAAGTAGTTGCATGATCTGCTTTCGTGCCGCTCGATAACCTCGCATCGCACGCATATCCCTCGCTTGCCCTATCCCACGACGTATTCTCCTGATCAACCCCTGATGTTGTGCCCTCGATGAGGTGGTGAAACTGCATCCCTTGTCCCACAGGGGTGGGCATCGTGTCAGCAGTGTGTGGTGACATCCCGCGCAGCCGTGTGAAGGTTACGGCGGCGGGGTATCGTGGGAGGTGTCCAGTTGATGGAGGACAAATCATCCCTGGCGGCGCTCACCGCCGAAGTGGCCGAGCTACGCGCCGCGCTGAATGATCAGCGCGAGACATTCACCCAGGTGATCGCACGGCAACAGGCGGAGATCAACGCGCTCCGACATACGACTCTGCCAGCGCTAACGTCCCCTGCCCCAGACATGGATGAGCGCGCGAACGCATCGCCAGCGTCAGCGGAGCCGTTGCGCCTGGCAGCGCCGCCGCAGGGTACGAGCCGTCGTGGGCTGTTGCGTGGGGCCGCCGCCGGAGCAGCGGCAGCCGCTGTGGCCGCCGTCGCGGTGGGCGGCGCCGAGCAGGCGCACGCTGCGCCTCAGATCACAGGCGGCAACTTCATCCTCGGCCAGACCAACGATGCGAATGTGACAACATCGCTCGTCGCCACCACAAGCACCTCGCCTAATCCGTTACTTTCCCTGGCAGTGAGTCAGGGTCAGGCGCTCTATGCTGTTTCGACTTCTGGCGCCGGCCTCTATGGCTCCACCACCTCTGGCAGAGCGGTGTACGCTTACGCAGACACTGGAACAGGTGTCTATGCGCTGGTCAATTCCGGGATTGCGGTAAAAGGGATCTCGACGAACGGCATAGATATTTCATCAGGTGGCACAGGCCGCATGCAGCAGGCTCTGCAAAGCGCGGCGGGCGCCCCCGCCAGCGGAACCTACTCCGCAGGCGAATCCATCCGCGATCTCAACGGCGAGCTGTGGCTCTGCACGTCCAGTGGCACGCCGGGAACCTGGGTGCGCGTGGCGCATGTGGCCCCCGGCGCCAGCGGTGGCGCCATCACCTTCCTGAGCGCGCCGATCCGCCTGCTCGACACTCGCCTCGGCTTCCCCGCCTACTATCATCCCGGCGTCAAACTCTCGACCGGCAATAACCAGTTTCAGGTCAACGGCATCACCTACAACAGCGTGACGATCCCGGCGAACGCGACGGGCATGCTGGGCAATGTCACCGTGCTGGATGAGACGGCAGGCGGGTTCATCTCGCTCTTCCCTGCCAATGTGAGCTTCCCCGGCACGGCCAATCTGGCGTTCAGCCCTGGCCAGGTGGTCAGCAATGCGTTCACGAGCGGGCTGGGACTGCTGCCCGCTACCTCGGTGATCGGGGTGGATGTCTACCTCAGCGGTGGCGTCTCCACCGATGTGATCGTGGACATCTTCGCTGTGGTCGTCTGAGGCGGTGGTCTGGGAGTCTGGATGCCTGTCAATGCGCTCCATAATGAAAGAGCGGATTACTATGACCTATGAAGAGACTCTGGCGGATGCGCAGGCGCAGATAGCGACGCTACGCGCGACATTGACCCGGCGAGAGGCGCTGCTTGCGAGGCGGCGCGAGGCGCTCGCGCGCATGCGCGACATGATACGACAGCGAGCGGATGCGCCGACAGGCGCGCTCACTCTAGCGCCGCAGCCACAC
>VFSW01012512.1_pt1 | contig 11844 bp, 10 predicted proteins | sample 5358111 | NCBI WGS metagenome assembly VFSW01 (sample SAMN11554181, study PRJNA540505) | mine drainage metagenome | isolation source: sediment from site ElyBrook_90M | place: USA: Ely Copper Mine, Vershire, VT | collected 2017 | reverse complement strand
GGTGAGGGGGGGGCGGGTGGCTTTGCGTCCTGTGGGGTCGCCAATCAGGGCGGTAAAATCACCAATCAGAAAAATGATTTCATGACCCAGATCCTGTAAGGTTCTAAGTTTATTGAGAAGAACCGTATGTCCCAGATGCAGGTCGGGGGCGGTAGGGTCAAAACCCGCCTTGACCCGCAGGGGACGCCCTTCCGTGAGGCGTTGGCGCAGATCTCCTGCCGGCAGAATTTCATCGGTTCCCCGTTGGATTTCAGCCCATCCCGCAATTTCTGGGACATTCTCTGGTGTATTCTGATTCATAGCTGTTTGTGACCGGCGCAAGTTTCTGTTAGACTGGCGCGCATGACTTCAATAAAATACAAGGTACATGCGCTCAAACGCTGGATTCTAACGCAAAACCCCAACATCGATGCGATCGATGCACGCTACAGCGGTAAGGTGGCTACGGTTTTGATGTTGGTTTTTGGCGTGGCTACGGCATTTGGGATTACGCCGACCACCTCTGATCGCTCGGTTCCGCTGGTTCCTGTGATTGAAGACATCACTCAAAACGTGGTGGTTCCCACCCCGACACCCGGTAGTTACGTTCAGCAGGATCAGGTTCGTTCGGGCGATACTCTGGCAGCCCTCTTGTTTCGCTTGGGGGTGAGTGACCAACCCGCTCTGGATTTCATCTCCACCGATCCCAAAGCGCGTGTGATCTATCAGCGTATGGCTCCAGGAAAGCCCATCCGGGTAGAGCGCGATGCCAATGGGAGTTTGTTGTCCTTGCGTTTTCCTGATAAAGAGAATGGGACGTTGGTGGTGGCTCGTACCTCAGACGGCTTCAACGCTTCAGTGGTTCAGATCGGCGCCCTACATCGGGTGATTCAGGCCAGCGGCACCGTACAGAGTTCATTTTTTGCGGCGGCGGACAGTGCGGGAATTCCTGACAGCGTCAGCCATCAGATGACACAGTTGTTTTCCACCGATCTTGATTTTCATAATGACCTGCGCGCTGGGGATACCTTCTCGGTGGTTTATGAGTCGGCCCAAAACGACTTTGATCAGTTGGTTCCTGGCCGTATTCTGGCGGCAGAGTTTGTCAATAAGGGGTCGGTGTTTCGGCGCGTATACTACGCAGGAACCGAAGGAGGCGATTACTACACTCCTGATGGCCATGGTTCCCACTCCTCTTTCCTGCGTTCGCCCATCGAGTTTTCCCGTGTGACGTCCGGATTTACGGCGGCCCGTTTCCATCCTATTCTTAAAACGTGGCGTGCCCACAAGGGCATCGACCTGGCGGCTCCCTCGGGAACCCCCATTGTTTCCGTTGCCAACGCTACCGTGACTTTCGCAGGCTGGCGTAATGGGTATGGCAATATGATTGAACTGCATCACGCCAATGGGATCGATACCGTATATGGCCATCTATCCGCATTTGCCAACGGCCTCCACAGCGGAGAAAAAATTCGTCAGGGCGATGTCATCGGCTTTGTTGGTATGACGGGTTGGGCTACCGGACCTCATCTTCATTACGAATTCAAGATCAACGGGGTGCAACATGATCCTCTGGGGCCGGAAGTCCCACGGTATGCCAGTACGGATCTGACGGGTCATGCCCGGGGTCACTTCCTTACGGCCACAGCTCCCCTACTCCAGCAGCTTGACGCCGTTCGCGGCACTGCCCTTGCTCGGTTCGAGTAGTAGTTCCCCCCCTTCCCTTTACGCAGGGTTAATGTCCGGAACCAGTCTGGATGGCATCGATGGCGTGCTGGTAGATTTCAGGCACGGTGATCCTGCGGTTTTGGCACAAGTAACCCATCCTTTCCCTGAAGGCTTACACCGGGTATTGGCGGAATTAACCCTGTCGGGTCCCAATGAATTGGAGCGCGCAGCGGAAGCTGGTGTCATGCTGGCCCGTTGTTATGCAGCGGTTATCAATGCATTGCTGGTGCAGTCAGGAGTAACGGCTGAGGCCGTGAGTGCCATAGGGTGTCATGGACAAACGGTGCGTCACCGCCCTGAGCGGGGATACAGTTGTCAGTTGGTGAACGGCGCCTGGTTGGCCGAATTGACTGGCATAGCCGTGGTCACGGACTTCCGTTCGCGGGACTTGGCGGCGGGGGGGCAGGGTGCTCCTCTGGTGCCGGCTTGTCACGATGCGCTCTTTCGTCACCCCAGTCATCCACGACTCATTCTCAATCTAGGGGGCATTGCCAATCTGACCATTTTGTTTCCTGGGCAGGTAACCCGAGGATATGATACCGGACCGGCCAACTTGTTGATGGATGCCTGGATTCGGCAATGTCGGGGAGTGTCTTTCGATCGGGGTGGGGAGTGGGCTGCCCCGGGAGAGATTCGGTCCACCCTGTTGCAGTCATTATTGAACCATCCCTATTTTCAGCGCAAAGCTCCCAAAAGTACTGGGCGAGAAGAGTTTTCTCTGGCTTGGGTGCAGCCTCATTTGAATTCGGGGATGGCGCCAGAGGATGTTCAGGCGACCCTGCTGGAACTGACGGCTCAGACGATTGTGCTGGCAGTTCATGAGGAAACCCGAGGGGGGGTGGACGGCGTGGAGTTGTATGGTTGCGGAGGGGGAGCGTGCAATTCGGCACTGATGCGGCGGTTGCAGACGTTGATGCCGGAGATTCAAGTGACCACTACGGCAACGTTGGGATTACCCGTGCACCAAGTAGAAGCGGTAGCCTTTGCTTGGTTGGCACGTGCGCGGCTTCTGGGTTTATCCGGCAATCTTCCAGCAGTGACGGGAGCGCGCCACAGTGCGGTGATGGGTGCCTTGTACGCGGCCTGAGTCAGACCTTGGGAGTTCGGCGAGCTCGCGGGTGAGCCTGATCATAGACTTTGGCCAGGTGCTGAAAATCCAGATGAGTATAGACCTGGGTAGAGGTAATATGGGTATGCCCGAGCAATTCCTGCACGGCCCGCAAGTCGCCACTGGACTGGAGCAGGTGAGAAGCAAAGGAATGTCGCAGCACATGGGGGTGGACCCGATCCTCAAAACCCAATTGTCGTGCTCGCAGGGTCACTCGGGATTCGATGGCGCGAGGGCTGAGGGCTGTGCCCCGAGTGCTGACAAACAAGGGAGTTTCCTTGGCAGGTGATTTGACTGGGTGGTGATTCATCCACGCCGCGAGAGCTTGGGTGGCGTGGCTTCCTACTGGCACTTCCCGGATCTTTTGCCCTTTTCCCTGAACCCGTACCAGGCATTCGGCCTGATTCCAATGTTGCCATTGCAGGCCCGCCAGTTCTGCCAAACGCAGCCCAGAAGAATAGAATAACTCCAGCAGGGCCCGATCACGGTAGTCAAGACTACGATCACCCGCAACGCCCATCAAGCGTCCCGACTGTTCGGGAGACAGGGCATGGGGCAAGGGGCGCGGAGATTTTGGGGGGCGTACGCCGTGGCAAGGATTGACCGACAGGCCATGAAATTTTGTCAAAAACTCAAAATAGCCGCGCCACGCCGAGAGCATGCGGGCCAGGCTCCGGCCAGAGAGGCCATGACCATGAAGTGCGCCGAGATGGCGGCGGATGTGCTGTGGCGTAATGCTGGACAAGGTCTCTGCTGTGGTTTCTAGGGCTCTCAGTTGGCTCAGGTCACGACGATAGCTGAGAATCGTGCGAGGCGACAGGCGGCGCTCGAAACGCAAATGGTCTAGGTAAGTCCGGATTCCTGGGGAGTCAATCGTGTTCATGGGCGCGCAGGGCCGTGCTGACGATGTCCGTGATTCGCTGCAGGTAGAAAATCCCCATGTCAGGATAGAATCGGTTCTCATCGGGGGAAGCCAGCAGGAGCGCGCCAAAAGTCTCGTTATCGCGCAGGGGCAATAGCGCAAAAGATTTCAGGGCGGGGGCCAGTTCACCAAACCAGTGATCGCATTGCACCGGAGTGTGATGGCCACAACGGGGAGTCTCGATGTGGGCAATGGCATCCTGCTGGACCTTGGCCACGGCCTGAAAGGCACTATGAGTACCCGGATGGGAGAAACCCCAGAGACGCAGGGTGACATGGGGTACGGAAAAATTGTGTGCCATCTGGTGTTCTATGGTGTCGATTGTCCCCGCCAAAGATTTTTGTCCCAACAGGCGTACGGCCAGTTGATGTACCTTGCTGCTGATGCTGTCATTGGTTTCGGCATAGCCGATGAGCTCGGAGAGGCGTTGTTCCAGCGTGCGGTTTTTATCGCGCAAGGTGAGCAGCTGCCGTTCGCTGAGGGATACGGTATGCGTTCCGTGGGGATGGGGAATTTGGATTTCGTTCAGCACTGCTCCGTGGAGCAGAAAAAATTCCGGGTTGTCCTTGAGCCAGGAGGCAACGATTTCAGCATCCAGCATGGAGTATCTCCTCGATGTCCGGCACTGCGACGGTGCCGGTAAAAACAGTCGTGGCGGGACCGGTCATCCATACGGGGGACTGTTCGCCCGCCCAAGATATGGTCAGAGTCCCGCCGTGGGTGGAAACTTTCACTGGTGCGGGGTCTAGGAGCCCACGCTGCTGTCCTGCCACGACGGCAGCACAGGCTCCTGTGCCACACGCCAGGGTTTCTCCCGAGCCGCGTTCAAATACCCGCAGACGGATGTGGCTGCGTGATACGATCTCCACGAACCCGGCATTGACCCGTTCGGGAAAGGCGGCGTGGTGTTCGATCAGAGGCCCTTCGACGGCTACAGGGGCGGATTCGACGTGGTTCACGATCTGGACGGCATGGGGGTTCCCCATGGAAATGACCGAAAAGATGCGCTTATGGGCACCCACCTGCAGGTCATAGGTGGGATGCCTGCCTTCGGTCAGAAAAGGGATCCGCTCAGGGTCAAAAATGGGTTGTCCCATATTTACCTGTACTTGGCCGTCGGGCAGCAATTCAGGTTGCAATACTCCTGATTGGGTTTCTACCCGCAATTGCGTGGCCTGGGTCAGTTTCTGGTCATGAACGAAGCGCGCAAAACAGCGCACCCCATTGCCACAATTGGCCACTTCTCCGCCATCACGGTTAAAGATTCGGTAACGAAAATCATTGGCAGGGTCGCGTGCGGGCTCAACCCACAGAATTTGGTCGCAGCCCACACCAAAATGGCGGTCAGCCAGCCAGCATAGCTGGGCCGTATTCAGGGCAAGGGGAGTGCGTACTCCATCAAGGACGATGAAATCATTGCCCAACCCCTGCATTTTGGTAAAAGAAAGTGTCTTCATGGGTGCTGTGGGCTTTGCCAAAGGTGAAATGCTACGCTTTTTCCGCAGGCCTGGGTAGCCTGTAATGGCTCAACTGCGGGTTATGGCCGCAATTCGTAGACGGAAGATTCTCCAGGAGGACGGGTTTTGAAGCGTTTGTGGGACCACAGGTAGTGGGCGGGTTGCTCCAGAATTCGAGCTTCGATGAAATGATTCATGCGCAGGGTATCGACTTCGTCATTGCCGCTGGGAAACTCTTCCCAAGGGGGATAGAAAGATACGTCAAAACGTCCTTGTGCAAAGTTCTGGTGGACAACGCAGGGAACGACTTGAGCTTTGGCGAGCCGTGCCATCCGTGCCAAAGCAGGAACAGTAGCCGCTTTGACGCCAAAAAAATCCACAAACAGGGAGTCCTTGGGGCCGAAGTCCTGATCGGGTAAGTAATACAGCAACCAGCCCGGTTTCAGGGCTTTCAGCACTCCACGCAGGCTATCCTGACGGGCAAAGATCAAGCCTTTTCCCCAGCGCAGGCGGCGCGAGCGAATCAACGCTTCGAGGGCCGGGTTTTTTTGGCGCGAATTGATGGTGATGACATCGAAGTCCAATGTGAGAAAAGGTCCGATGGTATCCACGCCAAAAAAATGTGGGGTGAGCAAGATGACCGGTCCATGCTGTTGAGCTGCACGTACATGCTCCAGCCCAGTATATTGAACCATTCGACGCAGACGTGACTCCGAAGCAAACCACGCAATACCCAGACTCAGGGCGCTGGTCACGAATCCCTGAAAGTGACGCAGGGCGATTTTATGGCGTTGTTCTGGGCTCCATTGGGGAAAACAGAGAGCGAGATTGGTGAGGGTGACCTGACGTCGTTCGCGAGCCAGGGCAAAGGCCATACGTCCCAGCAGTCGTCCGAGGATCCAGAGGGCTTGAAGGGGCAGCCAGTGAAGCAGCCACAATGGGAGAAATATTAGTCGCATCATGGGGCTAAGAAGAATACTGGTACAATCGCGGGCGGTAGCACATTTTTAATTTTGATAAAGGGCAGGGTTTGCCATGAGCGAGTATATTTTTTCTTCGGAGTCGGTATCCGAGGGTCACCCCGATAAGGTGGCCGATCAGATTTCCGATGGGGTACTGGATGCCATTCTAGCGCAGGATCCGCGTGCACGGGTGGCTTGTGAAACTTTGACAAGTACGGGGCTGATCGTGATTTCAGGAGAAATCACCACCAAGGCACAGATCAATTACATCGACGTGGCACGAGACGTGGTGCGTCGTATCGGCTATAACAGTTCAGACATCGGTTTTGATTACCAAACCTGTGCGGTGCTCACGGCCCTGAATCGCCAGAGCCCCGACATTGCCCAAGGGGTAGACGAAGGCAGCGGTCTGGATCTGGATCAGGGAGCGGGCGACCAGGGTTTGATGTTTGGTTATGCCTGTGACGAAACCGATACACTCATGCCTTTGCCGATTCATCTGTCCCATCGCCTGGTACAACGGCAAGCCGAATTGCGCAAGGATGGGCGCTTACCTTTTTTGCGTCCCGATGCCAAATCTCAGGTGAGTGTGCGTTATGTGGATGGACAGCCCACCAGTATTGAAACCGTGGTGTTATCGACGCAGCATCATCCCGAAGTGTCCCATCAGCAATTGACTGAGGCCGTGATTGAAGAGATCATCAAACCCGTATTGCCGGCACACATGCTGCAGGCCAATACGCGCTATCTGGTCAATCCCACCGGGCGTTTCGTCATTGGCGGACCGATGGGAGATTGCGGTCTTACGGGACGCAAGATTATCGTCGATACTTATGGCGGTGCCGCCCGTCATGGTGGCGGGGCATTTTCCGGGAAAGATCCTTCCAAGGTGGACCGTTCGGCAGCCTATGCCATGCGTCATGTGGCCAAAAATATCGTGGCGGCAGGGTTGGCTCGTCGCTGTGAAGTACAGGTGGCTTATGCCATCGGCGTGGCCCGTCCTGTTAGCCTGATGGTGAATACCTTTGGTACAGGAAAATTGGCGGATGACAAGCTGTCCCAGTTGGTTCTGGAGCATTTTGATCTGCGTCCCAAGGGCATCATTCATGCTCTCGACCTGCTGCGGCCGATTTACAGCAAGACCGCAGCTTACGGTCACTTTGGCCGAGAAGAGCCGGAGTTCACCTGGGAAATGCGTGATCGCGTGATGGCCTTGCAGGCCGATGCGTAACGGCAGTTCCCCCACCTATTGAGTCCAGATAACTCCACGGAGAGAAAATTTTTATGAATGCCATTCCACAAACCCTCACAGCCGACTTCAAGGTGGCGGATATGTCCCTTGCCACCTGGGGACGGAAAGAAATTGATATTGCTGAAAATGAAATGCCCGGATTGATGGCTTTGCGCGAAGAATTTGCCGAACGTCAGCCCCTCAAGGGGGCACGCATTGCTGGCTGTTTACATATGACCATTCAGACGGCCGTGTTGATCGAAACTCTGGTGGTGTTGGGAGCGGAGGTGCGTTGGAGTTCCTGTAACATATTTTCGACCCAGGATCAGGCGGCGGCGGCCATTGCGGCAGTTGGGATTCCGGTATTTGCGTGGAAAGGGGAATCCGAGGAAGAATTCTGGTGGTGTATCGAAAAGACGATTTTTGGGCCGGACGGTTGGGTGCCCAATATGGTGCTCGATGATGGCGGTGATCTCACGTTGATTTTGCACGACAAGTATCCCCATCTGCTGGAAAATATCAAGGGGATTTCAGAAGAAACCACGACAGGGGTCCATCGTCTGAACGAAATGATGAAGCGTGGGGAGCTCAAATGCCCAGCGTTCAACGTCAACGACTCGGTGACCAAGTCCAAGTTCGATAATCTGTATGGCTGTCGCGAATCCCTCATGGATGGCATCAAGCGTGCTACCGATGTCATGATTGCGGGCAAGGTTGCGGTGGTGGCAGGCTATGGTGATGTGGGCAAAGGCTGCGCCCAGGCATTCAGTGGACTGGGCGCCACGGTATGGATCACCGAAATCGATCCGATCTGTGCCTTGCAAGCGGCCATGGAAGGGTATCGCGTGGTGGACATGGATGAAGTCGCCTCTCAGGGGGATATTTTTGTGACCGCCACGGGCAATGTGGAGGTGATTACCCATGCCCATATGCAGGTCATGAAAAACGATGCCATCGTCTGTAATATCGGCCACTTCGATTCCGAAATCGATATTGCTTCCCTGCGCAAATACCGTTGGGACAACATCAAGCCGCAGGTGGATCATGTCATTTTCCCCGATGGGAAACGGCTGATCGTGCTGGCGGAGGGGCGTCTGGTCAATCTGGGTTGTGCCACGGGGCACCCCAGCTTCGTTATGTCGGCTTCCTTCACCAATCAGGTGATGGCGCAGATTGAACTGTGGAATCACTCGGACAAATATGCCGTGGGGGTTTATATTCTTCCCAAGACCTTGGATGAGAAAGTGGCCCGGTTGCATTTGAAGCGGATTGGGGTTCATTTGACGGCGTTGACGGAAAAGCAGGCCAATTACCTTAATCTGGCGGTGACAGGGCCCTATAAGCCCGATCACTACCGGTATTGAGCGGATGAACGGCGTGGTAACACCGCGGGTGTTCAGTTTCGAATTTTTCCCCCCCAAAACTCCGGAGGGGGTGGAGAAATTGCGTCATACCCAACGTCAGTTGGCGCAACTGAACCCGGCTTTTTTTTCGGTGACTTACGGGGCAGGCGGAACCACACAGGACCGCACTCTGGAAACGGTGGTAGATATTCAGCGTGAAGGTCATGCTGCCGCTCCCCATCTATCGTGTATCGGAGCAACGCGCGAGAGTTTGCGGCGGGTGCTGGAACAGTATCGTTCCCATGGTATCCGTCACCTGGTGGCGTTGCGCGGTGATTTGCCGTCTGGCACCCTGGGCGGCGGAGAATTCCGCTATGCCCGCGATTTGGTGCGGTTTGTGCGGGAGGAGACGGGCGACCATTTTTATATCGAGGTGGCCGCCTATCCGGAAGTTCATCCCCAGGCGCGTTCAGCTCAGGAAGGTATCCGTCATTTTCGGGAAAAGGCTGAAGCTGGGGCCAATGCTGCCATTACCCAGTATTTTTACAATCCCGATGCTTACTTCAGTTTTGTCGACGATTGTCGGGCGGCAGGGATCGAGATTCCCATTGTTCCAGGGGTCATGCCCATTGCCAACTTTTCTCAACTGAGTCGCTTTTCAGAAGCTTGTGGCGCGGAAATTCCCCGTTGGATTCGCCAGAAGATGCAGGGCTACGGGGATGACAGCGCTGCCATCAAAGCATTCGGTCTGGAAGTGGTAACCCAGTTGTGTGACCAGTTGCTGACGGGCGGCGCGCCAGGACTGCACTTTTACACCATGAATAACGCGGGGCTCACCAGTGTTATCTGGGAGAGGTTGCACCTTTCCTGAGGCATCCCCCGGACTCCTTTCAGAGTCCGGGGGATATTTGTTTACGCTTCTTTGATTTTTTTGGCTGCTTGAGCATGTTGCTCAGCGTAGGACTGGTGTGCAGCAGCTTCCGCCACGCCCACCTTGATGGGATAACCCATGTCCATGAGTACGGAGCCCAAGGCGGAAAGGCAGAGCATGACGTTTTCTGATTTGGCGGAGTAGCCCATCAGACCAAAACGCCAGATTTTACCGGCCAGTGGGCCCAGTCCGGCACCGATTTCCAGATTGAATTCGTTGAGCAGGGTCTTGCGAACCCGTGCCTCATCTACCCCTTCTGGTACCCGTACGGCATTGAGTTGGGGTAAGCGAAACTCTTCTTTCACCAGATAGGTCAAGCCCATGGCCTCGAGACCGGCTTTCAGCGCCAAATAATGGCGCGTGTGGCGAGCCCAAGCGTTTTCCAGCCCCTCTTCACGCAGCAATACCAAGGATTCATGGAGCGCGAACAAGCCATTGATGGGGGCGGTATGATGATAGGTCCGGTTGGTGGTCCCCCAGTAGCCCAAGACCAGATCCAGATCCATGAACCAGCTTTGGGAGGGAGTCTTGCGCTTCTTAACCAGATCTACGACCCGCTGATTAAAAGAGACTGGGGACAGTCCGGGGGTGCAGGACAGACATTTCTGACTGCCGGAGTAAATGGCGTCGATGTCCCATTGGTCGACATACAGTGGCGCTCCTCCCAACTGGGTGACGGCGTCTACGATGGTCAATGCGCCGTAGCGATGAGCAATCTCCACCAGGGTTTTGGCATCAGACATGCATCCTGTAGAGGTTTCAGCATGGACAAAAGCCACTACCTTAGTGTTGGGATGCTGTTTCAAGGCATCTTCCAGTTTTTGCGGACTGACCGGTTCGCCCCAGGTATCTTCCACCACAACGGGCGTGCCGCCGCAGCGCGTGACATTTTCAATCATGCGTCCGCCAAACACGCCATTGCGGCAGACGATGACCTTGTCTCCCGGGTTGACCATGTTGACGAAACACATTTCCATGCCGACGGAACCGGGGCCTGAGGCGGGAAAGGTGAGGGCGTTATCGGTTTGGAAAGCATAACGCAGGAGCATTTTCAGTTCGTCCATCATATCCACGAATACGGGATCGAGATAGCCGATGCACGGCAAGGACATGGCTGCCAGCACGCGCGGTGCAATTTCTGAAGGCCCAGGCCCCATCAGTGTTCGCTGGGGGGGGTAGAAAGAATTGATTTTCTTGAGTGGCAAGTGTTGAATGGTCATGGGGGTCCTTGTGCGTCCATGGGGAGCGGCAGATTCTGTCAATCTTTCATTCTAGCAAAATTTCCTGCTTTGACGAAATGCAATCTTTGCCCGTCCTGATGGTCCAGATGGAGCGCTCCACGTTCGTCAACGGGGTCGAAGAGCGTGTCCCCGTCGGTCTGTGGACGGTTCGTGGGGACGAGGCGGGTAAAGTCAAACAGGGTGCGATCCGCCAAATGGGACGGCGTAACCGACTGCAATCCGAGAAAGATATTGTCCACTCGTCCTGGGTGGGCCTTTTCTTCCTGGTGTAACCAGTGTTTGATGGCTTGTCGTTGGAGATTTTCCTGAGATCCGCAGAGGTCACAGGGGATGATGGGATACTCCATGGCTCGGGCGTAGCGAGCCAAGTCTTCTTCACGGCAGTAAGCCAGGGGGCGGATTACCACATGGTGGCCATCATCCGTGACCAGTTTGGGGGGCATGCCTTTCAGGCGTCCTCCATGGAACAGATTGAGGAAAAAGGTTTCCACCATGTCGTCGCGGTGATGTCCCAGCGCAATTTTGTTGGCTCCCAGGGCTTTGGCGGTGCGATAAAGGACACCGCGACGCAATCGGGAACACAATGAGCAGGTGGTTTTGCCGGCGGGGATTTTTTCTTTGACGATGGAATACGTGTCGGCTTCAACGATGCGGTATTCCACGCCCAGAGTGTCAAGATACTCCGGCAGAATATGCGCGGGGAAACCGGGTTGCTTTTGATCCAGATTGACGGCGATGAGCTTGAAGGATATAGGGGCGCGCTTTTGCACGTCGAGTAACAGGGTCAGCAAGGCATGGGAATCCTTACCGCCACTCAGACAGACCATGACCGTATCCCCTTCGGCAATCATGGCATAGTTGCCCAGAGCTTTGCCCATGGCGCTGCGCAGTCGTTCCTGAAGGCGAATGAAGGTGTGACTGGGGGAGGGGTTAGTCATGGGG
>VFSW01012511.1_pt1 | contig 11845 bp, 7 predicted proteins | sample 5358111 | NCBI WGS metagenome assembly VFSW01 (sample SAMN11554181, study PRJNA540505) | mine drainage metagenome | isolation source: sediment from site ElyBrook_90M | place: USA: Ely Copper Mine, Vershire, VT | collected 2017 | reverse complement strand
TCCCCCCGCCACCTATTTTTGCCGCGGCATGGGCCCCCCCCCGGCCCGCGCGCGCCGTACCCCGCCCGGCGAACGCAGCCCTTGCGCCTGGACATCGCCCTGTACACGCCGCGCGACAACCCCGCGCCGGCCGCCGCCGCGGCCCGCACGGCCGCTTCCCTCGCCGCCCGCCCGGCTGGCCGGCTTCTGGCCGAATCGGAGACGTTTTGGAAGGACTGGTGGTCGTCTTCGGCGGTCGAGATCGAAGACCCCGAGCTCGAGCGGCTCTGGTATCACAACCAATACTGGCTGGCCTGCTGCCTGCGCGAGGGCAAAGTCGCTCCCGGCCTGTTCGGCAACTGGACCAGCGGGCGCATCGGCACGGCGTGGCACGGCGACTACCACATGAACTACAACACCCAGCAGGTCTTCTGGGGTGTGTTTTCGAGCAACCATGCCGGCCAGCACCTGCCCTACCTCGAGATCGTCGAGAAGCTCTTGCCCATGGCCGAGGCCACCGCGCGGCGCCAGTTCGGCCTGCCCGGCGCGTACTTCCCGCACTCCGCTTATCCCGTGCCCAGCCAGGTGGCGCCGTACCCCGCGCCGCCCTGGGCCTACGAAATCTGCGAGACGCCCTGGGTGGTCCAGAGCCTGTGGTGGCACTATCTCTATACCCTCGACGACGCCCTGCTGCGGCGCGTCTACCGCCCGCTGCGGGAGGCGGCCCGCTTCATCGCCGCCTACGCCAAACCCGGCCCCGACGGCAAATTCCATATCGGCCCCACCGTCTCGCCCGAGAACTGGGGCTTCACCGCCGGCCAGCGGCTGAACCACGACTGCATCATGGACCTGGCGCTGGCGCGCTTTCTGTTGAACGCCGTGGTGGAGGCCTCCCGGAAACTCGGCGTGGATGCCGGGGACCGCCGGCGCTGGGCGGAGGTCGGCGCGAACCTGGCGCCCTATCCCACAACCGGCACGCCCGAAGGCGAGGTCTGGGTGGACGTGCTCAACGCCCCCGCCGGATGGATCTACAATATCCCCGTGACCCTGGCGCCCGTCTTTCCCGGCGAACAGGTGGGTCTCGGCGGCGATGCCCGGGACCTCGAAGTCGCGCGGCGCACCGCGGCCGGCATGCGCCTCGAGGGCGGCAACGATGTCGTGTACCAGCCGCTCATCCGCGCCCGCCTGGGCATGCTCGATCTGCGCTGGTTCAAGGACGAGGTGCGCTACTGCCAGTTGCCCAACGGCATCGTCAACGACCGCGTCCGGCAGACCGGCGGACGCTACTCCGACGGCACGGACTTCGATTTCATGATGCGCATGGGCGTGTGGACCGAGAACCTCTCCCTCCCCGCCGTGCTGAACGAATGCCTGCTGCAGAGCTACGCGGGAGTCTTGCGCCTGTTTCCGAATACCACCCACCTCGGCCCGGCCCGCTTCCGCAAGCTGCGCGCGCGCGGAGCGTTTCTGGTGAGCGCCGCGTGGGACGGCGCGCGGGTCTCGCCCGTCGAAATCGCCAGCGAGAAGGGCGGCGCGCTGCGCATGGCGAACCCATGGGGCACGGACCGTGTGACGGTGGCCTCCCTTCCATCGGGCCGGCCGGTGGCGGCGCAGGTTACGGGCGGCGTCATCCGCGTGGAAACCAAGGCGGGGGTGCGCTACCGCATCGGCGCGGCCGCGGTCCGGCGCTAGACTAGCCGCACGCGCGCCGCGCGTTCACCGCGGCCCCCACGATGGCCAGTTCCTGGCTGCTGGAAATGATTTCGAACAGGCTCCCCTGCAGTGGGCTCATCTTCACCATCTCGTGAATGTACCGCCCGATCAGCCCCAGATCCACGTACTGCGAGTTGGGACCCATGATGAAGAACTTGCCCGGCCCATCCAGATGAATGCTGCTGGCCGACCCGGCCGCCAGCGCACGGTGCCACAGCTTCACGAAGGCGCCGCAGCGCGCGTCCCCCTCCCGCGCGGCCGCGAACACTTCGTCCGGCTCCATGTCCAGAAAGCGCAGCCGCATGGAGCGATGCCCCACGATGCCTTCCACGTGCCCCACGCCCCCGCAGCCGCAAAAGTTTTCCTTGGCATCCAGCGACACCACCATGTGGCCGCCCTCCCAGGCGCCCTCCGCCCGCGGATAGCGCCCGAAACCCACGCCGTCTCCCAGGTACCAGATACGAATCAACTTCTCCAGATGGCCCCGCGTGGCGGCCACGCCCGCCGCAATGGCGTCCGCGTCGTTCAGTACCAGCACCGGCGCTTTCAGCCCGCCCCGGCCCAGCACGCCCGCCAGCGACGCGGCAAATGCGAATCCCTTGATCTGTTGCAGGTTCGGCGATTCCTCCACCACCCCGTTGCGGATCACGCCCGGAAAACCAACGCCCACGCTTTCGATGGACCTTTCCCGCGCCGCCAGCAAAACCTGTTGCCCGATCAACTCCGCGATTTCCTCGCCGGTCATGGTCCGCAGCGCATCCGGGTTATCGTCCCCTTCCGGAAATACCCGGATCGGGCCGGTGAGCGCGTTGTCTTCCACCACCCCGACCGCGACTTGCCTGGTCGCCAGGACGCCGATTGTTTGCCCCATGTTATCTCTCCACTCTTACAGTCGCGTTAGTTTGTTCAGACCGTTGAACGCGGCGGCCTTGTAACATTCCGCCAGCGTCGGATAGTTGAAGACCGTTTCCACGAAGTACTCCACGGTCCCCTTCAGGATCATCACCGCCTGCCCGATGTGCAGCAACTCGGCGGCGCCTTCGCCGATGATATGCACCCCCAGGATCTCCTTGGTTTCGCGATGAAAGATCAGCTTCAAACGGCCCGTGGTATCGCCGCGGATCTGGCCCCGCGCGATTTCCCGGTAAAACGCCACGCCCACTTCGTAAGGCACGTCCTCATCCGTCAACTGCTCCTCGGTCTTGCCGATGAAGGAGATCTCCGGAATGGTATAGATACCGTACGGATAGTTCGCCGGGTTGGAGTTTACCGGCAGACCGAAGGCGTTGGCCGCAGCGATGCGTCCCTGCTCCATCGAGACCGAAGCCAGGCTCGGAAAACCGATCACGTCGCCCACCGCGAAGATGTTCGGCTGCTTGGTGCGGTAACTGGCGTCCACCGGAATGCGCCCGCGGTTGTCGGCTTCCAGCCCCGCCGCCGGCAGGTCCAGTTCCTCCACGTTGCCCTGGCGCCCCACCGCGTACAACAAGGCGTCGCCCGAGATTTTCTTCTTGCTCATCAGGTTGGCTACCACGCCGCCGGCGGAGGTCTCCTCCACGCTTTCCACTTCCTCGTTCAGCCGCATGGTGACGCGGTGGTCCCGCAAGTGGTACGAAAGCGCCTCGATCATTTCGGCGTCCGCGAACTCCAGCAGGCGCGGCCGTTTCTCCACCAGGATGACGCGCACCCCCAGCGCCGCGAACATGCACGTGTACTCCACCCCGATCACGCCGCCGCCCACCACGATCAAAATCTTGGGGATCTCCGGCATCTGCAGGATCTGGTCGCTGTCGATGATGGTGCGGCCGTTCAGCGGCACCTTGGCCGACACCGCCGGCTTGGTCCCCGTGGCGATGACAATGACGCCGGCTTCGTAGTCCGATACGCCGCGGCTGTTTTCCACGCGTACGTGCGTCGAATCCACGAACCGCGCGGCGCCGTAAATCACCTCGATGCCGTTGCGCGAAAGCTGCGCCTGGGTGATGTCGGTTTCGGTCTTGATCACGTGCTGCACGCGGAACCCCAGGTCCGCCATGGTGATCTTTTCCTTCACGCGGTAGTTGACGCCGTAGATGCCCTGGTACGCGAATCCCGTAAGGTGCAGCACGGCTTCCCGCGTGGTTTTGCTGGGAATCGTGCCCGTGTTGATGCAGGCGCCCCCGACGACTTCCCGTTTTTCGACCAGGGCGACGCGCTTACCCGACTTGGCGCCCTGTATGGCCGCACGCTGTCCGGCGGGGCCGGAACCGATGACGATCAGATCGTATTGTTGCATAGCGGGTCTGGGTGCTCGATTCATCTTACCCCGGTTTTCCGCCCGCCCACCGCGCCGGATCCCGCTGCGCGGCAGGTCTGGACGGTACAGTACCAGTTGCATTGAAGCGGCTATTCAGGTGTGATACTCCTGTGAATGCGGAGGTTTTCTTGCGTAATCGTTTGCGGCTGTGTGTGCGGACCTGGTGCGTGGCGGCTAGTTGCGTCGTCTGCCTGGCGCAGGCGCCGGTGGGTTCGCTGGCCGGCGCCGTGCACGATTCCACCGGCGGCGTCATGCCCGGCGTTGCCGTCACCGTGACCAACCAGGACACCGGCCTCGCCCGCCAGGTCACCACCTCGGCCGAAGGCGCCTTCAGCGCGGCGTCCCTGCCCGCCGGCAACTACGCCGTCACCGCCGCCGCCGCCGGTTTCCGCACGCTCCAGCAGAATGCCGTTGTGCAGGTCGGCAATGTCACTACCCTGGACCTGCTCATGGAGATCGGCGCCGCCAGCCAAGTGCTCAACGTGAAGGACGAAGCCGTGCAGATCGACTACGACAGCCACACCATAGGGGGCGTCGTCACCCAGGATCGCATCGCCAGCCTCCCCCTGAACGGCCGCGACTTTCTCCAGTTGGCCATGCTCGAGCCGGGCGTTACCGCTTCGCCCAACAAGGTGGGGCAGTACAACCGCCAGTTCGACGTCTCCATCCTGGGCGCCAGTTCGGCCAATAACTCCGTGCGCATCACCGTGGATGGCGCCACCGTCCAGGACTCCATCACCGGCGGCACGCAGCAGAACTTTTCCCAGGAAGTGATCCAGGAATTCCAGCTTTCCTCCACCAATTTCGACCTGTCCACCGGCATCGGCGCGGGCGGCGCCATCAACGTGGTCACCCGCTCCGGAGGCAACGACTTTCACGGCAGCGCGTTCTTCTTTTTCCGCGACCACAACATGTCTGCCTATCCTTACCTGGCGCGCGATCCCAACGGGCCGTCCAGCCCCTTCTTCGCCCGCCGCCAGGAAGGCTTCTGGATCGGCGGCCCGGTCCTTAAGGACAAGCTGTTCTTCTTTTCCAGCCTGGAACATCTCAACCAGACCGCGGTCTTCAGCGCCTTCCCCAGCGATCCGGCCTTCCTCGGCTTCGGCGCCAACACCGCCAGTCCCTATCATGCCAACGAGCTCACCGAGCGGTTGGACTGGCGCGTCAACTCCACTAACAACGCCTTCCTGCGCTATTCCCACGACGGCAACAATTCCTATGCGCCGCCCGGCAATGGCGACCTGCCGTCGGATTGGGCCGCCAACACCAACTGGGCGGATTCCGGGGTAGCCTCTCTCATCACCGTGCTCACGCCGGCCACGGTCAACGAGTTCCGCTATTCCTATACTTACTGGTCGAATCGCAACCTGCCGCCCACCGCCGCCCAATGCCCGGCGCCGTGCCTGGGACTGAACGGGCCCATGATCACCATCGTCGGCGTCAACAGCTTCGCCCTGGGCCAGGCCCCCACCGTGCCGCAGACCCGCCTGCTGCGGCGCCACACCTTTGCCGATAATGTAAGTTCCCAGCAGGGCGGCCACTCCATGAAGTTCGGCGGTTACTGGGAGTATCAGAAAGGAACCGGCACTTACGCCTATTACGATCCCGCCGCCATGGAACTCTGGTCGCCCGCCGGGGTGCAGGCATTCAATGCCACCGTGGCCCCCCAATACCAGGTCCCCATTCCTTCCACGTTCCATTCCCTGAGCGACATCCTGCGGCTCCCGGTGTACAGTTTCCAGATGGGCGTCGGCGATCCCAGCCAGCCGCCATTGTTCAACCGCGGCGCCGCCGACCACGACAACCTCTTCCACCTCTACGCGGAAGACACCTGGAAGATCCACCCCCGTTTCAATCTCAACTATGGCCTGGCGTGGTCCTACGAAACCGGCGCGTTGAATCACGATTTGACCAAGCCCGCCTATCTGGCGCCCATCTTCGGCGCAGGCGGCCTGGGCGTCGAACGGCAGGCCCCGCATAATTTCAGCCCCATGCTGGGCTTCGCCTGGAACGTGACTAAAGACAATAAGACCGTGGTCCGAGGCGGGTCTGCCATTTACTACGACACCTGGGATATCTATAACAGGTTCGTTGAGCGGATTATCCTGGGACCGCGCGGCGCCGGGCGGCCGGTGCTGGGCGACAGCATCTTCTTCGGCGCTATCTCGGGGTTCTGCGGCGTCGCCAACCTGCCTGCATCCCTCCAGCCCACCAGCCTGCAGAGCGAGCCATCCTGCTTCCGGGGAGCCGGATTGGAGACACTGTTGCCTGGCTTCATCTCCGAGGCCAAGCAGGAACTTGGGCCTCCGGGCAACACCGATCTCTCCGTCCGCAACATCCAGTTGTTCAAGACCGGGCAAGGTCTTATCCCGCAAAACTTCAGCCTGGCTTACTCGGAACACGCCAGCCTGGGCATCCAGCGCGAAGTCCGCCCCGACCTGGTGGTGAGCGCCGATTTTGTCTTCCGCCAGTACATGCATCAGTTAATCAACGACACCGACATGAATCATTATTACAGCGCCGCGGGACCGGTAATCCCCAAGTGCAAGGCGGGACAGGCGCTGGACGTGACGGCCGAGTGTTCCTCCGGAGTCATTGAAGGCAATATCAGCGGCGCGCGCTCCCACTACAAGGGGCTCCTGGTCAAGGCCGATAAGCGCTTTTCCCACAACCTGGCCGCCACCCTGTCTTACGCCTATGCGGATGAGACCGGCTATAACGGGCTGGTGGATAACAGTAATTGGCTGGCAAGCTGGGGACCTCAGGCGGGACATCAGACGCTCACCGGGTCCATGGTGGTGGCGCTCCCCTGGGGCATCCAGTTATCGGGTATCACCTCGTTTCAGAGCGCCATTCCGTTCCAGCCCGCCCTGGCCGGCCTGGACCTGAATGGAAACGGCTCCGTGGAGGTGCTGGGCATGAACGTGTTGGGCGGATCGCCGCTGCCCGGCGGCGGCTACAACCAGTTCGGCGTCAGCAAGGGTAAGAACGATCTGGTGCAGCTCGTGAGCCTGTTCAACCAGAACTACGCCGGCAAAACCGCGCCCGGCGGCCAGCAGGTCATTCCGGCCATCACCCTGCCCGCCAGCTTCTCCTTCCCGCGCAGCTTCAACTCGCAGGACCTGCGCGTCACCAAGGTCATCCGCCTGCGCGCGGATCGCTGGAAGCTCTCTGTCCTGGTCGAATGCTTCAATATCTTCAACATCGCCAATCTTACCGGCTATAACTACGCCTTGAACGCCCCCAACTTCGGCGAAGCTACCCAAAGGGAGTCGAACATCTTCGGCACGGGCGGTCCGCGCGCCTTCCAGCTCGGCAGCCGCCTGACGTTTTGAAGGTCCGGCCGCCGCTCTAGTGACTCTCTATTATTGACAGCCTCGCCTGCATTCGGGTAGACTCACACCACATGTCCCGACGCACATCTCTGTTGGTCCTGTGGGTCTGTCTGGCGGTCTCCCTGGCCGCCGTGGTGTATCCCATCTACGTGATCCGGCCGTTCCGGGCGCAGGGCCCGCGGGAGTTGGCGGCCGCGCTGCTGGTCATGCGCTTTGGGCCGGCCGCCGCGCTCCTCTCGGGCATCGCCGCGCTGGCTGCGTTGTTCTTCTACTGGCGTTCCCAGCCTCGCCGGTGGCCGCGCGGCGGGGCCGCGGCCGGCGCCGCGCTGACCTGCCTGCTGGCCGGCCTGGCCCGCGTCAACGTTTACGAGCTGATGTTCCACCCCGACGGCCGCCCCACGTTCGCTCCGGCCGCCCGGACCAAACTCGATGGCGACGAAAAAGTGATCGCCGTAAAAATCGGCGCCGCCGCCCGCGCCTACCCGGTGCGCATCCTCTCCTATCACCACGTGGTCAACGACGTCCTGGAGGATACGGCCATCGTCGCGACCTATTGAACGCTCTGTCACACCGGTCTGGTGTGGGGCAGAGACGTGGCGGGACTGCGGCTGACGTTTCACCTGGCCGGCATCAATAACCAGAACTTTCTCATGCGCGACCGGGAAACCGGCACTTACTGGCAGCAGATCAGCGGCAGGGCGGTGGCCGGCCCCCTGAGCGGGCGGCAGTTGACCCCGATCCACTCCGATGAGCTGAATTACGTCACCTGGAAATCCGAGGATCCCCTGGGCGCCGTGCTCCAGGACGTGCCGCGCTACGCCTCCGATTACTCCCCCAAGGATTGGGACGTGCGCATGCGGCGCGTGCCCACCGTGATCGATTTCCGCGAGCATGGCCTCCAGGCCCGCGACCTGATGCTGGGCATTCACGCCTTTGGCGTCAGCCGGGCCTATCTCTATGACCAGGTGATCCGCGATAAGCTCGTCAAGGACCGGGCCGGCGCCGAACCGGTGCTGCTGGTGGTGGGTCCCGACGGCCAATCGGTGCGCGCTTTTCACGGCCGCATTCCCGGCATCGCCGGCGCGCCCGATTTTTACCGCATCGAGGGCGGCCGCCCGCCGGCCCTCCTGATGGACGCGGCCACCGGCAGCCAGTGGAATTTCCAGGGCTGCGCCATTTCCGGCAAGGCGCAGGGAACCTGCCTCGAGCCGGTCGGGATTCTTAAGGATTACTGGTTCGATTGGCGGAACTTCAACCCGGCCACCACCGTTTACGGCCGCAGGTAAGCCGCCGGAGTCACTCGCTCAGAAACACCACCACCGCGTCGCCATGGCACACCAGGCGCGCCGGCGACGACGCCCCATTGCCGAAGCCGTTCCTGCGCGTCCCGCCGGGAGTGGTCACCACCAGGTCTTTGCGCGTCTCCACGCGGCCGTAGATCACCGCCCAACTGTCGTAGTCCGAACTGCCGAAGGGAAGCCTGGTCAGCGTGGTCCCCATTTTCACCTCGCGCAGTTTTTGCGCCAGCGAGGCCGCTTCCACCGCCAGCACCGCCGGCGGTTTGGGCGCGTCCGCCGGATCGTAGGTCACCCAGAACGCGTTGGGCCATTCCTGGCCGCCCGCCACCAGCTTTTGCGGGCACTTCTGCTCGCCCAGCCAGCGGCCCGCCTGGCGGAACGAGAATCGCCCGACCACCGCCACCACCTTCCCATCATAGGCGGCAAGATTCTGCATCACCTCGCACACCGTCACCGGCCGCAAAGGCGGCTCGGCGGCCGGCAGGAGCGGGCAACCCAGCAGGATGAGGAGTGTGGACAGTCGCACGAAACCCGAAGCGATAAGTTCATTATACGCACGCGCCCGTCCCGGCGGTACGAAGATCGTGCTCCCGGCGCATATACTGATACCTATGCGGCTGGCTCTGCCCTTCCTGTTGGTCACGTGCGCTTTCGCGGACGATCCCCGGATTTCGCGGCCGGTGCGCGCCTGGGAGTTTCTGGACGCCGCGGGCCCGCGCGCCGCCTTGCTGGGCAGCGAAGACGGCACGCTGGAGGCCTACGTCTATCCCCTCAAGATCTTCGGCGGCATGAAGCTGCGCTTCGCCGCCGGCGCGCAGGCTATTCCCGGAGAGAGCCTCGCCCGCCGCATCTCCGCCCGCCCGGGTTCCTACACCATCACCTACGCGGGCGACGGCTTCCAGGTGGCCGAAACGCTGGTGGCGCCCATCGGGGAACCGGGCGCGCTGGTGCTCCTGGATGTGCGCACGCGCGCGCCGCTGCGCATCGACGTGTCTTTCGAGCGCGATTTCCAGCTCATGTGGCCGGCCTCCATCGGCGCCGCTTATGGCGGGTGGAACGCCGCCCGGCGCGCCTTTGAATTCGGAGCCGACGGCCAGCCTTACGCCGCCGTCTTCGGATCGCCCGGCGCGGCGCTGGTTTCCGAGGCCTACGCCACCAACTATGCCTCCGCGCCCGCCTCGGTGTTCACCCTCGGCGAACTGCGCGGACACGCCCAACGGGTGCTGGCCGTGGCGGCGTCCATGAAGTCTTCCACCGACGCGCTGGCCGCGTATCGCCGCCTGATCGCCCGCGCCGCCGCCCTGCCCGAAGAAACCGCCCGCTATTACCGCGACTACCTGGACCGCACCGTGCAAGTGACCCTGCCCGACGCCCGCCTCCAGCAGGCCTATGACTTGTCCCGCATCAGCGTGGTCAAGGGATTCGTCGACAATCCGTTTCTGGGGCGCGGCCTGGTGGCCGGCTACGGACCCTCCAAGGGCGCCTACCGGCCGGGCTTCGCCTGGTTCTTCGGACGCGATTCGTTCTGGACTTCGCTCGCCTTGACCGCCGCCGGCGATTTCGCCAACGCCCGCGCCGCCATCGAATTCGTGGCCCGCTTCCAGCGGGACGACGGTAAGATGCCCCACGAAATCTCGCAATCGGCCAGCCTGGTGGATTGGTTTCACCAGTTCCCCTACGGATTCGCCTCCGCCGACGCCACCCCGCTCTACGCCATCGCCGCCGCCGATTACGTGCGCGCCAGCGGCGACCTGGAGTTTGCCCGCGCCCAGGCCCCCCGCCTGTGGAAGGCGCTGGCCTTCATGCGCTCCACGCTCGACGATGCCGGCTTTCCCCGTAACCTGCGCGTGGGCCACGGCTGGGTGGAGGGCGGACCGCTGCTGCCCGTCCGCGTGGAGTTGTACCAGGCCGCCTGTTACGTGGAGGCCCTGCGCTCCCTGGCCACGCTGGCCCGCCTGCTGGGCGAGGATCAACGCGCGGAAGGCATCGCCGCGGAGTTCGCGCAAAAACGGCGCGCGCTGGAGGACCGCTTCTGGCTGCCCCAGACCCACGCCTACGCCTTCGCCCTGAATGCCGCGGGCCAGCCGGTGGACCAGCCCAGCGTGCTGGCCATCGTCCCCATGTGGTTCGGCCTCCTGGACCGGCAGCACGCGCAGGAGATGATCGGCCTGCTCGCCCAGGAACAGCATGCCTCCGACTGGGGCATGCGCATCATCTCGTCGCACAGCCCGCTCTATGATCCCTCCGGATACCACTATGGCTCGGTTTGGCCGCTCTTCACCGGCTGGGCGTCGGTGGGCGAATACCGCGGTCATGCGGCCGCTCCGGCCCTGGCCAATCTGAGCGCCAATGCCTGGCTGGCCCTGGATGGCGCGGGCGGCAACACCACCGAGGTGCTCTCCGGCGATTCGTATGCGCCGCTGTCCACCGCGTCGCCGCACCAGATCTGGTCCGCCGCCATGGTGGTGTCGCCGCTGCTGCGCGGCCTCCTGGGCCTCGAGAGCGACGCCGCCGCCCGCAAGATGGTCTTCGCCCCGCACCTTCCCGCCGGCTGGCGGACCGCCGGCGTCGACTCCATCCCGTTCCTGGGCGGGCGCGTGAGCTTCGCCATCCGCCGCGACGCCGGCGCGCTGCAACTGGTGGTCCGCCTCTCGGGCGCCACGGGCTTCATCCTCGAGTTCGCGCCTGCCTACCCGCCCTGCGCCCAGGTGGACGGCGCCCTGCTCGACGGCCGCCCGCTAGCCTGGAAAACCGACGACCAGCGGTTGGACTGGCATCCGCGCTTCGAAATCCCCGTCAAGCCGGGCAAGACCACGCTCGATATCCGCCATCGCGGCTTGTTCGGCTATACCTTGCCGGATTCGCCGCCGCGCCTGGCCGCGCCCAGTCGGAATCTGAAGGTCGTCTCCGAAGAGTGGACCGAACATGGCCGCAAGCTGCTGCTCACGGTCGCGGGGCGCGCCGGCCGCCAGTACCGGCTGGAATTGGTGAACGCAGGGTTGGTGGCCGGCGTCGAGGGCGCGCTCCGCGAAGGGGAATCCGGGCTGATCGTCGACATCCCCGGCAGCGGCGAAGACTACGTCAGCCGGCCAATCGCCATCGCGCTGCGGTAAGCCCGCGGTAAGCGTTAGTTGCAAGTGTCCGCGGAATCGGGTAGCTTGGGAGAGAACGGTGAGGTGCGAGAGCGGTTGAATCGGGCGGTCTCGAAAACCGTTGAACCTTTG
>VFSW01012510.1_pt1 | contig 11846 bp, 8 predicted proteins | sample 5358111 | NCBI WGS metagenome assembly VFSW01 (sample SAMN11554181, study PRJNA540505) | mine drainage metagenome | isolation source: sediment from site ElyBrook_90M | place: USA: Ely Copper Mine, Vershire, VT | collected 2017 | reverse complement strand
TCATCCCACGATGAAGCTGACGATCTTGCCCTTCACGTAGATGAACTTCTTCACCGTCTTGCCCTCGACGTGCGCCTTCACCCTCTCCTCGGCCAGCGCCGCCGCACGCGCGGTCTCCTCGTCGGCGTCGACCGCGACCGTGATGGTGCCGCGCGTCTTGCCGTTCACCTGCACGCCGATCTCGACGACGTCGTCCTTCACGAGCGCCGGATCGAACTCCGGCCACGGCTCGTAGGCGAGCGACTTGCCATGGCCCAGCCGCTCCCAGATCTCCTCGCCGATGTGCGGCGCGAACGGCGACAGGATGAGCGCCAGCGCCTTGACGGCATCGAGGGGCACCGCCGGCAGGCCGCCCAGGTGCTTGACCAGGATCATCATCGCGCTGATCGACGTGTTGAAGCGCAGCCCCTCCATGTCGGAGGAGACCTTCTGGATGGTCTTGTGCACCAGCTTGCGCGTCGCCACGTCGTAGGCCCCCGGCTCCTTCGTGATGGGGCCCGTGGCGACGTTCCACACGCGATCGAGGAAGCGGCTCACTCCCTCGATCCCCTTGGTCTGCCAGGGCTTCATCTGCTCGAGCGGGCCCATGAACATCTCGTACATGCGCAGCGCGTCGGCGCCGTACTCCTTGACCACGTCGTCGGGGTTGATGACGTTGCCGCGCGACTTGGCCATCTTCTGGCCGTCCTCGCCCAGGATGATGCCCTGGTGGACGAGCTTCAGGAACGGCTCCCGATCCTTCACGGCGCCGATGTCGAAGAGCACCTTGTGCCAGAAGCGCGCGTAGAGCAGGTGCAGCACCGCGTGCTCGTTGCCGCCGACGTACAGGTCGACGGGCATCCACTCGGCGTACGCCTTCTGCGACCAGCCCTCGCGGTCGTTCCTGGGGTCGAGGTAGCGCAGGTAGTACCAGCACGAGCCCGCCCACTGCGGCATCGTGTTGGTCTCGCGCGCGAACCAGCGGCCGTCCTTCCGGAAGAAGCGCCAGTCGACGGCGCGGGCCAGGGGCCCGGCGGGATCGTTGCCGGGCTTGAAGTCGTCGAGATCGGGCAGGAGCAGGGGCAGCTCGCTCTCGGGCACGGCGAGCGGCTGGTCGTAGTGGATGGTGACCTTCGCGCCGGGGGTGCGGGGATCGCCGTCGCACGTGACGGGGAAGTAGATGGGGATGGGCTCGCCCCAGTAGCGCTGGCGGGCGAAGACCCAGTCGCGCAGGCGGTAGGTGACCTTCGCGCGGCCCTGGCCCTGCCCTGCGAGCCAGGCCGTGACCTGCTCGCGAGCCGCCTCCGTGGCGACGCCGTCGGGCACGGGGATGCGCGTGCGCTGGGCGTGGGTGACGGCGTCGTCGTCATCCTGGGTGTAGGCCGCCGTCAGGACGTCGACCTTCACGTCGGTGCGGCGCGGGGCGATGACCTGCACGATGGGCAGGCCGTAGGTGCACGCGAACTCGTGGTCGCGCTCGTCGTGCGCCGGCACGGCCATGACGGCGCCGGTGCCGTACGCTCCGATGACGTAGTCGGCCACCCAGATGGGCAGCTCGTCGCCGTTGACGGGGTTGATCGCCTTGGCGCCGAGCGGCACACCGGTCTTGATCTTGGCCTCGGTGCGGGCCAGATCGCTCTTGCTCCGCGCCGCCGCGACGTACTCCTTCACCTCGGGCGACGCGCCCAGGGTTTGCACCAGCGGATGCTCGGGCGCCAGCACGACGTAGGTGGCGCCCGCCAGCGTGTCGACGCGCGTGGTGTACACGGTGATGGTCGCGCTCGAGCCGACCACGCCGAAGTCGACCTCGGCCCCCTCGCTGCGCCCGATCCAGTTGTGCTGCTTGAGCTTCGTCTCGGGCCAGTCCAGGCTCTCGAGGTCGGCGTCGAGCCGGTCGGCGTACGCCGTGATCCTGAGCATCCACTGCCGCAGCGGCAGCCGCTCGACGGGGTGACCCCCCCGCTCGCTCTTGCCGTCGACGACCTCCTCGTTGGCCAGCACGGTCCCGAGCTCGGGGCACCAGTTGACCGGGACCTCGGCCTGGTAGGCCAGCCCCCTCTCGTAGAGCTTGAGGAAGATCCACTGCGTCCAGCGCACGTACGCCGGATCGGTCGTGTCGATCTCGCGCGACCAGTCGAAGCTGAAGCCCAGCATCTTCAGCTGGCGGCGGAACGTGTTGATGTTCTTGACCGTGGTGTCGCGCGGGTGGGTGCCGGTGGCGATGGCGTGCTGCTCGGCGGGCAGGCCGAAGGCGTCCCACCCCATGGGGTGGAGCACGTCGATGCCGCGCATGCGCGAGTAACGCGCCAGGATGTCGGTGGCCGTGTACCCCTCGGGGTGACCCACGTGCAGCCCCGAGCCCGACGGGTACGGGAACATGTCGAGGACGTAGAGCTTCTTTCGGCCGGCGTGGCGCTCGGCCCGGAAGGTCCCCTCGTCTTCCCAGCGCTTCTGCCACTTGGGCTCGATTTCGGCGGGCTGGTAGCGCTGGCGCGATTCTTCGGTCATGACGCGGTCCGTCGCGATCTAGCATGGGCCCCGACCCGATGAGTGCCGAAGGGGAGACCGACCGCGACGGCGTCCTGTGGCGGGCGTTCGTCGAGGCGTCGCCCGACGTGCTGCTGGTGCTCGATCCGGAGGGCACCATCCTGTTCGTCAATCGCGTCGCGCCCGTCCACGCCGGCCGCGAGGTCGTCGGCAAGAAGGCGTGGGAGTTCGGCGTCGGCAAGGCGCGGGAGCGGCTGCTCGGCTACATCGAGACGGTCGTCCAGACCCGCGCTGCAGTCCGCTACGAGCAACCCGGACTCCAGGTCGACGGCTCCATGGGCTGGTACGAGATCCGAGCGATCCCGGTCGTCATCGACGGCCGCGTCGAGCGCATCATCTGGTCGGCGACGGACATCTCCGAGCGCAAGCATGCGCAGGAGCTCATCGCCCAGGTGGGCGAGCCGATCGTCGCCACGGACGCGACGGGGCTCATCACGTACTGGAACGACGCGGCCGAGCAGCTCTACGGATGGTCCTCCGGGGAGGTCCTCGGCCAGGACAGCGCCGTGCTGCTGCAGACTCGCTGGCCGGGCCCGGGGGGGCGCGAGTCGTTCCTCTCGTCGATCCGGAACACGAGCGCGTGGGAGGGGGAGCTGTCGCACGTGACCCGCACGGGCGACGAGATCATCGTGGACGTCTCGGCTCGCCTGCTGCGCGACGGTGCGGGCCATCCCACGGCCTCCATCGCCGTCATGCGCGACGCCACCAAGCGCCGCCGCCTCGAGGAGCAGCTGCGGCAGTCGCAGAAGATGGAGGCCATCGGCCTGCTGGCCGGCGGCGTCGCCCACGACTTCAACAACCTGCTGGCGGTGATCCTGGGTTTCAGCGAGCTGGCGGCCCGCAAGCTGCCCCCGGGGCACCCGGTGACCGACCAGCTGTCGGAGGTGTTCGACGCCGCGCGCCGCGGCGGCGATCTGACGCGCAAGCTGCTCGCCTTCTCCCGCAAGCAGATCATCCAGCCGCGACCCCTGGACCTCGGCGCCACCGTCGGCGACTTCACGCGCCTGCTGTCGCGCATCCTCGGCGAGGACGTCGACCTGGTCGTCGACGGGCCGCCGGCGACTCTCGTCGTCCGGGCCGACGCGGTGCAGCTCGAGCAGGTGCTCCTCAACCTGTGCACGAACGCGCGCCAGGCGATGGCCAAGGGCGGAACCCTGCGGCTGGCGATGGCGGCGGCCGCGTTCGACGAGGCCCGGGTACGGCGCGAGCCCTGGGCGCACGTGGGGTCGTACGCCGAGCTCGCGGTGAGCGACACGGGCGTGGGCATGGATGACGCCACGCGCCTGCGCGTCTTCGAGCCGTTCTTCACGACCAAGCCGGAGGGCACCGGCCTGGGGCTGGCGACCGTCTACGGCATCGTGCGGCAGCACGGCGGGTTCGTGCACGTGCAGAGCGCCCCCGGCCACGGCACGACGTTCCGGGTCTTCCTGCCGCGTGCGGCGGAGGGCGACGAGGCGCCCGCGCGCTCCTCGGGCCGGATCTCGTCGGGGGAGCGACGGCTGCAGGGCAGCGAGACCATCCTGCTCGCCGAGGACGAGCCGTCGCTGCGCTCGCTCGTGTCGACCACGCTCACGGAGCTCGGCTACCGCGTCGTGGCGACGGCCGACGGCGCGGAGGCCGTGGCGCAGTACGAGAAGATGGGATCGGAGATCTCCCTGGTGCTGCTCGACGTGGTGATGCCGAAGCTCGACGCCCGCGCGGCGTACGAGCGCATCGCCGCGAAGAAGCCCGGCGTACGCGTCCTGTTCATGACCGGCTACGCGCCCGAGTCGACGCGCCTCGCGGAGCTCGTCCAGAGCGGCAAGCTGCCGGTGATCGAGAAGCCGTTCACGCCGGAGGCGCTCGCCGCCAAGGTGCGCAGCGTGCTGGACCGGGCTCCGAGCACGCCGCCCGTCAGGTGAGCGCGAACCTCGAGCGCTTGACGAAGCGTCCGTCGCCCTTCTTGCCCACGTACTTGCCGTCCTGCACCACGACCTTGCCGCGTGACAGGACTTGCGTCGGGGCGCCCGTGACCTCTCGCCCCTCGTAGGGCGTGTAGTCGACGCGCATGTGCAGGGTCTTGTCGCTCAGCACGTGCTTCTTCTCGCCGTCCCAGACCAGCAGATCGGCGTCGGCGCCCACGGCCACCGTGCCCTTGCGCGGGTACAGGCCGAAGATCTTGGCGGGCGCGGTGCTGGTGATCTCGACGAAGCGGTTCATGGAGATGCGGCCCGTGCGCACGCCGCCGTCCCACATCATGACCATCCGCGTCTCGACGCCGGGCATCCCGTTGGGGATCTTGGCGAAGCTGTCCTTGCCCAGCTCCTTCTGCCCCTTCATGCAGAACGGGCAGTGGTCGGTGGAGACGACCTGCAGGTCGTGCGTCTTGAGGCCGCGCCACAGGTCCTCCTGCATCTCGCGGGGGCGGAGCGGCGGCGTGCACACGTACTTGGCGCCCTCGAAGCCGGGGCGCGCCAGGTCGTCCTGCGACAGGAACAGGTACTGCGGGCACGTCTCGGCGAAGGCGGGCAGGCCGCGGTCGCGGGCGTGGACGACCTGCTCGAGGGCGCGCGGCGCCGACAGGTGCACGATGTACACGGGCGCCCCGGCCATCTCGGCCAGGCAGATGGCGCGGTGCGTCCCCTCCGCCTCCGCGATCTGCGGGCGCGTCAGGCCGTGGTAGACGGGCGCGGTGTGGCCCTTGGCCAGGGCCTGCTGCACGAGGATGTCGATGGGAAGGCCGTTCTCGGCGTGCATGCAGATGAGGGCGCCGATCTCGCCGGCGCGCTGCATCGCCCGGAAGATCTGGCCGTCGTCGACCAGGAACACGCCCGGGTAGGCCATGAACATCTTGAAGCTGGTCACGCCCTCGTCCACGCAGCGCTGCATCTCGCCGACCGTGCCGTCGTTCACGTCGGTGAGGATCATGTGGAAGGCGTAGTCGACGGCGGTCTTGCCCTCGGCCTTGGCGTGCCACGTGTCGAGGCCCTTGCGCAGGGGGTCGCCCTTGGTCTGGATGGCGAAGTCGACGATGCAGGTGGTGCCGCCGTGGGCCGCGGCGAGGGTGCCCGTCTCGAAGTCGTCGGAGGACGAGGTGCCGCCGAAGGGCATGTCGAGGTGGGTGTGGGCGTCGATGCCGCCGGGCAGGATGTACTTGCCCTTCGCGTCGATGGTCGTGTCCCAGCTTCCGGAGGGGGCTGCGCTGGCGTCGAAGAGCGCCGCGATCTTGCCGTCGACGATCGCGACGTCGGCCTCGAACGTGTCGACCGCCGTGACGACGGTGCCGCCCGTGATGAGGGTCCTTGCCATGGGCGGGGACGATACGACCAGGCGGGGAGCGTTTCAAACCCCCGCCCCGGCTTGCTCCCCTTCGGCCTTTGACGCTACCGTCCGCCGGCTTTTCCCACCTGGAGGCGAGCATGCCGGCGGCCCTGGTCGAGTGCGTCCCGAACTTCTCCGAGGGGCGCGACCGCGCCAAGATCAAGCAGATCACCGACGCCATCGAGGCCGCGGGCGTCACGCTGCTCAACGTCGAGCCCGGCGCCGACACCCACCGGACGGTCGTGACCTTCGTCGGGTCCCCCGAGGCGGTCGAGCGGGCCGCCGTCGCGGGCATCTCCCGCGCGGCCCAGCTCATCGACATGGCGGGCCACACCGGCGCCCACCCGCGCATGGGCGCGACCGACGTCTGCCCCTTCGTCCCCGTCGAGGGCGTCACGATGGACGACTGCGTGGCCATCGCCCGTCGCCTGGGCGAGCGCGTGGGACGCGAGCTGTCGATCCCCGTGTACCTGTACGAGGCGGCCGCCAGCCAGCCGTCCCGCCGCAACCTCGCGGACATCCGGCGTGGCGAGTACGAGGGGCTGCGCAAGAAGCTCGCCGATCCCGCCTGGCGCCCCGACTTCGGGCCGGCCACGTTCAACCCCTCCGCCGGTGCGACCGTCATCGGCGCGCGGGCGTTCCTCATCGCCTACAACATCGACCTGAACTCGACCGACGCCGGGCACGCGTCCGATCTGGCCTTCGCCCTGCGCGAGAAGGGCCGCGTCGCCCGCACCGGCAACACGGCCCCGTACTACTCGCGGGGCAAGAAGATGTCGTATCGCGAGGGCTCGTTCCCCTGCGGCAGCTGCTCCTTCGTCGGGACGAGCTACGACGCCATCGCCGCGCACTGCTCCCGGGAGCACGGCTACGACCTGGGCGAGCTGCTCCGGGCCAACGATCTGTCCCCGCCCGGCGTGGTGGGCAAGAACGTGTACCGCCCCGGCCTGTTCAAGGCCTGCAAGGCGATGGGCTGGTACGTCGACGACTACCGGCGGGCGCAGGTCTCCATCAACCTGACCGACTACACCGTCACGTCGCTGCACGACGTCTTCGACGCAGCGCAGACCCTGGCGGCCGAACGCGGGTTGCGCGTCACGGGCAGCGAGATCGTGGGCGTGGTGCCGTTCCAGGCGCTGCTCGAGTCGGGCAAGCACTACCTGCGCAAGCAGGGCCGGCCCGTCGGGCAGCCGGTCGAGGACATCCTGCGTACCGCCGTGTCGTCGCTCGGCCTGACGGACGTGGCGCCGTTCGACATCCCGGCGAAGGTGCTCGGGTTGCCCACGCTGCCGGCCAAGGCGCTCGTGCGGCGGACGGTGGTCGACTTCACCGACGAGGTGTCGCGGCACTCCCCTGCCCCGGGCGGCGGCTCGGTCGCAGCGCTGGCGGGCGCGCTGGGTGCTGCGCTGGCGTCGATGGTCGCCAACCTGACGTACGGCAAGGAAGGCACCGAGGCGCGGGATCCGGAGCTCGCCCGCGTGGCGGAGGAGGCGCAGCGCCTCAAGGACGCGCTGATCGTCGCCGTCGACGCCGACTCCCAGGCCTTCCAGGGCTTCATGGACGCGATGCGTCTGCCGAAGAACACGCCCGAGGAGGCGGCCACGCGCACCCGCAAGATGCAGGAAGGGCTCAAGGAGGCCGTCCAGGTCCCCTGGACCACGGCGCAGCAGAGCCTGGCCGCCATGCGCCTCGCCCGCTCGGTCATCACCCACGGCAACCCCAACTCGCTCAGCGACGGCGCGGTGGGGGTGCAGATCGCCTTCGCGGGCGTACGCGGGGCGCTCTGGAACGTGCTGATCAACCTGAAGGACATCACCGACGCGGCGTACGTGAAGGCCAAGCGGGCGGAGGTCGGTGCGCTACTGGCCGAAGCCAAGGCGCTCGCCGACGAATCGGCGGCGCACGTCGAGGAGCGGCTTGCGGGGATGATCGACAAGACGGCCCAGGCGGGCACGTAACGCGTTCCCGGGTGGGATCAGGCGAGGTAGGTCCTGAACGGGGGGCGCTTCTGTGCGCAGAACTCCTTCACGGCCGGGCGCTCCCATTGCTTCTCGGCGAACGCCCGGAGCCGCGCCGGCACGTCGTCCCCGCACTTCACCAAGCGCTGCAGCATCATCGCGAGCTCCGTGTCCGCGATGCACCACGGACCGAACAGGTTCCCACCCCCGGCCGGAACGAGCTGCTCGGCCGCAGTGAAGAGCTTTTCGACGGCCCGCCGGGCGTCGTCCGACAGCGGCTTGAAGGGCGGGACCTCGGAGTGGGGATAGAAGACCCACTCCGCCGAGCGCTCCTCGCGGATGGGCATCAGATCGCTGCGGACCCAGGCCATGATCTGCCGCGCCCGCGCGCGCTCTCGCAGCCCGGCCGGGAGCACCGGGGCGTGGCCCGGGCGCGGATAGGCCTCCTCGAGGTACTCGACGATGGCGCTCGACTCGGACAGCGACAGCTCGCCGTCGACGAGCATGGGCACCCTCGCCGTGAGCGACGGGCGGGCGAAGGCGGGGTCGCGCTGCTCGTGGCGGTCGAGCGCGACGACGCTCATGTCGAACGCCAGGCCCTTCTCGCGAAGGGTGACGAAGCAGGACAGGACGTAGGGGCTGGTCCAGGACGTGTTGCCGTACAGGCGCATGACACGCTGCGTAGCCCAATCGTCACCGCGAGGCGACAGTCAGCGAGGGTTGAACAGAAAGATCGGGAAGATCAGAAGGGATTTCCTTCCTGATCTTCTGATCTTTCCGTGAACCCTCTCTATCTCAGGTTCACCACGCGGCCTTGCTCGCTGACGCGAGGTCCGCTCTCGTCGGCCCTGTTGGGCTTGTAGGATTGCTCGGCGCTGGGGAAGGCTCCGGAGCGGACCTCGTCGACGTAGCGGCGCGTGGCGGCCACGATGGCGTCGCCCAGCTCGGCGTAGCGCTTGGCGAACTTCGGGGCGTGGCCGCGGCTCATGCCGAGCAGATCGGTGCAGACCAGCACCTGACCGTCGCAGCCGGGGCCGGCGCCGATGCCGATGGTGGGGATGCTGACGGCGCGGGTCACCTCGGCGGCGACGTCGGGCGGGATCGCCTCGAGCACGAGGGCGTACGCGCCGGCCTCCTCGATGGCCTTGGCGTCGGCGAGCACCTTGCTGGCGCCCTGGTCCCCGCGGCCCTGGACCTTGAAGCCGCCGAGGGCGTGCACGCTCTGCGGCATCAGCCCGACGTGGCCCATGACGGGTACGCCCGCGCGGACGATGCGCCAGACGTGCTCGGCGAAGTCTTCCCCGCCCTCGAGCTTCACGCTCTCGACGGCGCCGTCCTTCACGAGCTTGCCGGCGCTCTCGACGGCCTGGGTGGGCGAGACCTGGTAGCTCATGAACGGCATGTCGCCGACGACGTGGGCGCGGGCGGCCGCACGGGCCACAGCGCGGGAGTGGTACGCGATCTCGTCCAGGGTGACCGGCATGGTGTTTGGAAGGCCCTGCACCACCATGCCGAGCGAGTCACCGACGAGGATGAGGTCGACCCCCGCCTCGTCGACCAGGCGGGCCATCGTGAAGTCGTAGGCGGTGACCATGGCGAGCGAGGGGCCGGAGCCCTTGCGCGCGCGAACCTCGGGGGCCGTCACCTTCTTGGGGATCGCCGTGGGCGAGCTGCCGCTGGAGTACATGCTTTCCTCGGGTCGCAGCCGGATGAGCCTCGCGGGGACAAGCCTCCACGGGCGTCGGTCTGCGCCTGCCAGGAAGCTAGCGCCCACCCTCCCCGACGGCAAGATGCTACCTTTCCGCGCCGTGAAGGAGACGACCGCAAGGGCAGCTCGACCGGGGGGCGTGCGCCCCATCCCGCTGCTGCTCGCGAGCCTGCTCGCGTTGCCGGTGGTCGCCGCCTGCGACCAGGCGCCCTCGGCCGATTCCCTGCCGGAGTGGAAGCCCAGCGACCATCACTCGCTGGACGACAACGGCGGCGCCCCGGCGTCCGGCCAGCAGGCCCCTGCCGGGAAGAACGCCGCGGCCGCGACCGACACCGCCCAGCTGGTCGAGATCACCTGGCGGCAGCAGTGCTCCCAGTGCCACGGCGCCATGGGCCGTGGCGACGGGCCCAACGGACCGATGCTCCACACCCGCGACCTCGCCGACCCGGAGTGGCAGGCCAAGACGAGCGACGCCGACATCGCGGCGACCATCCGGGCGGGCAAGGACAAGATGCCGAAGTTCGACCTGCCGGACCCCGTCATGCAGGGCCTGGTCGCGCGCATCCGGCAGCTGAAGGGCAGCTGAGAGATGGACCGCAAGCGCCTCCTGCGTCTGCTGTCGCTGCTCGCGCTCGCGGGGGGGCTGGCGGCGGCCCTGCCCCTCGCGCAGCACTGGCCCCGGGAGCAGACCGTCCACTACGTGCTGGGCGACTCGGCACCGCGTGTGCGGGAGCTGGACGCACGCTGGAACGCAGCGGCCGACCCTGGCGGCGGGACCGGCGGCGATTGGGATCGCGAGGTGACCTTCCAGTACGCGGCCGGTCAGGCGCCGCGGGTGCTGACGCACCAGCCGAAGATGCCCGACGGCGACTACACCGTGGAGATCGATCTGGTGTCCGACAGCGAACGCAGCACGGTCACGAGGCACGTCACCCTCGCAGGCGGATCGACCTCGATCGATCTCGCCGGGTCGGTGCCGCGATGAGCGGCGACGTCCCGGAGCGCGACGGCGTGGAGCACGTCGAGGCCGAGACGCGGGCGGTCGGACCGTCGGCTTCGGCCGTGGGCATCCAGGTGATGGTGCTGTCGGGCAGCGCCAAGGGCACGGTCAAGGGGCTGCGCGAGAACGGCGAGAAGCTGCGCATCGGCAAGGCTCCCGACAACGAGCTGGTGCTCTCCGACGACACGGTGTCGCGCCACCACTGCGAGCTCACCCGCTCGAACGCAGGCATCCACGTCCGCGACCTGCAGTCGACCAACGGCACGAAGGTCGGCGGGGCGCGCATCTCCGAGGCCATCGTCCAGCCCGGCGCGGTGCTCAAGGTCGGCGAGGTCGAGATCTCGCTGCGGCCGGCGGGGCGCACCGTCGAGGTGCTCCCCAGCGACAAGAGCTGGTTCGGTGCGGCCATCGGGCAGTCGCTGGCCATGCGCACCATCTTCGGGATGCTCGAGCGCATCGCGAAGACCGAGGCGACGGTCCTGCTCGAGGGCGAGACGGGGACCGGCAAGGACGTGCTCGCGCGCGCCATCTGGACCGAGAGCGCCCGGGCGCAGGGGCCGTTCGTCGTCGTCGACTGCGGCGCGGTGAGCTACTCGCTCATCGAGAGCGAGCTGTTCGGACACGAGCGCGGGGCCTTCACCGGCGCCGTCGCCGCCCGGCAGGGCGCCTTCGAGCTGGCCGACGGCGGCACCCTCTTCCTGGACGAGATCGGCGAGCTGCCGCTCGACGTGCAGCCCAAGCTGCTGCGCGTGCTCGAGACCCGCGAGTTCCGTCGCGTCGGCGGCAACAAGACGGTCAAGAGCGACGTCCGCGTCGTGGCGGCGACCAAGCGCAACCTGCTGCGCGAGGTGCAGGCGGGCAAGTTCCGCGAGGACCTGTACTTCCGGCTGGCCGTCGTCCCCATCACCGTTCCCTCGCTGCGCGCCCGGCGCGAGGACGTCCCCATGCTCGTCGAGCACATCCTCAAGGCGAGCGGAGGCGGGCTCACGGTCAGCGACGAGACCATGCAGGGCCTGGCCGCCCACGACTGGCCGGGCAACGTGCGCGAGCTGCGCAACGTGCTCGACCGCGCCATCTACATGGCCAAGGCCACCGGCAACCTCGAGCTCAGCCTCGTGTCCCTCCCGATGAGCGGCGCCGGCACGGGCGAGGTCTTCCAGTTCGACGCGGGCAAGAGCTACCGCGAGACGCGGGCCAAGTTCGACTCCGACTTCGAGCGGCGCTACGTCAAGTGGCTGCTGGGTCGCCACGCCGGCAACGTGAGCGCCGCCGCCCGCGAGGCGAAGATGGACCGCAAGCACCTGCACGACATGGCGAAGAAGCACGGCCTGCGCGGCCAGGACTCCGACGACGA
>VFSW01012509.1_pt1 | contig 11847 bp, 8 predicted proteins | sample 5358111 | NCBI WGS metagenome assembly VFSW01 (sample SAMN11554181, study PRJNA540505) | mine drainage metagenome | isolation source: sediment from site ElyBrook_90M | place: USA: Ely Copper Mine, Vershire, VT | collected 2017 | reverse complement strand
GGGCGCGCTCCCCGCCCGTTACATCTCCCAAATCGGGTCTCACCCCCTCCCGGCCGCCGCCCCCCCCGGGCGCGGGGGGGGCCCCCGGGGGGGCGGCCGGCGAGCCGGCCACCAGGCGATCGATGCCGAGCACCTGCCGTCGCTGCGGGCTGTGCGCCTCGAAGCGCCGCACCCATTCGTCCGGCAGCCCGAGCTTGCGCGCGGCGCTAAGCGACTGCACGCCGAATTCCGCCTCGAAGGAATGCAGCACGCGGCTGTCCTCCACGATCCCGATCGTCTCGGTCACCAGTTCGGCCGGGATGCCGCGGTTGATCTGATCGAGCTCGCGCTGCGCCTCGAAGGCGAAGCTCGACCACATCGCGAGCACCTGCCCCTTCTCGTCCGTGAGCACGCCGTCGAAATCATTGGGGCCGTTGACCAGACTCACCGCCTCGAGGTTGCTGTCGCGAAAGCGCAGCGTCCGCGACAGCGGGAAGGCGACCGGATCGATGCTCGCCACCTGTGTCTTCTGCGACATGACCGTCGAGTCGCCGCGCTGGCCGATCACCCAGACGTCGTCGCCCGGCCGCATTTCCCGCGCGACGAAGGTCGCGCCGCGCACCGGGGTGTCGCCGATCGACTTCGGGTCGTAGGAGACGACCGCCAGATTGTGCAGCGGATGGATGAACTCGACCTTGCCCGGCACCTCGACCGTGCCGTCGAAGGTGATGCGCACGTCGCCCATGGCGACCGGCACCGTATTGCGGTCCACCGCCACCAAGCCGCGCGCCGCGTCGATGATGACGCCGGTCCCGTGGTAATTCTTCTCCGTCACGCCCGAGACCGAATACGGCATGTCGTAGGTCACGGTCACGAGCGACGGGGTCAGCCGGTCGATCCGCGGATCGCCGGTCTTGGCGAATCGGGTCGCGGCCGGCGGCGTCGGCCCGGAAGCGGGGCCCGGATCGATGCCCACGCAGGGCCAGACGCCCAGCGAATCGTCGCGCCGGCACTTGCGCGCGGGGAACCAGCGGCGGTCCATGCGGATCACCTTGAGCTGCGCGGCGTGCGGATCCTCCAGCGTCACGTAGCGCACCGGCGCGCGGGCCCCGTCCGCAAGGAGCTTGAGCGCCGCCTCGAAGTCCTCGAGCCTGCGCATCGGCTTGCCGTCGAAGGAGCCGATCAGCGCGCCCCTGGGGATGCCCGCGCTGCCGAACACGTAGCCGGGATTGGCGACGTACACGCCTCGAATGGGCAGATTGAAATGACGCGCCTGCTGGTAGGACAGCGTGTGTACGACCGCTTCGCCGAATTCCAGGTACTCGTCCGGCGTGATGTCCCCCAAGGAGCGCACCGGCAGTTCGTGTGCAATGCGCTCCGAGCCGCGCTGCAGCTCGAGGCGGATCGTCTCGCCGACGTGCGCGTCGAGGACCTCCTCGAGCGCGAAGAACTCGGGCACCGGCCTGCCGTCGATGGTCAGCAGGATGTCGCCGGGGGCGAGCAGGCCTTCGGCGGGCGACCCGGGCTGCACCTCGGCCACCACCAGCATGCCGGTGAGGTTCGGGTAGCCGTGCCGCATGGCCGCCTCGGTGCGCGACTCGAGCCCCAGGCGCCTCAGTTCGTCATAGGGCGTGTACTTGAACACCGTCTCGAGCGTGCCGCGCGGCACCGGCTTGCCCGCGTCGATGTACGTCAACGCGCGGGTCACGGACGTGAGCGGCAGGTAGAAGCTCGAGGCCGCGCCGGTGGCCCCGCCTGCGTTCAGCGCGACCACCCTTCCCTCGATGTCGATGACCGGCGATCCCGACGAGCCGCCGGAGGTGCCCGACGCCGCCTGGTAATAGAAGGTGTTGAAATCGTTGTACTTGCCGTACCCGTATTCCGGCGCCTCGCGGTCGAGGCGGGCCAGCGTGCCGGCGAGAATCGACAGCTGTTCGCCCGCGTCGTTGCCGACCACGCGGATCTCGCGCCCGATCACCGCACCCGCCGGATACAGCGGCAGCTGCGCCGGCTTGATGAAGCGCAGCTTCCCGGGATCGTAGCGGTAGATGCCAAAATCGTGCACCGGATCGCGATACACGGGGTACAGCGGCACCTCCTCGCGATTCTGGAATATCGCCTGGGCGGTCACCGGACCGGGCGTGACCACGTGGCGATTCGTCAGGATCAGGCCGCGCTTGGCGTCGATCACGAAGCCGGTGGCCTGGGCCGTCGAATTCCATTCGGTGTCGAAGGCGCGCGTGCTGTCGATTTGGATGCTCACGACCCCGCTCGAGATCCGTTCGAGCGTCTGCGCCCAGCCGGCCGCGCTCGGCACAGGCGCCGTGCGGGCTTCGGCCGGTGCCGTGGCGCCGTGGGCGGCGGAGCAGATCGACAGCAACGCGATCAGCGTGGCGGGTGGAAATTTGCGGGGCATGCCGTTCCTTGCGGGAGTCCGTGATTGTCAGCGACGCGGGAGATCGGACAAGACGAGCCGGCACGCGGTTCCCGAAGGCGGGCCGCCGAAGGCGCCCCGGCGGCCGCCCCTGCGCGTAGCCGCCCCTGCGCGCGGCGGCTCCTCGGCGGTCAGGCAGTCATCGCCGGCTTCCAGGCCAAATCGAGCTGCTTCGCGGCGCGCACGTCGTCCAGCCGCCTGACCGGCATTGTATGCGGAGCGCCGGTGAGTTTCTCGGGATCGTGCTGCATCTCCCGCCGGATGGCCGCCATCGCCTCGCAGAAGCGGTCGAGATCCTCCTTGGTCTCGGTCTCGGTGGGCTCGATCAACAGACACTCCGGCACCAGCATGGGGAAATAGGTGGTCGGGGCGTGAAAGCCGTAGTCCAGCAGTCGTTTGGCCACGTCCATCGCGGTGATCTGATAGAGCTGGTGCTCGCGCTTCAGGGTGATGATGAATTCGTGGCTCGCCCGGCGCTGCGGATAGGCCGCTTCGTAGCCCACCGCCTGCAGGCGCTTCATCAGATAGTTCGCGTTGAGCGTGGCGAACTCGGCGACCCGAGCCATGCCCTCGCGGCCGAGCATCCGCATGTAGACGTAGGCGCGCAGATTGACGCCGGCGTTGCCCATGAACCCCGACAAGCGGCCGATGGACAGCGGCAGGTCCTTCTCGTCGAGCCAGCGGTACCGCCCGTCCTCGAGGCCCACGATCGGCACGGGCAGATAGGGTCCGAGCCGCTCGCCCACGCCCACCGCGCCCGAGCCCGGCCCGCCGCCGCCGTGCGGGGTGGAGAAGGTCTTGTGCAGGTTCATGTGAATGACGTCGAAGCCCATGTCGCCCGGCCGCACCTTGCCGAGGATGGCGTTCAGATTCGCGCCGTCGTAGTAAAGCAGCCCGCCCGCCGCGTGCACCAGCCGCTCGACCTCGGCGATGCGATGCTCGAACACCCCGAGGGTCGACGGATTGGTGAGCATGATCCCCGCGGTGCGCTCGCCGAGCGCGGCGCGCAGGCCCTGCATGTCGATGTCCCCGTCGGCCCCGCAGGGCACCTCGCGAACTTCGAAGCCGCACATCGCCGCGGTGGCCGGATTCGTTCCGTGCGCCGCCTGCGGCACGATGATCTCGGTGCGCGCGGCGTCGCCCCGCGCCCGATGGTAGGCGCGGATCATGGCCACGCCGGCGAATTCGCCCTGCGCACCGGCCATCGGGGTGAGGCTGACGGCGCGCATTCCGGTGATCTCCCGGAGCATCTCCTGCAGATCGTGCAGGCATGCCATGAGCCCCTGCGGCGCGGCGCCGAGCGGATGGCGGCCGAGAAATTCCGGCAGCATCGCGTAGGCGTTGCAGGCCTTCGGGTTGTACTTCATGGTGCAGGAGCCGAGCGGGTAGAAGTGCGTGTCGATCGAGAAGTTCATCTGCGACAGCCGCGTGAAATGCCGCACGGCCTGCAGCTCCGACACCGCCGGCAGGAGCGGCGGCGCGGTGCGCCGCAGATGCGCCGGGACCGCGGGCGATTCGGCCGAGATCCTCGGAAACTGCGTTCCGGCGCCGCGCCCGGCGCGGCGCCCCCCCAATACCCGGGGCGCGCGAAAGCCAGGTGCGCCCATCGCCCCCCCCCTCACGCGGCGCCGCGCGCCGCGTGCCGCCCGCGCATCGCCTCGGCCATCGCCGCCGCGTACAGTTCCAGATCGCCGGCCGTCTTGGTCTCGGTCGCGCACACCATCAGCGCATGGCCGAGTTCCGGATACAGCGGCGCGAGATCGAGCCCGCCGGCGATGCCGCGTGCGGCGAGCGCCGCGAGCACCGGCGCCACGGGCCGGTCGAGCAGCAGCACCGCCTCGTGGAACCGCGGCGCCGAAAAGGCCGCCGTGACGCCGGCGATCCGCGTCAGGGCCCGCGTGAGTTCCGCGGTGCGCTGCGCGCTCGCGATGGCCACTCGCTCCAGGCCGACCGCACCGAGCAGCGACAGGTACACGGTGGCCGCGGTCACCGCGAGTCCCTGGTTGGTGCAGATGTTGGAGGTCGCCTTGCTGCGGCGGATGTGCTGTTCGCGCGCCTGCAGCGTCAGCGCGAACCCGGGCCGGCCCGAAGCATCCAAGGTGCGCCCCACGATGCGCCCGGGCATCTGCCGGACGTGCGCCATGCGCGTCGCCATGAATCCGAAGTAGGGCCCGCCGCCGGCCAGCGGCACGCCGAGCGGCTGACCCTCGCCGCACACGATGTCCGCGCCGCGCCCCAGGGCGGCGTCGCGGCCCCACTCGCCCGGGGGCTTCAACAGGGCGAGCGAGGTGGGATTGACCACGGCGATGACCAGGCACCGGCGTCGGTGCGCCCAGTCGGTCAGTTCGTCCACCTCCTCGAGGTTTCCGAAGAAATTCGGCTGTTGGATGACCAGCGCCGCGTGCTCCTCGCCGGCGTGCGCCTCCAGCGCGGCCAGCGCCGTGCATCCCTGCGTCCGATCGAAGGGCACCGGCTCGAAGACCAGATCCTGATTGCCCGCGATGGCCCGCGCCACCGACCGGTAGGTCGGATTCACCGAGACCGGCATCAGTATGCGGCGCGACTGCGTGGCGCGATTGGCCCGGACCGCCATCAGGCAGGCCTCCGCGAGCGCCGAGGCGCCGTCATATAGGGAGGCGTTCGATGCCTCCATGCCGGTGAGCGCGCACATCATCGACTGATATTCGTAGATGACCTGCAGCGTGCCCTGGCTGGCCTCCGCCTGATAGGGCGTGTACGCCGAGTAGAATTCGCCGCGGGTCGCGATGGCCCAGACGGCCGCCGGGATGTGATGCTCGTAGGCACCGGCGCCGATGAAATTCAGCGGCCGGCCGTCGCACGCGGCGCGCTCCGCCATGAGGCGGCCGATCTCCATCTCCGTGAGCGCCGGCGGCAATCCCGGCAAATCGTCGATCTTGAGCTGCGCGGGAATCTCGTCGAACAGGTCCTCGATCGAGCGCGCGCCGAGCGTGCCCAGCATGCTCGCGACCTCGTCCGGTGTATGGGGAATGAAATCCATGCGGCACCCCTAGTGGGCCTGTTCGGCGAGGTATTTCTCGTAATTTTCCGCACTCATCAGGCCCGCGCCCCCGGCCGCGCCGTCGGCCTGCGCGCGGAACAGCCAGCCGGCGCCGTAGGGATCCTGATTGATCAGCTCGGGCCGATCCGCGAGTTCGGCGTTGTCCGCGACCACCTCGCCGTCGACCGGGCTGTAGACGTCGGAGGCCGCCTTCACGGACTCGACCACGGCGCACTCCTCGCCCGTGCGCAAGCGGCGCCCGATCGCGGGCACTTCGACGAACACCAGGTCGCCGAGCGCGCTCTGCGCATGATCCGTGATGCCCACCTCCAGCCGGCCGTCGGGTAGCCGGCGCACCCATTCGTGGCTGCGGGTGTACTGCAAGTCGCGCGGTATGCTGCTCAAGGCGAATCCTCCGTGTGGCTAGAGAGAGATCAGCGCCCGGCCGTGCCGCACGAAGGGCGGTTCGACGACGCGCGCGGCATGCCGTTTGCCGCGGATATCCACGGACACCCAGGGCCCGTCGATGGCGTTCAGGCGCGCGAATGCGATGGATCGGTTCAGCGTCGGAGAGAACGTGCCGCTCGTGATCTCGCCGAGCGCATCGTCCCGGGCGAACACCCGCTGGTGGGCCCGCAGCACGCCCCGCTCTTCCATGATCAGCCCGGTAAGCCGCGCGCCGGGAACGCCGCGCAGCCGCTCGAGCGCCCGCCGGCCGATGAAATCGCGCTCCTCGGGCTCGAACGCGACCGTCCAACTCAAGCCGGATTCGAGCGGATGCCGGCTCTCGTCCATGTCGCTGCCGTAGAGATTCATGCCGGCCTCGAGCCGCAGGGTGTCGCGCGCGCCGAGACCGGCGGGCATGACGCCCGCGGCGCGCAGCGATTCCCACGCCGCGGCGCACTCATCGCCCGGCAGTACGATCTCGAAGCCGTCCTCGCCCGTGTACCCGGTGCGCGACACGAACCGGCTGCCGAAGGTCGCGGCGGTGAACGGCGCCAGGGCGAGCGCAGCCTGCCGGTCGTCGGCGGCCAGCAGCACGGCGGCCTTGGCGCGCGCGTTCGGCCCCTGAACGGCGAGGATGGCGAGATCGGTGCGCTCGCGCACCTCGACCCCGAAGGCCTGGGCGTGGCCGCCGATCCAGTCGAGATCCTTGCGGCGCGTGCCCGCATTGACGATCAGGCGGAACGAGTCCTGCGCGATGAAATAAGCGAGCAGATCGTCCAGTATGCCGCCGTCCTCGCGCAGCATGCAGGTGTACAAGGCCTTGCCGGGAGTGCGCAGCCGGCCGACGTCGTTCGCGAGCAGGCGGCGGAGGAATTCGCGGGTTCGCACGCCCGCGAGATCGACGACGCACATGTGCGAGACGTCGAACATTCCGGCGTCGCGGCGCACCGCGTGGTGCTCTTCGAGCTGCGAACCGTAGGACAGCGGCAGATCCCAGCCGCCGAAATCCACGAGCTTCGCGCCGGACTTCACGTGAATGTCGTGTAGAGGAGTCCTCAGGCCCATCGCAACCTCGCTGCGAACCAAAGACCAAGATGCGGCCGGCACGCCGGTGCCGGTCGCCCCTCTGTCCTTGGACCTGAGAGATCAGGCATCCCTGCGATGCCGTTCCCCTTCGGTGGATCGACGCCCGCGAAGGGCGCGATCGCTCTCCAGAGATCGCGAGACACTGTCGTTCATGGGCCTGAGCGTTTCCGGGCGGTTGCGCCTTCGGCGGTCCCCTCGTCGGGGACGCTCTCCGGACAGCTCTTGTCGCGATGGGCGGAGCATACACCATCCGCTTCTGGAGCGGCACGCCCCGCGCGTAGAATCCCTCTCATGACCCGCAAGCTCGTCACGGCCGCGCTCGCCGCGGCAACCATGGCGTTCGCCGCGCATGCCGCGCCGGACCAAGCCCCAACCAGGACCCCGGCCGCCGCCAAGGCCCGGCTCGACGCTCTGTACGCGGCCGAGTGGCAGCGCTGGCTGCGCGAGGACCCGACCCTCGCGACCAGCGTCGGGGACCATCGTTACGATGATCGCTGGCCGGATCTGTCGCCGGCCGCCCTCGAGAAGGCCGCCGCCGAGGATCGGAATGCGCTCGCGCGAATCACCTCGATCGGCGCCGGCGGCTTGTCGGCGGCCGACCGGACGACCTATGACATCGTCCGGCTGGAATTCGAGCGGCGCGTCGCCATGGCGCCGTTCAAGCCCTATGTGTACGCCATCAGCCACCTCGGCAGCCTGCAAAGCGCGACCAGCCCGCAGAGCGCGAACGAGATCACGGAGATCGCGCCGTTCGCCACGGTCGCGGATTACGACCATTGGATCGCCCGGCTGCGCGGCTTCGGCGCGCTCGCCGATCAGATCACCGAACTGCTGCGCATCGGCATCCGCGAGGGCCGCACGCAGCCGCGCGCGGTCATGGAGCGCGTCAAGCCGCAGCTCGCCGCGCAGCGCGTGTCCGACCCCGAGGAGAGCCCGTTCTTCTCCCCCTTCAAGCGCATCCCGGCATCGGTGCCGCCGGCCGAGCGCGCCCGGCTGCAGGCGGCGGGGCGCGCGGCCATCGAGACGGTCGTGCTGCCCGCGTTCGCGCGCTTCGAGCGCTTCTTCGACGACACCTACCTGCCGGCCTGCCGCGACACCGTCGGCATCTCGGCGACGCCCGACGGCGCCGCCTACTATCGGCAGCGCATCGCCTACCACACCACGGTCCCGCGCACGCCCGAGCAGCTCCCCGCCATCGGCCACGCCGAGGTGGCGCGCATGCGGGCCGAGCTGCAGCAGGTGATCGCGCAGGTCGGATTCACGGGAACCTTTCGAGATTTCGCGCACGCCCTGCGCACCGATCCGAAGTTCTTCTACACCGATCCGCAGGATCTGCTGCACGGGTACATGGTGATCGCGAAGAGCATCGATCCGAATCTCGTCAAGCTCTTCGGCAAGCTGCCGCGCCCGCCCTACGGGGTGCGTCCGGTGCCGCCGGCCCGTGCGGCGAACCCCCCCCCCGCCGACGACCAGCCGCTCGCGAGCGACGGCTCGCGCGCGGGCTATTACTACGTGAACCTGTACGAGCCCGAGGCCCGGCCGAAGTGGGAAATGGAGGTTCTGACCACGCACGAGGCCGTCCCCGGCCACCATCTGCAAATCGCGCTGCAATACGAGAATGCCCACGATTTGCCGATGATTCGGCGCATGGCGGACTTCACCGCCTACGTGGAGGGTTGGGCGTTGTACGCCGAGAGCCTCGGCGGGGACCTCGGGCTGTACACCGATCCTTACCAGAAGTTCGGTCAGCTGACCTACGACATGTGGCGCGCCGTGCGGCTGGTCGTGGACACCGGCCTCCACGCGCAGGGCTGGAGCCGGCAGCAGGCCATCGACTACTTCATGGCGAATGCGCCGAAAAGCGAACTGGACATCACCAACGAAATCGATCGCTACATCGCCTGGCCGGGCCAGGCGCTCGCCTACAAGATCGGCCAGCTCAAGATCCTCGAGCTGCGCGAGCGCGCCCAACAGGCGCTCGGCCCGGCGTTCGACATCCGTGAATTCCACGATGTCGTGCTGGCGACCGGTGCGGTGCCGCTGCCCATCCTCGAACGCACGGTCGATGAATGGCTGGCCGCCAAGCGGACGGACGCCGCGGCGCCGCATTGACCCGCGCGCCGGAGGGCTATCCGCCCGACCGCTTGGCCTGCCAGCCCGCCTCGACCAATTCGGCGACGATCACGTCGCGGTGCTCGCCCTGGATCTCGATCACGCCATTGCGCACCGTGCCGCCGGATCCGCAGCGCTTCTTGAGGCGCGCGGCCAGCGCCTCGAGCTCGGCCGCCGCCAGCGGCAGGCCGGTGACCGTCGTGACGCCCTTGCCCGCCCGGCCCTTGGTCTCGCGCCCTACGCGCACCGCCGCCGGGCGCGCCGCGCCCGGGGCGCCCGTCGGACAGACGCATTCGCGCACCGGCCGGCGGCAGTTCGGACAGCGGGTCAACATGTGCTCATTATGCCGCTTTGCGCGGGACGAACGACGGCTGCTGCGGGGAGTGCGGCGGTCAAGGTAGAATGCGGCCCATGAGAAATCGCAGAAAATCGTCCAGCGTCAAGGTGGGCAAGGTCACCATCGGGGGCCATGCGCCGATCGTCGTGCAGTCCATGACCAACACCGACACGGCCGCCGTCGAACCCACCGTGGCCCAGGTCAAGGCGCTGGCGCGCGCCGGATCCGAGCTGGTGCGGATCACGGTGAACAACGACGAGTCGGCGGCCGCCGTGCCGCGAATTCGCGAGCGGCTCGACGCCCAGGGCATCGACACCCCGCTGGTCGGGGACTTCCACTTCAACGGCCACAAGCTGCTGAAGGCGCATCCGGCCTGTGCCGAGGCGCTCGCCAAACTGCGCATCAATCCCGGCAACGTCGGGCGCGGCAGCAAGCGCGATCCGCAGTTCGCCGAGATGATCGAAGTCGCCTGCCGTTTCGGCAAGCCGGTGCGCATCGGGGTCAACTGGGGCAGCCTCGATCAGGACCTGCTCACTCGCATGATGGACGAGAATTCCAGGCAGGCGGCGCCTCTGCCGGCGCTCGACGTGATGCGCGAGGCCATCGTCGTGTCCGCCCTGGACAGCGCCAAGCGCGCCGAGTCGCTCGGATTGCCGTCGGACCGGATCGTGATCAGCGCCAAGGTGAGCGGCGTGCAGGACCTGATCGCCGTGTACCGCAATCTGGCCGCGCGCTGCGAGTATCCCCTGCACCTCGGGCTCACCGAGGCCGGCATGGGCAGCAAGGGCATCGTCGCCTCGACCGCCGGCATCGGAGTCCTGCTGCAGGAGGGCATCGGGGACACCATCCGGGTGTCGCTGACCCCGGAACCGAACGGCGACCGGACGCAGGAGGTCATCGTCGCGCAGGAGATCCTGCAGACCATGGGCCTGCGCGCCTTCACGCCGATGGTGATCGCCTGCCCCGGATGCGGCCGCACCACCAGCACCTACTTCCAGGAACTGGCGCAAAAGATCCAGGGACACATCCGGCACCGCATGCCGGAGTGGCGCAAACGGCACGTCGGCGTCGAGGACATGACCGTCGCGGTGATGGGCTGCGTGGTCAACGGACCGGGCGAGAGCAAGCACGCGAACATCGGCATCAGCCTGCCCGGCACCGGGGAGACGCCGGTCGCACCGGTCTACGAGGACGGCGAGAAGACCGTGACGCTCAAGGGCGATCGCATCGCCGAGGAATTCCAGGATCTGGTCGAGCGCTACATCGAGCGCACCTACGCACCGGTGTCGCGATGACCGCCGCCGGGCGCACCGACGCAGCGGACCTGGCGGCGAGGAAGTGCGTGCCCTGCGAGGGCGGATTCCCGCCGCTCACCCGCGCCGAGGCGCACGCCCTGCGCGCCTCGCTCGATCCGGGGTGGACCGTGGCCGAGGACGGCCGGAGCCTGCTCCGGTCGTTCAAATTCAAGGATTTCTATCGCACCATGAGCTTCGTCAACGCCGTGGCGCACATCGCCAATGCCGAGGATCATCACCCCGACCTCGAGGTCGGCTACGGCTTTTGCCGCATGACCTTCACGACGCACTCGATCGGCGGCCTCTCACAGAACGATTTCATCTGCGCGGCCAAGGTCGATCGACTCTGACGAATTCGGGCACGTCGCCCTCCAGCCCCAGGGCGCGTTCGGCGAATCGGCGCTTGAGGAACGGCGTCCTGGCGACCGCGCCCAATCCCGCAGCGCGCAGCCGGCCGACCACCGGATTCGAATGGGCGAACAACCGTTCCAGGCCATCGAAGGCGCCCGCGGCGAGCAGATTCTCGCTGCGGCGCCATCGCTCGTAGCGCCTGAGGAACCGGTAATCGCCGAGCTCGCGGGGATGCCCGGCGGCCCCGAGCACGTCGGCGAGCGAGGCGCAGTCGAGCAGCCCCAGGTTCAGGCCCTGCCCGGCGAGCGGATGCACCGCATGCGCGGCGTCGCCGACCAGCACCGCATGAGGCCGCGCATAATCGATCGCATATTGGAGCTTCAGCGCATGGCCGGCCACCGGGGTGGTCAGCTCGCAGGCGCCGAGCACCGAGCCGCTCGCCGCCGTGATCTCCCGGGCGAGCGCGTCGGGATCCATCGCCCGCAGTCGTTCGGCCTCGGCGCGCGGCGTGCTCCAGACCATCGAGGAACGGCCGTCGGGCAGGGGCAGGAAGGCCAGCGGTCCGCCGGGCAGGAAACGCTGCCACGCCGTATGGCGGTGCGGCTCCGCGGTGCGCAGGTGCGCGACCAGCGCCACCTGATGATAGGCATGACCGGCCGTGCCGATGCCGAGCAGCCGGCGGGTCGTGGTCTCGGCGCCATAGGCGCCGCCGAGCAAGGTGGCGCCGCGCGCGCGGCCATCGTCGAGCGTGAGCCGTACCCCGCCCGCGGCCAGTTCCCGCCCCAGC
>VFSW01012508.1_pt1 | contig 11847 bp, 13 predicted proteins | sample 5358111 | NCBI WGS metagenome assembly VFSW01 (sample SAMN11554181, study PRJNA540505) | mine drainage metagenome | isolation source: sediment from site ElyBrook_90M | place: USA: Ely Copper Mine, Vershire, VT | collected 2017 | reverse complement strand
AGCTACCGAGCTGCTCCACCCCGCGTCAGCGAAGAACGCCACTATAGCAAGGCATCCTGGCCTCGTCAAATACTATATGCGTTTTTATATTTGCCCGCCTGACAGGGGCTGCTTACCAACAACGGCCATTCATCGTTCCAGCAATTTGCAGCAACGCTATAATCCCCCCTGCAAAACAATCAATATCGGCCATGACAATTACTGACTGGACAGGAAGTTCCGCAGCCGCACTTACCACAATTGCCTTCATTCCTCAGGCCTGGAAGGTATGGCGCACGAGCCACACAGCAGACATATCACTGGGGATGTATGCCCTCTTCACGGCAGGCGTCGCGCTGTGGCTGGCATATGGTTTCATGCTAGATTCATGGCCGATCATCATCGCCAACGCTGTCACACTGCTATTGGCCGGGATCGTGTTAGCAATGAAAATCAAGTTCGGCTAAAACTCAGACCATGGACCCAATACCCGGAATAAAGCCGAATCAATCCATCGAACTGCTCAAAGAGCTGCATATCGTGACACGCGACGGCAAGCTCAATCAGGATAGCAGGCGAAAATTGAAGCAGGTGTATCACCTGTTCCATTTCATCGAACCATTGTTAAACGAATTGCTTGCAGCAAATCAAAATCTCGCGCTGGCAGACCATGGCGCGGGCAAGTCCTATCTGGGTTTCATCATCTACGACTTGTTTCTGAAAGCGCGCGATTCCGAAAATATTCCCGGGCATATCTATGGCATCGAATCCCGCGAGGAATTAGTCAACAAATCAGCGGGGCTAGCCAATAAACTGGGATTTTCGCGGATGTCTTTCCTTAACATGACCGCGGAAGAATCAATTCGCTCACCGCAGTTACCCGAACAAATTGATATGGTCACTGCTCTGCATGCATGCGACACCGCCACCGACGACGCGATCAAGTTCGCCTTGCACAAACGGGCAAAATTTATCGTGCTTGTGCCGTGCTGCCAGGCCGAGGTCGCTACCGTGTTAAACAAAAATAAAAACCAGTCATTTGGCAAGACGACACTGTCTGAAATCTGGCGTCACCCGATTCATACGCGCGAATTTGGCAGCCACCTCACCAACGTGCTGCGCTGCCTGCAACTTGAAGCCCAAGGATACCAGGTAACAGTGACGGAACTGGTAGGTTGGGAGCATTCAATGAAAAACGAACTGATCATCGCCAGCCGCAATGGCAACCAGAGAAAAAATGCGCAGCAAAGACTGGAACTGATACTGGAGGAATTGAACCTGAAAGAATTGCACGGCAGATTCATATATTGATGAGCCCACTGGCCATCCGGCTAAGCAAGCAAACGAGGCACGCTAGCCATTGGTCATAGCGTGCCGCATCAGCGCCCACTCCACATGCTCGCGCACCAGTTCTGATTGATGCCTGGTACGCCGCGTCAGAGCAGCGATCACCACGGCACTTTTGGTCGCATTACCCAATGCCACGGCAATGTTGCGCAGCCATTGCTCGTGGCCGATGCGATAGATGGCACTCCCCGCAAGCCTGGTTTTGAACTCAGCTTCGTCCCACGCAAACAACTCCACCAAGGACACGTCATCCAAACTGTGCCTCACCGCAAAGTCAGGCTCAACTGTGGCTTGAGCAAAACCATTCCAGGGGCACACCAACTGGCAGTCATCGCAGCCGTAAATACGGTTGCCGATCAGAGGGCGCAACTCAGCCGGGATGCTGCCTTTAAGTTCAATGGTAAGGTAGGATATGCAACGGCGCGCATCAAGCCGATATGGCGCAATGATTGCCTGGGTGGGGCATATTTCGATGCAGCGCGTGCAGGTCCCGCAATGCTCCAGCTGTGGAGCATCAATCGGCAAAGGCAGATTCACGTAAATCTCGCCGAGAAAAAACCATGAGCCGTGTTCGCGAGATAACAGCAATGTGTGTTTCCCGCGCCAACCCAAGCCGGCTTTGCGCGCCAACTCCACTTCCATCACAGGTGCACTGTCAGTAAAAACCCGCCCGTTAAATTCCGCGACTTCATTACGAATTTTATCTGCCAGATTTGCTAGCCGGTTGCGCAACACTTTATGATAATCGCGCCCCAACGCATAGCGCGAAATAAATGCCCGCTCACCTTCCGCCAATACTTGCCAGCTGTCACGGCTTTGAGATGGCAAATAATTCATGCGCAAAGAAATAACGCGCAAAGTGCCTGGCAATAGCTCTGCCGGACGGCTGCGTTTAGCGCCATGATTTGCCATATAATTCAGCCCGCCATGCAAGCCAAGTGACAACCATTCCAGCAGGCCGTTTTCCGCCGCTGTAAGATCGGTGTCGCTGACGCCCACGGCCTGAAAGCCAAGCTCATATGCCCACCTGCGTATCTGCGCGGCAAGTTCGTCATAATTAATTTTCCGAGGATTTCCTTCTTGCATAGCCACGATGATAGCCCAACCAGCATGGATCTAGCCGATGAAAACGCAACTTTCGATCTGGCACGACGGCTTGCAACGTGCATTAAACCAGGCATGGTGATTTATCTCCACGGTGATATGGGTGCGGGAAAAACCACATTGGTACGCGGTGTACTGAACGCCCTGGGTTATACCGGAAGAGTGAAAAGTCCCACTTATACCCTGGTTGAGCCGTACCATATCGCCGAGCTAAACATACGCCACTTTGACCTGTATCGTCTGCACAACGAGGAAGAGTGGGAAGCAGCGGGATTCCGAGATGAGTTCGACGGACATAATATATTCTTCATCGAATGGCCGGAACGCGCAACTGGGCTGCTTCCGCGCGCTGATCTGAAAATCAACATGGAAATTGTGTCGCATGGCCGTCATGTTAAGATCAAGGCCTGCACACCAACAGGTAGAAAATGCTTAAAGCCGCTTTAAAAATTGCTACTCTATTGGCTCTATTTTGGCTGTCACAAGCAAATGCTGCCATTTCAATCAGCTCAGCACGTGTCTGGCCTGCGCAAGACTACACACGACTGACTCTCGAATCCAAGCGATCTATCCGCAACAACATGTTCACAGTGAGCAATCCGGACCGCCTGGTGATAGATCTCCAGGATGTCGAACTGGGTCGGGCACTCAACAACCTTACCAATCTGATCGGCAATAACGACCCTTACATCAAGAACGTGCGTGTGGGGCGTTTCAAGGCAGGCGTTGTGCGCCTGGTGCTGGATTTGAAGGCAGAGGTCAAGCCGCAATTATTCGTCCTGAAGCCTGTCGGTGACTACGGCTATCGCCTGGTGTTGGACGTGTATCCGGCTCATCCGGTTGACCCGCTGATGGCCTTAGTTGAAACATCCAAGTCAAACATTCGTGAGCCTGCCGGCAACCCGGCGCCACACGAATCGCCATCAACCAAAGTGCCCGAAGACAAACTGGAACCCGCACAAAATATAAATGCCGGCCCGGATCAAAATGGCGATACAGGCAAACCATCAGCCCCCGCTCTGGCGTCCGAGCCCCCGCCACCGGAACTGCGCGCTCGCACTTTAATCATTGCAATCGACGCCGGCCATGGAGGCGAGGATCCGGGTGCGCGCGGCAGGCATGGCTCGCGGGAAAAAAATGTCACGCTGGCGATCGCACGCAAAGTGAAAACGTTGATTGATGCAACGCCGAATATGCGCGGGGTACTGATTCGCGATGGAGATTACTTCATTCCGCTGATAGGGCGGGTAGCCAAAGCGCGCAAGCTGAATGCCGATTTATTCATCTCTATCCACGCCGATGCCTTCATCACAGCAAAAGCCCGGGGCTCATCCGTGTTCGCACTCTCCGAACACGGCGCAACCAGCACCGCCGCGCGCTGGCTGGCAAAGAAGGAGAATGAAGCGGATTTGATAGGCGGAGTGAACCTCGCGGTCAAGGATCCTTACCTTGCGCGCACTTTGCTGGATCTTTCACAAACCGCGACGATCACCGACAGCATGAAGCTTGCCAAGCACGTGCTGGCTGAACTCGGAGATATCAACGACCTGCATCGCGGCCGTGTGGAGCAGGCAGGATTTGCCGTGCTGAAATCGCCCGACATACCGTCAATATTGGTTGAGACAGCCTTCATCAGCAATCCCAGCGAAGAACGCCGCCTGAATGACAAGGGTTATCAATTGAAAATTGCCAATGCGATTCTGGGCGGCATCAAACTCTATTTCGCGCAAAATCCTGCATTGTCAAAACCCAGGGTCGCACAAATCAATTAACAATATGCACATCACTGATTCGGTGTTGAACCCATTTCAGTTGCCATATTTCGGCATACACTGGACGAAGCCTGATTTGCTAAGCCGGAAAGACACCTGTTGAGAGATAGCGGTCGCCACGGTCACATACGATGAACGCAATCACCGCATTCTCAATCTGCCGTGAAACTCGCAATGCCACGGCCAGTGCACCACCTGAAGAAATGCCGCAAAAAATACCTTCCTCGCGCGCCAGACGCCGCGTCATCTCCTCGGCCTCGTGCTGGCTGACATATTCCAGCCTGTCCACATTCTTGCCGTCGTATATTTTCGGCAAATAAGCTTGCGGCCATTTGCGTATGCCCGGAATCTGCGCACCATCTTCAGGCTGCACACCGATGATCTGGATTCCGGAATCTCGTTCCTTGAAAAAACGCGCGCAACCCATGATCGTGCCGGTAGTACCCATGCTGCTGATGAAGTGGGTAAGCTTGCCATGCGTGTCGCGCCAAATTTCAGGCGCAGTGCCTTCGTAATGGGCCTGGGGGTTATCCGGGTTGGCGAACTGATCCAGGATGATGCCTTTGCCCTGATCGCACAGCTTATCGGCTGTATCTCGAGCAAGCTCCATGCCGCCCTCTTTCGCTGTCAGCACAAGTTCCGCGCCGAATGCCCGCATGGTTTGACGGCGTTCCGTACTCTGGTTTTCCGGCATCACCAATATCATCTTGTAACCCCGCATTGCTGCGGCCATCGCCAGCGCGATACCGGTATTGCCGCTGGTCGCCTCGATCAGGGTGTCGCCCGGCTTGATATCGCCGCGCTGCTCGGCCCGGTTGATCATCGAAAGTGCCGCCCTGTCCTTCACCGAACCCGCAGGATTGTTGCCCTCCAGTTTGGCCAGCAGAACGTTGCTGGTTGAGCCCGGAATACGCTTCAGTCTCACCAGCGGCGTATTACCGACGAAATTTTCTATGGATGGATACAAGTTGCGCGCCCGGAATTTATCTGGTCGTGGGAAGCTATTCCACGGACTTCAGCATCTGCTCGACATACCTGGCCACGCCCTGTTCAACGCTCAGAAACGGTTCGATATAACCGCTGCCAAGCAGTGCGCCAATGTCAGCCTGCGTGTAACTCTGATACTTGCCGCGCAATTTGTCCGGGAATGGGATGTAGCTGATCAAACCCTGTTGTTGCAACTCCGCCAGGTTCAATGCCTGCTTTCCCCCGGCAGTGCGTAAAGTGTTGATGGTCGCCACCGCCACGTCGTTGAAGCTCTGCGCCTGCCCGGTGCCCAGATTGAATATCCCGGATTTGTTGGGGTGACCGAGAAAATGCATGTTAACCTTGACCACGTCTTCTATCGACACGAAGTCTCTCATTTGCCCGCCGTTGGCGTAGCCATCGCAACCCTCGTACAATTTCACTTTGCCTTCGGCCCGGTACTGGTTGAAAAAATGGTAGGCAACAGAAGCCATGCGCCCCTTGTGTTGTTCGCGGGGACCATACACGTTGAAATAACGCAATCCGACAATTTGCGCGCTGCGCTTGTGCCAGCGGCGGCGCACGATCTGGTCGAACAGGAATTTCGAATAGGCATACACATTGAGCGGCGCCTCGTACTCGCGGCTTTCCTTGAATACCCTGCCCCCGCCATAAACAGACGCAGAAGACGCGTACAGAAACGGTATTTCCTCGTTCTGGCAGTAATTCATCAATTCCAAAGAATACCGGTAATTGTTCTCCATCATGTACAGCCCGTCCGTTTCCATGGTGTCCGAGCACGCACCCTGGTGCAGCACCGCCGCAACCAGACCGTCAAAAAAACCATCCTGCAGTTTTTTCAGGAAGTCTTCCTTGCCCAGGTAATCGGCGATCTCGCAGTCCACCAGATTCTTGAATTTGTCGGCTTGCTTGAGATTATCAACCGCAATGATGTTATGTTCACCGCGCTCGTTGAGCGCCTTGACCAGGTTAGACCCGATAAATCCTGCAGCGCCGGTAACTATGTAGTACATGATGCACCTCTGATAATTTCAAATTTCCAACAGGATGGGATATTCACGCAAATTGCGCCCGAACATGTATCGATTTGGAACACAACCAGGCTTGATGCCAATGATCCCTAAAAATTCATATCCCGAATGATTTCCTCGCGACTGACCACGGCCGTCCCCAGTTTCCCGACCACGATACCCGCTGCCCGGTTGGCGATACGCATGGCATCGGGGAAACCCGCCCCGCTCGCCAGCATCACCGCCAATGTCGCAATCACAGTATCGCCCGCACCGCTGACATCGAATACTTCGCGCGATTGCGCCGGCTCGTGCAATATTTCGTTGGCACGATACAGACTCATGCCGTCCTCGCTGCGTGTGACCAGCAGCGCTTCCAGCTGCAGTTCCCTGCGCAGTTTCTCGGCTTTTGCGCCGAGCTCTGCCTCGCTCTTCCAGTTGCCGGCCACTTCGCGAAATTCGCTGCGATTCGGCGTAAGCAAAGTGGCGCCGGAATAGCGGGTGTAATCATCGCCCTTGGGATCGACCAGGACCGGCTTGCCGCAGGCGCGCGCCAATCTCATCATCTCAGCAATATGGGCCAGCCCGCCCTTGCCGTAATCAGACAGGATCACCACATCCGCAAGAGGCAATTGAACGCGAAAATCCTCCAAAGCGGCATTTAGAACTTCGTGGCTGGGAGGTGTTTCAAAATCAAGCCGCAGCAGCTGCTGGTGGCGCGCGATGGCGCGCAGCTTGATGATCGTTGAAATGCTGCTATCGCGATGCAGCAACGGGGTGAGATTATTGTGTTCACTGAGCAACTTCTCCAGGCATGCGCCCGCCTCATCATCACCCACCACCGACAACAAGGTGGCCTGTGCGCCGAGTGCCGCGATATTGCGCGCCACATTGGCTGCACCGCCGGGGCGCTCTTCCACGCGCTCCACTTTGAGCACCGGCACCGGCGCTTCTGGCGAGATGCGGTTAACATCGCCGAACCAGTAGCGGTCCAGCATCACATCACCGACCACCAACACTTTCGCACTGTCAAATTCAGGCAACGCGCTCATTGCCGGCCCCCTTCTTTCATGACCCATACACCACTCCGATTTCCTTGTTGATCTCCAATAAAGCACGCAAAGGATCCGCCGCCTGGGTGATCGGGCGACCTATGACCAGGTAGCTGGCGCCCGCATGCAGAGCTTCCAGCGGAGTCATCACGCGCGACTGGTCGTCGAGGCTGGCTTGTGCCGGCCGGATGCCCGGCGTCACCAGGCAAAAATCCTTGCCAAACTGCTTGCGCAGCAGGGCGGCTTCCTGCGCTGAGCACACCACACCGTCCAGCCCGCAATCGCGTGCCAGGGTCGCAAGACGCAGAACCATAACGGCGGGCGTGGCTGTAATTCCAAGATCGTCCAGATCATCCTGCGCCATGCTGGTGAGCAGGGTGACTGCGATCAGCCTGGGACGCCGCGCATTATTTGCAATCGCTTCGCGGGCGGCATCCAGCATCTTGCGCCCGCCCAACGCATGCACGTTGACCATCCATACGCCCAAGCCGGCAGCCGCTTTGCAGGCTTGGGCGGTGGTGTTTGGAATGTCGTGAAACTTCAGGTCCAGAAAAATCTCGAAACCCCGTTTCATCAACTGTTCAAGCAGGGATGGACCGGCAGCGGTAAATAATTCCTTGCCGACTTTCAGGCGGCACAGCGAGGGCTGGAGCTTGTCGGCCAATATCAGCGCCGGCCTGGCCTCCGGGTAATCGAGGGCAATGATGATTTTCGGGTCGTTCATGAAGGCATCCCGGTTTCTTCATTACGCCGCGGCGAGTAGCTATCCCAGGCCTGGCAGGCCGGGCAGTGCCAGTAAAATTGGCGCGCCTTGAAGCCGCAATGGGCGCAACGATAAGTTGCCAGATTACGGGTGCGTTTGTGCACCAGGTCTTTAACCAGTTCAATGTCGGCGCGTCTGTCCGTCGACACTTCAAGCAACCGCGCTTCCAGCAGCTTGTCCAGGCCCAGCAATGTGGGGTTGCGCTCCAATTCGCTGCGCACCAATTGATACGCTGCCTCGGAACCATCGTTCTTAAGAACAACATCAAACAGCACATTCATCAGATCCAGGGAGTGATATTTATTGAGATAGTCGCGCAACAAGGCAACCCCGTCAGCCTCGCGATCAAGACTGCGGTAGGCATTCAACAAATGTTCCGCAACCAGGGGCAGATATTGCGCATCCTGAATTTCGATGTTTTTCCATGTATTGATGGCATCCTGATATCTGCCTTCTTTGACCAGCATATCGCCCAACATCATGGTGGCACGGACGGCACCGGGACAATCCAGCAAAGCCTGCTGCAAATGTTCACGTGCAGCCATCAAGTTGCCCTGCACTGTCTCCTCGCTCGCAAGTTCGCAGTAAAAAAAAGAGGCTTGCTTGCTATATGACTGGCCCGATATTGCCGTCAGCCTTTTTGTGACGGCAATAGCCTTGAGCCAGTCATGCTCCTTTTGGAAAAGTTCCAGCAGGAACTCCAGTGATTGCCTGGCATACGTGGTGTTCTCCAACTCGCTGAACAGGTTCTCGGCACGGTCAAGTATGCCCGCCTTCAGATAGTCCTGGGCCAATTCGAAAATTGCCTGCTGGCGCTTGTCGTCATCCAGATCGGCCCTGTCAACCAAATTGTGGTGCATGCGCAAGGCCCGATCAACTTCTCCGCGGCGGCGAAACAGGCTGCCCAGCGCGAAGTGCAACTCGACGGTTTGCGGATCGATCTTCACCACTTCAATGAAGGCTTCTATCGCCTTGTCCTGTTGCTCATTAAGCAGGAAATTCAGCCCCTGAAAATATGACTGCGGTAGCGCGCTTGATTCCGAGAGCAATTCCTTAATGTCGATGCGTGCGGCCAGCCAACCCATCCCGAAAAACAGCGGAAAGACCAGCAACATCCAGGATTGAAATTCCATATGCGGGGTATATCAGTGGGATTCGACGGGCTTTTGCTGCATATCGCTGGTATCGGCCAGTTTGCTCTTGACCTTGATATCGCGCCTCAGGCGCGCGATCTCGCGCCGCAGCCTCAGCACATTGCCCAGCATGGAGATCACGCCGACAACCGCGCCAAAGGCAAAGAAAATCAAAACTACAATCACCAATGAAGACTGCCACTCATAACCAAAAAAATAGCGCAGCGTAACCGGCTGGTCATTTTTGACCGCAAAGCCGAGCAGGACAATGAACAGCGCCGCCCGAAAAATCCAATTGATATAAGTCATGGCACACCCGAAAAAATGACCGGAGCAACGATAGCATAAAAAATGGCGGCTATACCTTGCGATATACCGCCAAATTAACTGTTCCCCGCGGGAATCAGGAACCTTGTTCGCAGACCCGTTCCCTGAGTTCCTTGCCAGCCTTGAAGTGAGGCACATACTTGGCGGGAACTTTCACTTTGTCGCCGGTCTTGGGATTGCGTCCCTGGCGAGGCGGACGATAATTCAGTCCAAAACTGCCGAAGCCGCGAATCTCCACTCGTCCACCGCGCGACAATGTGGCGGACAAGGCATCCAGAATCACTTTGACGGCGAACTCTGCATCCTTGGCCTGCAATTGCGGATGCATCTCCGCCAGTCTGGCTATCAAATCAGAACGAATCATGGACGAGCCCCGTATTTACGCTTCGGTTTTGTTGCCACTCATCTTGGCCTTCAGCAACGCGCCCAGATTTGTAGTGCCGGCATTGGCATTGCTTTCGGCCGAGAGCTTCTGCATTGCGGCAGTATCCTCGGTCTTGGTCAGCGCCTTGATCGACAGGTTGATGCCGCGATTTTTGCGGTCCACATTGATGATGACGGCGGTAACTGTGTCGCCTTCCTTCAGGTGGGTGCGAATATCTTCGACACGATCGGCAGACACTTCAGATGCTTTCAGGTACGCTTCAACATCGCCTTCCAATGCAATTACAGCACCTTTGGCATCCAATGACTTCACCTTGCCGGTGACTACAGCGCCTTTTTCATGGCTGGATGCAAAACCGCCGAACGGATCGCCTTCCATCTGCTTGATACCCAGGGAAATGCGCTCGCGCTCGACGTCGATCGCCAACACCACAGCCTCGACTTCATCGCCCTTCTTGTAGCTGCGCACCGCCTCTTCGCCGGGTTGGCTCCATGACAGGTCTGACAGGTGCACCAGGCCGTCGATACCGCCATCCAGACCGATGAACACGCCGAAATCGGTGATGGACTTGATCTGCCCCTTAACTTTATCGCCCTTCTTGTGGTTGATCTCGAAATCATCCCAGGGATTGGACTGGCATTGCTTCATGCCCAGGGAAATACGGCGACGCGCCTCGTCTATCTCCAGAATCATCACCTCGACTTCATCACCCAGGCTCACGACCTTGGAAGGATGAACGTTCTTGTTGGTCCAGTCCATTTCCGAAACGTGCACCAGACCTTCGATACCCTGTTCGATTTCAACGAACGCGCCGTAGTCGGTCAGGTTGGTCACCTTGCCGAACATGCGTGTGCCTTGCGGGTAGCGGCGTGCCAGACCATTCCACGGATCATCGCCCATCTGCTTGATGCCCAGCGAAACGCGGTTCTTTTCCTGGTCGAACTTGAGGATCTTGGCTTCGATCTCGTCACCGACAGTCAGCACTTCGGAAGGATGCTTCACGCGGCGCCATGCCAGGTCGGTAATATGCAAAAGTCCGTCGATGCCGCCCAGGTCAACGAATGCACCGTAGTCGGTGATGTTCTTGACCACGCCCTTGACGATCGCACCTTCCTTGAGGTTTTCCATGATCGCTTCACGATCGGCACCCACGCTCGCTTCAAGCACCGCGCGGCGCGAAACCACCACGTTGTTGCGCTTGCGGTCCAGCTTGATGACCTTCAGTTCCATGGTCTTGTTTTCGTAAGGCGTCGTATCCTTGACCGGACGGATGTCCACCAGCGAACCCGGCAGGAAGGCGCGGATTCCGTTGACCATCGCGGTCAGGCCGCCCTTGACCTTGCCGCTGACGAAACCTTCGACGATCTTGCCTTCTTCCATCGCGATTTCCAGCTCGTGCCATGCAGCCAAACGCTTGGCCTTTTCACGCGACAGCTTGGTTTCACCATAGCCGTTCTCCAGCGACTCGATCGCAACGGTGACAAAGTCACCCGCCTTGACTTCCAGCTCGCCTTTGGCGTCGAAAAATTCCTCGATCGCTATCAAACTTTCGGACTTCAGTCCGGCATTCACGACCACCATGTTGTGGTCTACACGCACGACTTGCGCGGTGATCAGTTCGCCTGCGCGCATTTCCTTGCGCGTCAAACTTTCTTCAAACATTGCGGCAAAACTATCGGGATCTTGTACAGCTGCTGCGGTTGCGGTTGCGTTCATCGGATACACCTGAGTAAAATTTTCTGTCCGTAAAGCACAGAGGGTTGGTTAAAGTTCCTGCAAGACGGGGAGTCCGACAGGGCCTGATTTATTGCCTCATACCGGGTAGCGCGCCAGCACTTCATTTACCGCCTGCTCGATGTTCAAAGCCGTGGTATCCAAAAGACTTGCGCCCGGAGCCTGTTGCAGTGGAGATGCGCTGCGCTGCGTGTCTCGTTCGTCGCGCACGCGTATATCCAGCAAAAGGGCCGCGATATTAGCACCGATTCCTT
>VFSW01012507.1_pt1 | contig 11848 bp, 8 predicted proteins | sample 5358111 | NCBI WGS metagenome assembly VFSW01 (sample SAMN11554181, study PRJNA540505) | mine drainage metagenome | isolation source: sediment from site ElyBrook_90M | place: USA: Ely Copper Mine, Vershire, VT | collected 2017 | reverse complement strand
GCTCATCCGTAGTGCCTCCGGTTTGCGTAATCGGCAGCACTTGTTCCGCACTTTCCAAAAAATGAGCGGTGTATTCGGGCGTGTGAAATCCAATCAGATCGGCCCCCAAAATTCCATCCAATACCCTCTGGCGCCATTGAAGCGGCAGTAAGCGAAAGACCTCGTGCGAAGGGAAAGGTATATGAAGAAAAAATCCAATTTCCGCATTCGGCAGCCGCTTGCGCAGCATCGCCGGGAGCAGCATCAAATGATAATCATGGACCCAAATCTTGTCGCCCGGTTTGTGGACGGCCACGACGGCTTCGGCAAAGATTCGATTGACCGCGATGTAATCCTCCCAATTGGGAACATCGTAGGCCACAAAGTTTGGGAAGTAATGGAACAGCGGCCAGATCGTTTTGTTACAAAATCCAAGATAAAACCGGTCCATGATTTCCTCGGAAAGATAGACGGGTTCCACGCCAAATTGTTGACGAAGTTCGCGCGTGGTCTCCGCTTGTTCGCTCTCCTCGATGGCGGCGCCGGGCCATCCGATCCAGAGGATGTCCTCGCCGGTTGATCGCGCAGGATCGCCAGCGGCCTTTTGGTGATCCACATAGCTTCGAAGCCCGGTTGCCAGGCCTCCCGTCGCCGCGCGATAGGCCATGCGCCCTTCCTCGCGAGTGATTTTTACCGGTGCCCGATTGGACACAATAATTAAGCTCATACCGAAGCCTCTTCTATTGAGAATTGATCTAGAATACGAAGGATGATCGCGTTCGTCCATGCGAATCCTGGCTGGGTCGGGTACCGCTCGCTATCGCCCGGCGTGCGGGTTACCACGTTATATTTCTCCCACAAGCGATGGGTCTTCTTCAAATTCTCTTGATTCATGTCCAGGAATTTTTTCGCAATGCGGTAGGCATCCTCGCGGTAACCATAATTAAGCAGACCACGAATGACGATCCATTGCTGCGGGGGCCAGCCATTGGGAAAATCATGCTGTTTGTATTCGTCGGAAAGCCCGGTTGCCTGCGTATTGGCGAGACCACCCGGATATTCGAAGCGTTCCAGATGCTCTACCATCTTCTTCGCCTGCGCGTGGGTGGCCAGCTTTGCCCACATCGGATAAAATCCGGCGATGGAATAGAACGTGCTCCGCCTTTTGTGCTTGTAATCATAGTCGAAAAAAAATCCCGACTCGGAGTTCCATAAGAGTGAAGTCATCGTCTGCTGGCGCTTTTCCGCTTGCGCGAGAAAGGCATTCGATTGCAGAGGCTTGTTGCTCGCTTTATAAAATTCGGCGAGATCGGTTTCGTACTTATACAGGGCGGCGTTCAGATCGACCGGCAGGTAATCGAGGCAATGCTCGTGGAAGCGCGAGGTCATGTCCCAGCCGGATTCGTGCTCGGCGGCCAAGTGCGTTATAAAGTGATCGCAATAGCGCGAAAGCCCGCGATAGACGATATGTCGCTCCGTCCGGTTCTTATTCATCCAATAATCCACTAGTTCCTTTTCCGCGACGGCCATCGCCTTACGTCGCCACCGGCGGTCGTCCGTGACTGCAAATACTTCCGCGATCATCGACGTGAGAAACGGAATTTGAGACGTGCCAAGATTGAACCATCGGTTTCGCATCGGGATAATGTTGAACCGCTTTTGCATAAAAGCAAAATTATCGACCATCCCTTTCGCGAGTTGGGTGCGGCCCGAACGAACAAGACCGAGAATAGTGAAATAGCTGTCCCAGTAAAATTGATCGCCCATGAAAATCCCATCGTTCGGGCAGATGAAGGTATGTGGCAACCCAAAATGGGCGAATTTATCCTTCGGGTGCTCGCACGTGATCGCGCTCCAGTAGCGCTCGATATAGCGGAGCAGGTCCCCATAGCCTTTTGCCGATATGGGATGCGCTTCATTCATTTTTCTTTGGATGGTTCCTGACGAATGGGTGATTGATGAAATATTCCAATCGAAAAAGTGAGCCGGCAAACTCAACGCCTTGTGGTGGGGGGCTATAGAATGTTCGAGCTCACGACCGGGATTGAACCGGTGACCTCGTCCTTACCAAGGACGTGCTCTACCAACTGAGCTACGTGAGCGTCGTGTGGCACAAACCTTAGTTTGCGTGAAAAAATCGCAACCTAATGTTCGCGCCACACCGCTGTGGGCAGAGAAGGATTCGAACCTTCGTAGACTATCGTCAACAGATTTACAGTCTGTCCTCGTTGGCCACTTGAGTATCTGCCCCGAGAACAATTAAGAGTTAAGAATTAAGAATCAAAGGCATCCGATTCGGAGCTACTCTTAATTCTTAATTCTACATTCTTAACTGATCCGAGCCGGCGGACGGACTTGAACCGACGACCTGCTGATTACAAATCAGCTGCTCTACCAACTGAGCTACGCCGGCTGAAACGCATGCTCGCATTTTGGCAGGCACAGAAAGTGATTCGGCTGCAATCTGGTTCCTTTGACTTCTCCGATTGAATCGATTTCTCACTTTGGTTCGAAGGATCCGGGGAGAAAAAATGAGATTACTGCGGAATTCGCAGCCGTTGGCCAGCCGTGAGGAGCGAACCACGAAGGTGGTTAGCATGCTTCAAGGCGGCAATCTCCACATCGAATCGCTCCGAGATGGCGTAGAGCGTATCGCCTGGTCGAACGCGATAAGTTACCCCGCGATTCGCATTCTGGGCGATAGATGCACTCCTCGCGGTAGTCCGAGGCGTAGTCACCGAGCGATTATCACTGGCGGAGGCCGTTTGCTGTGGCTCATCCGGTGTGACGCGAATCTTCATTCCAGCTTGCAAATGGTTCGCTGTCAAACCATCATTCCATTCGGAGAGTTGGTCGGGAGTAGTCGCAAAATTGTGTGCGATGCGCGTCAGGGTCTCACCCGGCCGCACGGTGTGATATTGCGCGTTTTCGTTGGATGCGTTCGCATTTTGCGCGGAAGCGATTCGAGTCCGGTTCTGCGGTATAGAAACCGTCCGTGTTTCATAAAGCTTCAGCACTTCGCCCTTTCGAACTCCGGATCGACGTGAAAGATGGTTCCATCGCCGGACCGAAGCCATCGAAACTCCGGACGACCGAGAGATACTCGCAAGAGTTTCACCACGTTGAACACGGTGATGCACCAGCACCGTCTCCGTCCGCTGAGAGGTCGTTTCGCGAACGGCGGTCGCTTCCGGGGCCGTGCTTGCCGCACTTCCCGTCTGGGGCGCCATAACGGTCATCGGCACGCGCAATCTCTCGCCGCGTCGCACGCGCTCCCGCAACGTCATGTCATTGTAGGATGCCAATTGCTCAGGTCCGATGCCATAAAGATGCGCGATAGACCTCATCGTCTCGCCGCGAGTGACGGTATGCATGAGCCAGGGCCGGCGCTCCGATTGCGGAATGGCGGCGAGCCTTTCATAAAAATTCGAGGACGTTCCCGCCGGCAGACGCAGACAGTAGCCGTCCGGCCCGCACAGTTCCATTGGCGGCGTCGAGGGCTGAAGCAATTCCGGATTCAGCTCCTTCACCTCGAGTTCACTCACCCCCGCAGCCTTCGCAAGCGCGTTCAAGTCGATCGCTTCGCGAACATGCACCGTATCGAACGTTAGCGGTTGATCGTACACGACATCGTTGAACCCATATTGCTTTGGATCCAAGGAAATCACCGTGGCCGCAATGTAAAGTGGAACGTAGTTTTGCGTCTCGCGCGGAAGGAATGGGCGAATGTCCCAGAAATTATTAGATCCGGCTTCCGACATTGCTTCCCGAATCCGATTGATCCCCGCATTATAGGCCGCAAGGGCAAGATACCAGTCACCCAGTTGATCGTGCAGATCGCGCAAGTGCTGCGCAGCCGCGTGTGTTTCGGCTACGGGATCGCGTCGCATATCGTACCACCAATTATTATGAAGCCCGTAGCGCGCGCCCGTTTCACTGATAAATTGCCACATCCCAACGGCGCGTGCCCAGCTGACCGCAGAGGGATTCAGTCCGCTTTCGATCATCGCGAGGCTGGCAAGTTCATCCGGCACCCGTTCCTGCTTCAGGATTTTTTTCATCATGGGGAAATATTTCCCGGTACGCGTCAGCCATTTTTCCATATAAGGGCGCCCGTTGCCTTGGGTAAAGTAGGCGATCGACTGCTCGACCTCGGTATTCATCGTAAGTGGAATCGGGCCATTCAGAATGTTCGCGGGCGGCATTGGAACGTTCTTCGCCGACATTTTCGCCAAGTCCTCATTGAATTTTTCGCGGAAGGCGGAGATGGAAGCGCCCGGCGGAAGCGAGTCGATATTGGCGACGTATTTCGAATAGTCGGAGATTACGCTTTTCGAAACATTCTGGAAATCTTTATTCGAGTCCACGCCTGGATAGGTGATGAGCCGGTTCAGAATATCAATGGCGCTCTCGAAATGATTTACCACTTCCGTCTTCTGATTCTTTTGCTGTGCCACGAGCGCACGAAGCCATTCCTGGCGGGCGGCATCGACCCTCTCGTCAATGAGATGCGGGTCGATGTTGCCTTCCTTGACTTCCTGGTCGAGCACGGCGAAAGCATCGGTTTTCGGCGTTACTGCTATGGATGCACGAGTCGTATTAGGCGCGCTCGCGCAGCCGGCCATGCCGAAGCCGGCCATGGCAACCACGGCGGTCAGTAATGCTGCTGCTTTCCAGCGGCCGGGTTTTCGAGTTTGTATGGTTGGGTTATCGATCATACCGTAAGGTTCTATTTCTGGATGTTCTTCTCTTCTTAATTAAGAGCTACGTAAAATTCTTAACGTTGGTTCAAAAGGTCTCGGTTCGAATTTCGGTGTTAATTAGAAAACATCTATTTCGATTGACCCCGTTTTGCTACATGCTATAAAACAGAAGCAATTCGTAAACCGCTCTGAGTACAGCACACCTTCAGGAAACCCAATATACGAAGAAAAATTCCAAAAGTCAACACTTCCCTACATTTTTCCCCACAAAATTTGGAGGAATTCAGGAAATTAGCGTTTGCACGCCGTCTTGATCTACTTCAATCTTATGAATTTTCGATAATTTACATCCATTGGCAATAAAAATTGGATTCATGTCCGAGTTCTTCGTTTCGGTAGAGCCCACGTAGCCCGTCAATCCCATTCTCGCGAGCACATCGAGACCGTTGGCATGAATAATTTTTCCATATCCGCGACCCCGCATTTCGGGAATTACTCCAAGCGCGAAGATGGAACCTTCGTTCGGCTTATCCCAGTATTGCTGCGGAAATACATAGCCGATGGGAATACCATCCCTGAATGCGACAAGCCGATGCTCCGGCGCATAAGCAGCAGCCGCAAATTCAACCAATAGCTCGAATTCAGTTCGCGTCTGCGATAGAGGATCCGCCCCGGGCTGAACATCAAAGAACGGAGCCAACGCTATCAATCTATAAACTTCTTCAAAACCAACGGTCGAAATCGAGCGATACTCGAACGGATCGGCATACGGAGAACGATACTCTGAAATGTCGCGCCTGGCATATTGCTTCTCGATGACGCGAAGTTTCGATTCGGTTGGGCTCAATTCAGCCGGTACCACTTCCCCACCTCCGGTGCGCTGACCTTCATCGTTGGGAACGTTTCCAGAATAAGCTCGCCGAACGCAGTCATCGCCTTTTCATCGCCATGCGTGAGAACAACATGCTTTGGCTGGAGCCTTCGCACAATTTCGAGCAATTCCTCACGACGGGCATGCGCGCTGAAGCGGAACCGCTCGATCCGGCAGCGGACAGAAACATCCCGCTTCATCGAGCCAAAACGGATACGACTATCACGTTCGGCATGGGAAACGATATATCCGGGAGTCCGGGGATCGGTATACCCAACGAAGCAGATCGCAAAATGCGCATGACGCAACCAGCGTTGGGCAAGCATATAACTTGCCGTGCCGTCCTGCATCATTCCACTGGCAGCCAGGACGATGCTTGGCTCACGAAAGTAATTGCCGCCAAAAAGAAAGGCACGCCGCGGCAATTCCGCTTGTACAACATCGGAAGTTTTATCGACATCGTTCGTACGCGACCGGCTCGTCAGGAATTGATCGTAGACTTCGCTGATTCTTCTTCCCATGCCACCGGTATAGACGGGCACGTCGGGGATTTTCCCGGCTCGCTTTGCATCCCCGATCATTGCCAGCATCTCTTGCAATTTGCCAAGCGCAAAAACAGGAATGAGCACGGAGCCACCGGCCGATAGGGTCTCATTGATCGTTTGAGTCAGCCGCTCGATCTCTTTCTCGCGCGAATGGGTAAGGTACGCATCGACGACGCCATTGGTCGATTCGGAAACGAGCACGTCAATCGGCCCTTCCGGAAGCTGTGCGCCGGCAATGAGACGCTGCGGATGCAGCGAGGTATCGCCCGTGTGAAAAATACGAGTTCCCTCATGCTCAATTAAAATTCCTGCCGCACCCAGGATATGTCCGCTCGGATAATAAGTAACTTTTGCTCGTGACGTTCCGAGTTCCTTCGATGTGCCGAGATCGAAGGGTTCCATTTTCGCCAACACCTCTGGCAATGCTGCAAGCGAATAATTCGGCAGCGCGTCAATCACATCCTGCGTATGCTGTTTCGGCATCAGACTTGCGGAATTGAGCAGCATAATCTTCGCCAGTTCGATCGTTTCGCTCGTCGCATGAACCGTGAGGTTAGGATAGGACTGAAGAAGGAACGGCACTCCACCTAAATGATCGGTGTGTGCGTGAGTAACGAGAAAATGATCGATCCGGCTGCCCGCAATCGCTTCGATAGCGGGGAACGCAGCCCAGCCGGTCTTCTCCGGATGAAGACCCGCATCGATCAAAATACCCTGACCATCGACGCCATAATAAAAGCTATTAGCGCCGATTTCGCGCCCGCCGCCGAGCGCCATAAACGTGATTTCCGCCAATCGAATGTGGTCCCTGGTTAAAAAATGTTTTGCGCAAAGAGGGCTTGATGAGAAGAGCAATTCGTATCGCTCACCTCACGGATGATCGCTCATCCCCGCTAACCTCAACCGCAATGTCGAGACTCGAAGCGAAAAATATTTCGCCAAAATACGTAAGTCTAAACAATGTATTATCTCTGAACAGTTCGGCATCACGGATCATGACCCTTATACTAATGAACGGAGACCTTTTTCCATTTGTCTTAACGGCCATGCGTGAATCTGCTCTGCCGGCATCCTCGGCCCGATCATGGCCGGAAGGCCGTGGCTACGACTCCGCCCCCAGCCTGGCCACCAAAAGCGGCCGGGTGTGGAAACGCATTCTCTTCCTGCTGATGATTGCCGTGCAAGTCGTCGGCTATATCGTTCTTGTGCAGGCACGGTATGAAGGCCAGGGCCTTACGCCCATCTATTTTCGCTTCACGACTGCAAGCGACATCATCTCCCTCCTGTTCCATCTTGCCATCATCGCCCTTCTCGTAGTGGCGTTTGTGAAACCCTCGCGCATCGGGCGTGGCAGGGCGATTAGCGTTGCCACCCTTTCCGCAATTCTCCTTTGGCTCGATTTCGGCGTTCGCCGCACGCCGCCCGACCTATTCGCGCCGGAAGCGGCCGTCGCGCTCCTGCTCGCGATGTTCGCCCTGCTCGCCACGCTCAGCACCAGTTCCCGAAATTGGCTCCCGCCCGGTCGCCGCGCGTTCCGAGTCCTCCGCAAGACTATTTTGATCGCCGCGATCATGATTCTTTTCGCTTTTTTCTACTCCTTTTTTTTCCCGACCTATTCCCGCATCGAGGACATCGCCGCCTTCAACGCCGATGCCGGTGTCGTCTTGGGCGCAGCGGTCTGGAGCGGACTTGGCTTGGGCGAACGCCCCAGCCCAGCGCTCCGAGAGCGAATCGAACTGGGCTACGAACTCCTCGCCGCAAACGCCATCCCGCGAATTGTCGTGACGGGAGCAAGCGCGCCCGGCGAACTGGCCGAGGCCGAAGTTTCCAAGCAGGTACTCGAACAGCAAGGGGTCGATCCCTCGAAGATTGTCGAAGAAACCGCCTCCCACACCACGCTCGAACAAGTCCGCTACCTGCACGACCAACTCTTCGAAAAGCAAGGCTGGACCCGCTTCGTCATCGTGAGCGACCAGTACCACCTCGCCCGCGTCTGTGAAATGTGCAAGTTCAACGGGCTCACTGCCATCGGCAGCCCATCGCGTATCCACCAGCCCGTGCTCGATCTCCTCTACTACCGATTTCGCGAAAGCATGGCCCTGCTCGAATACTGGCTGCTGGGACGATAACAGCCCTTGAGCACGGTAGTTTTAAAAACTTTTGGAAAACTATTTGTAACACGCGCACGCGTTTGTACTTCATGAACTATGGCCTTTGCGAGCCATATTCCACATTTCCTAAAGCGTGGTAACTTTTTGTGCCACTTTTTTATGGGGTGGTTAAAAAATGACAAGAAAACGGTTGCTCGTAGACATTGAGCCAATTCTGACGCTCTATTTTTCATAAATCATCATTTCTAATTCATCCTGCTCGGAAGTCAAGTGGTTCCGAAAGATTTTTTGAAATTTAATGGATAATTACCACTGGCGGGGCCGTCAGTGTTGTGCCTTCAAGGAGCTATCTGCGACAAAGTGCCCATAAAACTTGAGCCACTGGACGCTATCGGTCCTGGAGTTCGAGGTGATGAGGATATTTTTAAAAAAATTACCCGGCGCGCGATGATCCGCCGCAAGGTGAATGTCGAGCTTGGTCGCTTGGCCGGGAGCGAGTATGCTATCCGCAAGCGCTGCGATAGTGCAGCCACACGTAGGCTGTACTCTCGTGATATGCAGCACTGCATCCCCGCCATTGCTGAGGAGAAACGTGCGCTCCGCAGAGCCTCGGTTGGGAACCGCGCCGAAATTCGATGCGCTCGTATCGATCAGGAGGATCGGGCCATGTTTCACCGGAGAACCGTGCGAAAACGTAAATGAACTGCAAACTGCGAAAACTGCGACTAAGAAGAGGATGGATTTCATTGGTTGGTCTTTCTAAAAAATGAGTGTTGAAAATTCTGAATGGCTGTTTCAATGGATTATGACCACCGGCAGGCCATAGGAATATCCGCCAAGCTGGTAATGTATCGTATAAACTCCAGGAGGAAGCGAGGAACCATCGATTTCGAAATCGGAATTATCTCCATTCCTACCTAAATTCGCGATGTCGCTAACGTCCATTACTTTTCTTCCCATGATGTCGAATAGTTCCACGTCGAGCCGCGCGCCCGGATTATTGTGCAAGCCATTCAGCACGCAGTGAATTTGCCCCGATGCGGGATTCGGATAACTGCGCAAGAAAACATACTGCGCCAGTCCGGGGGTAATGGAGGCTGGCGGAGTGGAAAGATGAAACGTTTTTAGATATAGACTGTAGTCACCCTGGATCAAAAATGTCGTATCGCTGAGTGCGTATGCCCTTGTGAGTCCATAGCTGCGGATGCCGAATTTGGGAACCGATTCCGGATGCCAGGTTTGGCCGGAATCCAATGAATACGCCACAAAGCCGGAATCCCCGCAAACCACACCTAAGCTGGCGGTCCTATTAAAATCTACGCTCCATAAGCGGTAGGAGTATGGCGCAATGTGTATCAACGACCAGTTATTCCCGCCATCACTGGTTCGATATATATTGCCGCCATCCAAAGCGAACACCCCGACGCTCGGTGAAATGAAATCCATAGAGAAAGGGTAGCCCGCGTCAATGATTGAGCGTTTCCAAGTCGTTCCATGATCATAGGTTATCAGGAATACATCGCTCGGCCAATTGCCAATGGTGTGTATGTGCAGGTACGCTGTATCCTGACCAAAAAATGATGCATGCATAATTTCGAAAGCAAGCACATGTGCATTCGAGTCGTAGGGTTCGCGGTAACCGCCCCAGCGAGACCAAAGGATTCCGCTGTCGGCTGAATAATCGATGCCTGTGTCCGAAGTAGCAAATAGGTTCCCATTCGAACCGATGGTTGAGAAGAACCACGCCTCATGGGGCATTTGAGTAGGCAGTATTTTTTGCCATGTCATACCATTATTTGTTGTGGAATACGGCGGCCAAAACGACTTCGTATTCGACTGTGAAGTCAGGAGCACGCCCGTGCTATCGTTAGCAAAATGAATTCCCATATACGTGGCAAAATTGAAATTAGGATCGGAACGAGTAAGCCATGACGCCCCTCCATCGGACGAGAAAACAAAGCCGCCACTGCCGTTAACTCCGTGTAGCACCGCCGCATCATTCCGGAGACCCTCGAAAAAAGTTTGCCCACCATTGCCTAATACACTGTACGTATGGATAACGCCACCGGTACTCGTCGCGTTTGGAGCGTCGAGCAAGGTTCCGTAGTCACCATAAACTCTCAGACCGCCTGCGTCCGTTTGCCAAAACCCGTTATAATTTGCAAAGCCGAACGGATAGTTCCCATTCTGACGCACGTCGATAGAAACCCAGGAGAGGCCATCGTCCGTCGAAACAAAGCGATAAAATCCGGCCCGAATTGCAACAATCGTATCGTTTGAAAGAAATTTGGCATAAATCGGAGCAAAAATAAATGTATCGATGCAATGCACATCCCATGTTAGGCCGTTGTTCGTGCTCATCCCAACGCACGATGCCGTGGATGTGTCCATCCATGTCGAGTCCCCAGTGGCGAGCCATTCTCCATTAGGTGCGATATCGAACGAGCCGACGGGGCCACGATGGACAAATGGCAGATGGGTTCGTGTCCAATGCTCACCTCCGTCTAATGTAGAAAATAAGTAGCCCGAATCAGAGGTAACGAATAACTCCTGAGAGGTCACTACTCTAATGCGAAATAGATTGCAATTTCCAGGCGCGGTCTGCATAGTCCAGTGAGACGCTCCATCCGTCGAGCGCAAAATTGTTGAGCGGTTCCCACATGCGAAAATAGTGTCGGTTCCTGCAAAGGTGAGCTTGTTAATACCATAAAGCGAGGGTAAGTAATGCTTATTCCACGTTGCGCCGCCATCAGATGATGTAAAAACTCGGTTCGAATCGCCGCCTGCAATCCCAAATGAGCCTTGAAACTGTACGGAATTCAACCCGCTGCTGTCGTCAAGCGGCTGCGTGTGAAATGAAACGCAATCGTCGGAGGACCAGTAGAGGCTCCCGCTGCTCGCGGCAATCGCCACGTTTCCACCGCCAAAATTGTAGGCATCTCTGAAGTCGATGTTGCCGACCGGTTCCCATCGGTTCTGAGCCATTAGCGGCGTTGCCAAGCATAGCGCGATCGCGATTGAAAAGAATTGTCTTCGATATTCCATAATGAGTTTGCTTAAAATTCAAGAACACATGAGGCTAGCTAAAGTCGCCAGCCTCATGATTCGATCTTTTATTGTGTGCAGTCGATCTGCGAGCAGTTCGGGTCGTTACAGGTTGTACCTCCCGGGCAGAATAGTACCGTGGCGCCCTGGATGGTCGTCTTCGAACCATCATCGTTGCAGCAGACTCGATAGGGCGTCATGCACCAGCATGGGTCTGGGCACGGCACGAATGCTGGCACCGGAGCTCCAGGATCGTTCTGGAACCAGCAAGTGGCTCCTACTTCACGCCAATAGACCACGGTTCCATCACCGCAGGGCGGGCATGGGAACCCCATGGAATTCTGGTCAAAAAGCGTTTGGTATGCTTCATGTACCAGCGTGTTGATATCCGGCGGGCAATCGCCGCCATCTGTCTGGATTTCCGTTATCGTGAAATCGTAATTCCCGGGCGACGTCATACGGGTGCAGTAGCAAATCCGTACGTAACATCCCGAGCCCTCAAGAGAGACATCGACCGTGAACGGCCCTGACCACGCAACGCTAGTGTAGTGCGCCACACGGATAGGCATTTATGATAATGCTGCTTTTGCCCGG
>VFSW01012506.1_pt1 | contig 11848 bp, 8 predicted proteins | sample 5358111 | NCBI WGS metagenome assembly VFSW01 (sample SAMN11554181, study PRJNA540505) | mine drainage metagenome | isolation source: sediment from site ElyBrook_90M | place: USA: Ely Copper Mine, Vershire, VT | collected 2017 | reverse complement strand
CGGGATTTTTCTATTCCTTCCAATACACCAACATAGTTTTTGAAATTTATTTTATGTAATTTAAGCCAGTTTTTTACATCATTATGGGTAGATTCATCTCTTGCTGTTACAATATCAACAGTGCCAAGATTTGATAGTTGTGTAGTAGCATGTGCAATATTACTTTCAGTAGGAGGCATATTTTCCCAAGATTTCCAACAAATTGAGAGCTCATTGTAAAAATCAAATTTATCTATACGGTGGTTTCTCCAAAAGTCCCACTCAGATATTTGAGATTTCAATATTGTTGGTCTTATTTTATTACTATATGACAACCACGATGTGATGACATCTGCTAAAACTCCATCCACATCAAGCGCTATTCTCAATGTCATTAACTCCCGTTAAAACTATCTTTTAATTCGTCAAGCAGTTTACGTTGGTGTTTGTCTATCTTGATAGGTATGTTGACAACAAGTCTGACATACTCATCGCCTCTACCCCTTCCACTCTGACGAGGAAGCCCTTTTCCTTTTAGTTTAACTATTGTGTTTGGTTGACTTCCTGATTCTACCTCGAGTTTTTCTTGTCCCTCTAGTGTTTCAACCAAAATATTTTTTCCCAATGTTGCATCAATCATCGAGATATTTGCATCATAGAAAATATCAGCACCATCTCTCTTGAATTTATCATGTGGCCGCACTTTTATTCTAACAATTAGATCACCATTTACACCATTTTGAACTGATTCGCCTTCACTCGGGATTCTATAATCTCCATCCTCTACTCCTGGAGGAATTTCAAATGAAAATTTCTTTGTTGCTTTTTGCTTGCCAGATCCCTTACATTTTGAGCATGGTCTTTCTATTATCTTACCTTGTCCTCTACAGGTATTACATGGTTGCACGGTTACAAATGTAGAAAATCCACTACTTCGTGACATTCGGGTTTGACCTTGACCATTACATACAGAGCATGTCCTCACAGATGTGCCAGGAGCACAGCCTGATCCGTTGCAAGTATCACAGTTTACTATTCGTGGCAGGTCAATTTCTTCTTTTTTCCCCTTGAATGCTTCTTCAAGTGTCAATGCTGTTTCATACACAAGATCAGAACCCCTTGATCTTCCAGATCCTCCAAAATCAAATCCGCCGAATCGAAATCCACCACCTCTACCAAAAATAGACTCAAAAATAGACTCAAAACCGCCAGTGCCTCCAAAGATATCTTCAAAGTTGGCTTTGGAACCTTGAAAAATATCATCTGTACTATATTTTCCATCCACTCCAGCATGGCCATGAGTATCATAGATTTTACGTTTTTCCGAGTCAGATAATACCGCATACGCTTCTGAAATTTCCTTAAAGTGCTCTGCAGCATCAGGTGATTTGTTTTTATCAGGGTGAAATTTTAGAGCAAGTTTTCTATATTGAGATTTTATCTCATCCGGATTCGAGCTTTTTGAAACTCCCAAAACCTCATAATAATCACGTTTAGCACTCATGGTAATTCAGCTTGTGTCTTTCCCTTGTATAAAGATCAGTTTGGTGAGTTGCCTGCATCTTGTCCAGTCGCACCAGGTTCACTTTGGGTAGTTGCCTCCGGTCCACCTTGTGTAGCTGCACCAGGTGGTGGTGTGACATTTTTGTAAAGTTCAGTACTAATATCGTTTATCAATTTGGTTAGTGAATCAAGTTTTGGCTTTATTTCTTCAACACTTTTGTCAAGAACATCTTTTAGCTCTTTTATTGCATTACTTACCTGGACACCCTGATCTTGTGATATCTTGTCTTTCTGTTGGCTGATCAGAGTTTCAGCTGCATGGATAGATTGTTGTGCTTCATTTTTGATCAATACTTCCTCTTTCTTCTTTTTGTCTTGTTCAGCGAAGAGTTCAGCATCTTTTGTCATTTTTTCTATATCTCCTTTGGCAAGTTTTGTGCTTGCAGTAATAGTTATTTTTGCTTCTTTTTGTGTAGCTAGATCTTTTGCTGCAACATTGAGTATGCCATTTGCATCAATATCGAATTTGACTTCAATTTGTGGAATACCTCGGGGAGCAGGAAGAATTCCTGAAAGATTAAAGCTTCCAAGGGATACATTATCTGCAGCCATTGGTCTCTCTCCTTGAACTACATGTATAGTTACAGCAGTTTGGTTATCCGCAGCAGTTGTGAAAACCTTGCTCTTTGAGGTAGGAATTGTAGTATTCCTGTCAATTATGGGTTCTCGCAATCCTCCTAACACTTCTAAACCAAGTGTAAGAGGAGTGACATCAAGAAGTACAATATCACTTGTAACTTCACCACCAATAATTCCTGCCTGAACCGCAGCACCTAAAGCAACTGCTTCCATCGGATCTATTCCTGCTTCAGGTTCTTTTCCCATTAAATTAGCGACAAATTTTTTGACCAGAGGAATTCTAGTAGGACCGCCAACCAGGATGATTTTACTAACATCTGCAGGAGTAAGCTTTGCATCTTCCATAGATTTCGTAATAGAAGGTCTGCATCTTTCCACTATTGGATTGATGAGTTCCTCAAACTTCGCTCGAGTTATTTTTAATTCAAGGTTCTTTGGTCCCGAGGATTGGTCATAGGATATGAATGGTAAGTTGATATCTGTTTCAAATATGGAGGAGAGTTCAATCTTTGCTTTTTCAGCAGCTTCTCTTACTCGCACCATAGCTGCATTATCTTTTGAGATATCAATTCCAGATGTTTTTCTAAAACTGTCAACAACATAGTCAATCAAAACTTTATCCATGTCTGTACCTCCAAGTTGAGTATCTCCAGAAGTACTCATAACTTCAAACACACCACCGCCCATTTCCATGATGGTTACATCAAGTGTTCCTCCACCCAAGTCAAACACCATGATTTTCATATCTTGTTTTAATTTGTCTAGGCCAAAGGCAAGTGCCGCAGCAGTTGGTTCATTTATTATTCTTACAACATCAAGACCTGCAATTTGTCCAGCGTCTTTGGTTGCTTGTCTCTGATTATCATTAAAATACGCAGGTACTGTGATTACCGCTTTCTCAACCTTGTCCCCAGTAAACGCCTCAGCATCTCTCTTTATTTTTTGTAAAATGAATGCAGAGATTTGTTGAGGTTTGTATTCTTTATCATAAATTTTAAAAAAATGATCTGTTCCCATCTTTCTTTTTGCTGCCACCACTGTACCTTCTGGATTTGTTACTGCCTGTCTTCTCGCTGGTTCACCAACTATGAGTTGACCATCTTTTGTGAGCCCTACAATAGAAGGAAACGCTTTTCCCCCAACCGTGGTTCCCTCTGATGCGGGAATAAGGGTAGGTTTTCCGCCCAGCATAACAGCTGCAGCAGAATTACTTGTTCCCAAATCAATACCAATAATTTTAGCCATTTACATTCATCTCTTTTATATTTCTCTTAGATATCTCCACTAAGCTTGGTCTAATAACTCTCTCTTTCAAAATATATCCTTTACGGAATTCGGCAGTGATTGTGTTGTCATCCAATGTTGAATCCTCTTTTACAGATATTGCCTCATGCAATTTGGGATCAAAGATCTCACCTACCGCTTCAATCGATTTTACTCCAAATTCGACTAGAAGCGTATCCATATTTTTCAAAATAGCATCTAAACCTTGAATATTTGCATCTTGTTTTGACAAAACATCTACTGCACGGACAAAATCATCATATATTCCAAGAAATTTGAGAATAACACCATCAGTGATCGAGTTTACACGATTCTGAATCTCAATATCTGATCTTTTCTTTAGATTTTCAAAATCTGCAAGCAGGTATTGGATTTTTTTTTCACAAGAAGAGACCTTTTCTTTTTCTTGTTCTAGTTGAACTTTCATTGTTTCAAGTTCTTCCTGAGTTGATTCCATTTCGTCTTTGTTGTTATGACGTTCTTGAGTTTCTGTTAGATCATTTTGAGATACGTCTGATGTGTCAAACATGCTATATTATTTTTTAAAACACACCCTTATTATAATATCTCACAAAGAGGGTTTGTTTTAATTACGATAACATCCGAGTCTTTTCCATTTTTAATAATCTTGTCATAATCAAATTTTGAGCATGCCACTATGATTGTGGTCTTATCACTATGGAAAATATCCAATTCCTGCCCTTGATGTATCTCTACATCACCTATGTAATCGCGTAGTTTTGTAACAAGAGAATTTAGCATATCTACCTTATCTCCTCTCATCTCGTAAGAGTCTAGGGTCCACACCAAAACCACTTTGGTTCTGCTTGCTTTTAGTTCATTTTTTTTCAACGTTGAACGAATTTCGTCAATTAGTCTCTTGACATAACCCTCAATTCCCTTTACACTTCCATTTACCAGATACATCATTGTACCTGCTCCTTCCACAGATGTACCAAGTGATCTCAAATCATATAGTCCATTTGTCATATCATCAAGAAATAGATCATTATATTCAGTAAGAACAAGGTCGTTTCTTGTCTGTGAATCCTGTGCAAACTTGGAAACTTCCAAAACACTTGATAAACTTGCAAATTGAGTAAGAATTTCAATTGCGTGTAAAATTTCAGCTGAAGATATGGATACAAACTTTTTTCCTTTTTTATCAGATTCCAATAGTTTGGCAAGATTATCATCGTCTTTTGCATTAAATGAACCAATAATTTCAGGAGTGTTATTTTTTGAAAGAGGATAATAAAAGTACGATATGCTTTTGCCCATCTCAAGACCAGAGACATGTTCAAGCAGGGAAATAGTTTCATTATTTCCTCCTATGCCAGTTGGAAGGTTGTAAATTACTGAACCACCTTTCTTTATTGACGATGTTGCATCTTTGAATTTTGAATGAATTTCCATCTTTGCTTCTTGTCCGGTCTTTCTTATTCGAGGAGCAAAGAAAAGATATTCAGCGTGAGATATAGCAACATCTATGGGTTCAACACCCAAAAGTGGCTCGTCTTCTTTTAACGATGTAACATTAGGATAGGTCTTTGCAATCTCTGCCTTGAGAGAAATTGCCATATGGGCAGATTCATCAACAATGAAAACATCAGCTCCTTTTATCGCCATTTGGCAAGCAACAGAGTATCCCTCTGTGCTCAATCCATACACAACAATTTTTGTTGCAACCAAACCATCCGGACTATGAGTACGGGCTAAGAAAAACTTTCCCTACCATGAATATCAGGGTCAATATCGAATTCCACAATATCGATAGAGGTTGATAAACGCATTAAGCTGCTAATTCTTTGCAGTTAACAATTGTCTAGAATCAAAGTGGCGTAGGTATGTTATCCGTTTTATTTGTTGTCGTGTTCCGTATTGTGATCGTGCCCTGAATTGTTATCATGTTTTGTATCATGATCTACGTCTATCTTGGCATTAACTGTGGTCGTGCCAGAATTGTTTCCTATTGTAACCTGCACTGATACTGGATTGGCAGTTCCTGTCATATTTGCATGCTCTGCCTCTGCCTTGAGCTCAAATGTATTGCTACCAAGGGACTTGATGCTGGTTTCTATATGTACACCATTTATGACACCTTCAAACTTGTAGTGCTTGTCGTCATGCTTGAAAGAGCCTGCCGGAATTGTTGTAGAGAATGTTCCAACCTGTAGTGATACATTGTCTGTTACAGGATTGATTCCTGTGCTTCCGGTGCCAAGAGTGAACTTGGACTTGAGCTCAAAGTGCGTATAGTTGTCTTCTATGTGTACCTTGGCCGTAAATGATGAGAAACTAATCGGGTTTACAACCTGTGATGGTGACAGTGTGCCTGTACTGCCTGCATCATTGGTATCACCTGGATATGCTGCAGTGATTGTATGTGATCCTGCTGATAATGAAGATGAGCTGAAGGAAGCAATACCGCCTGATATTGTGACAGATGGCTGGGTTATTCCATCGATACTAAATATCACAGTACCTGTTGCAGTGCTTGGGGATACCGTAGCTGTAAATGTTACTGGACTACCAAATGTGGATGGGTTTTGTGATGAGGTTAGTGTAGTAGTGGTTGTTATCTGGGTTACGGTTTGTGTTAATGCAGATGATGTACTTGATAGATCATTTGTATCTCCAGAATATGCTGCTGTTATTGTGTGTGAACCTACTGATAGTGAAGATGAGCTGAAGGTAGCTTGTCCTGATGATACTATGACTGGAGTTTGTGGTGTGCCATCAATTGTAAATGTTACAGTTCCAGTTGCAGTGTTTGGTGAGACTGCTGCTGTGATGGTGACTGACTGACCAAATGTGGATGGGTTTAGTGATGAGGTTAGTGCAGTAGTGGTTGTTATCTGAGTTACTGTAAAATCTGTCTGTGTTTGGATAGTTACAATATTACTACCACTACTTGTATAGATATCAGAGTTTACCGGATCAAATATGATATAGTATGAATCGCCACTTGGAAGTGTGATTGGATTGAGAACAGCGTTGGTTGCCGAATCTATCACTGATATTTGGTTGACACCCTGATTTGCCACATAGATGTATCCGTTTGTAGGGTCAAATGTTACACCTGTGGGAGTGTTTCCTCCTAAAGCAATTGTGGATCCTACTGTGTTGGTTGTAGGATCAATGACAGAAACGGTATCACTTATAGCGTTTGCAAGATATATCTCCCCATTTGTAGAATCGTATACTGAACCTCTTGGTCCGTTACCTACTGAGATAGTAGCTGTAATAGTGTTAGTTGATGGATTTATCACAGAGACGGTATTGGAACCCTGGATTGTCACATAGAGGTCACCGTTTGTTGGGTCAAATGTAAAGTCTTGTGGATGAGTACCGGTTGAGATAATAGCTGTAACAGTGTTAGTTGTAGGATCTATCACAGAAACGGTGTTGCTACCTGTGTTGGAAACATAGATCTTTCCGTTTGTTGGGACAAAGGCCACTCCAAAGGGATGGGCGCCTACTGAGATTGGCGAACCTGCTACGGTGTTGGTTGCAGTATTTATCACAGTAACTGTACCTGAGTTATAATTTGCAGTGTAAATATCTCCGTTTGTGGAGTCATATGCAATACCGGTGGGACCGCCTGAATCTGGTATTGTGGCAATGACGGTATTAGTTGTGCCACTAATTACTGCTATTGTATTGGTATTAGCATAGTTTGCCTCATAGATGTTTCCGTTTGCAGGATCAAAGACAAGTTCTTGGGCAGAACCCACACTGATTGGAGTACCTGCTACAATGTTTGTACTGTATCCAATCAATCCTTGGTTATCTGTTGCTTTGGCAGTAATGGAATGTATCCCAACTGCAAGTCCGTTTGCAGCATAGGACCAACTTGTTGTCCCTGTTACTGGCACATATGATGAGCCATCAATTGATATTTGAACACTCGATATAGTAGAGGATGAGGATGATGCAGTACCTGTTATTGTTACAGTACTTGATGGTACTGTGGCACCGTTGGCAGGTGATGTAACTGATACAACTGGTGGGGAAGATGCAAAAGCATTTTGATTAGACGATAAACCAGAAAATGTTCCAGCAGACACTACTACCGCGGAAAAGAGTAAAACAAAAGCTAAAATCGATTTCAACTCTTCTGCGGTAAAAAAAAATACTATAAAAATGTTCTGTAACTCAAGTTTGATGGTTTAAAAACACTTCCATGATACTGTGAACTTTTTCCTCGTCTGATTCTGCACAGTTTAGAACCCACATCACAAAATCTTTGAGAAGCTGTAGACAGACCATCCTTGCGTTTTTTCCAATGCTCCGTATTAGAGATCTTCCAAGAAATGACTCTGAAATACTAAGCCTTAGGAGGGAATGTGCTAGGAATACCAAGTACCAGTGCCTCATGATACCGACTATTCCTGACCTGAATCTTCCCCAAGCCAAGGTACTGTTTTACATCCTTGTAAAAATTTTCTATGGACCATCTTCAGATATAGTCTGCAACTATCTCTTTTGCACGATCTTTTCTGTTTGTCAGCAGATAGAATCTCTCCACCCTTCCATCTCTTTTGAATTCCGAGATTACAAGTCTCCTTGTACACTGGAGACTCTTGATGAAGAGACTGCATGTATCACTCTCAACTTCTTGTATCGACAATAATATTGCGGAATCTCTTGAAATGTATGGAATCGGTATACTCATCAAGTGAGAGGTACTTTTTACGGCCTGTTCTTGCAAGAAGGTTAGATTTGGCGTGATTCAATGAGCTCGGCCCGAAAAAGGCTACAAGTAAAACTTTTTCCACCCTCAGACTATACCAGAAATGTTTGAAAATCTGGTTTGACATTCTTACGCCTAAACAGTTGCTTTTCTTTGCTCCAATGGTAAGTAAATTGAGTAAAAATCACAAAATACTATGTACTTCACGAAATTATCGCGAAGTTGTAGAATTATCCAAGATAAAAAATGTAGATCTCAAGTTAGTTGGAAAACATGGAGGCTCTACCAAAGAGGGAAAACTTTACTCAAGCATACAGAGAATGAATCATCTTTTAGACGAGATAATAAAGTTCTCGCCTGATTTGACCATTAGTTTCTGCTCCCCTGAAGCTGCAAGAATTTCCTATGGAATAGGAATCAAACATGTCGCATTTTCAGATTCTCCCCATGCCGAGGCAGTAATGAGACTTGCAGTACCCCTAGTACAAAAACTACTCATCCCTTGGGTTATACCCAAGAATGAGTTTGTCAGATATGGAATTTCAAAAAAAGATATCATTCATTACAAGGCCATTGATGCATCTGTAATAGTAAGAGAAAGATCAAGAATTAGAAGAATAAAGGTTGACAAAACTAAAAAGACAATTGTGATCAGACCAGAAGAGTCAGAGGCTGCATACATTCTAGGAAAGACTGGAAGCGACAACATAATTTATGAAACTAGTAAGGAAAACAATTCCTACAACATCATAGTCTTGGCAAGATATGCAATACAAAAGAAAAGACTAGAAGAAAAATTTGGTAAAAAAGTCATCATAATGGACAAGGTTGTAGATGGTAAATCTCTCCTTAGCATTACAGATCTTTTCATTGGTTCAGGAGGTACTATGACTGCTGAAGCTGCATTGATGGGAATTCCAACCATATCATATGATGCAGTACCAAATTACATCGAGAAATATCTTGTACGAGTAGGACTTGTAAAAAGAGAAACAAATCCAAAGAAAATTTCAGTCTTGATCAAAAAAATGATAAATGCTAATAAAACAAATAAACAAAGAGCAAGAACTATTCTAGACTCAATGGAGGATCCTTATTTGAAACTAGTTCAAACAATAAAGGAAATATAGATTTTCGAAAAAATTGTTATGCGTTAACTAATTTTTTGTACAACATAATGGCAGAACTTTCGTCCTTTTCGCCAACAATTACAGCAGAACCACGTTTTAAGAAACTCACAAAGATATCATTGGAAGAAATTGATAATCCTAGCTCACCTTGGTTTTGCACTTTGAAGCCTTTTTCTGATGCAACACTTGTTATTTTTGGAACATCAATCTCAATCATTGTTGTGGGGGTGATAGAAAATGTGCGCTTTCCTCTATTTCGTCCACATAACTCTTCAACAATGAGTTCTTGAGAGGGTAATTCCTCACGTTTACCCGAACCACATTCAGGGCATTCATCTACCTTGTTGAAAACGACAGTATTGAAATCAAGATTATCAAGATCAATGTAAAGTAATTTGTTTGCCAAAGTGGGTGTTCTTCCTATGAGGACTTTTACTGCTTCTGCAACCTCGATTCCTCCAACAATAGAAAGTATTGAGGGATGGACTCCTTCAGTACTACATGTAGGCATGGAATTTTCATCAAGTGATGGAAATATGCAGTGATAACATGCGGTTTGGTGTGGCAGTATGGTAAATACCTGTCCTGAAACTCCCACTGCTGCTCCTGTCACAAATGGAATGTTCTTTTTTATGCAGGCCTTGTTAAGGGAATATCTGGCGTTAACACTGTCAAGTGCATCAATTACAACGTCACATCCCTCCACTACATCTAGTGCAGTATAGTCATTTACAGAAACAGGTAATGCCTCAATTATTACATCTGAATTCATTTTTTTGAGCTTTTTTGCAGCGACCTCAACTTTGATCTGACCTACATCAGATTCATCAAACATTGTTTGTCTATGCAGATTTGATATTTCTATTACATCTCTATCGACAATTCTTATCGTTCCTATTCCCATGGCAACCAATCGAGTCACTATGGGATTACCTAATCCACCTACTCCAACAACACATACTTTTGATTTTTTGAGTTTGATCTGACCTTCATAGCCGATCTCTTCCAGCATTACTTGTCTTGAGTATCTTTCAAGATCCTTACTTGAAAGATCAGAACCACCTGCTACTGCAGGCAGAACGTAAATCTCGTCTCCATCATTTAGTGCTGTTTCCAGACCTCCCGAAAATTTCATGTTTTTTCCGTTTACGTATATGTTGATAAGTGATCGAGGGGAACCATCTGGGTTAAGAACCCGTCTTTTGAATTCATCCCCCAGTTGTTCTGAAATTTTGATAAATGCTTCAGAAAGGGTGGCTGCTGCCAAGTCTATTTTTTTTTCTCCACCACCTTTGTTCAGTACAGAAGGAATAGTGAATTTGATATTAGCCATTTATCGCACCAATTCCAGTATTTTACCAACATCAGCCTGCATTACTTGAGGTTTTGCCAGTACCTCCATCATGACTTCTGTTGTCTTTAGTCCGTTACCTGTAACATAACATATAGTACAATCATTTTTGTCAATCTTTCCTTCATCGACCATTTTCTTCAATACGGCTACAGAGACACCGCCTGCTGGCTCTGTGAATATACCTTCAGTTCTGGCTAGCAATAGTATAGCATCCAAGATTTCCTTGTTGTTTGATTCTTCAGCAAAACCATTGTATTGTTTTAGACGTCGTAATACATACCGACCATCTCCAGGATCACCTATGGCTAAACTTTTTGCTATTGTGTCTGGAATTTCCACAGGAGTCACTTCTGAAAGATTTTTCTTAAAGGCATCAACAATTGGTGCGCATCCATGAGGCTGGGCCGCAATCATGTGCATGTTAGAGACCTGGTTGATCAATGAGACATTTTCAAGTTCTTCAAATCCCTTACAAATGGCATTTAACATTGCTCCACTTCCAACTGGTACAATAAGTTGGTCTGGTACTTTCCAGTCAAGTTGCTCTGCTACCTCATAAGCTAGTGTTTTTGATCCTTCAACATAGTAGGAACGCATGTTTATGTTTACTATTCCTATCCCTTTGCTGTCACCTATTTGTGCAGCAATTCTATTTGCATCGTCATATGTTCCATCAACTGAGATAAAATTAGCTCCATAAGAGAGAGCTTGTGTTATTTTTGCATGTTCAATATCACTTGGTGCAAATATGTAGCATGGAAAATCGCCTTTTGCTGCATGAGCTGCTGTAGCTGATGCCAAGTTTCCTGTGGATGCACATCCCACAGCAGACAAACCAAATTCTTTTGCTTTTGATACAGCTACACCTGCAGGTCTGTCTTTAAAGGAGAAAGTTGGATTCACTGAATCATTTTTTACATAGAGATTATTCAGACCGAGTGCTTTACCCAGTTTTTCTGCCTTGATCAATGGAGTCATTCCAGCCCCAATACTTACTATGTTAGATTTTGATTCAATTGGCAAGAGTTCGTGATATCTCCAGTAAGTATGTTCACGATTTGAAAAAGTATTCTTGTTTACTGATGGAAAATCATAGTGTACATCAAGAGGACCAAAACAGTCTTCGCAGATATACTTGAATGTAGGCGTATATTCTTTCTTACATTCTCTGCACTGTAGAAATTTTATCTTTCCCAAGATGGTTTTAACTTCTTAAAATAGTACATAAAAAATCCTAATATCAATTTAAGTGACACTTAATTC
>VFSW01012505.1_pt1 | contig 11849 bp, 11 predicted proteins | sample 5358111 | NCBI WGS metagenome assembly VFSW01 (sample SAMN11554181, study PRJNA540505) | mine drainage metagenome | isolation source: sediment from site ElyBrook_90M | place: USA: Ely Copper Mine, Vershire, VT | collected 2017 | reverse complement strand
CCGCTCGGAGAACCCTTCTTCATTTCACTTATGCATTCATACAGACGGGACGTTCCCAGTTTCCGAAACTACGCCAAAACAAAAACGGCCTCAGAGATTGAGGCCGTTTCGTTTGGTTCGCACCCCGTCAAGGTCATTCCCATTATTGCGCCCTCTGAATACTGAATCGAGGACTTTGTAGGAAAGAGTCGTGCCCCCGTCAGCACGATCTTTCATTTTGAAACTTCCTCCGAGAACACATCCCAAGGAATGGACCTGGCGGGATTCGTTCCAGCGCCTGAATCTGGCTCTTCTCATCGACACACAGCACCACCGCGTTCTCCGGGGGATGCAAGTACAGGCCCACGATGTCGCGCACTTTCTCCACGAAAAACGGATCGGTCGAGAGCTTGAAATGGCGCTGCCGGTGCGGCTCCAGCCCGAAGGCCCGCCAAATGCGGTGCACCGTCGATTTCGAAAGCCGGGTCTGGCCTGCCATTTGCCGCACACTCCAGTTATGGGACAGTACACTAGCGCGGGGGTGCATCCTGATCTGCTGGCGGTTTCTGGACGGACAAGAAAACGATTGAAAGGACTCTCTCCAGCTACTGCAGCTTCGCGTACTCCGCCTTGGCTTGTTTCAGGATGGGGATGTCGGGGTCGGCGTCTTTCCAGAGGGTGAGGAAATCCTTGTAGGCGGCGATCGCACGAACGCGGGGGGCATCGGCATCCGCGCCCTGCGAACTTCTCGACTGTAAGGCGTTGGCGCGAGCCACGCCCAGATGCGCCAACGCGCCCGTCCAGCAGTTCCAGACGATGCCGCTGTGATCGAGAATCTTCTGAAATTCGGCAGCAGCAGCATCGCCTTGCCCGGCTGCTAAGTAGGCCTCTCCGCGTACATACGTCGGATAGAGGCAGGAAAGATTGTTGACGAATTGAGTTTGCCCTAACTCGATAGCCGAACTTGCGAGCAGGGCGTTTAGCGCCAGTGTCGGATTCTTTCTGTCGAGCGCCAATTGGGCCTGAATAGCGGGCAGCCAAAGCGACTGCATCTGGGTGTCCAGTGGGAAACGCTTCCCTAAGTCGCGTGCCAAAGATTCGGCGTGTGCCGTATCACTCGCCATTGCAGACGCAAGCGCGGCTTCGATCTCTGCACCCTGACTTGTGGAAGCAAGCTTCAAAGCCTCTGCTGCCGCTAGCCGGGCTTCCGCAGGATTGCCGTAAGCGGCTTCCCATTGAGCAGCGATCGCCTGCCAGATTGCGCCATTTTCCTTGCTGGCCGCCCGGACGGCGGAGTCCACAGCCCTCTTCGTCAGTTCCCGCGCCTTGCCCACACGTCCGCCATACGCCTCGGTATCGGACGCGAGCGCAAGACCATCACTCTCGTGGTCGGGATTGCCTGCAAACCACTGCTGCTGTTCCGCCATCGCCGCGGAGTCCCCCCCAAGAAATGCAAGCCCATAGAGAGCGGTGTGGAATTGGTAGTTATCCAGTTTTCGCGCCTGCGTATCGTGGATAACTTCCCGCGCTTCCCCAAAAACGCTGCTGTGCAAGAGCTAATTCGGGGAGGAGTGTGCGCTCAGTTACAGCATCCGGCGCAATCCGCAAGCCTTGCAAGCCTTGCCTCATGATCTCCGTAGCTCGCTCATACTGCCCCTGTGCGGCAAACACTGCACTCAAGTGAAGGTACGCGACGTCTTCCCGCGGGTAGATCTCAATTTCCTCCTGATATATCTGGGCCGATTTCTCCAATTCTCCGGTAACAGCCTCGTAGTAGTCGGCGATGATCATCAACTTTTCCCGTTCGCTGGCATGTTCTCTCAACTGGAAAGCTTTTGTGTAGTACGCGCTGGCTCGCTCTACCTCGCCGAGACTGTCGTAGATGTTTCCCACCGCAATGTAAGCCATGGCAAAATTCGGATCAAGCTCGATGGCTCGTTGATCGTAAGGAAGGGCTGCGGCTTCACCTTTCCGGTTACGGGCCTCCCAGCCGAGGCCGTACGCTTTCAGAGCTTCGAGCGAGGACGTGGTGGCCTCTGCCAGCGGAGCATCAAATCTCTGCACCGTAGCCAGTGATTCGCCGAGTTCGCCCCTCAGCTTGGATGCCGCCTCGCCCAGTGCCTCCAGCACCTTCTCCTTGGACGCCGCCGTCACCTGCTCCTGAGCGATAAGGTCTCCGCTCTGGCAATTCACCGCCTTCAACCCCACTACAAATTCGCTGCCGAGAGCGCCAATCGACCCGGCAAGATAGGCTTTGCTGCCAGCCCGCAGGCAAAGCTCGCGGGTGACCTCTGGCGTCAGCTTCGTGCTCGCTGGACGGGTCATCAGTTGCAACGTCTTCGCCACAGTACTGTCAGGGAGCACACTCAAAAAAGGTGATTGCCGCAGAGAAACGGTGAGCGCCGTCTTGAGCGTGTCATCGAAGATCGCATCGCCCGTACTGTTGGCAAAATCGGCGAGGACAATTGTGTCCTTGTCCGTGAGTCTGGCCTTGTGGTGGAAGAAAACGAAGTAACCGCCAATGGAAAATGCCAGCACAGCCACGATCGCGGGAACAATTATCTTCCAGCGTTGCCCGACGCCAGTCACGACGTTCATAGTGTTTGTGGAGGAGGACGCACCGGAGTCCGACAGTGCCTCCAGGGCAAACGCCAAGTCGGACGCCGACTGAAATCGCTGCTCCGGGTTCTTTTCCAGACAACGATGCACCACCCGCTGCAATGAGGGAGGAAGATTCGGCGTAACCGCGGAAATGCCCGGCGGATCCTCGTTCAGTATCGCCGTCATCGTCTCCGGCGAAGTCGGCTTCTGAAACGCCCGCTTCCCCGCCAGCATTTCGTATAGAATCGCGCCGAAAGCAAAGATGTCTGCTCGATGGTCGGCCGGTTGTCCCCGCACCTGTTCCGGCGCCATGTAGCCCACCGTTCCCATCACTACGCCGGCTTCGGTTCCCTCGGTTTGCGTCAGTGCGCTGTGCTCTGAACTGGACTGCGGGGGAGTCAGCTTGGCCAGGCCGAAGTCCAGAATCTTCAGCCGCCCGTCTTTGGTGACAAACAAATTCTCCGGCTTCAGATCGCGATGGACGACTCCTTTCTCATGTGCTGCCGCCAGACCACGCGCGATCTGTACTCCATAATCAACCGCCTTGCGAACCGCCAGACGGCCACGCCGCATCGGCTCGCGCAGCGTTTCTCCCTCCAGCAACTCCGAAACCCGATACGGCGCTCCTTCATACGTTCCCATCTGAAACACGGCAAGAATATTGGGATGGTTCAGTGCCGCCGTCGCGCGCGCTTCCTGCTCGAAGCGCAGCAGCCGGTCGGCATCAGCGGACAGGGACGAGAGCAAGACCTTGATCGCTACATCGCGCCCCAGCCGTGCATCGCGGGCGCGATACACCTCGCCCCTGCCGCCCGAACCTAGCAGTGACTTAACTTCGTACTCGCCCAACTTTGTACCCGACGTGAGGGTGATTCTCGGCGCGGAGGATTGCAGAAAGTTCGACCGCACGTCATCGCTGGAGGCGAGCAGGGTTTCGACTTCCTGCCGCAGAGAGGAGTCAGACGAGCAGGCACGATTCAGAAACTCGGAGCGCGCGCCGAGCGCCAACTCCAGCGCCTGCTCCAGCACCTCGCGAATCTGTGGCCAGCGTTCCGGCGTCATGGGAAATTGTGGCACGCAGGGCTCACGGGTTTTCCAGCAGCATCACGTCGTGGATAAACATTCTTCGGGTGAAGGCAAGCGACCGCCCGTCCCGGGACGGCACAATGCTGGGAATCCATCCCGTGCCCGTGGGCAATTCGTACAAAACTCGCGGGTTGCCGCTGGCATCGAGAGCAAGAACCACCATGGCGGAGGAGGATTGTGCCAGCGCGAATAAGCGTTTCCCGTCCGCCGCCCAGCTGACCTGAGATAAGAACTGCCACTTCCATTCCCGCACCCGCAGTACGGAAATCTCTCGGTCCGCCAGAGTCAGAATCCGAATCTCGCCAACGAGTTTTCTTTCATCCACAACCGCTATCTTCGTGCCGTCTGGTGACAAATCCCAGCGAGGTTCAGGCGACTCATATCCGGGGATGCGCGCGATTTCCTCGCCTCTGCCTTTCACGGGATCGAGATAGGAAAAGATCAGTTGGCCGTCCTTGATCTCCGACAGAACACACGGAGACGACGGCGAGGAGCCGCAGGCGTATTTGTACCGGCCCACCACGAGAGTCGAGCGCGCGCCGCCCAACTCGGGCGTGCTCATCAGACGAACCGTTGGATCGCCGTGCTCCAACCTGTCGGAGGACGCGGTGGCCGAATATAGAAGCGGGCCCTGGGCGCTGAGGACGGGGTAGAAATAATCCTCGGACCCGGAAATCAAGGTCTCCGGTGTTTGGGTAACAACGGCCTGCTTGAAGATCGCCCACCGGCCATTCCGCTTGGAGTGGAAGAGAATCGCTTTGCTGTCTTTGGTCCAAGTAGTAACTACGTTGTACCAACCGTCGGGCGTAAAGCGGCGCGGAGTAAACGCTTTGTTTCCAGACGCGAGATCGCCGAGGTAGATTCCACTCTCGACATGATACTTACTTGCAATCAGGCGCTTGCCGTCGGCACTGGCCATTGGGTCCGCGGCAAAAAAACCTTTCCAGCCCGCCAGGCGGCTGCCCGCGCCGTTCGGCTTGCCCGTGCCTGGGTCCGCCCGGATTGCCCAGAGGTCGAGATCGGCGCTCTGGGAATAAATTCCGTAGACGATGCGTCCATCGGGCAGCCATGAAATCCCCGAAGCTCCGTTCGGGCCCCACATGTGCGGGTCGGACAGCACCACGGAGCGTGTGCCCCCGGCCAGATCGCAGGTCTCGAGGGTGACCTCAGGATTGGCAAACGTACCCCGAAACCGGACGTACGCGAGGCGAGCGCCAATCGGTGACCAGGCGATGCTGTCGTAGGCGTCTTGAGCGCCGGTGGCGAGAATCTTGCGCGGCTCCTCGCCGTCGGCTCCCATCTGCCAAATTTCATGACGATCCTTCGCGAAAGCTATGTGCGATCCGTCAGGAGACACCGCGGCCACATCCGTGAGAAGTCCGCTCCACAGTTTTTGCAGCGTGAAATCCCAGGTCGACATTTTCCATAGATCGCCGCCGGAGTCTGGGCCCCCGCGCAGCAAAAGATGGCTCCCGTCGGGAAACCACCCGGCAACACGATACTGCGCTTGCAGCGGGATCTGCCGAATTTCTCCGCTGTCGATGGCCAGCAGATACAGTTTCTTCGAGAAGTCGTTATAGGCAAGGTATTTGCCGTCGCGGGAGAGAGCCCGTGAATTTACTGTATTTTCGGGCGGGTTGGCTGTGAGCTGTCTTTCCACCAGTTCATGTTTTTGTTCAAGACCTGTCGGAGTACGAAAGCGAAGCACCAGCACGGCGGCGGCTGCCACCGCCAACAGCGCGGCCACCGCCCAGACCTTGGATTTTCGCCCGGAGGCAAGAGCGGAACCTGCTGCCGCACTGCCAGAGGCAGCGGAAAGCGCAAGCAGCGCAAACCCCAAATCTGTCGCAGACTGAAAACGCTGTTCCGGGCTTTTCTCCAGACAACGATGCACTACATTCTGCAGCGCCGGAGGAATATTCGCCTGCGAAATCGCCGGCGGATCTTCGTTCAGAACCGCGCTCATTGTGTCCGCCGAGATCGCTTTCTGAAACGCCCGTTTCCCCGCCAGCATTTCGTACAGAATCGCGCCCAAGGCAAAGATGTCGGTCCGGTGGTCGGCCGTTTGTCCGCGTACCTGTTCCGGGGACATGTAGCCGACCGTGCCCATCACCACGCCCGGTTCGGTTCCCTCGGCGACCTTCGCTGCGGTCTGCTCCGAACCGGACTGGGTTAGTTTCGCCAGGCCGAAGTCGAGAATCTTTACCCGCCCGTCTTTGGTGACGAACAAATTCTCCGGCTTCAGATCGCGATGGACGATGCCTTTCTCATGCGCTGCCGCCAGCCCGCGCGCGATCTGCACTCCGTAATCAATCGCCTTGCGCATGGACAAGCGGCCACGCTTGATTTGCTCGCGCAGCGTTTCTCCCTCCAGCAACTCCGACACCAGATACGGCGCGCCTTCATACGTTCCCATCTGAAACACGGCAAGAATATTGGGATGGCTCAACGCCGCCGCCGCTCGAGCTTCCTGCTCGAAGCGCCGCAACCGGTCGGAATCAGCGGAGAGAGAAGACGGCAGAACCTTGATCGCAACATCCCGTCCTAGGCGCGAATCGCGGGCGCGATAGACCTCGCCCATGCCGCCGGAGCCGAGCAGCGACTTAACCTCATATTCTCCCAACTTTGTACCCGGCATCAGCGTGACCCGCGGCGCCGAGGATTGGAGGAAGCTGGAGCGCACATCGTCGCTGGAGGCAAGCAGCGTTTCCACTTCTCGCCGCAAAGATTGATCGGACGAACAAGCGCCATTCAGAAAGGCGGGGCGGTCCCCCGGCGCCAACTCCAAAGCTTTCGCCAGCACATCACGAATCTGTTGCCAGCGCTCCGGTGTCATGCCCCTTGTTCCTTGCTCATCCGGTGATGCAGCCAGAGCCGGGCTGTAGCCCAGTGCCTCTTCACGGTCGTGGGAGAGAGATTCAGTGCGTCCGCGGTTTCTTCAATGGAAAGGCCGCCGAAAAATCTCATCTCCACAATGCGGCACTGTTGTGGATCAAGCTTGGCCAGTTCGTTCAGAGAATCGTCAAGGGCGACCATGTCCACGCTCGGCATCTTAAACGCCAGGTTCTCATCGAGCGTTAGTCGGTAGCCGCCGTCGCGCTTGGCCGCGTTTCGGTTGCGCGCGTACTCCACCAGAATCTGCCGCATTAATTGAGAGCAGATAGCCAGGAAATGAGAGCGATTCTGGAACTGGGCTGCGCCTTGCTTCTGCAGGCGGATATACGCCTCATGGACCAGGGCAGTGCTTTGCAGGGTATGGCCGGGGCGCTCGTTCCTTAAATAATGATGCGCGGCCTGCCGCAGTTCGTCATAGACGAGCGGAACCGCGGCTCGCAAGGCCTCATCGTCGCCCGCGTACCAGTTCGCCAATAACGCGCTGACGCTTTTGGACGGTAGTTCCGACAACCAATCCCCCAACCGCCCCGAGAATATTGGGTAGCTAAGATAGCCTGCGTTCGCAAAGATGTCAACTCATTGAAAAAAAGGCACTTCGCTCGCATGAGCGCCCAGCCGTCGCGCTCGCCCGGCGAAACTCCAAGAAACTTTCTCATCTCGTGGTCCACTTCCCGTCGCAATTTCGCTTTAAGCAGATGAAGGGGATTCACGGCAGCGACAGGAATCGTCTTCCCAAGCAACTAGGAGCGGCACGAAACCCAAAATCAACCGTCGGCACTTTAAGGGTTGCCGAAATAAAGGAGAACTACCATGAAAATCAAAGCAGCATCACTCTTCCTTGGAATTTGCCTGGCCATGCTGGCCGTCGCGGCCACTCCCGCGCACGCCCGGACTGTGACCGCGTTCGGTGCCTTCCACGCTCAGTCCGCCACCGTTTTTACCGAGGACCCGTATAGCTGCATCACGGAAGACAATGGCGCCGTCGTCAATAACTGCACCTTCCCGGTCAACTTCTATTTCGACCTGCCCACTGACAACGTGGGTGCGAAAACCATCACCGTCCAGGACTACTGGAACGGTCCCAGCACCTTCGCCCCGTTCAATTGTGTGTCGTACGTCTACACCGGCAAGACGTCCAGCTCCATTCAGGGAACCGGGGTAACCTTTACCGCGCCATCGCAGGCTCGGAACACAACTGACTCCATCCCAGCCGGGTCTGGTGACACCCTGACCGTCATTTGCTGGGAAGTACCCGCGGGAGAGGGCGTAGCTAAGTTGCGGTGGAACCAGTAGGAATTGGCTGGGTTGCTGGGCGCGCGGCCCGCGTTGGGGGATCCGGGCTGCGCACCGCCGGCCGGACCACAGCGAAGGCACTGTCGCAACTCTTCGTAGCGGGAGGAACGCGTGGCAGATTTCGACTCAACCACTAATTAGGCGTGGAGGACACGATGAAAAACCCGAAATTCTTCCTGGGCGCAGTTGCGGCAGTCAGGTTCGGCAGGGCAGGGCACTCACGACAATTTGTTCAATAAAGAAACGGGGTAAATCAAAATGAAGACTCTTCGCATCGGTTGCCTGTTCGCAGGATTGTTATCTCTGGCTCTCTCGCTGTCGGCGCAGACTTTCACCACGCTGCACAGCTTCAATCAAACGGATGGATCGGAGCCCGAGGCCGGACTGGTTCAGGCCACCGATGGGAACCTCTACGGGACGACGTATCGAGGCGGGGCCGGCAATTTCGGCTTTGGTGGTGCGGTTTTCAAAATCACCCCAGGTGGAACGCTGAGTACACTGTACAGCTTTTGCAACCTGAGCCAATGCGGGGACGGTGCAGGCCCCTATGCGGGGGTTGTACAAGGCACCGACGGGCATTTCTACGGGACGACCTCCGAGGGCGGGACCAACTATGGCGTAGTCTTCAAAGTCACTCCGGGAGGGACGTTCACTACCTTACACAGTTTCGCTGACACCGACGGCGCCAACCCCCAAGCGGGCCTGGTCCAGGGCAGCGACGGGAACTTTTACGGAACAACGCCCTTCAGCCAGGCCAGCAGCGCATGTCCCCTTGGATGTGGCACGGTATTTAAAGTCACGCCGGGCGGCACGCTCACGACCTTGCACACCTTCGTCGGAACCGATGGGTTCAGACCGCTCGCGCGAATGATCCAAGGCACCGATGGGAACTTCTACGGGACAACCTTTGGCGGCGGGGCCAGCCCCGTCAACGGCACGGTCTTCAAAATCACTCCAGGGGGCGTGCTGACGACTCTGCACAGCTTCGCCGGAACGGACGGCGCAAACCCCTATGGGGCGCTGGTACAGGCCACAAATGGGAGCTTCTACGGGACAACCCTGGCTGGCGGGGGCGGCAATGGCACACTCTTCAAAATCACCCCAGGCGGTACGCTGACAACGCTCTACATCTTTTGTTCGCAGGGCAGTGGTTGTCCGGACGGGGAAAACCCGCGCGGGGATCTGATTCAAGCCACGGATGGGAACCTCTACGGAACCACGACGGGCGCGGGCGGGTCCAGCAACGGTGGCACAGTATTCAAAATCACCTTAGGTGGCACGCTGACGACGCTTTACACCTTCTGCTCGCAAGGTGGCACCAAGTGCACGGACGGCCTCAGCCCCGTCGCGGGGCTGGTGCAGGACACCAATGGGACCTTCTACGGGACGACCAACGCCGGCGGGTCGGGCTTGGGCACGGTCTTCAGCCTGTCTATGGGTTTGGCTCCGGTTGTGGCCGCGGAGCCCGGTTCCGGCAGAGTCGGAGCAACCAGCAAGCTTCTCGGCCAGGGCTTCCCCGGGACAACGGGCGTTTCCTTCAATGGAAAGGCCGCAACCTACAAGGTCTGGTCCAGGACGTACCTGACAGCGACCATTCCCAGCGGAGCCACAACCGGTTTCGTGACCGTGGTGACGCCAAGCGGCACACTAAAGAGCAACAAGACGTTCCGCGTGACACCTCAAATCACCAGTTTCAACCCTCCCAGCGGGCCAGTGGGAACGCCTGTGATCATTACGGGCGTCAGCCTGACTCAAACCACGAGAGTGAGCTTCGGCGGTGTGAGGGCAACCACTTTCACCGTGAACTCAGATACGCAAGTAACCGCGACCGTGCCGACAGGCGCGGTGACCGGAAAGATCACGATCACCACGCCGGGCGGGACCGCAACGAGTGCCACGAGTTTCACCGTGACGCCGTGATCTTGAGCCGTTCGGAATAATGAGTTCAAAGCGCTGAACCGGGCCATCGTCGCTTCCGAGGTCAGCCATAACCAGTTCGCCATCCGCACCGACCAGCCGAACGTGAAAGTTTCCTGGCAAGTGACCGGCATTCGCCAGGACGCCTACACCTACGCCCACCGCATCCAGGTCGAGGACGACAAGCCGCCGCAGGACCAGGGACACTATCTGCATCCAGAGCTGTTCGGAGCAGGCGGTCGGCTACCACGCACCGGCGACCTCAACGCTGAGGACGATCGCGGGGCGTCGCCGCAAGCGAAAAGCACACAAGAGCTGCTCGGTATCGGGCGGCTCTTCTTGTGCATGAACCCCGGTGAGAGCGGGCAAAGGTTCAGTGATCTTCTTGGGACGGCCCTTCCTGCCGGTCGAGAGTCGAGGTTTTGTTAGGAACTCTAAGGCAACTCAGGGATCACACTTGCGGAATTCCCTGGGAGAGATACCACTGATGTTCGAGCCAACAGATTTTGACCCTAATGCGTTGCTGGACGGCTACTGGGACTACTGGGGTGATTTCACGGATTATATCCTGGGAACTCTAGGGACAGACGGGACGTTCCCAGTTTCCGAAACTACGCCAAAACAAGAACGGCCTCAAAGATTGAGGCCGTTTCGTTTGGTTCGCACCCCGTCAAGGTCATTCCCATTATTGCGCCCTCTGAATACTGAATCGAGGACTTTGTAGGAAAGAGTCGTGCCCCCGTCAGCACGATCTTTCATTTTGAAACTTCCTCCGAGAACACATCCCAAGGAATGGACCTGGCGGGATTCGAACCCGCGCCTGCTACCTTGACGGGGTGCTGTGCTTCCGTTACACCACACCAGTCAGTTCTGTTTCGGGAACTCGCGAAAAAATCTCCTGCGATTCCCATGCAATGAGCATCAATCGTGCGCTTAACTTTTGAACGTGGTTGCATCGCGTGTTGGTTACGAATGGCACGATTGACAGGCATACAAGTTACGTGTATACAAATAACAAGATATCCGATGATCTCCCCGATCCTGCGGCGGCCGCGAAGTTGCTCCCCGTTATTTTTCGGGGCGACTCGAAACAAGTCTTGCGGAGCTTCCCGGACGGGGTCAGGAACGACCTCGGGTATGCTTTGTACCGGTTGCAACTGGGGCAGACTCCTCCCGATCGGAAGCCTGTTCAAGCGGTAGGCGCGGGCGTTTACGAACTGCGCGAAGGCGATGCGAGGGCGTGGTATCGGGTACTGTACATCCGACGCCAAAAAGTGATCCGGGTTCTCCACTGCTTCGAGAAGCGGACGAACGCCATCGAGCAGAAAGATATTCAAACTGCCAAGACGCGCCTCAAACGCGTGCTGGAAGCTGAACGCGAGGAAAAAAGGAATGCCAAGCAAGCGCTCCGAGGAAAATGAGCACAGGGTCACAGGGAGCGTTTTGGACGAGCTCGGGCTGGACCGGCAAGCAGCCCTGGAGCTGAAACTGAAGGCAGCGCTGCATCAGAACATTCTGCAGCTCGTAAAACGCCGCGGGTACCGAGCCCGCGATCTGGAAAGAATCCTGCAAATTCAGCAACCGCGGGTGAGCGAGTTGATGCGTGGCAAGCTCTCCACGTTGCGCGTGGCGCGGCTGCTGCTCTATGCCGATCTCCTCGGGGCCCAGGCGGAAGTGAAGTTCAAGGCGGCCCGAGCACACGCGGCCGCGTAGGCCGGTGGCGTGGCACAATCATCAGTCGTGGCTGGTGGCCCACACAACGCGCTTTTCGTTGTGTGGGAATCGATGCTGCCGAGGCCTCGGGTTTGGTTCAGGCCTCCCTCTGGGACGCGATTCATGTTTGGGTGCCGTATCCCGCCAGTGGAACTCGCGGGCTATTATCAGCCGTCCCTCCGGGACCGGGATGGGTCAGCGTCGCGGCAACGGGGTCTCGGTCCCGGAGAGCCACCCCTGACCGCTCGCGTGAAGCGAGGAGTCGAATGGGGACCTCCGACAATAACCCGGCGTTTCCAACGCCGGGTCGAAACGCACAGACGGCCCCGCGTCCCGTAGGGACGCCTGAGCCCTCGCTCCTGAGT
>VFSW01012504.1_pt1 | contig 11849 bp, 12 predicted proteins | sample 5358111 | NCBI WGS metagenome assembly VFSW01 (sample SAMN11554181, study PRJNA540505) | mine drainage metagenome | isolation source: sediment from site ElyBrook_90M | place: USA: Ely Copper Mine, Vershire, VT | collected 2017 | reverse complement strand
GTCACCGCCTTCCCGCTCAACGTCTCGCCCCCCGTCTGCGGCATCGTCTGCGCCGCCACCATCGCAGCGCCACACAGCAAGACCGCCACTGCGCTCCAAATCCTCATCTGCCTTCACCTCCAGGGAATCCTGCGCCCACACTCTCCTGCAACTAACCTCTTCCTACGGATCGCCCGCATCCCCTGTTCCCGCCCCCGTATGCGAAACTACTCTTTCCGGCTGCTCGGCCGTTCCCCTGCGCTCCAGCCGGCAGGATGAATCGATGCCCGTTCTTCGCTCTGCCTTCATCGCTCTCTCCCGCAACCGCTCCCTCCGTCGCTTCAGTGAGCGTTCCCGCCTCGGCAACAAGCTCAGCTCCCGCTTCGTCGCCGGCCTTGAAATCGAAGACGCCCTCCGCGTCGCCGCCTCCGTCAACCGCCAGGGCATGTCCGTCACCCTCGACTCCCTCGGCGAAAGCGTCACCTCCGAGGCCGAGGCCCGCGCCGCCGCCGACATCTACCACCGCCTCCTCGACCAGATCGCCGCGCGCAAGCTCGACTCCAACGTCAGCGTCAAGCTCACGCAGATGGGCCTCACCCTCGACCCCGCCCTCGCCGAAGACATCGCCCTCCAGCTCACCCGGCACGCCCAGTCCACCGGCAGCTTCCTCCGCATCGACATGGAGGACTCCGCCCTCACCGATGTCACCCTCGACATCGTCCGCCGCATCCACGCCGCACCCGGCCTCCGCGGCCACATCGGCATCGTCATCCAGGCCTACCTCTACCGCTCCCAGGCCGACATCGACCAGCTCATGACCGAGGGCATCCGCGTCCGCCTCTGCAAAGGCGCCTACAAGGAGTCCGCCACCGTCGCCTTCCCCCGCAAGGCCGACGTCGACGCCAACTACGTCAAGCTCACCGGCACCCTGCTCTCCAGCGGCCTCTATCACGGCCTCGCCACGCACGACCCCGCCATGATCGCCGCCGCCAAAGCCTACGCCGCCGCCCACAACATCGCGCCCGGCAAATTTGAATTTCAAATGCTCTACGGTGTCCGCCGCGATCTGCAGCGCAAGCTCGTCGCCGAGGGCTACAACATCCGCATCTACACGCCCTTCGGCCGCGAATGGTACCCCTACTTCATGCGCCGCCTCGCCGAGCGCCCCGCCAACGTCTTTTTCATCGCAAAGAACTTGCTGCGCCAATAGCCGGGCAATTCGGAGCAATCCCTTGGCCGCCTCAAAGGTACCCCACCCGGTGGGACTTTTGTACGGAAGGGTCCTACGCTTTATGGCAATCTGAAAACAGAGAGAACTCCTGTTGAGCCCCAAGCTGGAGGAACACGATCAAATGCTCGGAAAGAGTTCGGAATTGCTCCATCTTAGCAACCGGTTTACCAATGCCGTGGATTACGCGCGTCATCTGCACATCGAGCGTCGTAAAGGAACAAAAATCCCCTATATGGCCCATCTCCTTGGCGTAGCGTCGCTGGTAATGGGCGAGGCTGGGCACGTACAGTTCCCCGTCACAGAAGACATGATCATCGCGGCACTGCTCCATGACGCAGCCGAAGACCACGGCGGGGAACTGCGCCTCAAGGACATCGAACACAGTTTTGGTAAGTCCGTAGCCGAGATGGTAGGGGGACTTTCGGATAGCCTAGAAGAGGACCCGCATCGCAAGGCAGATTGGAAGGAGCGGAAGGAGGCCTATCTGAAGCGCCTCAGTAAAGAATCTCCTGAAGTCCAACTCATCTCGATTGCAGACAAACTCTATAATGCACGGACAATTCTTGAAGACTACCGCGAGATCAAATCGCAGATCTGGGAGCGATTCAATCGCGGCCGCACAGAACAGTTGTGGTACTTCGACGAACTCCTGAAGGTCTTCAAGAAATCTGGCCTTGGACGAATCGTCGAGGAATATAGGCGAGTGATCGACGAGTTGCGGACTCAATCCGAAGCCCGGGCAGACTGATGGTTGATGTGCTTCCTAGGGCCCACTCATCCCGATCAAGTCTCATCGCGATGAGCGGGTCGTCGGAATCTTCGTCCTGTCCAGCATCCTAAAGGGCGAGCGGCCCATCTGCCCTGGGGAATGCCCTCTCCCATTGAAATCAGGCTTCCCATCTCTCGCTCCTGAGGCCGGGGAAACCACCAACCCCACCCGGTCACCTGCGAACTCCGCGAACCCCACTTCCCGTCAAGCCCTTCCGCCGAAAGTATCTTCTAACTCCCTCATTCCAGACACAATTTTCCCTGATCCATTTTGCAGATTAATTCCAGCAACAGCGCTCAATACACCTAGTCATGAAAGACCGCGTCCTCCAATCCGTCGCTCTCTGCGCTTCATCGGGCAAGCCCTGTCCACCAATCGACCGGTTCGCACTACAGAACAATACCCCCTCCAATATTTTTCTTTCCCACAGAAAGCTTGCATGTTCTCGCCGGGCCGATTTCGTCCTGTCTTCGCTTTTCGGCTTCAAAACTTCTCCACCCGCAAACCCGTTATCATGAGGTCGAGCGCGAAGCGAGGGTCCGCGCATCCATGTCCGAGCCAACCTTCTTCATCTCGGCCGGTGAGGCCAGCGGCGAGCACTACGGCGCGCTGCTCATCGCCGCGCTCCAGGCCCGCCTCCAATCCAGCGGCCTGTCCGCGTCCTTCTACGGCATGGGCGGGGAGCGCATGGCCGCCGCCGGCCTTGATGCCAGCTTCGAGCGCATCGTCCGCTCCGAGGACATGGCCGTCATGGGCATCACCGAGGTCCTCCATCACCTCCCGCGCATCTATCGCGAGTTTCGTAAGCTCAAAAGCGCCATCCGTCGCCGTCCGCCCTCGGTCGCCATCCTGATTGACTTCCCAGACATCCACTTCCGCCTCGCCGCCCAGCTGCACCGCCTCGGCGTGCCCGTGCTCTTCTTCGTCAGCCCCCAGCTCTGGGCCTGGAAGAAGCACCGCATCAAGCTCGTGCAAAAATACATCGACGAGATGCTCGTCATCTTCCCCTTCGAGGAGCAGTTCTATCGCGACCACGGCGTCCGCGCCCGCTTCGTCGGCCACCCGCTCGCTGACCTGCCGCTCCCCTCTATCTCCCGCGCCGACTTCGCCCTCCAGCACCAGCTCGATCCGGCCATGCCCTGGATCGGCCTGCTCCCCGGCTCTCGCGCCCGCGAAATCCGCGACAACCTCCCCGAAATCCTCCGCGCCGCCAACCTCCTTTCCCGCGACCACGGCCCAGCCCAGTTCCTCATCCCGCTGGCCCCCACGCTCACGGCCGCCCAACGCGCCATGACCACGCAGCTCGTCGACCGGCTCAGGCAGAACCTCACCGTCCGCTTCACCGACGATGCCCGCGCCACCCTCCACCACGCCCGCGCCTCCGTCGTCGCCAGCGGCACGGCCACCGTCGAGGCCGCCCTCCTCGGCAATCCCTTCGTCGTCGTCTACCGCGTCTCGCCCCTCACCTACGCCATCGCCCAGCGCGTCGTTACCGTCCCCCACGTCGCCATGGCCAATCTCATCGCCGGCCGCCGCGTCGTGCCCGAGCTCATTCAGGGCGACTTCACCGCCGCCAACATCGTCCAGCATCTCGCGCCTTTGCTACCGGATGGCAGCCCGCGTCAGTCCATGATGCAGGAGCTCGCACGCGTTCGCGCACTTCTCGCTTCGCAGCCTCCGCAGGGTCAACCGGCTGCGGGCGCTGTGGATCGCGTCGCAATGATTGCGCTTGCGTATGCCGGTCTCGCTTCCCCGGTTCAGCAATCCGTGTAATTCTGAATCGGAACCCGAAAGGGCCGGCAATGTAGAATCAGTGACTCCCGCATGAAGGGCTGCCACAACATGAAGATTGCTCTTGGTCGTAGGAACTTGCTCAAACCATTCGCTTCCCCATCCTCCCGCCTGCCGCTCTTTGCAGGAATCGTCGCGCTCCTCCTCGCGGCCGTTGCGCCCGTCGCCGCCCAGCGCGCCGAGCGCCCCGCCCTCAACATCACCGCCTACAACATCGACGCCGAGATCGACACCGCCACCCATCACATCACCGCCAAGGCCATCGTCACCTTCACCGCGCCCGACGCCGCCCCGGACGTCAGCTTCGGCTTCCATCCCGCGCTCAAAGTCACCCAGATTACCGACGCATCCGGCAAAGTCCTCACCGGCGAGCGCCTCGCCGACGGCACCATCCGCGTCACGCCCTTCGCGCCCATCGACCACACCAAACCCGAAACCTGGACCTTCCAGTACGAAGGCGTCATCACCGGCGCCGAAGACGGCCCCGTCGAAGGCCTCAAGCTCGCCGCCATTGAGGAACCCATTACCTACCTGCTCTATCCCGGCCGCTGGTTCCCCATGACCGGCTACCTCACCGACCGCTTCACCGCCGAGATTCACTTCCGCGTCCCTCAGGGCATGAAGGTCTTCGGCAGCGGCCAGCTCGGGGCCTCGCATCCCGTCACCCTCGCCAGCGGTAAGCCCGGCGACCAGTTCGACTTCAAGTGGGACAAGCCCGGCTTTCCCGGCACCCTCATCGCCGGCCGCTACCTCGGCCCCTACACAGCTGGCCCTGGCAACGTGAAGGTCTACCTCACCGTCGCCCACCAGTCGCTCGGCAACCCCTTCGCGCAGACCGCCGCCAAGGAGTACGACTTCTTCAGCGAGGACTTCGGCTCGCCCGAGACCCCGCACCTCAATGTCGTCGAGATTCCCGATGACACTTTGCCCGCGGTCTGGGCCCCCGAGCTCGCTGCCATCCTCGGCTCCCGCGTCGGCGACAAATCCGGCGTTCGTCTCCTCGCCAACACCATCGCCCACCAGTGGTGGGGCTCCGAGGTCAGCCCCAAATCGCTCAATGACGCCTGGATCACCAACGGCATGTCCCGCTACGGCGAACTGATGTATCTCGAAGACGACAGCGGCAAGGGCGCGCTCCAGTCCGCCCTGCAGGACGTGGCCGCAGGCGCTCTCGCCTACGACACCATTCCGCTCTCCAGCTCCGGCCGCCTCGGCCCCTTCACCCCGGAGTTCCAGTCCATGACCCTCGAAAAGGGCGCCATGATCTTCCACATGCTCCGTGGCGAGGTAGGCGACGCCGCCTTCCTCAACATCCTCAAAGGCACGCTCAGTCAGTTCACAGACCAGCCCATCACCGAAGCCGACCTCGAAAAGGTCGCCGAGGCCCAGAGCCAGAAGAACCTCACTCCTTTCTTCGCCCAATGGATCGACGGCACCGGCGCGCCCACCTTCAAGAACAAGTACAGCGTCTACCGCCTCGGCAATAACAAGGGCTTCCGCACCATCGGCGACATCACCCAGGACCTCGACCTCTTCAACATGCCCATGGATATCCGCGTCGAAACCGACGGCAAAACCGTCAACCAGAGAATCGACGTCGTCGGCACCGACTCTCAGTTCGTCGTGGACACCTTCGGCCGCCCTCGCCGCATCGCCATCGACCCCGAGGGATGGGTCCTCAAATCCACACCCGATCTGCAGGTCCGTATCGCCATCCTCAAGGGCCAGCAGCTCGTCGCACAGGGCGACCTGGTCGGCGCGCTTGCCCAGTACCAGAAGGCCCTCCAGGCCAACCCTCAGAGCTCGCTCGCTAGCTACCGCATCGGCGAAGTCCTCTTCACCCAGCGCAACTATCAGGCCAGCGTCAACTCCTACCGCGACGCCCTGCGCGGCGACAACGAGCCTGCCTGGACCGAGGTCTGGAGCCACATCCAGATCGGCAAGATCTTTGACATCACCGGCCAGCGCGACCGCGCCGTCAACGAATACCGCCTCGCCATCCAGACCAACGACAACACCCAGGGCGCGCTCAACGAGGCCCGGCTCTACCTCACCAAGCCCTATAAGCGCCCCGACAACCAGTGAGGGGCCCACCGGGGTCGCTTCCCCGCGCTTGCGCGCGGCACCAGAGACACGAAAGGCCAGCCTCCTCAGGCTGGCCCTTCATTCCCTTTCAAAGGAATTTAGTTCTCGGTGGCGCTGGACTTCCCGTCCCGCAGAACTTCAATCGTGACGTGCGCCAACCCATCCTGCACCATGTGCAGCTTCTCTGCCGCAGCATAGGAGAGATCAATGATCCGGCCCGGCATCAGGTCGCCCCGATCCGTAATGCGCACCACTACCGCCCGGTGATTCTCCAGGTCCTTGACCCGCACTACCGTACCAAACGGCAGCGTCGGGTGACAGGCCGTCATCGCGTACATGTTGAACCGCTCCCCGCTCGCCGTCAGGCGTCCATTGAACCGGGGACCATACCAGGAAGCGATTCCCTTCAACATGGGATCGATGGGTTCCCTCTTCGCCTTGCCCGCTTCCTCCATTGCGGGGCCAGGGCTCGCTGCCGGCAGGCTGACTGCCGGCCTGGACAGAAGCGCATCCGCCAGAACTGACTTGATTGGAAACGTCAGAGCGGCGGCGAGCAGCGCAACACAGGTTCCTCCCACTAGCACCCAGAAATGCCAGCGAGTATCTCCGTTCACGTTGTTTGCGTTTCGTCGTATTCGCATTGGTTAATTTTACAAGCTTTGCGCTAGTATCCTCAAGAATTATCAGGAGATAAGTCGATTTTCCTGGAAGGATTTTAGTAACTCAAATAGGGTTACCAGACAAGTCTTTTCCTAACTTCGGCTTACATTCCGCGATAAAAATTGTGCAATCCGAAATCCTTCTGCCGGATTGCAATCTTGCGCTGAGGAGGAGGGAAATGCGCAGCGCCACAAGGACCCGGGAGATCGACACGATCAGACCGGGGAAGACTAGCACGATCCGGCTGTGAATAACTCAAAAAATGCGAGAGGTCCAGAAATGTCAAGAGTCAGACCTTCTGAAGATATTCATAACTCCATATTTTTCATCATTTTATATTTTTTATGGATTTGCAGATTATTTCTTCCATCTTGCTAACTTTGAACTTAGATCGGGAATATCATTTGGGGGAATCTAAGCAATTCAGCCAGACAGGTCTTGAGCTTCTTAAGCAGTCCGAGGGCTTTCGGAACACAACCTATTTGGAGTCAGCCGGTTACCCAACCATCGGCTACGGGCACAGCCTCGTCCACCCGGAGTGCTATTCGCACGGAATCACGGAATCCCAGGCTTCCGACAGCCTTGATTGGGATGTCCGCGAGGCGGAAAGCGCCGTCCAACGGCTCGTCAAGGTCCCTCTCAGCCAGGGCCATTCGATGCACTGGTTGACTTTACCTCCAATCTTGGCTCACGCGCGCTGGCCGGCTCGACCCTGCTTCGCACCCCGAACGCGGGCCGCTACGATGCCGCCGATGACCAGCTGTTCCTGTGGGACCATGCGGGAGAAAAAGAGTGCGCCGGCCTCAAGCTTCGCGGCCAGGCCGAATTCCGCCTGTGGCACCAGCCAGCGGAATCCGAGGGCCAGGCGACATGAAAATCCTTGCACCAGCGGCCTCAGCGCGGCACTTCGGTCGCCACCAGCCGTTCTCCGGCCTTCAGATACCCCTTGCGCCGAAACCAGTCTTCCATCGCCGGGCCCAGCCGCTCCAGTGGAACTCTGGTTCCAGCCTCCAGAAGCCCGTCGCCTGCCGGCAGGGTGTCGTCAAACACAGGATCGTTCGTGAAATTGCGCATGGCAAAGTTGTCGATCCAGTGCAGGGGGCACGCATGGCGCCGCCCCTCTGCATCCTGCCGCTCGATCCGGATCCGCCGCTGAAACATGACTTCATGCTAAAGGATCAGCGATCGGCTCGACCGTCCACCCATCCCTCCATCCACGGAAAGGAGTATCGAGGTGGGTGACATGGGTAATCGGACGAAGCGAAGCGCGCTGCAACAGCCGCTCAGGTATGGCATCCTAGCTATGTCCTCTGGCCGTGAATCTGGCTTCAAGTTGCGCAGGAGAGGCTCACCCAATGTTTCGTTGGATCGTTCAGTGGATCTTAAGCAGCGTAACCATGATGATCGCTGCCCGCCTCATCCCGGGCTTTTCCGTGACCAACCCCGAGTCGGCGTTGATCGGAGCCATTGTGATCGGTCTGCTGAATGCCACTCTCGGTTATTTTCTGGGGTTTATCACTTCTGTATTCGGCATCCTGACCTTTGGCGCACTTGTCCTGTTCGTGAATGCCGGTGTTCTTTTCGCGGCGTCGCAGGTGGTGCAGAGCTACAACGTCTACGGCTACAGGCCTGCCATTTGGGCGGGCGCCGCGCTGGCAACCCTCAGCCTGATCATCCGTGCTGTTGCAAGGGATGAGTAGCCATCCAATCAGTTTTACCTGCGGACCGGGCGAATGTTTCGGGCGGCTTTGTGCTGCTTCCCGCCTGTCGTGTGCCGGTTCCCGTCGATGGGCGAGACTGCGCGCGGAATAGCGGCCTCAGGCTCCCCTTGCCGGGCGTCACCGGCATGCACTTGCGGTGCCTCCAGTGTCTGCGGCGTCCGTATCGCCCCGGCGCTTGAAAATCCTGCCGGAGCAACCATCCGTGGCAGTCCGGGGGCCAATGGCCTTGCCGGCTGCACGCGCAGAAAAATCCCCCAGCTTCCGCCAGCCACCACCAGCACGATGGCCGCTGCAGCGGCTCCGCGCAGCATAGCAGGCAGGCTTCCGGTCATGCCGGGAACCGGCGCTGCGCGCCACGCCAGCACCTTGCCACTCTGCGGAGCAGCCAGCAAGGCGGCCTTGATGCGATCTTCCAGTCCTTCCGGAGCAGGCGCTTCCGCCCTCAGGCGCAGCGCGCGCTCCACCTCTGCGAGGCCCGCTGCACTTTCCGGAAGCCGAACCGGTTCGGGTGATTTCATCGCTGGCTCCTCTGGTGCTGCAGCAGCTCCGCCATCAGGTTGCGAGCGCGGAACAGCCTCGAGCGGACGCTGGACTCCGTGATCCCAAGCACCTCGGCAATCTCCACGCTGGTGAGCTCCTCAAATGCGGAGAGCAGCAGCACTTCGCGCTCCTTGGCAGGCAGCCGCTCCACCAGCGCCAGCAGGTGCGCATGGTGCTGCGCCGCAGCGGCGCGCTCCTCTGCCGTCATGCCTTTGGCGGGCAGCACCCGGGCCAGTTCGGAGATGTCGTCGGTTTCCGGACGCGTCTTGGCGCGCCGTTTGCGGTCCAGCACGATGTTCCAGACAATGCGTACCAGCCAAACCCGCCGGTCACGCACCTCGTGCAGCGTGTCCTGGTGGCGCAGCACCCGCAGGAAGGCCTCCTGCACGGCATCTTCGGCGTCATGAGCGTTCTTGAGCACCGAGTAGGCGACGCGGTACAGCGTCGAAGCGTACTCGTCCACAAGAGCAGCCACCGCGCTCCCGCTGGACTGCTCCCGCGCCTGGTTACGCATGGCGATTGGAACGATCTCCATCCATCCTGCAAGGGCTGCTGAACCGGCGCTCATACTCCAATTGGACGCATCCGGTTTCCCGAACGCTCATCCCGCCAGGGAGGTCCCGCCTGAACCCTAGAGCGCCGCGCCTACTGCCCCGGCGTCAGCTTCTGCGCGGCAATGGATCCGGCCATGCCATCCTTGTCGGCGTCTTTTACCTTGGCCCAGAGCGCCCGAGCCTGATCCTTCTTCCCCGTTGCGGCATAGAGGTCCGCAAGGTCGAGCTGCGCCACCGAAGCGGGTACCGTCACCGAGGGCTTTGCGGCCAATTCGTTGTATAGCGCAATGGCGTCGTTGTCGCGTCCGGACTGGCGGTACTGACCTGCAAGAGCCAGCTTCGCAAGGTTGGCCAGGTTCCGGCTCCAGGAGCCGGCGGCGATCTTCAACTCCGCCTCCGACTGGCTCGTCTGGCCAAGGTCGGCATAGGTCACGCCCGCAAAGTAGTGCGCCCGCGCGCCCTGCGGAAGCCACCCGTACTGGCTGGCAACCGAGACAAACTGCTGGTTCGCAGCCTGTGCGCGCTCCTTCGCCGTGGCATAGACGCCCTTCTGCGGCGGTGCACCCGGAATGGCCAGCGGAGCCGTGTACGTATCGAGCGCCGCGCCCAGAGCCGCATCGGCCGCCGTGGTCCGCACGTTCCAGAAGACCCAGGCTGCAACCACCACCAGCACCGCCACGCCGGCTGTAACCGCCCAGCGCACCACGCCCTCGCGATGACCACTCACCCAGCTGACACCGGTCTTTGTTGCTTCGGCAAACTTATCGCCCTTCAGGGCATGACGGGTTTGTGTATCCACGGCTTCTCGTTGTCCTTCGTGAGTCGTTGAACTTGCAGGCGGGTCCTTACAGGTTGGGCACTGCCACTGCAACCTGACCAGTTTATCAGCGCCTCCGGAGGCACGTCCACAAGGCCGCCGCATTCCATCCCATCGCCGCGCTGAATCCGTGCGCTTGCCGTGGTCAACAGCGGGGCGATAGGCTAGTCCTATGTACGAAGACTTTCACGTAACCGACCGCTGGACCGGCGAAGATCTGCACTGCAGTTGGAAGGCCAACATTGTCGCCATCGCCACTCGCCATGCCGACGCCGTCGATGTGCGTTTCGATGTGAACGGCCGCCCCATGTGGATCGCCCTGCCCAGCGTCGCCTGGGTGGAGCAGAAAAAGCGCTCCGGCAAGGTCATCACCGACCAGTTGGCCGCACAGATCGCCGGACGCTACCTCAAGCAGCTCGTCGAGGAAGGCTACGACGCGCGTCGCGAGATCTACACCATGAACGTGGAAGAGGTGCTGCAGCAGTTGGACGCCGTCGTCGAAGAAGCGCGCACGCAGGGTGGCGTTCCGCTGCTCACCTTCTCCGCGTAGATCGAGCGCCGCCGCGTTCTCTGAACCCGCGCGAGCCCTGCAGAGACAACCCCCTCGCTCCCTCCTTCATCCATTCCTCAACGCCCGGAGGAGAAATGCCCATTGCGCGGCTCAGGAAATCCGCCATTTGGCTGGCACTGCCTGTCTGGCTCAGTGCCGCAGCTCTTGCTCAGCCGGCCTCGTCCGGCGTCAATCAGCCGCCTCTGCCCGACACTTCCCAGCTCCTGCAGCGCGCCCTGGCCAACGAAAAGAAACTCGCCGCCGAGCAGGAACGATACGAGTGCCGGGTCACCGATGAGTTTGTCGAAACCGACAGCAAGGGCCGCCTGAAGCGCCAGAGCACCAGCGTCAGCGATCAGTTCTATGTGAATGGCATCGCCATTGAACGCAAGCTCGCCAAAGACGGCAAGGACCTGACGCCCGAACAGACCGCCAAAGAAGACCAGCGCGTCATGAAGGAAACGCTGAAGTACAGCAACGAATCCGTGGCCCGCAAGCAGACCGACAAGGATAACCAGCAGGTGCAGGACCTGCTGGAAGCCATGATGCTGACCAACGGCCACAGACAGCAGGTGAGCGGCCGCAGCGTGCTCGACTACACGATCGTCCCTAACCCGCACTTCCAGGCCAGGAACCTGACGCAGCGCTTTGCGCAAGCCATGCAGGGAACCATGTCCGTGGATGAAGAGACAGGCGAGCTGATCGACCTCGATGTGCGATCCGTGCAAGACCTGAAGATCGCCGGCGGTCTGGTGGCCAATCTTCACAAAGGCTTCTGGGTCCATGTGCACAACCAGCGGCAGGCCGACGGCGTGTGGCTGACCGATCTAAGCGAAGGCACAGGAGACGCACGTGCGATGCTCTTCGTGCATCCCTACTTCCGCTTCAAGGAAACAACAGACAACTGCCATCTCTACACCGCCACGGCAGCGCAGGTGGGCTCGGCCAAGGCTGTGCGATAACGCAAGATGCGGCTGGAAGGATCCGGCTCAGGCCGCACGCGTGACCGGCTGCGCCGCCTGGCATCGCAACATCGGCATTCGGCAACGGTGGAACCGCGGCAGCTGCCGCGGGGTCGGGTGGGTCCTGATGCTGCTCCCGGGCCGGGTGCCGGGTGGGGTCACGGCAGGAGGGCCGGGTAGTAGGCTTTGG
>VFSW01012503.1_pt1 | contig 11850 bp, 12 predicted proteins | sample 5358111 | NCBI WGS metagenome assembly VFSW01 (sample SAMN11554181, study PRJNA540505) | mine drainage metagenome | isolation source: sediment from site ElyBrook_90M | place: USA: Ely Copper Mine, Vershire, VT | collected 2017 | reverse complement strand
TTCCATCCCTCTACGCTACCAGCTCCCGCTAGGTCAGTGAAGGGGATACCCATTTCTTGGAAAATGCTCAGAACGGTTCCGGTGTCATGAAAAAGGAGGTCATGCCGCCTCCGATAGTTCTGCTACCTCGGGCTGTTCCTCCACCATGGCCTGAAAGCGGTTCGCCGCAGTTGGCATGAGCGTTCTCGACCATTCAACTATCATGCTCGCAAACATTGCAGGCTGCTTGAAGCCAAGGAATTTGATGGGCCTTTTCAGGAACCTGACACGACCGGAGGTGCAGTACTCATCGAACCATGGCCGATGAGTCCGGGCGGGCAGAAGTGCCACGACGGTTCTGCCCGACCGTGCAAATTCCCAAGCCTTCTTCACCCACGGATCGATGTAGGAGTAGGGTGGGTTCATCCACACCACGCCAGACCACTCCTGCGACAAGCCATCTTGTTCTTTGGTGAAGAACTGAGGGCACTTGGCATTGCCCGCAGTTGCCGCTACGTCCAGCGTGAAGTGATAGAACTTGTCGTAGTGATGGAAAATGTGCTCTGGTGTTCCGACTTCATCCGATGGTTTAGACGAGACCGGCCGCCTTTTAGCCTTCGGAAAAGGGATTGGCGGGCTTGCCGTTACCTCCTTCGCCACGAGCTTCCGATCATCTTTGACCAGTGACGGCGCAAACGGCGGCACGTCATCCCGGCACGGCTTGGCAGTTACATACAGCGTGATACAGCGTTGTTCCCAGCCATCGGGATACAGCTTGCGCTCTTTCGCAATTGCGTTGAGCGTCCGTAGATCAATGGTTTCCATCCGCCACGCATGAGTGTGAATAAACCGCATCACGTCCTGTGCGGCCTGCAACCCGATGGCGTGCAGTCCAGTATCCCGATAGAACTGAGAAGATGTGAAATGGAACCGGTCACACACTCGGTAGTCGATGAACTGCAATAGGTCCATCGGATCACGTGAGATATTGACTTCCTTTCCACGCTTGCGGACGGCCTTCCCATGCTCCGCATATTTCGCCGGAATTTTGGCCGGATCGACGTTGGACAGGACAATCACCTTGCCACCAAATGTGAAGTGGTCTTGTCCCTTTCGCATGGTAACCCGGTTGACGTGGGCAACCCGAGAATCGGCGTTGTCCAGTGCATTCTTGAACACGTTCAGCATTGGGATGTCAGTCCACATGTCATCGAAATCGTCAAGCAGGATCACTGCATTCGGATGGCGTCTCAGCGTATCCAGGATTCCGACCTTGGTGGCGTTCTGCACGAGTTGATATACGGAACCTGCCCGCCGTAGCGCATCTTTGACCATCAGGCTCTTGCCAATGGATGTCGGGCCGAAGCCAAAGACGCACTTATCCTTGCTGGATGGATCAAGTAGACGTTCGGTGTAGGTCACGAGATCATCGATCTGTCGTGCGATTTTTGGTTTCTCCATTCATCACTCCATAGTTGTTTCTTCTTCCGTCGTCAGAGAAGCGCTTTCGGGCGCCCTACTTGCTACCCATGCGTTGACCCGTCGCCTCAGCTTCGTGTCCTGGCGCACAAGCCATTCCCGGTTTTTCACCTGCAAAACCGACTGAACCGTAGATACACTGCTTCTCTATGCTTCGCCGCAGCTACAACATAGGATCACCGTCAGTATCCTGCGTATCCCGACCTCATTTCAGCCTCAGCGTTCGTGAGGTCGTTTAGCCACGAACGGAGCAATGCACCCCGCCCGATTGGGATTTTCGCTGGCCAGCCAAATTCCTTGAGTTCAAGCTACCAGAGTTCCTGATCCGGTCAAGCAACGATAGTTCGGGTTTCGAGGCGAATATCCAGAAATCTTCGGCCAGAATCAGTGCGTTACGTGGCGGTAGGTCAGCCGCATTAAATCTTTTGCCTGTTGCGACGATCCCGTTTTCCTCGGATGTCGCCCCTGGCATGGCGGCGAAAGCGAGGTGAAATCAGATATGCCTGATCGAAGGTCCGAACGCAGATGATGTTCGATGGTTCGATTATCCGGTCAGTCCATACCGCATTCTGTAGCAACCTCAGTCGCAATGATCGGGTGTTATCTGGATACAGCTTGAATGATGGTCTAATGACGACGATGGAAAGCGTGTCATTGCGGACCAGACGCCAGCCGGTTGGTGCACCCTGTGGCGAGAGCCATTGAGGTTCGCTTGATCGCCAATAGCGTCCATCCGTCCAGAAGTATTCGTTATCGTGCCGCACAATCGGCGGACGAAATGTGCATTGATATTTGGGGACGTCCATAAGGAACGTCTGGCCAGTCCAGTAGGCTCCATCGAGGGAGCGGCAGAGCCATACACGGGGTGGATAGATGTGGCCTGAACCACCGCCAAACTCGCCTGAGCCATCCTGCCATCCCTTGGAACCACGTGGCTCCAGTCCCCTTTCGAGGATCGATGCCACGTTTCGAGTAGGTGTGACGTGGTACAGTGGGCGTTTCATGCCACTATCATACCCTTGCTGGCCTTGGGAGCGAGACCCACTATTAACCATCTGCCAGCCGACCACCAGCGGTTCTGGGCAGCGTTGTTGAAGAAGTCCGCCGTCTGCCGGCATTCCGGACGATCTCTGAATCTGTTTGGTGAACGGTCGAGGATCATGTGGGATATGGTCATCCCGTCGACTGCCAGCACCTCGGACAGTCCTGAAAACTGTTTTCTACGGTCAGACCAGCGTGAGGGGAGCTAGTCGGCCTTCACGCTCGTCGCCACCTCTGGGAGCCTGTGAGGCGTCACTGCGCCAGCTTCTTGCTGCTTTTGCCATTCTGACCAGCCTTGAACGCTTTCAGAGCCTCAGCGGACCGCTTGGCCATAGCTGCCGCCGTTCCCTTGGGATGCTTAAACGGCACAAAGGCAGATACCTTCGGTAGTGGTGTCCCTACTCGGATCACGCTGGGGCCGATTTGGAAACCGTTCGGTGTGGCGTGCCCACGGACTTCATCATCCAAAACGATTTGCTTTCCGGTAGTCAGGGTCACAGTGACCCTACCATCCGGGCTAAAGGTCAGTCGGCTCAGAAGCGACGGCAGGGCCATTGCAATCTGCCGCCGTGCCTCAACTCGCTCTGCCCCTGAAAGGCTCTGTAGGCGCTCGGAGAGGCTTTGGACAGTGAACATCTGGCGGGCGGCAGGCTCGGCGGCCCGAGCAGCCGCCAGCTTGCCCTCCAGCTTGCGAATTTCCGTAAGTTTTGCCGTGTGCTGATCCGCCAGCTTGACCATGCTGGCTCTGATACTGGCAGGTGCGTCGGAAAACGATTCCGCCATCTTGTCAAGCGAGTTTTGCAGCCTATTAGCCTCCTTCCTCCCTCGGTCAAGTTGAGCTATGAACTGTGCAGCGGCGTCGTCTTTTGGTCCATCCGATGCCCACGACAGACCATCAAATAGGCGAAACATACGAGCCTCAAGCACATCTGTTCGATGATATCGAGTGTGATCGCACCTGCGATGAAGAGAGGAAGAACAAGCTAGATATTTGAATTTTCCCGTGCGCCCTATTTGAGCGATCTTGAGTCTGTCCCCGCACACCGAACAACGTGCGAGATGTCCGAAAAGATTGCTGTAACTGGTCACGTTCCGACCTGTGCTAGGACCAACCTTCCGTCCGTCGATAGCAGCTTGTGCTGCAAGCCAATCTTCCTCAGTGACCACCGCAGGATACAGCGCAATCTCGCCTGAGATCGTCCGTACACCATCAACCATGTGTCCCATCTGTTGGTAGCCAAGTACCTGCCGACCCCTGACGAGCTTTTGGACAGTGCTTCGGTTCCAAATGGCTTTGCCACGCTCACGTTTACGCTGGCAAAGCAAAGGGGCACCTTCGGTGTTGAGTTCCTTGGCGATCAAGTCCGTACCCTTGGTCATCACGTCATTGAAAATTCGGCGAATGAGAGCGGCCTTATCCGTGTCGAGTGTGAGATTGTCGCCTTGCTTCGCAATCCATGCCGGAACCATCGTACGAGCAGTGCCACGGCGGATTATCCAACTTTCTCGAATTCGGTCGGCCGTGTGCTTTGATGATGCGTGAGCGCCCATCATCATGCCAATACTCATAAAGAGTTGCCCAGGATTGGCATCAATGCTCCCTTTGGAAAAGCGTTGCCGATCAATCAGCGTGACGATCTCTACACCAGCATTGATGAGCGAAAGGAATTGCTCTTGGGCCTCTCGTGGTGTTCGACGGTCCAAACGGTCAAACGCTTCAACAATCAGGACGGAGCCGGTTGGTATCTCGCCACGCTTCACACGCTCGATAAACCGGCCCAATGCACCACGCTTCCGATGCTCGGCATGATAGCCACTCAGTCCTTCGTCTCTCAGGCTTTCATCCAAGTGCAGATGATTTTCTGCACAATATGCCGCAGTGCGCTCAACCTGTCTGCGCAAGCTATCGCCCAATCTCTGCTGCGGCGAACTGAAACGGATATATGAGACCGCCAAAGCAGGACCGATAGCTTCGGCCCTCTTGGTGCTGGTGGTCCTGTTCATAGCAGGGCTGCCCTATGGGATGGAAATCCACACTTACTCGTCAAAAGATGATGCGTCAACTGTGCAGATTATGACCATGTTCGGCGGCGTGCCCTGCGTCGCCAGCGCACTGCGCAACAGCGACAGCACAATGATGATACGGGTGAAGGCGGTGACCATCACCAGCAGGCTCGGCGCCAGCGAGAGCACGGTGACCAGCGCGGTGAGCTGTACCAACCGCCCGGTCGCCCCCGCCTGGCCGGCCGCGCCCAGGTCGATGGCGAGCGACTGCGCCTGCGCCACCGCGGGGAACACCAGCCAGACCAGCAACGCCAGGAGACGGGTCGCCCTCATTCCGCCGCTTCCCCAGGATCGATCCAGCTGACCACCACGTCCTGCCCGCCGCCGGTGAGCACAAGCACGCGCCGCTGCTCGCAGCGGATCAGGTGCAGGCGCCGCCGCGTATCGAGCGCGATGACGTCCTCGACCGCGAGCAGCCGCCCGCTGGCCGGACGCTGGGCAAAGCCGCCGAACCGCGCCGCCCGCGCCGCAATCCAGATCAGCGCCAGCACTGCGGCCAGCGCGGCGATGGCGGTGAGGACGGAGGTGACGCTGTCGAGCATTCAACCCGCCGGCGCACCGCGCGCGGCGAGCGCACGCGACAGTGCCTCCACGCCGCCCGACAGCGCAATCAGCCACGGACGCGCGCGGCGTCCTTCCTCGGGCGGCAGGTCCAGCGTCTTGGCGCAGAGCAGACCAACCTGCGAGTCGAGGCCCGACAGATCGACCACGCGCCCAGCCTCCACCAGGGCACAGGCGACGCCGACAACCTGGCTCAGGTCCTCGGCCAGCACGCGCACTGCGTCGATCGGGCTTTCGGTCATCGGCCCGCATTAGACCCGTCGAGCATTACCGAAGCCTTTACCCGCCGGCGGCTCCCGCTCGCCCGGTCGCGGATCGGCCGTGCCGCGTTGGCGCTATGCCTCGGTCTCCAGCTTCCGCCGCGCCGCTGCCAGTGCGGCTTCTTCGGCTTCGGTTGGGGTCGGAATGCGCAGGTCCAGCGCCTCCAGCGCCTCGATCATCGCATCGACAACGACGACACGGGTGAACCACTTGTTGTCCGCCGGGACGATGAACCACGGCGCGTGCGGCGCTGCCGTCGCGGCGATCGCCTCCTGATACACGCGCTGGTAGTCGTCCCAGAATCCCCGCTCCGCCAGATCGTTGCTGCTGAACTTCCAGTGCTTGTCCTTCTCCGCCAGCCGTTGCAGGAAGCGGCGTTTCTGCTCCGCCTTGGACACGTGCAGGAAGAACTTCAGCACCACCGTGCCCTGCCGCGCCAGATGGCGCTCGAACCCGGCGATGGAGTCCATCCGCTGCTCCCAAAGCTTCTTGCCGAGCAGGTCGCGCGGCAGGCGCTGTTTCGCCAAAATGTCCGGATGCACGCGCACCACCAGCACGTCCTCGTAGTGGCTGCGGTTGAAGATGCCGATGCGGCCGCGTTCCGGCAGCGCGAGAGTGGCCCGCCAGAGGAAGTCGTGGGCCAGCGCCTCGGGGCCGGGCACCTTGAAGCTCGTGACCTGCACGCCCTGCGGATTCACCCCCGACATCACGTGCTTGATTGTGCCGTCCTTGCCGGCGGCGTCCATCGCCTGGAACACGCACAGCATCGCCCAGCGGTCCTGCGCGTAGAGCTTCTCCTGCAGTTCCGCCAGCCGCTCCACGCCTTGGGCCAGCAGGGCATTGGCCTGTGCCCTGTGCAGCAGGTGGCCGGCGGTATCGGCCGGATCGTAGTTTTTCAGGCGGAAGCCCTTGCCGCTCGTCACGCGATAGCGGTCGAGGATACCGCGCGTCTGTTTGCGCGACAGGCGCAGCGCGCCCGCTTCATCCACCATTGCATCCATGTCTCACCCCGTCGATCGGCGGACCGCAAGTCAAGTAAGGTTCCACACGGAGAAGCGGGAGAAGCGACGGAGCGCCACGGAGAAGGAAATCAGCGCTGCGCGCGCAGCGCGCATGATCTTTTCTTTTCCGTGGCCCTTTGTCGCTTCTCCCGCTTCTCCGTGTGGAACCTTACCTTATCCCCTTGTCCGCATGAAATCCCGGCAACCTGGAACGACGAACCCTTGCTCCGCCCCACCCTCACGGATGAAGATGCGCCGATGACGTCGCAAACCGCCGATTTGCCGGCCTTCGCCGCGCTCGATCTCGGCACCAACAATTGCCGCATGCTGGTGGCCGCTCCCACCGCCGACGGGTTCCGGGTTCTGGACAGTTTCAGCCGCATCGTGCGCCTCGGCGAGGGGCTGCATCACACCGGCTGCCTCAGTAGCGTGGCAATGGAGCGCACCCTTCTCGCCCTGCGGGCCTGCGCGGCCCGCCTTGCCCGCCGCCCGGTCCGCCGGCTGCGCGCCATCGCCCCCGCAGCCTGCCGCCGCGCCCGCAACGGCGGGGAGTTCCTCGCCCGGGGGCGGCAAGCGACCGGCCTCGACATCGGCATCATCTCGTCCCGCGAGGAGGTCGAGCTGGCGCTGGAGAGCTGCGCGCCGCTGCTGGCCGGCGGCGATCGGCGCGCCCTGCTGTTCGATATCGGCGGCGGCTCCACCGAGCTTGCCTGGGTGCGCATCGGCAAGGGCGGCAGGCCGGAGCTGATCGGCTACGATTCCCTGCCCATCGGCGTGGTGACCCTGGCCGAACGCTTCGGCCAGGCCGGCTTCGACGCGGCGGGCTTCGAGGCGATGGTCGACGATGTCGCGCGCCGCCTGGCGAGCTTCGAGTCGGTGCATTGCATCGCGCGCGAAATCTCCGGCGGCGGCGTGCAGCTGCTCGGCACCTCCGGCACGGTCACCACGCTCGCCGGCGTGGCGCTGGGCCTGTCGCGCTATCGCCGCCCGCTGGTCGACGGCATGGTGCTCGACGGCGACGCCGCCGACCAGGCGCTGATAAAACTGCGCGCCCTGGGGCGGGCGGGACTGGAGGCACATCCCTGCGTGGGCCCCGACCGGGTGGATTTCGTGCTGCCCGGCTGCGCGGTGTTCGCGGCGATCACCCGGCTGTGGCCCGCGCCGCGGGTGATCGTGGCCGACCGCGGCCTGCGCGAGGGCATGCTGCTGCGGATGATCCGCGCCGACCGGGTGCGCGCGCCGATGCGGCGGCGGGCAGCCGGCCGGAACGCATGACGCACCGCTCCGGCAGTCCGGCGCCGCCGCGCGGTCTCACCGTGCCGGTGCGGACCGGGAAGGGACGCAGCAGCGCGTCGCAGCGCTGGCTCGCCCGGCAATTGAACGACCCCTATGTGCAGGCCGCGAAACTGCAGGGCTGGCGCTCGCGCGCCGCCTTCAAGCTGCTGGAGCTGGACGACAGGTTCCACCTGATCGGGCGCGGGGCGCGCGTGGTGGACCTGGGGGCCGCGCCGGGCGGCTGGACCCAGGTGGCGACCAGGCGGGGCGCCGGGCGCGTGCTGGCGATCGATCTGCTGGCAATGGACCCGGTGCCGGAGGCGACAGTGATGCAGGGGGATTTCACCGCCGACGGCATGCCGGAGCGGCTGGCCGAGGCGCTTGGCGGCAAGGCCGATCTCGTGCTTTCGGATATGGCGCCGAACACCACCGGTCACGCCGGCACCGACCATATGCGCATCATGGCGCTGGCCGAGGCGGCGCTGGACTTCGCCCTGGCGGTGCTGGACGAGGGGGGAAGCTTCGTCGCCAAGGTGTTCCAGGGCGGCGCGGAACGGCAGATGCTGGAGCGGCTGAAGCGGCACTTCGCCAGCGTCCGCCACGCCAAGCCGCCCGCCAGCCGCAAGGAGTCGAGCGAACTCTACGTGGTGGCAACCGGCCGCCGCGTCAGTCCAGCTTGAGCGGCTGCCCGTCCAGGTCTTCCGCCCGCTCCACCCTGATCAGCACGGCAAACCCTTTCTTCTCGGGGTCGCGGTCCTTCTCCGGCTGGACCAGGCGGCGCCAGACTTCCTCGTAGGCCGCGCCCGATTTGTGCAGCTTCGCCGTGCCATAGAACCGGGCGATGCCGCCCTTCGGCAGAACCCCGTCGGCGCGCAGCTGCGGCTTGCGGAAATAGACCGTGACCTTGGTCCCGTCCTGCAGATGCTCGTTGGTCGAGCCCTTGCCGCGTTCCCACAGCGCTAGGTGATCATCGTCGAACGCCATGGTGCTGCCGCGCGGACTTACCTGGGCGTAGCCATTCGGCAGTGCCGTCGCGACCAGACAGACATGGTCGGGGAACGCCGTGTTGATATGCGGCTGCAAAACCTTCGGAATCGTGGCCACAGACTGCTCCTTCCCATTGCTTTCCGCCGTGCGTATAGACGAGAGGAAAGCGAACGGGAAGCATCGGGTTTCACGCCGCCCATCCTGCCCCGCGTAGGATGGGTTGAGCGGCGCGAAACCCATCACGCATCAGAACGTCACCACGGCATCGACGCCGAGCGTGAACGCATTGTTGTCCTTCTGTGCATTGAACGGATGGTTGTCGGTGAAGGCGTGATCCCAGCGGATCTCCGGACGGATCAGCAGCCCCGTCACCGGCGGCGGCACGTTCGGCTTCCAGGTCACCCCGAGCGTCAGCGCGCCATAGGTGGTGTTGGAGCCCGGCGCCGTGTGCAGGAACGGCACCGCGAACCCCTGCTCCGCCATGACCGGGCCCGCGTTGCTCGGGAACGACGCGACGAAGAAGTTGTGGTCGTCGCGCCAGTACTCCGCGCGGCCGTTCAGCGTCAGCGTGTCGGTCAGCGTGTAGGACGCATATTGCGCCAGACCGAAACCGCTCGCGCCTTGTCCGGCCGGACCGTAGCTGTCATGCACCAGGTTGGCCTCGGTTACCAACGTGAGTGCGTCACTGGCCTTCCAGGTGGCGATGACATCATTGTAGGTGCGCCACTGGCCGTTGGCATTGACCCCAAGCGGCGACAGCACCCTTGTGGCATCGTCGGGCCCGAAATGCGACAGCGCCAGGATGGTCAGGTTGCCGCCGAGGAAGGTCAGGTTGAACCCGCCGATGCCGCCCACCGCGCCGTTGTTCTCGCCGAGCGGGCCGAACGTGGTGTTGGTGCCCGTATCGACGCCCGCATACACGTCAAGCAGGTCGTTGACATGCACCACCGCCAGGCCGCCGGTGTGCTTGAACGGCAGGCCGAACTGGAAGATGTAGGAGTGCGAGTAGAACGTGTTGGTCGACGGATCAATCGTCTCGAAGCCAAGCGGCGTGGGATACTGTCCCGCCTTGAGATCGATGCCGCCTTCGGTCAGCCAGGGCACGTGCGCCAGCACATTCGCCTCGACGACATCGAGCTGATAGCGGGAATTCGGATCGACGCGGTTCATCTCGCCCAGGAACTGCGTGTAGCGGGCGTCCGAGCCATACATGAACTGCAGCTTGAAGCCCCACTGGTAGCCGGGGTTCTTCGGATCGAGCGGCTTGTTGGCGGTGAGCAGCACCTGATTGAGCTGGAGCTGGTTGGCGTGATCGGTGAACAGGTGGCCGAAGTTCAGGCCGTCGGCGGGACCGCTCGGGTTGCCCATGATGCCGGCGTCGAACTGCGTCGAGAGATGAATGCCGTCGATCCAGTATCCCGGCGGCGGTGCAACGGGGGCGGCGGCGGGTGCCGGCGCGGGTGCCGTCTGCGCCATCGCTGCCGGCGTTGCGGCGGCAAGCAGTGCCGCGGCGAGCCATGGTGCGGCGCTGGGTGATTTCCTGTGCATCGTGGTGACCTTCTTGCTTTGCCGTATCATTGTCTTTCAGGCACCAAGGAGGGCACCGCGGTGCAGCGCCCTCCTTCCGTCCGTGCCCGTGCTCAGAAAACCTGTTCGCCGTGCAGCACGAGGTCGAGGCCTTCGCGTTCCTCCTCCTCGGCGACACGCAGGCCGACCAGTGCCTTGGTGACCATCAGCAGCACCAGCGTGCCGATGCCGCTGTAGACCAGCGTGGCGATCACGCCCACGCACTGGATCGCCAGCTGGTGCAAGCCGCCGGGGCTGCCGTCGGGCGACGCATCGGTCGCCGACAGCGGGCCGTAGGAGAACACGCCGGTCAGCAGCGCCCCGACGATACCGCCGACGCAGTGCACCCCGAAGCTGTCCAGGCTGTCGTCGTAGCCGAACATGTGCTTCACGCTGGTCGCCGCGACGAAGCAGATCACGCCGGCGGCTACGCCGATGATGATCGACGCGCCGGGCAGCACGAAGCCGGATGCCGGGGTGATCGCCACCAGGCCGGCGACCGCGCCGGAGATCGCGCCGAGCACCGAGGGTTTGCCCTTGGCGATCCACTCGGAGAACATCCAGGCCAACGCCGCCGCCGCGGTGGCGATCTGCGTCACCGCCATTGCCATGCCGGCGCGGCCGTTCGATCCCACCGCGGAGCCGGCATTGAAGCCGAACCAGCCCACCCACAGCAGCGAGGCGCCGATCACCGCGTAGGCCAGGTTGTACGGCGCCATGTTCTCCGTGCCGTAGCCGACGCGCTTGCCGAGCACGAGCGCGCACATCAGTCCGGCGATGCCGGCATTGATGTGCACCACGGTGCCGCCGGCGAAGTCCAGCTGGCCGTTCAGGCCGACCCAGCCGGTGGCGCTCCACACCCAGTGCGCGATCGGCGAATAGATCAGCAGCGACCACAGCGTGATGAAGATGCACAATGCGGAGAACTTCATCCGGTCGGCGAACGCGCCGGCGATCAGTGCCGGGGTGATGATCGCGAACGTCATCTGGAACATCATGTAGACCGTCTCGGGGATGGTCTGCGGCTGGGCGTTGTCGGTGCCCGCCCCGAGGATGAAGCCGGTGTCAGTACCCTTGCTGATATGGTCGGCGATGCCGTTCAGCATGAAGCGCGACAGGTCGCCGATGTACGGCGCGAGGCTGCCGGTGCCGTTGGTAAAGGCCAGGCTGTAGCCGGCGACGGTCCAGACGATGGTGACGATGCAGGTGATGGCGAACGACTGCATCAGGGTCGCCAGCACGTTCTTCTTGCGCACCATCCCGGCATAGAACAGTGCCAGGCCCGGGATGGTCATCAGCAGCACCAGCGCGGTGCTGGCGAGCATCCAGGCGGTATCGCCCGTGTCGATCTTGGGCGGACCGGCATCGGCGGCAAATGCCGGTGCTGCCGCGAGGATCAGCGGCAGCATGGCGGCCATCATCCCGGTAAGTCGGCGTCGAATCATCGCTTATGTTTCCCCTGTCTGGTCGTTCAGAGTGCCGCGGCATCGGCCTCGCCGGTGCGGATCCGCACGGCGCGTTCGATGTCGAGCACGAAGATCTTGCCGTCGCCGATCTTGCCGGTGCGGGCCGACTTGGTGATCGCCTCGATCACCTGGTCGGCAAGATCGGCTGGCACCACCACCTCGATCTTCAC
>VFSW01012502.1_pt1 | contig 11850 bp, 9 predicted proteins | sample 5358111 | NCBI WGS metagenome assembly VFSW01 (sample SAMN11554181, study PRJNA540505) | mine drainage metagenome | isolation source: sediment from site ElyBrook_90M | place: USA: Ely Copper Mine, Vershire, VT | collected 2017 | reverse complement strand
TAACGGGGTCAAGCCCGGAAAGCTGAAATAGCGGTTGACACGGGCGCAACCAGGGGGCAGGCTGTGGGCGACGGCACGAAAGATTCGCATGGAATATGCCGGCACGGCTTACCACGTAACGTCACGTCATGGCGCGGTGGAACCAGGGCCGCAGGATTTACGCCAACGATCAGCCACCCCATCTTAATTATGGATACGATTCAGAATTCCGGGCTTGACCCCTTCACGAAACCTTTCGTTTACACTCGGAGCCGGTCCGAATCCCAAAAGATTGGCTACACACTCGCATCCACCACGTACGAATACATGAGCGGCTCCAGATGCGCGGGACGGGGACGCCATGGCGTAAACCGCTTGTGGACGCCTCCTCTCGCCCGAGGACTCCTTTTTCCGTCCACTACCGTAATCGAGTGAACCACGAATAGCTCCATGCGATGAGTGTCTGCGAACTTAACTTCGTTTCGAGTGAGGAATATCTTCAACTTCTTCGCGCCCTTCGTCCTCGTACCTTTGACCTCGACATAAACAGTCGTCGATCCACGTTTGCACCTAAGATCGTAAGGCTTACCTCGTTCGACCACGCTGTACCCCTTCTTTTCGTAATGGCGCCGGGCTTTCTGGACGGCTGCCACTTCGATCACTTTCCGAACCACAGGGTCATGCTCGAACCCCGGCAAAAAATCTAAGTCGGGATCTGGCTTTCGGGGAGGAATTATGCTCATGGACACCTGGCCCTTGCCAAGCAGCTCTAACCAGTCGGCCAGCTTAGCTGGCGGTAGGCGCTGCATTGATCCGCCGCGAGAGCGCCCGAAAAAACGACGAATGACCTTCTTGCCAATCGGAACGGCCCTGATGCGAGCAGAACGCTTCTTGTCGGCCTTCCAGTCAAAATTTCGGCCATCGAGATCCACGCTATTCACTGTGCCCACGACGTACACGCCATCCGGCTTTGGCAAGATGTTCTTCGTGAAAATGCAGATGAGATTACCAGGCGCGACCTGTCGGAACATCTTGCCCGCAAGCCACTTCTTGCCGTCGAGGAGAGTTTCAGGATCTTTGACGTTCCAATGGTACTTCCAGCCAGCCCGGCGAGGGTTGATGTGGTAGAGCCACGTATTCATTGTCGGGGCATTCATTCTCGCGTGCGCCACAGGTCTCGAAACATATCTCACTGGATTCCGACCTGCATCTGCAAACTCCTCCCAAGTCCGGTCTGTCGAACCGGCAAGCCGAACGTCGAGTAGTTTGACTGTATAGCGGCCATCTTCCCGTCCAATAACGCCGTCATGCCGCGCCGTGAACAAATCAATAAAACGGCGGCCGTCCCGAAACTCCTGCTTACACACAACGACTCGGTCGACGTGACGGCTCGGACGCACAAACCAGAATCCAGTAGAACCTGAACCATCGGCCCGGAGAGTGAAATTACGACCGTCTGTCAATACGAACAAGCCCGTCTCTCCAGGCTCAAGTAGCCCCTGCGCTGCGTCAAATGTTGGCATAAACGTGTGATGCCACACCTGTGGCAGCTATGCAAGCGTGAAATCCGCGTAAAGGGGACAAGCCCGGAATTCTGAATTGTATCCATAAATAGTCACGAATGGTTACCGTTTATGTTCACGCCTTCGCCGTTGCCTAGAATGCGATAGGTCTGGCCGATGCGTTCGCATTCCGCCGCGAATTGGCCGGGAGATGCGGTGTTGAACTCAAACATGTCGTAATGGCAAGGGATCACGCATCGGGCGGCGATGTCGCGGGCCAGGCGCGCAGCTTCGGGGCCGTCGAGATTGCCGGCGACGCGGCGCGCGGGAAGATTGCCGTTGATGGGGAGCAAGGCAACGTCAATCACAAAGTTTCGCAGAGCGGGAACCAATCCTTCGTGCATGAGCGTGTCGCCGCTGTGGTAAAGGCAGCGCCCGGCCCATTGCGCGACGTAACCAAGGAACTTGCAACGGCCTTTGTCGTCCCGCTCCACCGAATTGTGGGCGGCGGCAATTCCGTGAAACTTTATGCCCGCAACGGTTGCCGAATCGCCGTCGCTGAGTTCGATCAAACGCGGCGCGATGCCAGCGCCCAAACGCTCGAGGGCAAAATTGCGGTTGGCCGCCGCTAGAATCAGTTTGGCTTGTGGATTGCCCGAAAGCAAAGGCCGCAATGTCTCGGCGTCGAAATGATCTGTGTGAGTGTGGCTGCTGGTGATGGCGTCTATGACTCCCAATGCGCTCAACGCCTCCGGCTCGATGACCCGTTCGGTCAGCCGCGTGTGAGGTTTGTCGGTATTCTGATATTTGTGTGTCAGGGAATCCGAGAGGTACGGGTCCAGCGCCAACGCCCGTCCATTATTGACAACCAGGAAGCCGCTTTGGCCAAGCCACCATAACCGAAAACGGCCCGACGCCAGGGCGTTTCGCACGTCGGCGAGAAATGCGGCGGCGCTTTGGAATGCTGGTTTCATTGGACTGAGTTTTCTGATCAATGGATTCCTGTTGCGTGGTGCGTGGTGCGTGGTGCGTGGTGCGTGCTCCGCAGGGCATCCACGCACCACGCATTCAACCCAAACCCACTTGCCGCCGCGCAATCTTCACCCCCTCCACCATGTTCGCGAGTTTCTGGCGGGCGGCCCAACGCGCGGTTTGGCTCAGGCCGCAGTCCGGCGCGAACGAGAGCCTTTCGGGCGAAGCGTATTTGAGGCAGAGCCGCGCGCGGTCGGCCACGTCTTGGGGCGTCTCGATGTAATAGCTTTTGACGTCGATGATTCCAACGGCCACGTCCCTGCGCGCGGCGATCTGGCCAATCACCTCGATTTCCGCAAACTCGCGGCTGGCCATTTCGACGTGGATTTCGTCCGCCGCAAAATCCAGAAACGCGGGAAACATGGGAGCGTAGCGCCGCAAGCCAACGGCTCGCCCCTTGTAATTGCCGAAACAAAGATGCGTGGAGAGCCGGCATTTGCCGGCCACGGGCGCGACGGTGCGATTGAAAATATCCACGAAGCGCGCCGGGTCTTCGCGGTGGGCGTAGCAACTCATGGAGGGTTCGTCCACGGTGATTTCGCGGCAGCCCGCCTGAACGAGATCGGTGAGTTCTTTTTGGACAATTGGAAGCAGCGCCTCGGTCAACGCATGGCGGTCGCGATATTGCTCGTTGGGCGAGAGCCGTCCGCTCAACGTGAACGGACCCGGCACACTCGCCTTGAGGATTGGGCCGGGCGGAGCAAGCCGTCGCAATCTTTGAAACTCCTGAACAACGCCCAGCCCGCGCGGCGCGCGAAGTTCGCCGGTGACCTTGTGCCTGCCGCGCTGGTCGTGCGCGGGCGGTCCAAAACGCCGCGGGGGCGCGCCTTCGAGTTGGATGCCTTCCAGGAAACCGTAAAAGGAAAGGTTGAAGTCCAATCGCGTTTGCTCTCCATCGGTGATTACATCCAATCCAGCCGCGCCCTGATCGTGGATGGCGGCGATGACAGCGTCATCTTGCAATTCGACCCGGTCCGCCTCGCCAAATTGATCGAGATGCCGGCAGGCGAACTCCAGCCAGCCGGGGAAAGGATAGCTGCCAATGACTGTCGTTCGCAGTGGATGCGACTTCATAATGCCGTTCCAAAGCTCAAGTGCCGGCCTCGGCGTAGAGCTGGGCGAGCCGCCGCGAGTGCTCATCGTAAGCCGCCTCAAAAATCTCCGCCGCGCGAGCCGCTCCCACGACGGACGCCCCGCTCAAGACTGTGGGCGGATGGCCGGCGGCGCTGAGGCGCGCGGCCACTTCGGCCTTGATGGCGTTTACCAGCATGCAGCCGCCCACGGTTGAAACCGGCGCGACCGGCGTTTCCAAACCGGGGATTGAGACAACCGCGTCCCCCGGTGGCGCGCCAGTGTCAAGCACAATGTCCGCGAGATTCCCCAGCTTCACGCCCGCCGGATGCCTTGGGGGGGTCGCTTCTGAATGGCGGCGGCTGATGATCGCGACAATCTTGACGTTTCGCTTTATAAAGCCTTGTGCCATTTCGATGGGCGCGAGGTTGCAGCCGCTCGACGAAATGACCAGCGCGGAGTCCGCGGGACGAATCGCGAAATTGCGCAGGATCCGTTCGGCCAGGCCGGAGACGTTCTCCAGGAACATGGCCTGCCGCTGCCCGTTTGCGCCGACGACCGGATTATGAAACGTCAATGATAATTCGACGATGGGATTGAAGCCCGGAAAGGACCCGTAACGCGGCCACATTTCCTCAACCATGATGCGGCTGTGGCCCGAGCCGAAAACGTGGACCATCCGGCCCGCCAGGATCGTTTGCGCAAACCAATCCGCCGCGCGCTGGATTTCGGGCAGTTGAGATTCAACGACGCCCACCAAGTCACGGCAGACTTGCAGATAGCACAGGGCCGGGGATGGCTGTTTCATCATTGCCGCCCCGGCGCCGAGACGCGGACTCTCCGGACTGGCGGTGTGTTTTTTTGTTTCAACGTTTCAATTTCCATTTTGCATTCGGCCCGAGGCGGAGCAAGAGAAAACCACGCCCGAAGAAAGCTTGGAAGCCGCAATGCAATTCAGCTATCGTCTGGCTCATGTCGCCGTGCTCGCAAACCTCCGGCAATCTCAAGCGGACGTGTCTCGCACTGGCCGCCATTTTTTCACTTTCAACGGCCAGCCTGCCGGCGTCGCCGCCGAACATTGTTTTTATTTTGACTGATGACCTGGGATGGGGCGATCTGGGGGTGTTGTTTCAGAAAGGACGCCGGGCCGCCGGCGGAGGAAGCGCGCCGTGCGAGTTTACGCCCAATCTGGATCGGTTTGCGGCGGAGGGCGCGCAATTGCGCGATCATTATTGCGCCGCGCCGGTTTGCGCCCCCTCGCGCGCTTCCATTCTCCTGGGCGTGAGCCAGGGGCACGCCAACGTGCGCGACAACCAGTTTGACAAGGCGCTGGAGAACAATCACACGCTGGCCACAGTGTTGAATCGCGCCGGTTACAATACGGTCGCCGTCGGAAAGTGGGGCTTGCAAGGAGGCGGCGCGGGCGGAGACGCCCCGCAAGCATGGCCTGCGTTTCCCACAAAACGCGGGTTCGATTATTTTTTTGGATATGCGCGGCATGTGGATGGCCATGAGCATTATCCCAAGGAGGCCATTTACTTCCCCGATCGAAAACCCAGGCAAGTCTGGGACGGAACCACCGACATCACCGCCGGATTGGACAAGTGTTATACCGCCGACTTGTGGACAGCATGGGCGAAGCGGTGGATTGTGGCGCACGAACAGACGAATTCGGCGGCGCCGTTTTTCATGTATCTGGCCTACGACACCCCGCATGCCGTCCAGGAGTTGCCCACCCAAACCTATCCCCCCGGCGGCGGACTTCGCGGCGGGATGCAATGGCTGGGAACGCCCGGCCACATGATCAGCACCGCTTCCGGCAACGCCGATTCATGGATTCACCCGGATTATCGCAATGCCACATACGGCGACAACGACCCGGCAACTCCCGAAACGCCCTGGCCCGATGTCTATAAACGCTACGCCACGGCAGTGCGGCGGGTTGACGATGCGGTGGGCGATTTGATGAAGCTGTTGCAGGATCTGGGCATTGATAAAAACACTCTGGTTGTATTCACCTCCGACAACGGACCGAGCATTGAATCATACATTCCCAATGAACCCCTTCGGGCCGATTTTTTTGACAGCTTCGGTCCATTCGACGGCATCAAGCGCGATTGCTGGGAAGGTGGCGCGCGTGTGCCGACGCTGGCGCGCTGGCCCGGCCACATTCCCGCCGGCGCCGTCGATACGCGGCCAGGCATTTCTTATGATTGGATGCGCACATTTGCGCAGGCGGCGGGCCTGCCGGTTCCCGCGCGGGCGGACGGTGTGTCATTGTTGCCCGAGTTGACGGGGCGCGGCGCGCAGCTTCACAAGGATTCTGTTTACATTGAGTATTTCGAGAAGGGCCGAACTCCGAGCTACGACGCTTTCGCGCCGAGCCATCGCGGCCGCAAACGCGGTCAAATGCAGGCCCTGCGGATCGGCGACTATATGGGAGTGCGCTACGACATCCAATCGCAAACCGATCCGTTCGAAATCTACAATGTGACGAGCGATCCCAAGGAAACCAACAATCTGGCCGCCGCGATGCCGTCTTTGGAACAACAGATGAAGGCGGCGGTGTTGCAAGCGCGGCGCCCAAACATCAGTGCGCCGCGGCCTTATGACAACGAGCTTGTGCCATCCGCCCGCGCGACGGCAGTTGCCCCTGGCGTGGAATGGAAGGCATACGAGGGCGAATATCCCTGGGTTCCCGATTTGGAAACCTTAAAACCAGTGGCGCGCGGCACGGCGACCCGCCCCGATCTGGCCAGGCGCGCGCGCGATAAGGACATTGGAATGTTGTTCACGGGTTATCTCAACATTCCCCGCGACGGCGATTATGCGTTTCAGCTCGAAGCCGACACGGGCGCCCTGCTCCGAATTCACGAGGCAACGGTAATTGACGCGGACTTCGGCTATCCAGGTGGAAAGGAAGTCAGCGGCGGCGTGCGCCTCCAAGCCGGGCTGCATCCCTTTCGGTTGTATTATGCGCGAAGACACAAGGGCGCACCGTCACTCAAAATTTCCTGGAGCGGACCAGGCATCGCCCAAGAGCCGATTCCGGCCAGCGCGTTTCGACACGCAACAGATTCGCGCCTTCCATGAACAACGTGAACTTAACCGAACGAAAGTCTTTCCACGTCATGGCCAAGCCGGTTGGCTCGACCTGCAATCTGGATTGCAGTTATTGTTACTACCTCAGCAAGGAGAACCTGCCCAACGGACCCGGCGCCGCCCGAATGTCCGACGAAACGCTGGAGTTGTTCATCAAACAATATATTGACGGCGTGACGGACCGGCAGGTCGTTTTTTCCTGGCAAGGCGGCGAACCCACATTGCTGGGGCTGGAATTTTTTCGCAAGGTGGTAGCATTCCAGAAAAAGCACGCCAGGCCTGGGCAACGAATCGAGAACGATTTGCAGACCAATGGCACCTTGCTCGACCAGGAATGGTGCGAGTTTCTGAAAGCCCATCGTTTCCTTGTGGGGTTGAGCATAGATGGCCCGCGCGAAATCCATGATCATTACCGCGTCACCAAAGGCGGAAGGCCGACTTTTGACAAAGTTTTTGCGGCGGCCAGGATGCTCCAGCGTCACGGCGTTCCCTTCAACACGCTGACGTGTGTGCATCGCTTCAACGGGCGGCGGCCGCTGGATGTGTACCGCTTTCTGCGGCAGGAATTGGACTCCAAATATATCCAGTTTATTCCCATCGTCGAACACAAGACCTTCGAGCGCGCCGCGCCACAAACCTGGAATCCGGCCGAATTGCCGAAAGACGGCGAGCCGCAAGCCCGGCCCGGCCGACCCGACTCCATTGTCACCGAGTGGTCGGTGGATCCCGATGATTGGGGCTATTTTCTTTGTCGCGTGTTTGACCGCTGGCTCAGCCAGGATATTGGCAAAGTGATGGTCAACCATTTTGAAACGCTGGTGGCCCAGCATCTCGGACTGCCCTCGCAAATGTGCGTTTACAGCGAGACGTGCGGCAAGGCCCTTGCGGTGGAAAGCGACGGCAGTGTTTATTCCTGCGACCATTATGTGTATCCGGAATACCGCCTGGGCTACCTCAAGTCCTCGCGCCTCGATCAGATGGTGTTTTCGCCCGCACAATCCGAATTTGGCCGCGCCAAGAGCCGCAGCCTGCCGCAATACTGCCGCAATTGCGCCTACCTCACCGATTGCCGGGGCGAATGCCCAAAAAACCGGTTCATTCGTGCGCCTGACGGGGAGCCGGGATTGAATTACCTCTGCCGCGGATTTAAAACATTTTTCAAACACGCGCTTCCTGATGTGGAGCGGGTTGCCGCCAAGATGCGCAACGCGCCCTTGCCGTCCAGCAGTCCTGTGCGTTCTTTCTGAACCGCTTGAGATCGGTCCGCCGCCCAACCGCCAATTATTGTCCCATGCGGGAACAGTTCGACAGCGGTTGGGCATCCTCTTACAATGGCGCCATGAATAATCTGCAGCCGGTGCCATTCACCAGGGAGGACCCCTGGCGGATTTTTCGGATCATGGCCGAATTTGTCGAGTCCTTCGAATTGCTCTCGCAGGTCGGTCCGGCGGTGACGATTTTTGGATCGGCCCGCACGCCGCCAGGCGATCCTCATTACCAAGCCGCGCTGGGTGTCGCAAAAACGCTCGCCAAGAACAATTTGGCCGTCATTACGGGCGGCGGACCCGGGATCATGGAGGCCGCCAACCGGGGCGCCATGGAAGCCAAGGGCAAATCGGTGGGGTTGAACATCGAGCTGCCCTTCGAGCAAAAGGGCAATCGTTACGCCAACGTGCCGCTGCATTTTCATTATTTTTTTTCGCGCAAGGTTTGTTTTGTCAAATATAGCATAGCGTTCATTTTCATGCCTGGGGGCTTTGGCACGCTGGACGAATTCTTTGAAGTCCTTACGCTGGTGCAGACGCACCGGATTCCGCGTTTTCCTTTGATTTTGTTCGGCCAGGATTATTGGAGCGGCCTGCTGCGCTGGGCCAAAGGGACGCTGGAGAAAAACAAACTCATCAGCGCCGGCGACCTTGATTTGGTGACGGTCACGGACAAGCCGGAGGAGGCCGTGCGGATCATACTCGATTATATGCGCCGCATCGGGCCGCCGGAAGTCACTCCGCGAACGCTCGCCTGAACTTTTTCCGCGATTGATTACGACAAGGATTAAAATGGGCTTGAGAGGAGTTAAATGCGCGCGTGGAAATATGTATCAGGTGACTCAACTTGACAATGGACTGACTGTGGCGACGGCCGAGATGCCTCACATGGCCAGCGTGAGCGTGGGAATCTGGGTGGGCGTCGGCGGCCGGCACGAACCGGAGGAGATAGGCGGGGTTTCACATTTCATCGAACATCTGCTCTTCAAAGGAACCCGCAAACGTTCGGCCCGCCAAATTTCGCAGGCCGTCGAGGGCTTGGGCGGGTATCTCAACGCCTTCACCAGCGAGGAGAACACCTGCTTTTATTGCAAAGCCCGGCACGATCACTTTGATGAATTGCTGGACGTGCTGGCCGATATGTTCCTGCATTCGACATTCGATCCGGCCGAGATTGCCAAAGAACGCGAGGTCATCAAAGAGGAACTGGCCATGTACATGGACCAGCCGCAGCAATACGTTCAGGAGCTGCTCAACGCGACGATGTGGCCCAACCAGCCGCTTGGCCGGTCCATCACCGGCACACCCAAGACCCTGGATCGCATTTCGCGCGCGCATCTGCTCGATTATCAAAAGACAAACTACGTCGCCTCCGCCACGCTCGTCGCCGCCGCCGGGCGCGTCCGGCATCCGCAAGTGGTGAAATCCCTGGGCAAATACGGCGCAAAATTCCGGCGGGGACCGCGCGCGCGTTACATGCCCGCCCGCAACGCCCAATCCAAACCCGCGTTGCGCGTTGCCACAAAGCAGACCGAACAGGCGCACGTGGCCTTGGGTGTGCGCGCCTGCTCGCGGCACGACGAACGGCGCTTTGCGTTGCGCCTGCTCAACGCCGTCCTGGGCGAGAACATGAGTTCGCGCCTGTTCCAGACCGTGCGGGAGGAACAGGGGCTTGCGTATTCCATTTACAGTGTCAACAGTTTTTTTGACGACACGGGGGATTTGGTCGTCTCCGCCGGCCTGGACCTGGACAAGCTGGAAAAAGCGCTGCCCATTATCCTGAAGGAGTTGAAGCGGTTGACGGACCAGCCGGTGCCGCGCCCGGAATTCCGGCGCGCCCGCGATTATCTGATCGGCCAGCTTGATTTGAGCCTGGAGAACAGCGAGAACCAGATGATGTGGCTGGGCGAACACTGGCTGGGGTACGGCAGAATCATTTCGCCGGACGAAGTCAAGAATCGGCTGAGCCGCGTCGAAGCCGGGCAAGTCAAGGCGGTGGCGCGCGAGATTTTCCGCCCGGACCGCTTCAATCTGGCGCTCGTCAGCCCGCTCAAACGAGTTGCCGGACTGGAAAAACTGTTGAGCGCGTGGTCTTGCCAGGGCCAATGAACGAATTCCTCGCGAAAAGAGCGCAGTCTCAGGGCTCCTGATCTCGTGGAATTTCATTGGTCCCAACCGGCTGAAAATCGGGAATGCAAATTACGCCGTACATGCGTCGGGGGGCGCAACCGTTGCCGCCTGTTCGCCCAAGGCCCATCGAGTCAGTTTGAATTTTAATGCCGCCAGCAACGCGGATTGGTTTTGCGACAACGCCGCCGAACCAAACCTGTTCTCCAACATCAGCCGCGCGTCGGCGTTGCCAATCATCGGGCGCGCCGTTAGAACCAGCACTGCCGTTGCCGTTTGTTGGGCCAGGCGTTGGAGGCGATACCATGCGGTGGCGGATATTTTTTGCGTTTGCGCCATGGAATTCATTTTTAAATCCAGAATCACCACGGGCAAATTGCGATCGCGCAAAACGATATCGGCCGCTTTCAACGCTTGCGCGGCCGTCTGGCAGCGCACCCACAACAATCGCGACAAAACCCGTTGCGGCAGCGTTGCGGCGTCGAAGGCATCCCGGCCGTCAATCAAGGCAATCAATTGGCGGCTCTCATAAGCCTGGCGCAAAATGGCGCGCGCCACCAAAGCGCCGCCGGCGGCCGATTTGGCGCTCACCAATTCGGTGATGGCGCCTCTGGGCAAGCCATTTCGCAGCAATGCGTCAAGCTGGGCCAATCCGGTGGGCCAGCAGGATTGAGTCTTGACTGCGTTCTCCGTCCAAGTTCGCATCTTGGGAAAACGTTCGGCCAAAAGCCGCCGCGCATGGCTGACCCTGGAACCGGCGGTCAATTGGTCCGAAGATGCTTCATCGCCGCGACCACTCAAAGATCGCGCCGACGCCGCGTCTGGCTCAACAGCAGAGTGGGTGGAGATTGAAGCGGCCATTTTCACACAAAGTTCGTCGGCAACACTATACTGCCAAGACGGTGGGATAGACGACACTTCTTCACGGTTCTTTGGTTCTCCGGCGGCGTTGCTCGCTCGCGCCTTGCCGGAGAACCAAACTCCTCGTGACCAAGTGTCGTCTATCCCACCGTCTTGGCAGTAGCCGGTTTCGCGCCCAGCGGAAATCAAAGCATTCCGCATTTCCGCATTCCGCATTTCCCCTTATTCTTCGCCGCTGGTCAACTTGGCCAGCACGCTTAAGTCCTCCAGCGTGGTGGTATCTCCTTTGATGTCGCCGCCGGCGGCGATTTGTTTGAGGAACCGGCGCATGATTTTTCCCGAGCGAGTCTTGGGCAGCGCCCCGGCAAAACGAATGTCGTCGGGTTTGGCGACCGGGCCAATTTCCTTGGCGACATGAGCGCGCAATTCCTCGCGCAGGGCGGGCGAGGCCTGGACGCCGGTTTTCAAGGTGACGAACGCGACCAGGGCCTGGCCCTTGAGTTCATCGGAGCGTCCGACGACGGCGGCTTCGGCCACATGGAGGTTGCTCACAAGCGCGCTCTCGACTTCGGCTGTGCCGATGCGGTGGCCGGCGACGTTGAGGACGTCATCGATTCGTCCGACGATCCAGAAATAGCCGTCCTTGTCCTGGCGGCAGCCGTCGCCTGTGAAGTAACACCCTTTGACCTCGCTCCAGTAAGTTTCCACGTATCGCTTCGGGTCTCCCCACACCCCGCGCAACATGCTGGGCCAGGGCTTGCGGATGACCAGCTTGCCGCCGCTGTTTTTGGGCACGGGGCGGCCCTTGTCGTCCACCACTTCGGGCAGCACGCCGAAAAACGGGAGCGTTGCCGTGCCGGGCTTGGTGGGGGTGGCGCCGGGGAGGGGCGTGATCATGATGGCGCCGGTTT
>VFSW01012501.1_pt1 | contig 11850 bp, 22 predicted proteins | sample 5358111 | NCBI WGS metagenome assembly VFSW01 (sample SAMN11554181, study PRJNA540505) | mine drainage metagenome | isolation source: sediment from site ElyBrook_90M | place: USA: Ely Copper Mine, Vershire, VT | collected 2017 | reverse complement strand
CCGCTCGCATCCTGAGAGAATACCTGTACGTCTGTTGTGGTCATGACTATTCGCTATCCACCAGGGTCACCGCTCCTGAGTCCAGGTCAAGCTCTGCGCACTGCTCAGGCCCGATGCGCTCGCTGATTGTTCGCTTCACTACGGTAAAATCTCCTACTACTAACGATTCTTCACTATCGGGGAGCCATTGGTTTAGCTCCCCATCCAGCAATTTATTCCATCTCGCTTCCATTCTTAATACAGACCCGGAATGCTGTAACTGCCGCACTGAAACTCAAATTCACGGTACGCGGCGCGCTCCGCTTCTTTGGCTTCGCGCTCCATCTCTTTGCGCAACGCGATGATCTGCTGGACGCCAGTACGATGCTTGCAATAGGTGTGCGTGCAGCCGGCGCAGGTACAGTCCCAGCACTGGAAAAACGTATTCCACCAGACAAGGTAGGTCGCGTCGCTGCTATCGCTCTTGACGCCGTAGAACGCTTGCCCTGCGAAGAACTTGACCTCGTGGCCGTAATGCGTCTGCGCGGTAAAGTCTTCTTTCGCGATGCAGTGATTGACCTGCGCGCTCGTGATCTCGGCCGGCATGCGAACTTTTGCTGTCTGTGTCATGTCTTTGTCCCCCTCAATACTGTTTTCTAACTACATATAGTATACACTTAGTTGCCATGTCATGTCAAGCGTTTTATGATGAATATCATACGAATATTGACATTTGTAGGAAATTGATGTAATCTAGTTGCCATAGACAGTATGATTGGAGGTGAGTTTTGACCGACAAAGTATTGAGCGTCAAGGATATTCAAGAGATGTTGAATATCAGCGAGCGCACGATTTTTCGGCACATCCGAGAGGGTGAATTAAAAGGTTTCAAAGCTGGTCGGGAATGGCGATTCGAGCAAAAAGATATTGATGCTTTTATTGTGCTGCGGCGCAAGAAAGCGGAGGCGGAACTTGAGCGGAAACGCATGGTGGCAGATACGGGAAAACATAAATCCGTGAAGATCAAAGAAGCTGCGTAGCCGCTCAGAGCAGGCGAGGCGTCGAGAACATCACCTGCTCTGAGGGAAGCCACTACGCATTGTAGCACATGAACAATTCAGGCAGCCAGATTCGCATCGAAGACGCCAGCCATTGCGTCCCATAACTGGCCTTCGTCCATGCCGAGCCAGCCAGCAGGCGCAGGGCCGCCACATCCGGCAATCGGGTCATCTGGTCCGGTATAGCCGTTGGCGTGAAACGCAAGGTTGATGAGGCCGATATCGCTACGCTGGTAAAAGAATTGCGCAAGCTCGAATGCCAGATGCCTGACACGGCTTTGTGTTGGGCTATCTACCTGGATGTCGATAGCCACGCCTTGCGCTCCATTGGCGTCGAGCGTGGGCGCGGATACATTGGTGACATGGCCGTAAGATGAGAGCAAGGTATCCAGGTCGCTGGCTGACGGAATCGGGGCAAGTGTTGGGTGCGCGACAGGTGTGGATGCGTCGCTCGATGCCTGAGTGGATTGGTCAACGGTTGGTTGTGGCGTTGGCGGCGATGCCTGGCTCTCGCCACAACCAACGAGCGCGAGAGCCAGGGCAAGTAGAAAGATCAATCGTTTCATCGTATGTTCCTTTCGTTGTAAAATAGTGAAACAGTTTTGAATCTAGCAGCGCGCGGTTGATGTGGCGTTGTGAGCCGGTTGTGAACCAGTGGAAATCGGGCGTGAGCGGTTGTAGGATTGATTGGAAAGGATGTGTGGAATTGCCCCTATCGTATGAGGATGCGCAGGCTATCCGCAACGAATTGCAACTTGGAAAGAGCGGAGCGCAACTGGCGCGAGAACGAGGAGTTACGCGCGCTACTATCTCGCTCATCAAGCAGAGAAAGATTCACGCTCATGCGGTCAGGCAAGCACGCAGCACACTCACTTTCCGCCTGTCAAAAGATGAGAAAAAAGCGCTTACTGCTGCGGCTCATAAGGCCGGAGAAACGGCATCGGCCTTTATCCGCAAGGCAATAGTAGAGCGTATGCAGCAGTATAGCTAACCAAATGCGCCCAGGCTGCCGTGCTGCTTCTCGAGCAATGCCGCGCCTGGGTCGGGCGTGCCTGATTGCACGGATAAGTACTATTGGCTATGAAGTGGCTTGTGAGGCTGCTCTATGGTATAATTGAGGTAGAAAATTGTTGTGTTTCAGGGATGCTTGTAACATCCCTGAAACTATGGATAGGAGTTAGCTACCCACATGGATATTGTACCACCTCACTACGTCTACACACTGGCATACCCCGATGGAAAAGTCTTCTACGTTGGCAAGGGCATAGATAACAGAATTGACGATCACGAGAGAGATGCCCGAAAAGGCGTGAAGTCTCATAAGTGCAATGTTATCCGTAAGATATGGGCAAGTGGCGAGCAGATCATAAAGACAATCCTCGCTCGATTCGATACGCACAAAGAAGCCCTGGCTTACGAAGTGGCATTGATCTTCTTTATGGACGATCTCACAAACCTTACCTACGGCGGTGAGGGTATTGTAGGATTGCCTCGTACAGCAGAACATCAACGTAAAATTGCCGATGCTCGCAGAGGGCAAAAGACAACAGAAGAGTTGAGACAAAAACTTAGTGAAGCGCATAAAAACAGCGCGCGCAATGCGGAGTTGCTTCGTGAAATCAACGAGCGAAAAAGAGGTAAGCCGTCATGGAACAAGGGGATACCATTTTCCGAGGATCGTCGCCGCATGCTAAGTGAACAAAGAAAGGGACGCCCTCGCAAACCCCACACTGAAGAGACGCGGCGCAAAATATCCGAATCCAACAAGGGTAAATCAAGGCCACCTGTTACGGATGAAACGAGACAAAAACTCAGCACGGCATTCAAAGGACGTGAGTTTACTCCTGAATGGCGGCGCAAGATAAGTGAAGCCAAAAAGGGCAAGAAGACGGGAATAAAGCAATCCTCTGAAACTATCGCAAAGCGAGTAGCGACTATCAAGAAGAGGAATGCAGAAAAAGCTACGGCGTGCTTAGACGCGCAAATTTCCCCTCAAGCCGCGATACCCATTTATCAGCAACAACTGTGAGGTTTTGCAGATATATTGATGTCGTTTGAAGGCTGGAATGATCGAGGAGGTTTTGTATTGCAACAACGTCTTCTCCAACGGAGTACCTTTCCCTGCTAGCTGTATGACGCAGGCTGTGTATCGTCAGTTTGCGGCTGTCATCCAGGCCAGCCGCTTTGATGTAGCACTTGAAGCGCGCGCAGATGTGCGACGGCGCCAGTGGCACACGGTCGCGGCGCGCGCGACCCCGGCCAGGATAGACGCTGCAAAAGATCGGCTCTTGCGGCTGTATCGTGTCCAGGCGTTTCGCTCGTGTGAGAAACGCCACAATCGCGCTGTAGGCAGGCGCGGGCAGTTCTTTGGTTTTGATCTCGCGCGCGTGGCCTTTGCCAATGTAGCGGTAGATATGGCCCTCATGCGCGGCCTCATCGCTGTCAATGATGGTGGCTGGCTCAATGTCGCGCCAACACAACCGGGCAATTTCAGCATGACGCCGCGCCGTCCAAAAATAGACGAGGAACAAGGCCCGATCACGCGCGCCTGCGAGCGTGTCCGGTATCACGGCGAAGAAACGCTCAAGCTCGCTGGCTGACAGAGCACGATAGCGGACGCTCGGCTTGAGGTAGCGAAAGCCGCGTACTGGCGCGGCTCCTGGCAAGAGCGACGCGCCGCCCGGCTCATAAGTGGCGGCGAAGATGTAGAATGATCGTAAGGCCGAGAGCCGCCCGTTGCGCGTGGAGACGCTGACAGGCGCGCCCGCGTTCCAGCGACCGAACGAGCCGTGATCGAGAAATGCTTGCACATCCGCTCTCGTGTATGCACCGGGCGACTTCTCAGGATCGCGGAAGAACAGGCGCAAAATATCCTGATACTTTTCGCGGCTTTTCAGTGAGCCTGAACGCTCTTCGACGGAGCGCAAAAACGCATCAACGCATGCTTGCCACGCGCCAGGCAAAATGAGCGTAGGCATACTATCCAGTTCTGGCATAGGGAGGGAATAGGGGCGGCAACGGCGCGCCCCTGCGAGCTACGGGAAAAGCTACAGAACTGGACTACGAGTGGCACTGGCATCTATGGAGGGAGGCAACACGCCTCTTGTAGTATAGGACGGATTAAATCAATGAAAGTAAAATCATGACAATTTGTTCAGATTGGTACTTAAAGGCTTGACGCATAGCCATATGGTATGATATGCTGTCTTTTGCAATACTCTTTAGTACTTTGAGTTACCTATAGTCTAGGAAGTGAGAAAGGAAGCGCACATGCGCGGCGCGCCAACTATGACCGAGGAAAAGGTCTACACCACAAAAGAGGTCGCTGAAATTATCCGAGCGCATCATAAAACAGTGCAGAGGCTAATTCATCGGGGCGACCTCGAAGCGTTCACGATTGGAGATGAGTACCGAATCACGCAAAGTTCGCTTGATCGGTTCATGCGCGGGGAAAGGCCCGCCAAAAACAACGATAGCCGGTAAGTCCATCCGTCGAAAGTAAGACGTACCGGCCAGTTTGCACCCGACTACTTGCAGCAATTATAGCACAGATTTTCGTGTCTGTGAATCCTCTGCTGTAGGAGCCTGGGGGTTCGTATCCTCAAGGAGGACATGTATATGATACACTATGTTTACGAACACTACATTTCGTGCAGGTATTCCCCGCGCGCGCTCGGAAGTGAGGCGCGCGCATGACTCGAATGATCACTCCTGTCAATCTCCTGGCACGCTACAGCGCCGGTGAGCGCGATTTTATCGGGGCCAACCTGAGCGAGGCCAACCTGCGCGGGGCCAACCTGCGCGGGGCCGACCTGCGCGACGCCAACCTGCGCGGGGCCAACCTGCACAGGGTCAACCTGAGCGACGACAACCTGCGCGGGGCCAACCTGAGCGAAGCCAACCTGAGCTACGACTAACTGAGCGGGGCCAACCTGCACAGGGCCGACCTGAGCGACGCCAACCTGAGCGACGCCAACCTGAGCGACGCCAACCTGAGCGACGCCGACCTGAGCGGGGTCAACCTGAGCGACGCCAACCTGCGCGGGGTCAACGGCTTGCTTGATCCAGTAGAATGGATCGCCGAACATTTTGAGCGCGATGATACGGGCTTTATCGTCTTCAAAACGTTCAACTCCAACTATTGCCCCCCGGCGTCCTGGACAATCAAGCCAGGTTCCATCCTGACCGAGATCGTCAATCCATCTGCACAGAGCGATTGCGCCTGTGGAATCAATGTGGCGACGCTGGGTTGGGTACAACGCGACAATGGCCGAAATAATCCGGTCTGGAAATGTCGTATCCGCTTTGAGTGGCTCGTGGGGGCCGTTGTCCCCTACCGCACGGACGGAAAGTTCCGTACCTCGCGCCTCGAACTCCTTGAGGTGGTATCGCCCGGCGCGCCCGAAAGCGGGGTACGCAATGGCTAACACCTCTTTCGACACGGCAGGCTTTTATCAGGCTATCGATCAGGTGAGAGTGGCGCGCGGCGTCAGTTGGTACGCCGTGTTCAAGCGCACGGGCGAGACCTGCTGCATCTCTCGTGCCAAACGCGCGCATGTCCCTATGCCGGACACACGGGCGGTGCTGGCGCGCTGGGCGGGTATCGATGCGAGCGCCTTTGAGCGGAAAGCGGGGCAAGCATCATGACCCTCTTCACGCTCATACAGATTCCCCCCGACGCATTTCATGATAGGCCGCGCTACGGCGTGCAGACGCTGCACATCGAAAGCGGTTGCATTGGCGGCATGGGCTACTATCCGACGCCAGAACGCGCGCTTGAGGCCGTCACGAGCGCATATCGAACGCCGCTCATGCAAGTGGAGAACGCCACGTATCGGGACGCGGCGAAACGCTCGCAGAGGGTAGAGGTGGCCGTATGAGCCAATTCCGCACACTGGGCCATTTCGCGCCGCATCGGGTCGAGATTGAGCAGCAGCCGACCGTCAAGACGGCGGCTATCGGCTTGTCTCATGGACTCACGGCGCGTCTCGATAATCCCTACCTCGTGCGTGATGCGAAGGCCGTCATGCAGCCAGGAGAGACGCCCGACGCGCTCTTTGTGCGCCTGCTGCTCTACTACCTGCACAACGAGCGCGCGCCAGGCGATACCGCGCTCGTAGAGGCCATGGCGCGCATGGAAAGCGCGGTGACACAATGAGCAAAAATCCTGGCAACACCGGGCAGCGCTGGACAATGAGCACGGTCGCGTCAGTGGAAGCGCGCGGCGATCACGTCCATACCGTGCTGCAATGCGGCCACGAGTACGACTGGCTCCCGATGTGGGGAACAGCCGCCGAATCCGCTGCGCGATCACAGGAGCGTATAGGCAAGCGCACGGCGTGTAGTCGCTGTAGCAAGGCGGTGAGCCGATGAGCGAGCCAGCACAGACGGCGAAGAGCAACGTCAAGCCATTCGCTCCACAACCATGCGATTGCCCTGAGACTGTTCATACCGGCCCTCATTGGCTACACATGGATTATTTTGATTGGCGGATGAACCTGAGACTACTAGAAAATGCCGTAAATTCTGCTGAACGAGGAGATGCGAACGGCGTGATGTTCCAAATGTTCGCCTACTCGACAGCAGAAGCAATACGCCTCAAGGAAAAGGCGCGGTGTATGGAATCCGACCGTATCACCCATATTACCTACGCCGAATTAGGCAACGCCTACACAGAGGATGTGCAAGCAAGAGCGCGCGCCTTATACGAGCAGCTACGCAAGGCGATTGAAGAGAACAGGCCATCGGCTCCCGTTACTCGCATGTCCAATCCCAGGCCAACCAACTTAGAACTATGGAGCGCATGACCATGACGATAAAAACACATGACCACCAGCACACCAGACCCTTGACAGGCGTTGTCAAACTGTGCGCCTGGTGTCCCTACACGCAGGCGCGACCCGCGCAACGCGCATACGGCTCAATTCCATTGTGCGCGCGCTGCTATCGCTACGCCACGCAAGCGGATGAGGATACGCGCCGCTCGCTGAATGTGGCGTGGACGCCCCGGAAAGTGAGGGCGGCATGAAAAACTCGTGTATCCGCCAGCGCTCCAACGCGCGGCTAGCCATCCTGCACGAAGATTACCTTGAAATCTGCGCGGGCAATATGTTGGCGGCGATGCTCCTTGCGGTGCTGATTTACTGGACTGACAGTAAGATCAGTAAAAAGGATAGCAACCTCTGGATATGGAAGTCTCACACGGACTTTCAGGAAGATTTGATGTTCGATAAGCCGGGGATGAAGCCGCCACATCGAACCACAATTAAGACGGCGCTTGACCTCTTAGAGGAAAAGAAGTTTATCTACCGGCGTAAAAACCCCAAACTGGCATTAGACCAGACAAAACAATACCTTGTCGATCAAAAAGCCGTCCAATCGGCCATAGATGCGCTTCCCCCCATTGTCGGAAAAACGACATTGGAAAGTCGGAATACCGACAATGGAATGTCGGAAAACCGACAATCGATGTCGGAAAACCGACAATGCATTGTCGAAATACCGACAAGCAATACCAATGATTACAGTACAGAGATTACCGTTACAGAGATTACGAAAGAGGGGACGGGCGCAGTCGCGCCAACGCCCTCCGCTCTCCTCAAAGAAAAAGTCAATGAGTTGCTGTCTGAGACGGATAAGCACAAAGCGATCACGGCAGAGCGGCGCGCGTTTTTAGAGGCCGAAACGCTGCACAGATTGCCTGCTCTGCCGAAAGGAGCGATACATCATGCTGCTGTTCATGCTGCTGACAACGGCGGCGCTCATAGCGAGCGTCCATTATCCGATGGCGACACTGGACACGTTGGACATAGCGGCAACGATGCTGCTGCTCCTGCTGCTCGTGCTGGCCATGGCGATAGTGCAGCCGCGCCAATTGTGGCGCATTGTGCGTCCGTACCTGCATCTGCGGCTCCCCCGGCGATGCTAGACACCTGTTCGGGGTCTTCCTCAGCAGGCGGCGCGGCTCACCCCTTTGCTGGTAGTGGCGCTCTCTCTTCACCAGCCGCTACCAGCGAGCCGCGCGCGCCGGGGGCAAACGCTAGCGGATTGCTAGCGCCGGGGGCGAAGCAAGCGCCGCTCTCCTTGCGCGATGAGTCGCCCCGGCCTTTGTCTGAGAAGACGCTACGCGCGCGCTACGAGGCGCAGTTTTGGCAGATCATCGAGGACGTGCGCAAAGAGCGCGGTCTCAAGCCGCCAACGTATGGCCGCGCCTGGAAAGCCTTGCGCGACAATGCCGAGGGCGTGAGCGCGTTCTATGCCGATGCTGTCAGCGATGAGGCGATACGCGCCGGGTATATCGCCATGCTGGAATCGCCCGATACCTGGCTGCACAACAATTTCACCGTCATGGCCTTTTTCAAGCGATTGCAAGGCTTACTCGACGGCAAGAAAGCCGGGATGAACGGCAAGAGCATGAAGCGCGACTTTAGCAAAGAGTTTGCCGAAGAGGACGCGCAACTCGCAGCCACTGGCACGGACGATTTGAGCGCATACGGGCATAGCGGATTCGACATTTACAAGGGCAATGGGCCAGAGGAACGCAAACGGCTCTCCGAAATTGGCGCGGCGTTGCCTGATAGCTACTGGGAATAAAGGGGATACGATGGACAGCACAATTGACCTGGGGCAAGAGCGCGCGAAACGGCGCGAGGTGCAGGCATTAGAGCCGATTGGACGGCAAGAGGAGACCTGCCCAACCTGCAAATTTCCACTTGCAGACACCGCGCATGGGTGGGTCAAAGAGTACCGGCCGCATGAGCATGACGAGCGATGTAGCCGCAAATACGGCTATTGTCTCATTCCCTGCCCGATGTGTAGCGGAGGCGTCACAGCAAAAAGGCAAGCGCAGATGATTAACCAGCTATTCGGGGATTCGCACATCCCGTTTTATGCAAAAGACTGGACGTTTACGAGCTTCCCTGGCAACAAAGCAGCAGCAACGGCAGTCAAAGGCTTTCTCAGTGAAGCGTTGGGCGGCTTTCTTGCGAAACGCGGCCTGTACCTCAGTGGCGACGTCGGCAAGGGCAAAACGAGCCTGGCTATCAGCGCGCTCCAATTTGTGATCCGGCGCGGCCATGCCGGGTGCTTTGTGACACTCGTTGAGCTATTCGACATCCTGAGAGAGTCCATCGGCGCGTCACGGAGGCTCCAGCGCGGCGATAGCGACGCCGTGACGCGCTTTGAAGCCAGCAAGGGCGCGCGACTGCTGAAACTCTTGCGCGAGGTTGAATGGGCCGTCTTCGATGATTTGGGCGTCGAGGCAGGCAGCAAATACGAGATTGGCGAGTTGTACTTGCTGTTAGAGGCGCGGCGCGCAAGCGGCCTATACACGCTCTTCACGAGCAACAAAGATCGGCTCGACTTGGAGCAATACTGGCGCGCCAACGCTGATGATGCTCGTAGGATTGTGGATAGACTCGGAGAATATTGCGTCTCCATCCCCGTCAGTGGCGGAAATATTCGCAGAAAGGACGGCGTGAAATAATGGCAACATCACAGGCATATCTCGCGAATGGCGGCTATCCGTCAGACTGGAAAGAGATTAGCCGCTCGATTCGAGAGGATAGGGCAGGCAATCAATGCGAGTGGATCGAAGCCGATGGAAGCAGATGCCCGCGCAAGCATCACGAGCCGATTCCTGGCAAGGAACTGGAATCGGCGTTAGACGCCGGGCAAATCATGATGCCGGAGGACAAGTAGCATGGGCAGACCGTTTGACCCGCTCCCAGGCATCGTGACCGCGCTCGTGCTCTTCGCCCTGCTCGCAGCGGGCCTGGGCGCGACGCTACTGAACCTCTGGCTACTTGCCACTGGGCGGCTCGCCAGACCGGACGCGCCGCCCAGCGCGCCGCGTCGAAGCCGTGATTGAGCGCGAATTGCTGGCCTCCGACAACGCATCGAGCGACTACGACGAGCAGCACATCCGGCAAGAGGTCGAGGCGGTGTTGCAAGGCATCGAAGATTGGAGATTAGCCTTCCGCGCCGGGAAACCCCTCGGCTTCAGCCGTAGGGATGAAAGGCGCGCTGCCCGCAGGCAGAGGCGTGCTTGACATTATATAGCTTATTGCTGTATAATGTTCCTATGATGAAAACAGCGTACCAATCAAACCGCAATGTCTTCTACGCCTGCCATTATCATGTGGTCTGGTGTCCCAAGTACCGGCGCAAGGTGCTGGTCGGCGACGTAGAGATGCGCTTGAAGCAGATCATCACGGAGGTCTGCCAGGAACATGAGGCGACCATTGAGGCACTCGAAGTGATGCCCGATCATGTGCATCTGCTGGTGAGTATTGACCCGCAATTTGGGATACACCGATTGGTGCGACTCCTGAAAGGGCGGTCATCCCGGTTCTTGCGGCAGGAGTTTCCCCGGCTCAAGAGCCGGCTCCCGACCTTATGGACGAATAGTTATTTCGTTTCGACGACTGGCGGCGCACCGTTGGAGTTGGTCAAGCAGTATATCGAAGGGCAAAAACGTGGCTAGCAAAGCGTTCAAGTACCGATTGTACCCAACCAGGAAGCAAGAGCACCTCCTCTTCTGGATACTGGCCCTCTGCCGGGAACTCTACAATGCCGCCCTCACGGAACGGCGGGATGCCTATCACTTTCACGTCAGGCAGCACCCCAACTATTATGACCCGGACACCCGCGCCCGGCTCACCAAAGAACTGACGGTGAGCTACTACGGGCAAAAGCGGGATGCCACCGCTCTCAAGGAACTGCGAGACGAGTACCAGGACATCCACTCGCAAATCTTGCAAGATGTCCTGCTGCGCCTGGACAAGGCATTCAAAGCCTTCTTTCGCCGCGTCAAGAATGGCGAGACGCCTGGGTATCCCAGGTTTCAGGGCAGGAATCGCTATAACTCCTTCACCTATCCCCAGGACGGCTATGCACTGACTGACGATGGCCGGGTATCTCTGTCTAAAATCGGCTGCATCAAGATCACCATGCACCGCCCACTTGAGGGAACGGTCAAAACGGCGACGGTGAAGTATGAAGCGGGGCAGTGGTCCATTGTCTTCTCTTGTGAAGTACCCCAGCCAGAACCCCTCCCTTCTGCGGACAGTGAGGTCGGCATTGACCTGGGGATCACGCATTTCGCCGCGCTTTCTAACGGGAAGTTCATTGAGTCGCCCCGGTTGCTGCGCAAAGCCCAAACCGCCTTGAAGCATCGGCAACGACATTTAAGCCGGTGCAAACGTCGGTCACACCGCCGGGAGAAAGCGCGCAAAGTGGTGGCTAGAACGCACCGCAAGATCGCCAATCAGCGCCGGGACTTTCACCACAAAGCGGCCAACGCGCTCATCAAGCAGCATCAGGTGATCGTGTTTGAAGAGTTGCAACTCGCCAATCTGGTGAGACGGGCCAAGCCAAAGAAAGGTGAAGTGGCAGGTGAGTACCTGCCCAACGGAGCAGCAGCCAAATCAGGACTCTCCAAGAGCATGTTGGACAATGGGCTGGGGCAATTTGTACAGATCGTCACGAGCAAAGCAGCATATGCTGGCCGTGAGGTCTACAAGGTCAACCCCAGCAAAACCAGCCAGATATGCTCCCAGTGTGGCAGGCAAGGCCCGCATAAAGACCTCTCTGACCGGACCCACATCTGTGTGTTCTGTGGAGTGGTACTTGACCGGGATACCAATGCGGCCATCAACATCCACCTGGCCTGGAAGAGGCCGACAGTGTGGGCGTCCATGTGTGGAGTGAGCGTCCGGGCTGTAGAAGCCCCTCGCTTCTAGCGATGGGGTACTTCACAAAGGACAAGCACATGGGCGCACAAGGCTCACAAATTGCAACGGTCGTGGAGAAA
>VFSW01012500.1_pt1 | contig 11850 bp, 7 predicted proteins | sample 5358111 | NCBI WGS metagenome assembly VFSW01 (sample SAMN11554181, study PRJNA540505) | mine drainage metagenome | isolation source: sediment from site ElyBrook_90M | place: USA: Ely Copper Mine, Vershire, VT | collected 2017 | reverse complement strand
ATATAGTGTTAAGTTAAATCTATTATGCCATAATCCTTAAAATGGCATTGGGTATTGGGCGATGGGCAATGTGAAGTTGGCAATTAATTTAACTTAACAATAGTTTACAATCATGTGTGGTTCCCTGTTAAACTGACGGATTGAATATCCTGAACTAAAAAATGTTATGATTGTTATCATGTTAAAAAGAGCTGAACCTGTTATGTCAGATAGAAGATTTTCTTATATCTTTCGGCGTTATTATTTTAATCAATCTGTAAGCTGATATGAAAAAAATTAAATTTTTTATGAATTCATATATTATCCTGGCCCTGAGCATCATGTTCTCTGTTCCCGCATTGGCTCAGCCAGCTGCTCCCTCTGAAAATTCTACGGTAAAATGGTATACGATAGAGGAAGCCGGAAAGCTGATTAAAGAGGCCCCGCGACCTCTTTTTATAGATACCTATACCGACTGGTGCGGATGGTGCAAAAAAATGGATAAGGATACATTTACAAATTCAATAATTGCAGATTTGCTTAACTCGAAATTCTATCCTGTTAAATTCAATGCTGAGGGAAAAGAAAGCGTCACTTTTATGGGTAAGACATTCATAAATGATGGAAAATCCGGTAATGCGCACCAACTGGCAGTTGCACTGTTACAGGGGCAGCTTTCATATCCTACCGTTGTATTCTTCACTGAGAAAGACGGGAAATATGGTATTTCACCGGTTCCGGGCTATAAGGATCCTAAAGAGATGGAGGTGCTTCTGAACTTCTTCGCAAACAGGGCCTATGAGACTCAGACGTGGGAAGATTACCAGAAGAGCTTTCAGGGGAAGATAAAGTAATTCAAAATGCGATCCGGCAGATCTCATGATCTTTATATATACCCATGTTCCCTGGAATAATTATTCAGTAACCTGCACCCGGTATCAGGTACATGTACTTTAATTCCTCCTCATTTCCCGATAATATAGTTGGCCGGAAGCTGGACGACCTGTCCGAACTGATAAACAAGCTTGCGTGAATTTAAGAATACATCAGGTCCTACAGTTACCTTCAGGTCAACAACATCAGGGACCCTGTAATATAGCTTATCATATGTTACTGCGGCAGGTTCGGTCTTAAGTTTTTTGATTACAGTCAGATCCTTTGTTTTTTGTTCAGAAATGAACTCAACCGAAACAGGGATACCTCCGCTCACCTTTCCTTTTAAGGGTCCGGTCATCTCTGAATAATGAAGCAGGATCAATGGTTTGCCATCTGCCTCCTTATTCGGGATTACCTGGTATGTATATGTCATTTTCTGAGTCAGGGTTTTACCTGTGAATAGCTCCATGTAGTCCTTTTCAAGTCTGTTTATCTCATTGATGGAAGCGTCACTCTGAGGAAAAACATTTGCTTCTCCCGTAAGAATAAGATGCTTCCCTTCCCTCATCTCCATCAGCCGTTTTGCTGCTCTCTCCGCAAGCTGATCGATACTAAGCATCTTTTTCTTTTCCACAACATAGGGTATCCTGATAAAAGTAGAATCGATATTCAGACGCTTATAGGCAGTGTCCTTTTGTACAAGGTAATACTCATCCGAACCCATGTCAACAGAGTTATCCTGGCTCAGTTGTTGTTCATTCGTAAGGAATTTGCTTCCGGAATTATTGAAAACTTTTCCGTTAAGGTCAAGTATCAACCCTTCTCTTTTAAGTGCAAGGACATCTGTCTGAAACAGGCTGTTACTTTCAATAATATAAAACTCGGATGGATCCAGCTCCTCATGAGTGGTTACAGAAATCCCTTCAACTGTCCAGGATTCACTTTCAGAAGATATAATATTGTCAAGGCCCAGAAGCTCATTAGCGTATTTTGCATAAGGACCGGGTTTTTCTATTGTTCTTTGAAAATCAACCGTGAATGTGAATACTGTTCTCGGAAGAGCATATACGATGCTTCCCTCCCTCAGGGTAGTAGCGTCGGAAAGCGGTCGGATAGTATTCTGTGTCTCTGAAAGTCTTTTACCCGGATTACACGAATAAGCTATTAGAATTATAACTGCAACTATTGCAGGTCTGAGGAATGTTTTCATAGTCTGTCTCTTTTGGTTCAGGGTTAAAGTTCCCTTATTTTGTTAAACGCCTTTCCCAGGCAATTAATTATATCGGATGCAATTATTGATTCAAAACAAGACTCTCCTGCTGCTATATCTCCAGCCAGGCCGTGCAGAAAAACTCCAAGCCTGGCAGCCTCATCAGGCAGATAGCCCTGGGCAAGCAAAGATAATATTATTCCTGTAAGTACATCACCGCTGCCTCCTGTTGCCATACCGGGATTTCCAGTGCTGTTGAAGAAAACTTTTCCTCCGGCAGTTGTTACCGAGGTATTGGCACCTTTCAGAATCACCGTACAGTTATAGCTCTGTGAGAATTCAATCTGTTTGTTCAGCCTGTCAGATCCATTCCGGGCTTTACCTGCAAGCCGTTCAAATTCCCTGGGATGAGGGGTAAGGATTGTACTGGCAGGCAGATCATTCAGCCATTCCTTATTCAGAGAAAGAATATTGAGTGCATCAGCATCGATAACAATTGGTTTATTACACCCCTTAAGCAGATCCCTGAGAGCTCTTTGTGTTTCCACCTGGGTACCTAATCCGGGTCCCACACCAACAGCCGAATAAATATCCGTCGATCCGGCTTCCGAAATAAATTCTGCTGACTTATCCGGCTTTACCATTGCTTCCGGAACAGAAACCTGCAAAATATTTGTTCCGCAGGATGGTACATGGCAGGTTATTAATCCAATACCTGTCCGAAGAGCTGCTCCTGCCCCCATAACACATGCCCCCATCTTTCCTTCAGATCCTGCGATAAGCAATCCATGACCAAAATTCCCTTTATGATCAAACTTATTTCTTCGTTTCAGAAGGGGAAAAATATCCTCTTTCAGAAGCAGTGTATAGGATGACCCGGTCAGTCTGACAGCATTACTGTCAAGACCGATAGGTAAAATGAACCATTCCCCCAAATAAGGAGAATTTTCAGCGAACATGAATGAAAGCCTGGGGAACTGGAAACTGAGGGTGTAATCTGCTTTAACAACATTTTCGTAGGAGTTATTGCTGTTATCCTCACTGAAAAGACCTGAAGGAATGTCTATTGAAATTTTTTTACAGTCTGTCATGTTTATCCGCCTGATGACCTCTGCGGCCAATCCTTCAGCCGGCCTTGACAGGCCCGATCCGAAAATTGCATCAATAATGACATCGTCTGGCCCGATAACCGGAAATGTATCTGCAGATGTAAGATAATTGACTGTCAGAGTGGTCTCTTTCAGCAGGCGTTGCCTGTTTTTCTCCCAATCGCCTGATGTCTTCTCAGTAAAACTTATATAATGCACCTCTGCATTATACCTGTTATGTGCAAGCATCCGGGCCAGGGCAAGGCCATCTCCTCCGTTGTTCCCCGGACCGGTAAAAACAAAAAATACCCGGGATCTCTCATACCGGTCAACGATCCAGTTAAACAACTTTCCGGCAGCTCTCTCCATAAGATCAACCGAAGCTACCGGCTCATGCATTATTGTATATGCATCGATCTCTCTGATCTGTTCACCTGAAAATATCTTCATACCTGATAATTCATGTTATGCAAATTTACACTCTTCACGCATTAATTCCAATCTATGAGTCACTCCAAACTTTTTTCAACTTTAGTCACTCCAAACTTTAGCTCACTCCAAACTTTTCTTTATATTTGTTTTGTATCCAGTTACTAACCTCGAATCACACTTTATGTTAAAAAATCATCCGCGAGGATTACTCGTAGCCTTCTTCTCAAATATGGGAGAAAGATTTGGCTTTTATACTATGATGGCAATTCTGGTTCTTTTTTTGCAGGCCAAATTCGGGCTGTCTGCAGAAAAAGCCGGAACAATTTACAGCTGGTTTTACTTCAGCATTTATGCACTGGCGCTTGTGGGAGGTATTCTTGCCGATGCAACGAAGAAATACAAGCTGGTAATACTATCCGGAATAATAATAATGTTTGCCGGATACATCATTATGGCAGTGCCTGGAATGTCATTGACTATAACAATTACCGGGCTTTTCACAATTGCTTTTGGCAATGGGTTGTTCAAGGGGAACCTTCAGGCTGTCGTCGGGCAGATGTACGATGATCCGAAATACTCAAAGTTCAGGGATTCGGCATTTATGATCTTTTATATGGGCATAAATGTAGGAGCATTTTTTGCCCCGTTTGCGGCAACAGGAATGCGTAACTGGTGGCTGAAGGTGAACGGGTTCTCCCATGACGCTTCTATCCCGTCTCTTTGTCACCAGCTTCTGAACGGGACACTCAGTGATACAACTACCTTGCAGGAGCTTGCCAATAAAGTCAGTCTCAGTGGCCCGGTTACAGATCTGACCGGCTTTGCCACCAGATATCTTGAAGTATTTTCCAAAGGTTATAACTATGCTTTCGGAATTGCAGCAGGAGCAATGATTATTTCGTTGCTTGTATACATCTTCTTTAACAGGCTCCTGCCAAATAAGGAGAAGAAAGCCACTGAGGCTGTGGAAAAAGTTGAGTTCAGGCCATGGATCCTCATTATTGCAGCTGCTGCTATGGTAATAACTGCATACGCATTACATTTTATTAAAAATGTAGGCTGGACTTCAGGTTTTGCTTTTGGTCTTTTTGCAGCATTCATAACCTGGATAATCCTGAGCTCAAAAAAAGAGGAGATGGCAAGAATAGTGGCACTCGTCCTGGTCTTTATAGTGGTAATATTCTTCTGGATGTCATTTCATCAGAACGGGCTTACGCTTACATTTTTTGCCCGGGATTACATTGCCAAGCAGGTTGGCCCTTTTACAAATCTCTTCTTTACACTTCCATCAATGCTGGCGGTAGTGGGCTCAATAGCAGGTCTGGTTTTACTGGTACGTAAAAACACAACAGGAAAAATAAGGATTGTTGCCGGAGCCTTCCTGGTTCTTGCTCTCATATATTCCTCCTTCCTCCTTACGGGATCCGGTCCTGGTACCTTTCTGGGCAGATGGCTGACCCCTTTCGGCCAGCAAAATAATATCTCTCCTGAAGTATTCCAGTCATTTAATCCTCTTTTTATAGTCGCATTAACCTTTCCCGTAATGGGAACCTTTGCCTGGCTTGCAAAAAAAGGATTGGAACCGTCAACACCAAAAAAAATAGGTATCGGAATGATCATTGCAGCCATCGGATTTATTGTTGTGCTCATATCATCAATCGGACTGCCATCTCCCTCATCGCTGGCCGGAGCGCCTGTCAATGAGATGGAAAGAGTTTCGCCTTACTGGCTGATAAGCAGCTACCTGATCCTTACAATTGCCGAACTTTTCCTTAGTCCCATGGGTCTCTCGTTCGTCTCCAGGGTCGCCCCATCAAGGTTTCAGGGACTGATGCAGGGCGGATGGCTTCTCGCCACCGCGGTAGGAAATAAATTGCTGGTGGTCGGTTCCATTTTATGGGATAAAGTGGCACTCAGCACATTATGGCTCGTGTTCATTGTTTGCTGCCTTGTTTCCGCTGCATTTATCTTTTCCATCATTAAGAGACTCGATAAAGCCGGAAACAGCTGACTTTAGGAAATCATCTTATCCCTCAACAGTAAAACGGAGTTTTATTTATTAAAAGTTCCGTTTTACTGTGATGTTTATATTATTTGGCCTATTTTCTTTAATATTTGTTGATTACGCAAGAAAATTTGCTGAATATTACTATTTTTACTGCCTTATTTTATGCATCTTCAGAGATGCATTTTCATTTTATCAGTGTTAAACGATGAAAGTCCTGAAGTTCGGAGGCACATCCGTCGGTTCACCTGAACGGATAAGGGGGGTAAAAAACATTATCGAATCACAGAGTTCGCCATGCATAATAGTAGTATCGGCACTCCAGGGGATTACGGATGAACTGAAACAGGTCTGTGAGCTTGCCTCGGAAAGAAATGACCAGTACAAAGGACTTCTCGGAAAGGTAATACAGAAGCATTCCGAATATGCCCGGCAGTTAATTTCCAGGGACAAATCAGAGAGTGTTCTGGAAGCTATACGTCAGGCATCGGAGGAGATGCTGGAGACACTCAGCGGTATCTATCTGCTCCGGGAATTAAGTAAACATTCACTTGATCTTGTAATGAGCAAGGGAGAGATCCTCTCTTCGCTGATTCTCAGCGATGTGGTTGAAGGCAGCCTTTATATTGATTCCCGGAAGTTTATTAAGACTGACAGTAATTTCGGATTTGCAAATGTTGATTTTGCCCTTACCGATAAACTGATAAAGGAGTATATAAAAATGCCGGAAACCCACGTTGTTGTACCGGGCTTCATAGCAAGTAATCTGCAAAATGAAACAACCACACTCGGACGGGGAGGTTCCGACTATTCGGCTGCAATAATTGCAGCTGCAATTGAAGCAGAGAGCCTTGAGATATGGACTGATGTGGATGGATTTATGACTGCCGATCCGAAAAAGGTTGAAAAGGCTTATGCCATAGAAAGCCTGACATATTCAGAAGCTATTGAATTATCGCATTTCGGGGCCAGGGTTATATACACTCCCACTCTCCGGCCTGTCTATAAAAAGAACATCCCGATTAAAGTACTGAATACATTCAGTCCGGGCTCAAAGGGAACCATTATAAGCAATAAGCCGTCCGGTGATAATATTAGTCCTATAAAGGGGATATCCTCGATCGATCATATCGACCTTATCACCCTGCAGGGAACAGGCATGGTAGGTGTTACCGGGGTTTCGATGCGGCTCTTCGGTGCACTTGCCAAAAAAAACATCAACATCATACTTATCACTCAGGCTTCATCCGAATACTCAATAACATTCGCCATTATCCCCTCAGATTCAGGAATGGCTGCCACAGCAATACAGGAGGAGTTCAGAATTGAAATTAATTTCAACAGGGAACTGAAGGTCCTTATCGAAAAAAACCTTTCCATTATAGCCATTGTGGGTGAGAAGATGAAGAATACCCCGGGCATTTCAGCTACACTCTTCCGTGCTCTGGGCAAAAACGGCATAAATGTCATTGCTACGGCCCAGGGCTCATCAGAATTGAATATATCCGTGGTCATAAAAAATGAGAGTCTGAAGAAAGCCCTGAATGTTATCCATGACGGATTTTTTCTTTCACCTTACAAGGAGATGTACCTCTTTGTTGCCGGCACCGGTCTCGTTGGAACAAGCCTTCTGAAACAGCTTCAGAAGCAATACTCCACTCTTCTGACCGAGCACAGCCTTAAGGTGAACCTGATGGGCGTCGCGAACTCCAGGCGGATGTACCTTGATAAAAAAGGGATCTCTCTTGCGAATTACAGGGAGATACTTAAAAATTCAGGAGAAAAATGTGATATCTCCGGTTTCATTCAGCAGATGACAAGGATGAATTTCCGCAACTCAGTCTTTATCGACTGCACAGCTGATGATAAGGTAGCAGGCACATATGGAGAAATCCTGACAAAATATGTTTCAATAGTGGCTGCAAACAAGATCGCCTGCTCCTCGGAATACAAGTATTATCAGAAGCTCCGGTCAATTGCAAGTGAGCGGGGAGTCAGGTTTATGTATGAAACGACCGTGGGTGCGGGATTACCAATCATAAAGACAATAAATGATCTCATTCTCAGCGGCGACAAAATTTTAAAGATTGAGGCCGTCCTCTCGGGCACAATGAACTTCATCTTCAATGAGTTAAGTCCTGAAACACCATTGAGCAGCGCTATCAGGAAGGCCAGGGAAAAAGGATACTCCGAGCCTGATCCCAGGGTTGATCTCAGCGGTACGGATGTTGTAAGAAAGATCCTTATCCTTGCACGTGAAGCCGGTTATCCTATTGAAAAAAAGGATGTTGAAGTTCATAAATTTCTGCCGGATGATTGCTTTAAAGGTGATCTGAATTATTTTTTCCAAAAAGTAAGGGAACTTGATGCCGAATTTGAAGAAAAAAGGAAGGAACTGGCAAAACAGAACAAAAAGTGGAGATTCTTCGCCACTCTGGATCAGGGGAAAGCCCGGGTTGAGCTTCTTACAATAAGTGCAGATCACCCCTCTTTTAATCTTGAAGGAAGTAATAATATTATACTGTTTACAACAAACAGATACAGGGAACTGCCAATGGTGATAAAAGGATACGGTGCCGGTGCAGAAGTTACAGCGGCAGGTGTATTTGCCGATCTTATGAGAGTTGTGAACGTTTAACTGTAAATTGTGCCGGAAACAAACAAATCATACTATTCCACAAACCTCAAGGCAGACGGGACTTCCTTCAGGGAAGCGCTCCTGAAAGGTCTGGCCCCGGATGGCGGACTATTTCTGCCCGTTTCACTTCCGGTGTTCAGCCGGGAGGAACTCAGAAGACTCAGGGACAAAGAGTATTTCGAGGTAGCTTTTACCGTCCTGAATAAAATGATCGGAAATGAGATAAAAGAGGCTGATCTTCTCGGTCTTTGCCACGATGCATATTCTTTTGAGGTGCCGCTTGAAAAAGTATCTGATCGCAGGTATATTATGAGGCTTGACAGGGGTCCTACAGCCTCATTCAAGGATTTTGCAGCGCGCATGATGAGCAGGCTTATGCAGCATTTCCTGTCGGCCGGTAATCAGCAGCTCACGATTCTTACAGCTACATCCGGTGATACAGGAAGCGCTGTAGCCAGTGCATTCTACGGGCTTAAAAATATCAGGGTAATTATCCTCTTCCCGGAGAAAGAGGTCACAGAGATGCAGAGAAAGCAGATGACCACTCTTGATGACAACATCAAGGTTATTGCCCTGAAGGGTAAGTTCGATGATTGTCAGCGCCTGGTAAAGCAGGCATTTGTCGATAAGTCCCTTTCCCATATTTCGCTTTCGTCGGCCAATTCAATTAATATAGGCAGGCTGCTCCCCCAGTCGGTCTATTATTTTTATGCCTGGGCAAACCTGGCTGAGACTACTGAGGAAAGAGCTCTCTTCAGTGTACCTTCAGGTAATTTCGGCAACCTTATGGGTGGTCTGATCGCCCGTAGAATGGGTCTGCCTGTTAAGAAATTCATCATATCAACAAATGAAAACAATGAGGTCCCTCTTTATCTCAAAACCGGAAAATACCAACCGGTAAGCCCCTCCAGGAATTGCATATCCAGTGCTATGAATGTGGGCCACCCAAGCAATCTTGCAAGAATTATTGCCCTCTATGGCGGAATGATGGATGAAACGGGGATAATACACAAGGAACCCGATTTGCCGAAAATGAGGGAAGAATTGTTTGGGATAAGCATCACTGACGAGGAAACAAGAGAGGCAATATCAGATATCTACAGTAATCACGGGATCCTGCTTGAACCTCACGGAGCAATTGCCTGGCGCGGGCTGACGGAATATCTCAGGCAGGAGAGTACCATCGATCACTCCAAAGAGCTCTGCATCTCCCTTGAAACTGCTCATCCTGCCAAATTTCCTGAAGAACTGAAGAGAATTATCAGTTCAGAGCCTCCCCTGCCCGCCTCCCTGGCCGGTATCGGGAATAAGCCTGAAAATTATCAGCTTTTGGATAACAGCTACGGGTTGCTGAAGGAATTTATTCTGACGAATCATTAATTGGATTAAATGGCAAAGTATGTACATAATATGTTCTGATCTTGAAGGGGTCTTTGTGCCTGAAATCTGGATCAATGTTTCCAGGCAGACCGGTATTGAGGAGCTCAGACTTACAACCCGTGATATCTGTGATTATGATGTGCTTATGAAAAGGAGACTGGAACTGCTGCGTCAGCATAAGCTCACTTTGAAAGATATTCAGAATGTGATCTCACAACTAAAACCACTTCCCGGAGCAGTTGAATTTATCAGCTGGCTTCGCTCGCGGGCACAGCTTATTGTAGTTTCAGATACCTTTACCGAATTTGCAGAACCCCTCATGAAACAACTTGGAAGACCTACTCTCTTTTGCCATCATCTTACAACCGATAAGGCAGGCAACATTACAAACTACAATCTCAGGCAAAAGGAGGCAAAGAAAAAAGTGGCAGAGGCGCTTCAAAGTCTGAGTTACAAGGTAATCGGTATCGGCGACTCATACAACGACCTGCTGATGCTGAGGCAGGCGGATCTGGGAATTCTTTTTAATCCTCCTCAGAATGTGATCGATGAGAATAAGGATCTGATGGTTGTAAATTCCTATGACAGGCTGAGGGAAATAATTGAAGAACTTATTGACAGTGAGCAATAACACGACAGACCCGCAGTTTAAGTACCTGCCTCAAGATTTTTTCATATTGCCGGATGTTTGATTCAATATTTTTCTACTTTTACCCAATCTGATTTTGTAATGCCGATAATATTATGAAACTCCCACCATCGTCCAAAAACTGGTTGTCGATAATTGGCTCCATTATTGCATTAATTAATCTTTTGCTGATTCTGCTGCTGTTTATTATCTCAACAATTTTTAACAAGGGGAACACCAATCTCGGTCTGTTCATTTACATAATCCTTCCCGGCTTTCTCCTGTTCGGGCTGATACTCATTCCGGTAGGCATGTTCCTGGAACGTAAAAGGATCTTCAGAAGTCTGGTTCATGAGGCTGCCCGGCTTCCTTATATTGATCTGAATGATCCCAGCCACAGAAATGCGTTCATAATCTTCACTGTTACTACAATTGTTGTGATTTTTCTCTCAACACTGGGAAGCTTCAAGGCATATCATATAACTGAATCTGTTGAGTTCTGCGGAACCTTATGCCATCAGGTCATGGAGCCTGAGCATACTGCTTATCTTAATTCGCCTCATGCCAATGTCTTATGTGTTGAGTGTCACGTAGGTTCCGGTGCATCATGGTATGTAAAATCGAAGTTGTCGGGCCTGCGTCAGGTTTATGCAGTTCTTACAAATACTTACCCCCGTCCTATTGAGACTCCGCTTCATGACCTCCGTCCGGCAAGGGAAACATGCGAAAAATGCCACTGGCCTCAGAAATTTTATGCGCGGACCCTCTGGACAAATAAATATTTTCTTGCCGATTCACTGAATACCGAATGGGATATAATGCTTCAGATGAAGACCGGTCCCGAGTACAGCGGACTGGGCCTGAGGGAAGGAATACACTGGCATATCAATCCTGAAGTCAGTATCGAATATATATCGGAGAATGATAAGCGTGAGAATATTACTTATGTAAAATACATCAACAAATCAACCGGTAAGGTAACAATTTACAGAGACGACAAAAATCCCGTATCGGACAGCCTTATTGCCGCATCCTCAAAAAGGACGATGGATTGCATTGATTGCCACAACCGTCCGTCTCATAACTATGATTCTCCCACTGTTTACTTTGATAAGGCAATGCTCACCGGTGCAGTCTCGAAAAATATCCCTTTTATCAAGAAGACGGCAATGGACATACTTAGGGAGACCTTCTCAAGCACGGATACTGCAATGATGAAAATTAATGAGAGCATTACAGGATTTTACAAGACAAATTACAGTGATTATTATGAAAAAAACAGGGATCTGATCCAGAATTCCGTGGCAGCAATCGAGAAAGGCTTTTCCCTGAATACTTTCCCTGCAATGAAAGTATCATATGATGTTTATCCCGATCATATCGGACACCTGGAATCAACAGGATGCTTCAGATGTCATAATGACTCTTTCAAGTCTGAGGATGGGCGGATAATAACCAAAGATTGCAATCTATGTCATACAATTGTCGGACAGGGGAACCCGGGCTCGCTGGAAACCACCAATATTAAAGGAAACCTCGGGTTCCGGCATCCGGTTGACATCGGGACTGCCTGGAAAGAAGCCAACTGTTCTGAATGCCACCAGAACCTATACT
>VFSW01012499.1_pt1 | contig 11850 bp, 12 predicted proteins | sample 5358111 | NCBI WGS metagenome assembly VFSW01 (sample SAMN11554181, study PRJNA540505) | mine drainage metagenome | isolation source: sediment from site ElyBrook_90M | place: USA: Ely Copper Mine, Vershire, VT | collected 2017 | reverse complement strand
CGGTCTCGTCGAGCGCCCTCTTGCTGATGGCGGTGCCGGCAATCGGTTTCGCCACAGCCTCGAGCGCCGCGTCTAAGCCGACGTTTACTATCGGCTACGAAGGACCGTTGTCCGGCGGTAACGCACAGTTGGGCATCAACATGAAGTGGGGCGTCGAACTCGCTATTCAAAACGCCAATGCGACGGGCATGTTGCCCTTCAAGTTGCAGGCCGCATTCTTTGACGACCAGGGTTCTTCTACTCTGTCGCCCGCTGCCGCTCAGGCCGCAATTGCTAACAAGAGCCTCGTTGCCGTAGTCGGACCGGCGTTCTCCGGTGCCACTCGTTCAGCAGAGCCCTTTTACGTTGCGGCGAAGATTGCGACCGTGAGCCCCTCGGCTACGGCTGCAGCGCTGACCACGGGCAAGACCAACAACAACTTCATGCGAGTTGTCTACGGGGACGACGTCCAGGGCCAGGCTGACGCGACCTTCCTCGTCACCAAGAAGCACGCCAAGAGCGTCGAGGTCATTGGCGACGGTTCGTTCTACGGTGCCGGTTTGGCGGCGGTCGTTGCGGCTGACGCTAAGACCCTTGGTGCCAAGGTGACCACCGAGTCCTACCCTCAGTCGTCGTCGTGCCCCCCGGGAACTGCGCCGACTTCTCAGTACACCGCTCTGGCAACTCAGATCAAGACGTCCAACCCCGGAGCAGTTTTTTACGGCGGTTACTACTGTGACTTCGGTCTGCTCCTTGGTGCGTTGCACAGCGCCGGCTACAAGGGTGCGGTCATGTCCGGTGACGGCTCGGAGTCGACTTCGTTGATCAGTGGCACCTCGCCCACGAGCGCCGCAAATGGCGTCTTCCTGAGCGCCGCGGGTGGCGGCTCGGGTGGTAACTTCACCGGAAAGCTCGAGACCCAGTTCTTGAAGATCTCCGGCGGCGTGACCTCAGCCAAGGCGCTCTACGCTCCTCAGGCCTACGACGCTACGGGAATCATTATTGACGCTCTGGCGCGGGTTTCGACCAAAGTGCCGGTGAGCAAGATCCGTGCGAGCCTGATTCCGGAGCTGCACAAGATTTCGCTCAAGGGCATCACCGGTACGGTTGCCTTCCAGTCTGACGGCAACCTCTTGGGTTCGGGTAAGGGTCAGATTGACTACTACCAGGTCCAGGGTGGCAAGATCGTCCAGTTCGGTCACAACTAACCAACCTGCATTACACAACAAAACTGCCGGGGGCGTTACGCCCCCGGCAGTTTTGTTGGTTTAGACTGCGCTGTCGCTGAAAAATTGAGGGAGAGGGGCGAACGCCTTCGTGTCGTATTTCTCGTCACACTTTGCAACCTTGGGTCACGAGTTCTGGGGACTCCTGGTGGGAGGCATCGCGAATGGATTCATCTACGCGATGGTGGCTATTGGCTACACCATGGTCTATGGCGTCTTGCGTCTGATCAACTTCGCCCACTCCGAAGTCTTCATGACGGGCGCGTTCGCAAGCTTCTTTCTCCTCAAGTACCTGGTCGGTGCCAGCACGCCCAACGCCTTCGAGTCAGTCGTCTATTTGATCGCGGCCGTCTTGATTGGCGGCGTCGTCGGCGCCCTGGTCGCGTTGTTACTCGAACGCGTGGCCTATCGACCCCTGAGGCGTCGTCACGCGCCGAAACTCGCTTACCTCATTAGCGCCATTGGTGCCTCCTATTTCCTCTACAACTTCGTGGGTAAGGAGTTCGGTCGCATCAATCTCTCGATCGATGCGCCATATACGAATAACACGGTCTTCACCATCTTCGGCGCACCGGTGCAGACCTACTACATCGTCATCTTCTTCGTAGGGGTCACGATGCTGGTCTCGTTGGACCGTCTGGTCGCCAAATCGAAGTTGGGTCGTGGAATTCGTGCGGTGGCTCAGGATGCGGAGACCGCGTCTCTCATGGGAGTCAACATCGACCGCACCATTGCGGTGACGTTCATGTTGGGCGGCTTCCTGGGTGGCGTTGCGGGTTTCTTGTATTCGATACCTGTCGGTGCCGTTTACGGCATGGGATTCACGCCGGCGCTCAAGGCCTTCTCGGCCGCAGTCCTGGGTGGCATTGGAAACTTGCGCGGCGCAGTGTTGGGTGGATTGATTCTTGGCGTGGTCGAAAGCCTTTCGGTGGCGTTTGTGAGTGGCGCCTACATCGACGTGGTGGCCTTCGGTGTCCTCGTTCTTGTGCTTCTCGTTCGCCCCACGGGAATCCTGGGTGAACGACTCGGGCGGTCTGCGTGATGAAAGCCTTCTTCGCTAATCCCCGCGTGCAACGAACTGGGCGTATCGGGCTTATTTTGCTTTTGATCATTGTTATGACTGGCCCGGAGGGAAACGGAAGCCAACCAACGGCGGGCTTCACGGGATCCTTCGGAGATCATATGTCGTTCTTCGGATTGTTCTATCCCCAGCGCTGGGTGGTGTTCCTACTGCTGGCGCTGATTGTCCTGGCAGTGATTGCGTTGGTGAAAGCGACCAGTAGATGGTGGCATGAGCGTGGTGCTGCGGGCAGTCCCAGTTACGCGAAGGTCACGAGTACGATTTCCGCGACAAAGCGACGTGCGCGCTCTCGTTCGACGCGCTTGACGCTGTACGGGTTGGCTCTTGTTTTCGCCCTGTATTTCCCGCACCTTGTCACCGACCAGTCATGGCAGACCCTAGTGGTCCAAGATGTATTGGTCTATCTGCTCCTCGCACTGGGCCTCAATGTCGTGACGGGTTTCGCCGGGCTGTTGGACCTTGGTTACGTAGCCTTCTACGCCATTGGTGCCTACACGACTGCTTGGGTGACGGGGTCGCTACCCACCCCACCCCCCTTCGGCGTGCATTGGAATACGTTCGTCGCCATTCCAGTGGCCATCGTTTTTGCCATGCTCTGTGGCGTGCTGCTGGGTATTCCTACCTTGCGCCTTCGCGGTGACTATTTGGCCATTGTGACGTTGGGCTTCGGAGAAATCGTCTATCTCTTCATCAACAATTCCTACGGCATCACCGGAGGATCAACCGGAACCAACCAGATTCCATTTCTGTCGTTCCACTTGGGTCCGATCAAGTATTTCTGGGGGTTGATACCCGAGCCGTACTATTACCTGACACTGGCCTTCGTCGTGATTTTCCTCATCGTCTTCTCCAGTTTGGAGCATTCGCGCGTTGGGCGATCGTGGGTGGCGATTCGCGAGGATGAGGTCGCCGCTGAGTCACTGGGGATTCACCCTCTTAAGTACAAGGTGATGGCGTTCGCCATCGGTGCCGCGAGTGCCGGTTTCGCGGGCGTCGTGACGGCCAGTCAGACCTTGTTCGTGACGCCGCCAACGTTCACCATTTCGTTTTCCATCAATATTCTGGTGCTCGTCATCTTCGGCGGTATGGGATCAATCTTCGGAGTGGTCCTAGGTGGGCTCGTGGTCCAAGGATTCGTGGCATACCTCACGCATTCGCCACCCTCTATCTACAATGCCGCTGATCTCTACATGTATTTGGGAGCATTGCTCGTAGTGATGATGATCTATCGACCCGCTGGACTCTTCCCCTCTCGGCGTAGGCGTCGCGAATTGCACCAGATTGAAGCGGGAACCGCACCCGATGCCTTGCAGGTGGGGATTGGCGCTCACCGTGTGCAGGAGGATGCGTAAGTGAGTTCCTTGATCTTCGACGTCCAGGCAGTGACCTTGCGTTTCGGTGGAGTTGTTTCATTGAACAACGTCACCCTTCATCAGAATCGCGGTGAGATTTTGGCGATCATTGGCCCCAACGGTGCGGGTAAGACTTCGTTATTCAACTCACTCACGGGTGTCTATGCACCCCAAGAGGGGACCATCCTCTTCACCAATGCGCACGACAAGTCGATCTCGGTGATTGGCAAGAAACCCTTCCGCGTGAGCAGTGCGGGCGTGGCGCGCACCTTCCAGGCGTCACGAATGTTCAGCGCCATGACCACCTTTGAAAACGTCAAGATTGGAGCCGAGTCCCATCGCGGCTTGGGCGTGGTCGGTGCAATGTTGAAGGGGCCGGCCACTCGACGTGACGAGCGTGATTCGGACCTCGCGACGAAGAAGTTGCTTGATTTCGTCGGTCTGACCGCCCAGGCCAACACCATTGCGGCCTCTCTCAGTTATGGGGCCCGACGCCGACTCGAGATCGCGCGCGGGCTTGCGACCAAACCCGAGGTCCTTCTCCTCGATGAGCCTGCGGCGGGTACTAACCCTGCGGAGAAGTTGGAGCTGGCGGCGTTGATTCGGCGAGTGCGCGACGAGATGGGAGTCTCCATTCTCCTGATCGAACACGACATGAAGTTGGTAATGTCCTTGGCGGAGCGCCTGTACGTATTGAACTTTGGTTCGGTGATTGCCGAAGGAACCCCGGACGAGATACGTGCCAACCCAGCGGTGATCGAGGCCTACCTCGGTTCGACTGACACGGGTATGGCGGAGGAGACGAAGTAATGCTGGTTGTCAAGGACGCGGTGGTGCGTTACGGGGCCATCGAGGCGCTCCACGGTATATCCTTCGAGGTGAAGCAGGGGGAGGTCGTCACTCTGCTCGGCGCTAACGGCGCCGGAAAGTCGACGACCTTGCGGATGCTCTCGGGCCTGCATTCGCCATGGTCGGGATCAATCACCTTTGAAGGTCGTGACGTGACCAAAGTCAAGGCGCACATGTTTTCTTCGTTGGGAATTAGCCACGTTCCTGAAGGACGCCGGATTTTTCCCCAGATGACCGTTCAGGAGAACCTTGAGATGGGGGCCTTTGGCCGCAAGGACAGCTACGACGAGGATATGGAAAGAATGTTCACGCTCTTTCCCATCTTGAAGGAGCGCCGCAAGCAACTGGGCGGCAACCTTTCCGGTGGGGAGCAGCAAATGCTCGCCATCAGTCGAGCGATGATGTCGCATCCACGCCTGCTGCTGCTCGACGAGCCGTCGATGGGACTAGCTCCCATGATCATTGACCAAATCTTCCGGATCATCGGTGAGATTCGCGATGCGGGGACCACCGTGCTCGTGGTGGAGCAGAACGCCGCACAGGCATTGCGCTTGGCTGACCGTGGTTACGTCATGGAAAACGGAGTAATAGCCTTCAGCGATGACGCCGCGAAATTGCTGCACGACCCGCGAGTGCGCGCGGTCTACTTGGGCGAAACGGTCGACTAGCGCATTGGTCGCTTTGGCTCACGTCGCCAAAGTTCGGTATTTTCGATCGCGAATTGACCAACAGTTGGGCCGGACAAGGGGGCTCAATGGAAGTCGGCGATTTCGAGGTGGGACAGTGCTGGAAAGACGTCAATGATGTGCTCGAGGCCGGAGTACAGCGAATGGTGTTGTACGGGCCGCCAGGAACTGGCAAGACGTACGCTGCTCTCAAATTGGGATTGACTTCAGGGATCTCCGAGAGGTTGGTTTGCACCGAGGACCTGACAACCGGGGAGATCACCGGTACCTGGATGCCCGTGGGCGATGGCCGGTGGCAGTGGCGCGAGGGCCCGGCGATTCGTGCGTGGAGAGCCAACGACGGTCGCGGTGGCCGATTGGTCGTCGACGAGATTGATCGTGCATCGGGCGACGCCCTCAGCACTCTGCTCGCGGTCACGGACTCGGTCGAATCGGCACGGTGGCGCAATCCCGAGACCGGGCAATGGGTTAGACCCGGACCGGACTTTTCAGTCGTAATGACGACCAACGTGGAGGAACTTTCTGACATCCCCATGGCTCTTCGAGATCGCTTCCCGGTGGCAATTCGCATTGACCGTCCCCATCCCCACGCGATAGCCACATTGAGTGACGACTTGCGCGCACCGGCGCTTAACGGTTCGCTTGGCGATAGTGGTCGGCGCATTTCGCTTCGCAGTTTCTACATGTTCGACCAACTACGCGCGCACTTGGGTGCTCCCCGAGCGGCTCAACTCCTCTTTGGTCCTAGTGCCGGATCCGACATTCTCGATGCTTTGACCATTGGTTCATTGGAATGAGCGGCTCGGTGTATCCCGAGCTGGTTGATGGACGTCACGACGGCTTCACGCAAGGTCCGTGGGTTATCGAGCGTGGATACGCCTCGCGCGGAGGGGCTTGTTGCAATCTCAGTGAACGCGTTCTGCGCGTACCGGATGGCGCAGACGAGACGTCGCGCGTCATACGTGCCCACGAGCTCATGCATATTCGAGTCAGCCCCCATCATCGTGATCACACACCGACGGATCCAGAGTTAGTGCCGCGAGCGCTGGAGTGCGCTGAGGAGTTTCGGGTGAATCTGCTCTTGTCCAAGTTGAGCTTCGAGGTCTCGCGTCTCGTTGACGGCACGGAGCGACAGGGTGGACAGCGCTTGGCGGGTAGCGAACAGTGGGGGGAGGCTATCTGCTTCTACCTCGCCGTACTCGGCACTGGAGCGGAGGCTCCCTTCGTCAAGGGAGTGCGCATGAGCCAACCTTCGTGGCCACCCGCATTGCGGGCTCTCAAGAAGTGCGTTGAAAGAATTGTGGCCCCGATGAATGTTCACCAATTAGGGGACACTAATCTCGACGACGAGGGGGTCCCTCGTGGATTTTCTCAGGTCTCGGTTCCCATCGCGCGACTACTGAGTCGTTCCATGGGGGCCGCGGCCCCCGTGTCTCCGGAAACTTTGAGCGTCTTTCGTCGTTCCTTGGAGCCGGGTTCGCGACGCGCGCCTAGCGCTACTTTCGCACCTCTGGTATTCGACGAGACGAACAGATTCGTGATTAGAGAGGGTCGATCGGTGCATCGAAGAGCGCGCCCATCGGTGACGGGCCCCGTGATGAAATATCCTGGTCGATTGTTAACTGACCCTCTACAACGCGCGTTTGCTCGCAAGGCGAATACATACGGGGGAGTGATCGTCATTGATCAGTCCGGCTCGATGGACGTCACCGTGGATGAAATCGCGGAAATGTTGGCCTCTGCTCCCAATGCGCTCATCGTTGGATATAGCCATCGACCCGGCGACAGCGGCGCTACGCCGAATGCCTGGGTTCTGGCTAACCACGGGAGCGTGTTGAGTGAGGCGCGTGCGGGCAACATAGGAAACGGTGTGGATGGGCCGGTGCTTCGCTGGGCGGTGTCGTGTGCTCGTCGTGGTGAACCTATTGTCTGGGTCACCGATGGACAGGTGACCGATTCCCATGATCATCCGTGTCACAGGCTCTCTTTAGAGTGTGCGACATTGGTTCAACGGCATCGGATTCGATTAGTTCGCACTCTGAGCCAAGTGGATTCAGCCCTGCGGGGACGGCGGTTACCAGAGGGGGAGTTTGGCCGCGTGGGAAGGGAATTGCTGACCTTGCGCGTTGGTGGATCAACAGCTAAGTAGGTGTTGCGTACGAACACCTGTTCGTCTATAATTACGAACAGGTGTTCGTAGATATTCAAATGAAGGAGGGCCTCATGGCCGCAGTGGAGATGCTCTCATGTGAGTTGCAGTATCCGGAATCGTCTCACCCGGAGCTTCATGTGGTCCTCGCTCGTGAGGATGTCCCGCAGTACCGTCGGGGTCCGTCGGTGGCGAATCGTCGCGCTGCGCGCGCCAGAATGAAAGCGCGTCGACGCCGTAGTGCCGCCGCCGTCGCGGTGTTGGTGAGTCTGGTCCTCTTGGCCTGGCCCGGGCACGCCTTTGGCCGCACGAATGGAGTAGGACTCTCCACGGATCTATCGACGGGTTCGACGCTCTCATCGGGAATGGTCTACGTGGTGCAACCGGGTGATACCGTTTCTTCGATTGCTCAACTGATTAACCCGGTCGATCCATCTCTGGCTGTTCAGTCACTGGTGAACGAATTGCGTGCGACCGTGGTTGTCACGGGCGAACACGTTCTTATTCCTTAGAAATAAAGGCTTTTCGGTGTAGCCTAAGAATGTGCGATGCCCATTTTGTTCCGCAGACGACGACCGGGTGGTGGACTCCCGACTCGCGGAGGACGGTGTCGCTATTCGTCGTCGGCGAGAGTGCTCTTCGTGTAATCACCGTTACACCACTTTTGAGCGTATTGAAGAAGTGGGTCTCTACGTTACGAAGCGCTCGGGTGAACGAGAGCCATTTGAGCGAGCGAAGATCCTTTCGGGCATCCGCTCAGCATGTAAGAATCGCCCGGTTGATGAGAGTCGACTTGACTCGATTGCCGAGTCTGTGGAAGAAGCAATGCGCCTTCTTAATCGTGACGTTACGAGTGAAGAGGTGGGAATGGCCACTCTGGAGACGCTGCGCGATATTGACGAGGTCGCCTATGTTCGCTTCGCCTCGGTATACAAAGGATTTGCCGAGGCTGACGATTTTGCTCGTGAGATCGGTAATCTGGTCAAGACCACCGCGCCCAAACTTCGGAGTTGAACGATGAGAAGTTTGAGTCTGCGTCCGCGCGTGGCCATGGCGGTGTACGCTCACCCTGATGACGCTGATGTGGCGGCGGGCGGAGTCATGGCCCATTGGTCGAGCCAGGGATCGGCGGTGCACCTGGTTGTGGTCTGTGATGGTTCCAAGGGAGCGCACGGTGCTCAGACGACTCCCGCGCGACTGCGTGAAGTACGGCGACAAGAACTGGAGTTGGCCGCGGACCTTATGGGCGTGGCGCAGGTCCACGTGCTCGAAGTCCCCGATGGCGAGGTCTCGAATAATGATGAACTTCGCGCGACCTTGGTGGGTTTGATCCGTCGTGTTCGACCCGAGGTAGTTCTGGGTCCCGATCCGACGGCAACCTTCTTCGGTGGGGTGTACGTCAACCACCGTGACCATCGCGAGACTGGTTGGGCCTTGTTGGATGCCGTTGCGCCCGCGGCCGCCATGGCGCTCTACTACCCCGAGCAGGGTGACGCCCATCAGGTGAAATGGCTACTCCTGAGCGGAACCCACGAACCGGACGTCGTGATCGACGTGGCGGCGAGTATTGACGTGAAGGTCAAGGCAGTGTTGGCCCATCATTCTCAGACCGGCGATGATGCTGAAGGAGTGAGCGACGTCGTGCGGGGACGAGCTTCGCAGGCTGGTCGTACGCTCGGTCTCTCATTCGCTGAGGCCTTTCGCAGTGTCGAACTCGCAATCTGAGTCCCCGTCGCTCGAAGAAGCGCCGATACTGCACGTAGATCTCGACGCCTTCTTCGCGTCGGTGGAGATTCTCGACGACCCGAGTCTGGGAGGGCGACCCGTGTGCGTGGGTGGTGCGGGTGGGCGAGGAGTTATCGCGAGTGCGAGTTATGAAGCGAGACGTCACGGCGTGAGGAGTGCCATGGCGTCGGTCGTCGCTCGACGCCTCTGCCCTGAACTCATCATTCTGCCGGGTCGATTCGATCGCTACGAGGAGTATTCCCATCGTTTTCACACGGTGATCAATGACCTGACGCCCGACTACGAGCCCCTCGGACTCGACGAAGTATTCGCTGACTTGCGCAGCCTACGCCGGCTCGGTGTCCGACCACTCGAAGCCGCGTGGGACTTGCGACGGCGCATTCGCGAGGAATTGAGGTTGGAGTGCGGCGTCGGCCTCGGTCGGAACAAACTCTTCGCCAAGCTTGCCTCCAAACAATCCAAGCCACACGTGGTGGATCGCGGGCTGGTCGAAGGCGAAGGAGTGGTGTGGGTCAGCCCGCAACTCGAAGCGAGGTGGCTGGCGGAACTGCCCGTTCGCGCTCTGTGGGGGGTGGGGCCTCAGACGGCGAACAAACTGCACCAATTGGGTCTGTACTGGGTTCGCGACCTCGCGAAAGTGGATGAAGCCACGTTGGCTCGTCATCTCGGGGCCGCGATGGCGGCCACCCTCATCACTTATGCTCACGGTGACGATGGGCGCACCGTCGAATCAACTCGCGAACTAAAGTCCCTCGGTCACGATGAGACTTTCGCGACGTCGCTGGTAAGTCTCGAACAGGTCCTCGCGCAATGCCGCCACCACGCTGGAGTGGTCGTTCGAGCACTGCGCTCTCAACGTCGAGTGGCGCGGACGGTGAGTGTGGTCGTGAAATTCGACGACCTTCAGTCGCTCTCGCGGTCTCAGACGTTGCCCTTCGGCGTGGATGACGAAGCGGCTCTGACCTCAGTGGCTCAAGCACTGGTGCGCAGTGTGGACCTCAATCGTCCCGTTCGCCTTCTGGGTCTGTACGCGTCGTCGTTCCTCGAACGTGACGAGAACAACGTGCAGTTGAGTTTCGACGTAGGGGCATCGGTGAACGATCGTAGCGAGGCTATTGAGCGATCCCGTGAACACCAGGTGTCCTCGGCGTCTCTACGTGACGCGCTCGACGACATCCGCCGACGCTATGGAGCCGGTTCGGTGGGCGTCGCGGCGGATCTGGATCACCAAGGTTTGCGAATAGAACGCCAACGCGGGAGTCATGCCTTCGGCCCCGAAGGGTCGACCTAGGGGCGAACCGTCACCAGGGTGCCGATGGGCGTGTGCGGCCAGACAACGGCGGCGGAGGCGAAGGGCATCTCGACGCAGCCCAGGCTCTGGGGGTAGCCGTACGAGGATCGTATGAAGCCGTGCAGCGCATCACCACCGTAGAAGTACGACACCCAGGGGATGCCGGGGTCGGAGTAATGCGTTCCGTTGGGGTTGGTGCCACTCATCGTTTGGGTGGTGTAGCGCAAGTACACCGGATAGGTACCGAGTTGGGTCGTCGACTGCGGGATGCCGGTGTTGACGAGGGCGCGGAATTTGGCCACACCGTTCAAGTACAGCGTCAAGGTTTCGGGTGAGGACTCGGCGACGTCAACGTAGTTGTAGGTTCCCGGGTCCATCTGGTGGGTGTTGACGGCGCTGATCAAAGCGTCCCATGTCGGTGAATCGATTTCTCCCGTCGCGGGCAGTCCGTGGACGTTCTGGAAATTCATCAGTGCGCTGTGCACGATGATGTTGTCTGTGCCAACGCTCCACTGCGAATTGAGCACCTTCGGGAGCGAGGCGAAACGCCACGTGAAGACACCGGGTACTTGGCTCGAGGTGAGGGTCGTCGCGACGAGCGGTGAGAACGAGACCGGCAGGTAATTGAGTTCGGCCAGGAGCTGGTCCTCCCAAGTGACGTTCACGCCATTCGCCGTCTGCACCACGCGCGACGCGGTGACGGTGCAGACGGTGCCGCACTGCAGCGAGGTCGGCAGAGTGATGGCGTAGGAGACCGCCGGGGCGGGAGCGCCCAGCGCGACGGCTTGGACGTCACTCGCGCTGATCTGCTGCCAACGCGTGGCCAGGGCGGGAGAAAGTCGAAGTGTCGGCAATTTGGTGGCGCTGACGGGTGCACTGAAGTGCAATCGCACGAGCGGCATGGTGGAGGAGAAGTTGGCGGCGACCTGAGATGTGGCGTGCACTACCAGAGCCGTTTGAGCTTCGGCACTCGACCCGAGGGGCACCAAAATCGAACTCGCGATGGTGGCAACGATTAGGGCTCTCTGGAACATCTTGTCCATAGGTCATATCCTAATGGCACCTGGGGTCCATTCGGCTCCTACGCTGGAGGCAGACGAGAGAAGGTGCGAAAGTGGACAAGACCAAGGCGACAATTGGCGGGATTGTTCTCGCGGCGATCGTGGCACTGATTTTGGTGACTTTGTTGACGAGTGTCATTAAGACCATCATTGAGATTGTCATTGTGGTCGGCGCGATCTACCTCATTGCACGATTGTTGATGAAGAAGAAGTAGGTCGGGCGAGTAGCATGGTCGTTCTGGCGGCGTGGCCGAGCGGTTAGGCAGGGGCCTGCAAAGCCCCGTACTCCGGTTCGAATCCGGACGCCGCCTCCCTGAGGGGATCACCGACTCATGGTGGGTGATACAGATGTACCGGGCGGACTCGAAACTTGAAGGTCCGCCCGGTACAACTTGAAGGTTTCGCCGTACTTTTGTCCGCGAAAGTGGCT
>VFSW01012498.1_pt1 | contig 11851 bp, 13 predicted proteins | sample 5358111 | NCBI WGS metagenome assembly VFSW01 (sample SAMN11554181, study PRJNA540505) | mine drainage metagenome | isolation source: sediment from site ElyBrook_90M | place: USA: Ely Copper Mine, Vershire, VT | collected 2017 | reverse complement strand
GCCAGCCCTCGTTTTATTTGTAGGATAATATAATTTTAACGAAACTTATACAACTGTTCGCATGAACTCCGAAGCAAAAAAGAACCGAGAGGGTCAGTTATGGCTGCAGCAAAAATTCTTGTGATTGACGATGAACCTGCAATCTTAAACCTTGTGACAGCTTATTTGAAAGCGGAGGGTTACGAATATTCAACCGCTGCGGATGGCTTATCGGGTCTTGAGGCTGCTCACACTTTCAAACCGGACTTGATCGTCCTGGACGTGATGCTGCCCGGAATGGATGGGATTGAGCTTTTAGCCCGCCTGCGGCGTGAATCAGACGTTTATGTCATCATGCTGACAGCTCGTTCCGAGGAAACTGACAAAATTGTAGGACTATCGGTCGGCGCTGATGATTACCTGACCAAGCCTTTTAGCCCACGTGAGCTGGTAGCCAGAATCAAAGCAGCTTTACGCCGAATTCAAGCCGGTTCGTCGCCAGCGGAAGTATCGCCTTCTTTGATATTCTCGCACATTCGAATTGACCCATCAGCTCGCCGAGTCTGGGTTGAAGAGGGATTGATTGATCTAACGGCAGTCGAGTTTGACCTTTTACTTGCCCTCGCCCAGCATCAAGGGATGGTATTGAGCCGGGAACAGCTTCTCGAAAAAGCCTGGGGCTATGATTATTTTGGCGATACGCGCGTGGTCGATGTCCACATCGGGCATATCCGCCAGAAACTAGGGAATGACGCCTTCATTGAAACTATCCGCGGGGTAGGCTACCGCTTTGAAGATCGATAGGTGAAATAATGTTTAGAAAGATCCGCACGCACCTGGCCTTGAAAGTATTTCTTTCATATGTTGCTGTAATTCTCGTAGGTGTTGTGGTCCTTGCAACAGCGGCCAGCCTCTCGGCGCCGGCTGCCTTCGAACGTCACCTGGCAGGCATGGGGGCCATGATGTCTGGTGGCAGCATGACCCCGGCACCGGCCCCCGGGGCAGGTGTTGGAAGCACGCAAATCACCCAGGCTGATTTATATAATGGCTATCAAATTTCGGTAAACGAGGCCCTGGCCCTGGCCGCTTTGGCAGCGTTGATAGCTGCAATCGCTGCCAGTTATTTGGTCAGCCGCCAGGTGGTTGGACCGGTCCAGAAAATGGTCGTCATAAGCCACCGCATCGCAGAAGGCGAGCTTCACGAGCGGTTGAAGATTTCCGGCAGCCTTGCTAAAGATCAGCTCGACGAGCTGGACCTTTTAGCACTCAGCTTCAATCAAATGGCTGATAAGCTCGAAAAAACAGAGGCAGTGCGCCGGCAGTTAATTGGCGATGTGTCCCACGAGCTGCGCACCCCTCTGACCGCCATTAAGGGCTATATGGAAGGCTTGATCGATGGGGTGGTCCCGGCAACCAGTGAAACATTTCAACAGGTCCATTCGGAAGTAGATCGACTTCAAAGGTTGGTGAATGATTTACAGGAATTAAGCCGGATGGAGGCAGGCGCTTACCAATTGAACTTGAGATCTGTTCCAGTATCGAAGCTTATCAAGGACGTTGAAAACCGTTTGATCCGCCAGTTTGAGGAAAAAAGAATCCTTTTAGTGACAGCGGTTCCGGCTGGACTTCCAAACGTTCTGGCCGATGAAGACCGAATTCTACAGGTGCTGATTAACCTGACAGGGAATGCGCTGCAGTACACCCCAGCCGGTGGAGGGGTCACGATATCAGCTTCAAAAGAGAAAAACGAAGTCAGAATAACCGTGAAGGATACCGGGATTGGGATTTCTCCTGAACATTTGTCACACATCTTTACCCGTTTTTACCGGGTTGATAAATCACGAACCCGAGCCAGCGGAGGCAGCGGAATTGGCCTGACGATTGCACAATCGCTGGTTACAGCTCACCATGGGCGGATTTGGGCGGAAAGCGCAGGAGAGGGAAGGGGAAGCGCATTTTGCTTCACTTTGCCTGTTTCAATGGATAAATAGAACATCTGCCAAACCTTTATCAAAGCTTTACAAATCCTTTAATGAAGCTTTACCTGTCATTGGTATCATGAGATTGTAAGAAAAAAACTGATTAGGACGGGGCAGCCCGTCGAAAAGGAGTAATTTATATGATGGGTAATTTTGGAAGTTTCGGCACGATGGGTTGGATCGGAATGATCATCGGCCTGGTAATTATGGTAGCGGTGATTATTGGTGTGATTTTGCTAGTTGTATGGGCTGTTCGGCGGGTGAACGGCAATCCGAACAACAGTGGAATTCAGGCTCCCGCGAGTATAACCGCCCGCGAGATCGCCCAGGCGCGTTATGCCAAGGGTGAGATTAATCGGGATGAGTATCAGCGCATCCTATCTGATTTAGGGAATTAGTGGAGGTGAGCGATGAAGTTCATGGGAATTGGAATGGTGCTTTTCTGGGGCGCATTGATTGTCTTGGCTGTATTATTGGTGAGAGGTTTGTTTCAATCCAGCCATGCGACCGTGCGAGATCAAATCAATCCCGCCCCTACGGCAAAAGAGATATTAGAACAGCGCTACGCCAGAGGTGAAATAACAAGGGAACAGTACCAATTGATGTCAAAAGATCTGCAGTAAATTATGAAAAAAAATCGAGAGAAACCAGACAGGTTTCTCTCTTTTTCTTAAATATTTTTAGCCACTCAATTTAAAAACTTTTCATGTTGAAATTTCACTGCAAATAATCGATGGGGTTTACATAACCTACACCCTGGACCTTAATTCGAAAGTCGACATGCGGACCGGTTGAGTTGCCAGTACTGCCTGCTTCGGTGATCTGCTGGCCCCTGGTTACAACTTGTCCGTATTTGACCAGGAATGCAGAATTATGGCCGTAGTAGGTTAATATTCCGTTGCCATGATCGATGATTACCAGGTTGCCAAACCCAGTGGTGTCCCAATCGGCAAAGATAACCGTCCCGCCTGCCGCAGCAAACACTGGCTGGCGTAAGTAAGCAGCGATATCGATCGCTCCGTGCCCGCTCCAAAATGGCTGAGTGATAAAAACCGGGAAGACCGGCCAGGAGAAAAATCCTTTATACAAATATGCAAGCGGGTTCACGCCTGAACTCGAAGAGGATCCACCTTTTGCCGGCGTTACCGAAGGCCCGGCTGGTTCCTGCCAGGCAGTCTGGCCTTTACCACCAGGAATAATTACCTGGTCACCGGGGGTTAAATGATCTGGAATTTCAAAATTAAAATCATTGCCAATGAAATTGACAATATCCTGGATTGGAACCCCGTATATTTCTTGCAGCTTATCAAGAGTGTCCCCTACTTTTACCGTGTGAAGCACTCCATCCACCGGCAAGATTTTCAATTTTGCGCCAATCCTCAATGCTCCCGCATCCGGATTCATCCCTGGATTTCCCCACAATAATGTTTCCGGTTTGATACCAAATTTCTTGACGATAGAAAAGGCCGAGTCGCCCGCTTGAACGATATACTCCTGGACCTGGAAGCGCGGCTTGTCAGGCCGATATGTATGGATCTGGGCTGCTCTGGTTACACCGAAATTACCTGCAGACAAAGCACCAAGTTCCGGAAGGTCAACAATCTCCGGAATGGGTGTGATAGTTGGCGCAACCGTTGGAGCGATCGTCATCGCTTTGGCTTGCCTGGTTTGTATAACAAGATAAACAAGAGTAATCCCCAATCCAGCCAAAACCAGTACCGATAACCATTGAATGATTTTATTCAAATGCAGACGCATGCGGCTCTCTAAGGCAAAATTCCAGAATATTGCATTATGCGATTGTTCCCTGCATCTGCCACCCATACTTTTCCATCCGGGCCGAGTGCAATACCATTTGGCATTCCAAAATTATTTTCTTCAGGGCCAAATTGGCCGAATGCCAACAGTGGTGTACCGTCCGGAGAAAATACCAGCACTCGGTATCCTTCAGGATCGGTAACGTAAACCTGGCCTTTGCCATCCACCGCGAGGTAAGGCTTATTATCGAGCGAATCGCTGGCCCAACCCTGTATCTGGAAACTAGAGAGGAATTTTCCGTCCAAGGAGAAAATTGCCACCCGCATATTCCAGGTATCGGCCACATACACTTTTCCGGCCGAATCGACAGCAATACCTACAGGCTCGTCTAATTTGGGTTCGTCCTGGCTGCCAAACGCGAACAGGCCCTTACCATCGGGTGAAAAAACGACCACCCGTTTATTGCCCGTATCGGTCACGTAGATGTTGCCATTCGGAGCCACGGCAACGGCACGCGGGCCCCATAACTGATCTACACCTTGTTCGGCCAGGCCAGACGTGCCCCATTGCAAAATGAAATTGCCGTTCGGATCAAATTTCTGGATGCGGTGATTCCAGGTGTCAGCAACTAATACATTGCCGTCTTGATCCACCGCAATTCCCCATGGTTCCACAAATGTTCCTGGCCATCCAGGTTTCTGTGCATCCGGTGTTCGGCTGCCCCAGGCTGCTACCTGTTTGCCGTTGGCATCGAATTTAACAACGCGAGAGTTAGCCGTATCCACAGTATAAATACTGCCATCCTTACCGATTGCCATATTGCGTGGTGCGTTCAAACCGGCATTCTGGATCGTCTGGACTGGTGAAATCTGGCGCTCAACGGATGCATAAGCATCGACCTTCTTGGGCACATCCGGAAGCATTGTTGAGCCGAGGCTTAAGCTCAGCATCTTCAGAGCAATATCGTTGCGAACATAAACTCGCATTTTCTCGGCCGGATTCCAATCGGTCGGTGGACTCAAGACTTGATTCGTCAGGCTGGCATAACTGGAGTAATCGCGCATCCATAGAATGTTCCACACTGCTGCGCGCATGGCTGGATCGGTTACAACATTCCATATTCGCTCAAAGGTCAGGTTCTTATAATCCTCGAGCGGCCACCAAAGACGAATCACTTCGAACCGATGGTAATTGGAGCCCAGGAACTGCTCTACCTTGGTCCAATTTTTAGGGCCGGCGATCACGACCGGGACATTCAATGCTTCCCGGGTGGGTTGGGCGCCGAAAAACACCTGGTTGGTGTAATCGCGCAAATACCAGGACATAGGCCAGGAGACCTCGTCATCATAGGCAATTTTCAGGTTCTTCCCATCGCCGGTGTGATTTGCGATGGATTGGATATCATCCAACACCCATTTCACCCCCGGCGCGCCATGGGCATAATCGATATATTCGGTTGTGTAATCGTAATTGACGTAATTAGCGAAGAAGCTAGTGCGGATGGTCAGAACGAATAGAACCCCAACTACTCCTAAGGACAAACCGGTGCGCCACTTTGCCCCCCGACTCAAGGCAGCATTTTCATCCTGGTTTCGCTGTAATAGCTGACCGACCCACCAGGCCGTCATCAAAATGAACGGTACGGTGAGATGCGTGGAAAGCCAGGGCATCTTTTCGCCCGCCAGTGAAAGGCCTATGAAAATGCCTATTCCCCACCAAAGCGCCAATGAGAAGAACATCCGCGAAAGAGGGGATAGATATTTGCGATGAAAAGCAAAAAAGATGGCTGCGGCAAATCCACCGATCAATGGAAGATATTCGTATAAAGGGAAGACAATTAAGAAATAGTACCAGGGTTGGCCGCCGCGAGCTACTCCCTGCTGAGACATCCAATAACCCAGAGAGCCGATAAAGCCGCTGGCAAGGCCGGCCGGGTTGGTGAAGAAAGTGGTGAACAATGGAATAGTAATGGCAAGGAACAGAGCTGCCAGTTTCAGCCAGCGCTTTTTGCTCCAAACGATGCCAAGTACGGTTCCTGCGATGGCAAACACGCCAAACAGAAGCCACAGACGCAGCCCGGAAAAGCCGATTGCCCAGCTCGCATCTTGAGTTCCAAGTATGCTAAGATCCACAAAAGGAGCGCCAAAAAGCGCGTTTCCGATTGGATTGAGGATGGCTAAGGCGATAGGAGATGAGAAGAACGCTCCCAGAGTTATCATCAGGACCAGCAAGTCAAATTCCGCTGAATCCTTGATCGCATGCCAGTGGAACCGATAAAGCTTCCATATCCGGATAAGCAAAAAACTAGCAAGGATTGCCAGGTAAATAAAGCTGATTTCCATCGTTGAAAACATCAGCGCCAGGGCCGCTACGAACAAGACCAAATGCCATTCTTTTCGCTCCCGGATATATGCCAGGATTGCAACAACCGCCAACAACACCCAGGCGATGACCAGCATATCGTGCCGGATGTAGCGCGAGTAGTACAGCATATAGGGCGAAACGAGAAAAAGCGCAGAACAAACCAGCGCGCCCAATTTCCCGATCCAGGGAATCAACAAGCGAGGAATCACAATCGCGATGAATATGCCCAACAATGCCGGTACGAGCCGTGAGGTAAAATCGTTAGCGCCTAATAAGAAATTGACCAATGCGGTTGATTCAAACAAGAGAGGTCCGTGCATCATCGGCGTATGGATGAATCCCTTACCGGTGGCCAATTGCCAGGAATAGAAGACATGCAGACTTTCATCATGGCTCATGACCCTCGCCCCAAGATCTACCAGACGAGTTACTACGGCCGTGATGGATAAAACAATCAAGGTGACACTTTCCCAGGTTAGCGGGAAAGGTTTTGATAACCAGAGAGTAATCCTTCCGGGCAAAGACCGGCTGATTTCGCTCTCTTGTGGATTATAAGTATCGCTTTTTTCTCCGGCTGCATCCATTAAGTTTACAAACTCCGCTTCGGGATAAATTTATCGATATTGACAGGCTAAAGTAGTATATCGAATCCATGCAGACAATCCTATGGCAAAATAGCGGATTTCTTATAGAGCTTTTTTGCCTATCCTGGAATACGCAAAATCGCCTAATTGATAAAATGACTTTTTTGAATTAGATTTAACGCGCCGAATTGCTCTTTATATTCCTGGATAAATGGCTTAAGCTAAATCATAAATGAAAGGGATTCCGCTTACTTTCAAATCTATTTGAAGCCTTTCGAGGAGTAAGATGGTTATGTTCCAAACTGAAGATCAATTTTTAATCCTGCCGATAAATGACCCTGAGATAATTTGCCGAGTTGAAAGAGCATTGATTCAAAATGGTTTTCGGGTTATGCAGACATTCCAATTACGCGCTTCGTCCAGTCCTGAATTCAAACGAGATCCAGACAACGCATCGATTCTTGCCCTTCAAATTACAATTTTGCTTGTATTTGGGAGAATGCCCGACCCCATCACGCTGGTCATTCAAGTCAACCAAAATATGACCAAGCTATCGTTAGTCAAAACTTTTAATACGACTTCATTTCGGTATTTGGAGAACAAAATCATCAAAACCTTGATTTCTCCAACTTGTGGAATTATTCAAATTGACGATTCTAATTTATCAGGAGATTGATTAACGAAGGAAAATATATGTGGAATTTTATTAAACTTCCTGCCAGAATTTTTCTGTGCGGATTAATTCCGCTCTGGATTCTGATTGGTTCTGTACGATTGGTTGCTTCTGACACATTCCTTCTATATGAATACAACAAGACGGATTTCCCTCAGGATTCTTATGGGTTAAGTCCGGATCTGCGCCTGAGTTACGCATCCCAAAATCTCGCCTTTGTGCGTGACGACCAATCGATCTTGGCTTTAGAAATCCAGAAATCCGGTGAAAATCCGCTTTACAACGAACGAGAATTGAGTCATATGGTCGACGTACAAAATGTTTATCAAGCATTTGAATTATTATGGATAGTTTTCACTGCCCTAATCCTTATTGTTTCAGTTCTGCTATATATTCAGGTTGATAACCGGAAAGATCTTGCGTTATCGCTCAAATTTGGAGGCTTGATCACAACAGGCTTCATCGCAGCTATTGGCCTTTTGGCCTTAATTGGCTGGGACACCTGGTTCGCGATATTCCACAAACTTTTCTTTGCTGATGGTTCCTGGACGTTTTATTATTCTGACACTCTGATTCGCCTGTTCCCGCAGAAATTTTGGATGGATGCGGTCTTTACGGTGTCAGGGCTCAGTGCATTGGGTGGGTTGTTGGTTGGGCTAGGGGGTTGGAGATGGCAGAAAATGATAACAAATAGGCAAAAAAGCGTATGAGTAAATGGGCAACTTGGCGCTTTCAGAATAAATCCTGATTCTATATACTCAACTTATGATCACAATATCCATTGACCCCATTATTTTTTCAATCGGACACCTTCACCTCCGTTGGTACAGTCTGATCGTCATGGCAGCAATCTTAATCGGCCTCTGGCTGGTGGCGCGCGAAGCCAGTCGAAAAGGATTTAATAAGGACGACATATATAACAGCTCGCTTTATATCATTCTGGCCGGCCTGGTGGGGGCGCGTCTGTTTCATGTCATTGACCACTGGCCGGATGAATTCGCTGCCAACCCGATCAGCGTCTTGTATGTTTGGGAAGGCGGTCTTGCCATCTGGGGCGGCGTGTTTGGCGGCCTGGCAGCCGTGGTTATCCTGGCTCGAATAAAGAAATGGAAGCTGCCAAAATTGTTGGATGCATTCGTTCCTGGGGTAGTGCTAGCCCAGGCAGTCGGCAGGGTAGCATGCATCATTACCGGTGATTCTGTCGGCAAAGTTACCACCGGACCCTTCGGCCTTGCCTATACCAGTCCTAATGCAATGGTTCCTGCCCTGGGCGTTTACTATGAACCCGCTCCTGTTTATGAAATCCTGATGAACCTGGGCATTTTCGCAGTTTTATGGGCTCTGCATAAGAAGAACCTGCCGGATGGCGCCCTCACCTTGGTCTACCTGGTTCTGTATTCTTCAATTCGCTTTTTCATCACGTTCACCAGTTCATACCCGATTGTTGCATTTGGATTGAACCAGTCTCAGTTGATTAGCATCGGGGTATTCCTGGTTTCCTTGCCGCTGCTCGTCCGAATGCAACTGAAGGAACAGCATTCTCGTTTGGAACCTGCTTGAATGCGAATCTTTTAAGGGTCGCTGTCTGCCCTAAAACTATGAAAACGTATGTTTGGTCAAATAATTATTGAAATCAATGGAGGAATAGCCATGGGTAATCTTCCAATCAGCAAAAACGAGCTCAAACAGAAAATCAACAAGTTAAGCTATTACCTTTTATGTGCGCTCATTTTGGCCATCGGGCTTTATTTCATCATGCAGGGTTTTGCAGCAATTCAATAACAAGAGGAGATTAATTGTGACAAAAGTAGTTACTCATAAAGGGCGCGAAATTCGTAGTAAGTCTCGCCAACGCCACTCGCGTGGTTTTAAAGCGTTTGTATTCATTCTGATCGTGTTTGTTGTCCTTGGAACAGCTGGTACTTTACTGGCAAATGCCTTTTATAAACCGCCTTTGCCCGAAGCCAAGAATACGATTGATATATCTGCCGATATGAGCGGATTTGACAAGAAGGAAATTAAGGTCAAGGTGGGAGAGCCAGTAACGATCCGGCTGCGCAGCCTGGACACTTCGATGCACACGGATGGCGGCGGGAAACACCAATGGGCCGTAGATGATTTTAATGCCAGTGTGATCGCGCCGGCAGAAGGCACAAATACCATTACCTTCACACCTACCAAAACTGGTGAATTTACCTACTACTGCGACATTTGCTGCGGTGGTCGCGCCAATCCCACCATGCAGGGCAAGCTGATCGTGGAAGGTTAATCCGTGACAGCATCTATTATTCGCCGGACTGTTGTTTTACTCATCCTGGCTGTGTTGGCTATGGCCGCATTCGGCCTGGTTGGTTTCTGGCATCCCAACGCACCTGATGCAGCCATGCACCAATTCCTGCCTTCCATCACATTACCCACCGTGATTGTGGCCGGTGTGATTGATGGCATCAATCCATGCGCCTTCACAGTGCTCCTGTTGTTCGTAACGGCCATGTTGGCTTCGCTTAAGGCTGATGAACAAAATATCGCAAAAACTCGGGCTCGCCTGGTTGGGATGGGCAGCATCTATATTGGAGCTGTCTTCCTGACTTACCTGGCGCTCGGGGTGGGTTTGCTTAAAACGCTGGACTTCTTCACCCGCCAGCATGCCCCGGCTCGTTTTGGAGCTTTGATCGCCATCTTGTTCGGGCTGTGGATGATCAAGGATTACTTCTTGCCGGATTGGGGCTTGCGCTTGCAGGCGCCAGGCCGGGTGGGTGAATTTGCCCGCAAAGCGGCCCAAAAAGCTACCATCCCGGCGCTGGTCACCGGCGGTTTCTTGATCGGCTTGTGCACAGTGCCCTGCAGCGGAGCAGTTTACCTGTGTGTTTTGAGCCTGCTGGCGCTTCAGCCAACGGCCATGTTGGGCTACGCTTACTTGCTGCTTTACAATATCGTTTTTATCCTTCCTCTTGTTATAATTTTAGCTCTGGCTGCATCGAAACCGACCCTCAACCGGCTGGCGCATTGGAATTTACACCATAAAGAATGGGTGCGGTTAGCGCTGGGTTCTGGTGTGGTTGGTATGGGTTTGCTCATCTTGATTTCGGTATGAGGCTATCATGAGCAAAAAGATGTCAGAAATTTCAAAAACGTCGCCAGGTCTTGATATCGAAGGGACTGTTTTATCCCAACTGATCCAGGGTGTCCAGGAAGCTGGTATTCATGCGGACCCGGTAGAAATCACCAACTTGTATGTTTCCCTCAAATCCAACCCCTTAGCGATCCTGGCTGGTCCTGACTCCAAAAACAAAATTGCGACGATCGAGTGTGTTGCTCGAACCATGACGGGCAATGATCCGCTCCGCTTTCAGATGATGACAGGTCATGCCTGGTGGGCGAACCGGCATGAAAATGCCACCCAGTTCATTGAGGCCCAGACTCGTTGGAATACCAGCAAATTGATCGACCTTATTCAGGAGGCCAGCCTGCCAGAAAATTACCGCCGCCTATATATTGCCTGCATGACCCGCATAAGCCCTGCGGAATTGAACGAATTTTTTTCTGGGATGGCATTTCAACTGCAAAATGGACGGATTATCCGCATTGGCGAGACTCATTTTTCAGAAGCGATTCAATTTCCACCCAATATGTTTTTAATCGCCACAATGAAGGAGGAGCTCTTTAGCGGTCTGGATGAAGATTTACTTGCCCAGACCTCATTTATCCATTGGAATTCTGAAAATGCCAATTACCCCTATACAATAACGGAAAGACCAACAACGCTGGATAATGAAACCACCTTCCTCGAATCTTGCCTTCGTAACACACAGTTTGCATTTCAAAGACTCCATTCTTTATTACTAAATCAACATGAGGCCATCCTGCCACTATTCCAGGTCTTTAAAACCTTACAATCCTTTGAAATCACGTTACCGCAAGTGATTACACGTGAAGCGATCGTCTTCCTGGCTAACTCATGGTCTCGAAAAGGATCAGGGTTATTTAGTCAAAACACAAAATCAAATTTGAATATAGCATTGGATTTGACCATCACTCAATCGCTTTTACTACCGGTCAGTAAAGCATTATGCAATTCCGCGAGGCTGCGCAGGCATCTTAATGTTATTTTGAACGGCCAATTTCCACGCTCAACCGCTTTCGTGGAAAGTATGTCTTAATTCTGCCTCCAGCCTCACGTTATTAAATCTCCTGGCATTCTGCCGCTTCAAATAATAAGGCAGTCCAGGAGATTTGTTTTTCTGGTCATCATTTATGTAGGCAAAAATGCTTTATCGTAATCGGGCCAATTTACGCTTATAAAACTACATTGAAATCCTTATCATGAAAATGAACAAGTAATTTAGTTCAATCTTCTAGTGGAGAAAAAATGGATAACAACACTTCAATTTCCTCAATTCGCATCCCAATCTGGGTTTGGTTTCTTGTAGCTGTCATCGTTATCGGTGGCATTGCCGTCTTCGGATTTAATGTGCCTCTCAATACGGTGGTTCCCTATGGCTTTTTTATATTAA
>VFSW01012497.1_pt1 | contig 11852 bp, 17 predicted proteins | sample 5358111 | NCBI WGS metagenome assembly VFSW01 (sample SAMN11554181, study PRJNA540505) | mine drainage metagenome | isolation source: sediment from site ElyBrook_90M | place: USA: Ely Copper Mine, Vershire, VT | collected 2017 | reverse complement strand
CGTCGGTCACGTCCATGCCGACGCCTCCGCCGATATGCGGCGCGGCGGGGAAGGCTTTCTTGAGTACCGCTAATTCGTGCTCGAACTCGTAGGCGACCATCGCCGGCTGACCTTGCAGCTCGTCGATCAGCTCAACGACCGCTTCAAGCTTAGCGTCGTGAACGTGGCGCACTTTACGCTCAGCGTCGTAAACCTGACCGCTAGCGACCTGTCTTAGTTTCTGCGACGCTACGCCGGAGTTAGCGGCTTGGACGAGACCCCCATCGATCAGAGCGATCAGTTCGTCGGTGACCTCACGATAGGTAGCACGCGCCGCGCTCGGCAGCTTGATCTTGCGCACGTCGTGCGTGATCTCGGGCAGCTTTAGACGCATCGCCGCGTCTTCGCGAATTACCAGGCCGTTGAGCCGCGCGTAGATCTTCTCTTCGGCGCCGTCTTGAAGCACATAGCCGAACGGCTTGTCTGCTCCGGTCTCAGGGTCTTTTTCTCTCTCGAAGTATTCGGCGCGGTAGTGGGTGATGAACTTGCCGAGCGCACGGCCGTGGTCAAGAATGTAGCACTGACCGAACAGGTCGAGCAGGCCGTTCGCCGCCGGCGAGCCGGTCATAATATACCGTCGCTTGAACAACGGCAGCATCGCCTTGAGCAGCTTGTAGCGCATCGTGTTCGTGTGCTTGAAGCCGCTCGACTCGTCGACGATCAGACAGTCGTAATTGCAGAGCAGCGCGCGTTGTGGCTCTTCCGTAAGCCAGTCGAGCCCCTCCGGGTTGATGATCGCAATGTCAGGTAATTGTTGAAGTTTATAAAACTTCCCTTTGCCGTGCAAAACGTCGGACGTGAGCGTTTTGCCGAAGCCCCACTTCTCAATTTCAGCCGGCCAGGTGAACCACGCCGGGCGCAGCTTACAGATTACTAAGGCGCGCTTCACGAACCCGGCCAACCTAAGCGTCTTGAATGCTTGGAGCGCACACCACGTTTTGCCGAGGCCCGGATCGAAGAAGAGCCCGGCCGCGCCACGCGAGATCATGAACTTGACCGCGTCGAGTTGATAATTGTGAGGCGCCGTCATGGGTGGGCAAATCCTTGCGGATGGCAGAGAGGGCATCTCATAGTTCTGGACTCCAGTAGAAAATCAGCTCGCGGGTATCGGCCCACAGATGGCAATTGCGAGCGAAGTACTTCAACAGTCGGCTATAGCGCATCCACTCGCGGTTATAGGCGCGATGAAACTCAGGGTTGTTGAGACGCCACCGCTTGCTGCCGGCGCGCAATTGCGCGCGCCTCTCAGGCGTGACATGTACCGCTCTCTTCTCAGGATGCTTTGCGGGCCACGACTCCCAGCTCACGACGGCCACCATGCGAGCCGACGCTCGATAAGATCGTAGACCGCGCTGCGCGCCTCGGGCGCCACGAGCAGGACTAGCTCCGCCATGCAGACCCAAGGCAACACGAGCCACAGCAGCACCGCATCGCGCGCAGAAAGCGCTTGATTCTCGGGCGTTTTCAAGCCACACTCCTGTTTGGTAGAAAATCCGGTAGAAAGTCTCCGCCACAATCTTCTGACATGAAGACTAAAACGGTAAAAGTCCTTACGATTGTTGAACTAATTACGGTAGAGGGCAGGTAGCTCAGTCGGTAGAGCAGAAGACTGAAAATCTTCTGTACTTCGGGAAGTTTAGGGAACTTCAGGGCAAAACAATTAACCGTCGCAGCCACTTTCTGTGCTTTCCTCAACATCACTATATCCTGTAACCTAACTGTTCTTCCCGTCAGTTCCCGATGCTTTCGGTAGACCATCGGTAGAAACATGAAGACTAATATTCTCTTTAGTTTCGTCATGCTGCTCTGCGGTCTCACCGGTCTCCTTAAACGCCTTGGTCAGTGAGCCCCGGCTCTGCGGGTTGTTCGCCTCGCGCCCATAGACCTTGAACAGTAGCTCGACGCTGGAGTGCCCGAGCTGGTTCTTGACGAAGTACGGATTCTCGCCGCTCGCGAGGCTGTTAGTCGCGAAGGTGTGCCGGCACTGGTAAATTTCACGATGCTCGACACCTGCCTTAGTCGTCACCTTAACCCAATCGCGCCGCGTGACAGCGCCCGGGTAGCGGATGCCACTGCCGCGCACCGGCGACGGGAAGCACAGCTCCTTGAAGCCCTCGATCAACCGCTGCGCCAGCATCGCGCGGCGGACTGTGTCGTCCATCTGAACGAAGCGCTCCGACTGTTTAGTCTTGGGCAGACCTACCCCGAACTTGCGCGCGGTTCGGCAGATCTTGATCCGGTTCGTTTTGAAGTCGACCTCGGACCAGCGGAGCGCGATCGCTTCGCCGGGCCGCATCCCGGTCATGAGCAGCAGGGTCAAGAAGCTCTTGAACCAACCATCAGCCGCGTCGATCAGCGCGTGCGTTTCTTCGAGCGTGAACGGACGAACTTCGGGCGTCGGCACGCGGAACGCTTCGAGGAACTGAGCCGGGCTCTCATCTATCAGGCGTCGACCGTCCGCGCCTTTGCGCCTCGCCGCCGCCAGGAACAGCACCTTGAGCCGCTCGATCACCATGTTCAGGCGCCGTGAACTGAGCTTCGCGCCAGAGCCAGCCCTAAGCTCAAGCACCCACGCGTTAACATCGCCCTCATCAATGTCCTTGACAAGCATCGCGGCGAGCGGGTAAGGCAGAATGTGAAGCGCGATCATTCGGTCGTAGTCGTAGAGCGTCTCGCGCGTGATGCGGCTCTGCTCGCTCAGCCAGAGCTTGGCGAACGCGGCGAGCGTCAGGTCGTGCGCCGGCGTAATTTTGATGTACCGGCTGTTCGGGAAGGTTTTGGCATAGTCGAAAGACTTGGTGATAATCTCGCCGCGAACGCGCTCCATCAGCTTTTCGGCGACTTTGCGATTCTCTTTAGAGTCCGGCAGCTTCAGGTACTCGGTGCGCATCTCGCCCGCCCACCGGAAGCGAACGGACAGATAGCCGTTGTCGTTGCGGACGCCGACGATCTTACGCTTCATATTCTCACCAGGCCGATGATCCCACTCTCATCGATCTTATTCGACGCCATCGGCGATTGGATGCGCAGAGCTTCCCTACGCAGCATCGGTCCCTGTTCGGCCTGCCTCGTGAAAACTTTCATTTTATGGATCCCGTTTCGATTGCATTGATCAATGCTTCTCGCCGAAATCTAACACTGTGACAGACTTTGCGCAAGCCATGTTCGTGACGAACTTTTCGCAAACTGATCCAATTGTAGAGCGTCTTAGTTGTGATGCCTAACACGCGCGCCGCCTCGTTGGCACTTAGATATTCAGTTACTAAGGCAAGTTTGGAAGTAAGCTCTCCGGCACTCCGCGACACTTCATTATAGTTCTGAACTTCGCCAGCGCTACCCATGTTTCACCTACTGAATGTACTTCCTCGTCTAGGAATCCGAGCGTCTCCAGGTCAGCTTTGTACTGAAGCTGAAGCTTAGTCATCACTTCGCCCGGCCGCTTCACTTCCAAGAACATCGCGAAGCCGCCGGGGATCAGAACGATGCGATCCGGCGCCGCGCGCCGCCCGACCGTCTTGTACTTGTCGCAACGGATGCCCTCGTGCTTAATCGATCTGACAATCGACTGCTCGATGCTGCTCTCTAAGCGCGGCGGCTTCTTGAAGGTCACAGCGCCGCCGCGTCTTCACACAAATCTTTAATATGCACAAGGCCCCCCTTTCGACTTGCTGTACGTACACCAATTGCAGAAGTTGCTCGGGCGTGGGTCGAAGCGCTCGTCGGCCTGCATCTTCGCGACGCGCTTGTTCCACGTCTTGCGCAAATCGCCTAGTTGCCAGGCCGCGAAGGTTTCCTTAGACGGCGGACCGCCATGATCCAAGAACCACAGCTCGACTTGCACCGCCTTAACTTGGTCCGTACCGAAGCGCGCGAACGCGGCAAAAGCGTAAAGCTCCTTCTGCTCGTTATATGGCTTGATGCGCCCGGTCTTGTAATCGATGACGCGCATCACACCGCTCTCGACGTTCAGAACGTGAGCGTCGGTCTTGACACGGACGTACGCCTCGCGCGCGAACAGTTCGCATGGTTCGTAGTTTTCGTCAAAGGTCCAAGTCGCTTCGCCCCGCGCTGCCGCGTCACGTAGCAGTAAAAATTGAACGCTGAACTTGTGAAGCTCCTTCGGCAACTCTCGGATCATCCCTTTGAGGTAGTTCTCGGCAAGTTTGTGTATGTACGTGCCTCGCGCCATGACGGGGAAGCCTTCAACAGCTACAAACGCAGATAGGCGCTCGTCGGGAATGAAGACCTTAGGCCTATCACTGGCGAACTCGCCGAATGCTTCTAAGCACCACTTCGCTTCGTCGTCGCCCTCGTTTGTCCCGTCCGCCCCGAAATGCACGACGGTAAGATCGTCGCCACCATCCGACAGTTTGTCGAAATACTTGTACTTAAACCGCGACGGGCAAATGTCGTAGTCGTTCCACTTGCTGTAACTCCACTGCTTAGTCATCTAAGAACGCCTCATGATTTTATGAATTGTTACTTTCCGCCTCTCTGTAGTTGTCGTCGTATTTTTCCATTTGTGCCCAGTTCTTTTCAGACATCTTGCCGTCGCTCAGCAGCTCGACATCAAGCGCGATGCTCTCTTTCTCCATACAATGCTTGAGTTTATGCATCACTAAATGCTTGTGGTCGTACGAAGCTTCGGCGATTAGCTGATCGTGGACAGTTATCGTCAGCGCGAGCCCCGCACGGTGCGCCGAGATCATCGCCGCTTTAGTCAGGTCGGCCGCCGAGCCCTGAATCAGGTAGTTCAAGAGCTTGTAGTCGAACTTTCTAAGGCGACCGTCGACCACTGCATCGGGCTCGCAGTAGTACGTGCGACCGCCGATGGTCCGGATCGGCTTGCCGTCGAGTGCGCGGCCCTTAAGACCTTTAATCAGGTCTGTGATGCCGGGGAAAATGCTCAGATACGCTTCCTTGAACGCCTTCGACTTCGCTACCGGGAGCCCCATCGTCTCGGCCAAGAGCCCGGCGCCCATGCCGTAGATCAGCCCGAAGCCGATGATCTTAACGAGCGTGCGATCTTCTTCGGTCAAGTTAAGGCCGTGCTGATCGTTCATCATCAGACGGCCGGTCTCGTGAACGTCCATCGACGGGTTGTTCAGATAGGCTTGGAGCAGCGGGCCGTCCTCAAAGTGCGCCAGCGCGCGAAACTCTTGCTGCGAATAGTCACGGTCAAGCAGCACAGCCCCGCGCTCCGGTATGACGTACGCGCGCAGGTTGGGGATCAGAGCGCCGTGCGCCATCGCGGGGTGGCCGTTCTTTAACTTGATCAAGTTTTGAAAGTTTGGCGAACTACGACTGCGCCCGGTTCGAGCGCCTACGGTATGCCCCTCGCCCCGCCGGGTGCTGTTCCACTGCGGATGAACGCGACCGTTGTTGTCGGCATTCTCCAGCCAGGGCAGACCGAACGTGTTAAGGCACTTGTTTATGATACCGTGCACTTCGAGCAGCTCGACCAGCTCGGGATCGTTGCAACTAAGCTTTAAGTTGTCGGCGCCTATCGACGGCTTACCGGTCTCCGTCAACACCCAATTTGTGATCTTCCCCGCGCGCTCCATCGCCCGCGCTAGCTGCGCCGGCTTAGACAGCTCGAACTCAAAGCATCCGAGCTTCGCGAATATCGAACGCGCCAGTTCGTCGATATTGGACTGCCAGATCCTAACATCGAACTCAAGTCGCGCGCAGTCGATCTTGACGCCGCGATCGGTCATGTCGAGGCAGACTTTGATCATGTCCAGCTCGCGCTGATAGGCGTCCTGAAGCCCCATCAGCCCATCGCTCGGGGCGTCCGCCATGATCTGCGCATGGAACCGCTCGAACAACATGGGCGGTAGGCGCACGTCCTCGCAGGCGTACGGCCCGACTACGTCGCCGGGCGCCTTACAGATGAACTTGCCCAGCTCCTTAACGCTGCGCACGTGCTTGCGATAGCCATGCTCGATCAGCCACTCGCGCACCGCGTCGCGCGCGTCGGGCGCAATGCCGAACAGCTCCTTAGCGGACTCCTTTAGCCCGAAGCTCTGAGCATGTGGCGTGCATAGAAAGCGCAGGATCTGTGAGCAATGCGCCTTGTGCGATGGCCACAAGCCCCAATGCTTACGCGCGACGTGGAGATCGAACGGCGCGTTGTGCATGAGCACGTCGTAATTGCGATAGGTATAGGCCAGCACTTCGCGCGCCGTCGACTCGTCGCAGTTGTTCCCCTCCGGATGGCCCCACGCGAAGTACTGACGCGGCCAGCCAGGGCGCGCAATCGCGAGCCCGACAGGCTTAGGCGGATAGGACTTCTGCTCGATGCCCTCGGTCTCGAAGTCGATAGTGGCCAGCTCGATCACTTGTCGAACTTAGCTCCTACTTTCACAGAAAGATTCCATAGCGAGCGCTGATCATAGTTTTCAACCGTCATGGCTTCCTCGATATTGTGCGCGGCTTAGGTTGAATGCGCGATTGAATGTCGTCGACCGCGAGCCGGCGCTGTAGCGGGTACGCCGTCCGTGTCCACCGATCCATCAGCGACTTGCGCGCGAGACAGCTGCGCTCCATGCGCAGCGCGAGTTGCAGCTCTGGCACCGACATCGTCTCGATCAAGTCTCCCAACGAGCGCCAGTTCTTAAGCGCCGCCGTGACGATTGCATGGTCAAGTTCAGTCCGTCTGCCGGTGCGCGTATCGCGCACCTTTAGTTGCTCTTTAGTCATAATAAATTGGGTGACGGAGCCCGCGCTAGGACGCTATTGAGGCTCCGCCATACGGATCACCCTAGCCGCCGCCCAAGCTTTAGTACTTGACTTTCTTGCTACCGTCCTCGGCCGCAGGCTTGTCGTCCTGCTCGGTGCGTACAAACGCTTTGACGGTGATCTCTTCGATGCTCTTGCGCTTCTCCATAAGCTGCATCAGAACCGGCTTGTCGGCCTTAAGATCGAAAACGCGCTCGGTTTCGAACTTAAGTTTCTGGTAATCGGTGCGCGAATCGAAAGTCATCTTAGTGACGACTGCGAAGCTCGGACGCTTCATGATGTTCGTCACCTTGAACAGGTAGGTCGACAATGTCGTGCCGGAAGTAGGCGGCGTACGCATGTAAAGCGCGGGCGCCTTTGAATAGTCCATCTCCCCAAACGCAACCATCGCCACGCGTCGACCATCTTTGCAGGCTTTGCCGTCACCGCCTTCGGCAGTGCCGAACTGGTTATGTGAACAGGTCTCACATACGTCGTTTTCGGGATTCTTAAGCTCCGCGACGGGACGCATATTGGATCCGTCGTAACTAAGCGCGAAGCACTTAGGCGGTTCAGCACTCGATATATCCTTGAACCGCTTGCCGAAGTACGCCTTCTCATAGGCGGCGTGAAGAATAATGACGCGCAGGACGGTCCCTTCCTCTTCTCCGAGCAGCGTATCATCAAGACGGAACTTCTTATCTTTGCCGAGCGCGATGAACTTCAGACCGCTGGTTGTCTCCGACGCGGCCTGATCTTGCGCAGCGGCCATCAGCTCGCGCTCGAACTCCGCATCTGCCGCGAGCATCATCGCTTCGCGCGTCGCGGGCAGTGTCTCTTCGATCAGCCCGATTACTGGATCGTCTCCCATAGTTTTACCTCTTAGTCAGGTTTTACTAAGCCGATTGACTCGGCCGTGTACTTATTAATACCAGGCACCGCTATACCCTCTTCCTCGCGGGCCTTGCAGGGCTCGACCAGCAGGTCGGTTCGGATCAGGTCGTACGCGTCTTCACGCTTGACCCAGCCCCAAAACGCCTGACTGTCCGCAATGCGGTACGAATCTTTGTACTTGATCTTCGCGCGCGCCCGCGCGCCCGTAGCGCCTTCCAGCTCTGCTGCGTTGAGCGCGCCGCGCACTGCCTGGGGAAGCTTGGGCTCTTCTTCCTTCAGGCGCTTGGCGACCGCGTCCGCAGCTCTTCGTTCCTTGTTTTTCTTGAAAAGCGTGTCGATCAGCTCGCTAAGCTTCGCACCATCTGGAATATCGTAGACGGTCTGATCCTTCGCCGCTTCAAGCAGCTCTTTTTCAAACGCGCGATCCAGCTTCTTAACCTCTTCGTCGGTCACATAAAACTCCCTCATTAGATTTGAAACTCCGAAAGTTTCTGAAACTTTTTAAGCCCAAAAAACTTGTAAAATACACTGTAACAGATCGCGAGCGCATGTCAAGCCGTTTGAAAGAAAAAATCTCCGTGACGAACACCCGTCACGGAGATTAGCAGCTTTGAAATTAAGCGCTGTAAGTTAACGAAAGCGCGGCTGCCAGGGCGCTGAAAGCGCTTACATGAGGATGAAAATAGATCGCGTGGGCAGGAAGCGCGAACGGAATGAGCCACATAACCATCGTAAGAACGACTACTAACGCGCGCATAGCGGCCACTCGCCAAGTCTTAGCCGGCGCCCTGTCGAGGCTGCTGGGGCTACCGACGACTCTGCGCACGGTTTTGCCGATCTCGCTCAATGCTCGCGCCTTACTCGGGCGCATCGCTTCCTCACTCGACATCGCAACCTCATCCCAATCATCTGGCATACTCGCGTAGAACCGCGCTGCCGTTTCGATCTCATCGGTAGTTGGTGCAACTGCCGAGCCGCAGATATTAATTTTAGCCATAGCCCCAGGTTTACTAAGCTTTACTTGACAGCGGTCGAGTTTTACTCCTTATACCACGCCGCAGACGCGGCACCCTGAACACCTGTCGAAGAATTTTGATTCCACCAATACCGAATCGTTGCACACAGATTCAGACATTGATCATGACAACCCCCGTAGCGTGCAGCGTGGCAGACAAAGCCCCTTGTTGCTGCATCAAGTTACAAGATAGCGCACAGCTCGTCAGTCGGCAATAGAGAAATTGACAAAGTGTCAACATGCAAAAAAATAAAAAACGGCGAGCCCAGGTAAAGAGACTCGCCGCACTCTGCGCTTAGTTCGATCTAGATTTACATAAGTTTTTCCAGCGCAGCCGTCAATCCATCAAGCTCACGATACGCTTTAGAAGTCAACACCTTAGTTAGTTGGTCGCTCTGTTTTGCGCGCTCCTCGCACCACGACGGCAACGGCCGCGCTTTAGGGTTGGCCTCCATAGCGTCGTCAAATACATTGTCCGGGAGCGTCGGCCAGCTCTTGATCTCGGCGAGCCGCTTGATACCCAGGGCGCACAGCTCAGGATACGACAATCCCGACAAGTCGTCATCTTTGGCCGGCCACATGCGGTACTTCGATCCGTAAGTCCAGCCCGATTTACGCGCGGTGAATTTCTGCGCGGCGCTCATGAAACCGCCTTCCTGCATCGGTCGAATGAAAATCAGGAACGGCGTACCGTGTTTGCACTCTCCGTTCTTACAATCGCGATCGCCGGGTATGCAGCCAACCTTGGGATCCGGCTTTACTTCCATCTTGAGCTTGTTCTCTCGAAGATACTTATCGATCAAAGCCCAAATCCGATCATGCTTACTTTCAACTCCCCTTTCCGTCGCCATTTCCATAGAACCACCTTTTCTCGATTTTTCCCTTTCTCTAAAACTTTTATTATTTCAACAACCTTTCGTCATTTGTAGCACTTTGCAAACTTGTGAATCAAGAGGCAAGGTGAAAATGGTTGTTACGCGAAGAACCAATCTTTGATGAAGCGCCCACGGCATACCTGCTAGTTGCTAAGGTTTCAGCCTCGCCCTATGGGCCTAGCAGTCAGGTGGTCTAGTTCGCCCATAAAATTGGTGGGTGCTTCATCAAAGTCGATTGAAGGCGTAGTCGATAGCGGAGCCGACCAAGTCTTCGACCGCTACGCGATAGTAACGCGCGATCGCGTGAATGTGCTCTAGCGCTACGGCCGTGACGTATTGCTGACTAACGATGGTGCCGTGCTTAAGACGGCGGCGCTCTTCACGCTCCGCGTGATGCGAACGGAAGTGCTTAGGCGGTATGCGCGGGTTGAGAACCTCGTCAGGTGTGCCCCAATGATCGTCGGCGATTGTGCGCTTAGGGTCGAGGACAGTATTGAGGTCGTGCTTTTCGGCGCAATTCTTCAGGTAATCCAGGATCGCCGAGTAAGCGATCAGTGTCTTTCGGATATGTAGCCGCTTGGCTACAAGCGCGAGGGTGTCAGCCTCTTCGTCGAGCAGGCGCACGTTAAGGTGCGCCATGTTGTGAACTTTCGCATAGCGCTTGCGCTTATTGGCATCAGCTTTGCTACGCGGCTTCGTCTTTGGACGTTTTTTCCTCACCGGAGCATTGAAAGCATCGAGCGCGGCAAAGTCAACCAGGGCCGCTTCAATTTGTTCGATCGTGTTCATTTTAGTCGCGCTAGAAGCGCCTCAAACCCTTTTGCGAGCTTTAGCCCCATGTCTTTGTTTTCGATCGTCCACTTAAACCCCTCATACAGAGCGAACAAATCGTCGAGCAGCTCATCGAATTGAACAAGGTCGAGCGCCGGCTGTTCGCGCCCTTGACCGCGCGCAATGTCGCGCTTCACAAACCGTCTAAGAAGATCGTACTTCACTTCGGCACCGTCCCATCGTAGAATTTTAGAATCCGTGCCCGGCCAATGTCGGTGCTGGTAAGCACTTCACAGCAGTTCGGGCACTCGCGGTGAACCCGCATGTATCGGTCCGCCACAGGCTCCCCGCAGCTCGGGCAGGCGCGGAGCATCACGCCACCATGCGCCTTGCGCTCAGCGGACTTAGCGCTCCGCGCCGCGCGCGCCAGAGCTAAGCGGTCAAAGTTCGTCACGGCTTTCAATTCCGCAGCTCCGGAGGCAGCTTCGCGCTCAACGGCGCGGCGCCATCAACCTCAGCCTGCTCTTGACAGAGCCCGGCCTCTACTGCTATGCGCTCCGCGACCAACTCGGGGTACTCACGCATCATCGCGGCCGTCTCGTCCTCGATCACGGCCAAGGCTATCACTACGGCGCGGATCTCATAAAAGTCCAGCAGCCTGCCCGTGTGATGCAGGGCCGAAGTCTGGATCATGCTCATGCCGTCCCAATTCGCCAGCATCCCGAGCATCGTATCAATGCGTCGTGCGCATTGCTCCTGCGCAGCCTTCATAGCGACCGGGTCCGCGTCGCGCTTGCGACGCCAGGCGGCAAGCTCCTCTTGTGTAAACGCTGTTTTCGACATTTAAACTTCCTCAAAAATGTAAACCGCCGTTGACGCGTGAATCTCTTCGATGGCCCGATTGCGCTGCTCGAACGCGTCGACCGACAAATCGGGCACAACCCGGTCAACCCGCACGTGCTCAACGCCCGGCACCGTGCGGCACTCGATAAAGTCGCCGAAAGACACGCGCGAGCGGAAGTCGTTGGATCGATTCATGTAGGCGTTCGCCAACCCCTCGATTTCACTGTCTGATAGAACCATATCTTAGTCTCCTTAGTTTTGTGACGTTCTAAAACTTAGCGCCGATAGGCGTATGAAACTTGAGTGAGCAACTCATCGCGGCGCGCTTCGTCAGTCAGTGGAGCATCTACCGGACTCCGACCGAAGACGCTAAAATCAATGCTTCCATAGCCGCGTTCACTCTTGGACCAACCACACTCAGCGAGAAACTTATAAAGAAACTCGCGCGTCACGATTATCTGCGGAAACCCAAGCATTGGAATATGCTCAGCCATAATCTCGTCTATGATCTTACGACAGAACAGACACTATACTGGAAGAATGTAAAAGAACGTCTTCCAATGGCCTCCCTCACAAAAATTATGACTGCAATTGTTAGTCTGGAAAATCCTAAGCCTGACAATCGCTCCGTGATAACACCAGCGGATTTGGCTGGAGAGGATAGCATGGGGGGGACGCCTGGTGAAACGTATACG
>VFSW01012496.1_pt1 | contig 11852 bp, 10 predicted proteins | sample 5358111 | NCBI WGS metagenome assembly VFSW01 (sample SAMN11554181, study PRJNA540505) | mine drainage metagenome | isolation source: sediment from site ElyBrook_90M | place: USA: Ely Copper Mine, Vershire, VT | collected 2017 | reverse complement strand
CACATCGCGCCGGGCACCTCTGGGGGCGCCCGACAATGCCCAGGAACTCACCTCCCGTTCCCTCGATGATGCGCGGCTGCACGCCTTTATCGCAGCCGCCGGCGCTGGTGGGGAGGACCCGCCGGCCGATTCTGCGGCCGCGGCCTGGGACCTGACCAATCTGACCTTGGCGGCACTGTATTTTCATCCCTCGTTGGACCTGGCTCGCGCCGACATCGACGAGGCGCGCGCCGATGTGCGCACCGCGGGCCAGACGCCGAATCCCTCGCTGAGCTTCGAGGATCTGGCCTACACGCCCCACGGCGCGGTGGGCGCACCGTGGACCATCGCGCCGGTGATCAATTTTCTGATCGAAACGGCGGGCACGACGCGGCAAGCCCCCGCACTGGCACAGGCGGTGCGGCGCGCGGCGCGCGCGGATCTGCGGAGCGCCGCCGGGGAGGTGCGTGGCGGGGTGCGTGACGCCCTGCTCGAGGTCTGGGCCGCCGACCGGCGCGCGGAACTGCTGCGGCGACGTCTCACGACACAGGATGCGCTGGTGGCCAGTCTCGAACGGCGTGTCGCCGCCGGAGAGACGGCGGATCTGGACCTCGCCCGCGAGCGCAGCGTGCGCAATCAGCTGGCGCTATCGGTGGACGAAGCCGCCGGCGTCCGCCGCGCTGCCGGTGCGCGCCTGGCCGCGGCCATCGGCATTGCACGACCGGCCCTCGATGGGGTGGCGCTGGATTTTGCGGCGCTGGCCGGTGCCGTACCGCCGCCGCTCGAGCAGCAACGTGACGAACTCGTTCAGGCCGCGCTCACCGGACGCAGCGACGTGCAGTCCGCGCTCGCCGCCTATGCCGCCGCGGAATCGGACCTGGCGTTGCAGATGGCCAGGCAATATCCGGATGTCACCCTCAGTCCGGGCTATGCCTGGGATGCGGGACGGCACCGCTATCTGTTGCTGCCGGCGGTGGATCTGCCGGTGTTCAACCGCAATGAAGGGCCGATCGCCGCGGCGCTGGCGCGCCGCACGGCCGCGGCGGCGCGCTTCACGGCGCTGCAGGCGCGCATTCTCGCGGCGATCGATGCGAGCACCAGCGAATACGCCGCCGCCTGCCGCACCGTGGCGACGGCGCAGACTCTGCAGCGCGGTGAGCAGGAACGCGCCCGGCGCACCCGCCGGCTGTTCAGCGCCGGACAGATCGACCGGGCGGCGCTGCTCGGCGTCGAGGTGGAGGGCCTGGCTGCGGAACAGGCGCAGCTGGATGCGCTCATCGATGAGCGCCGCTCGCTGGCGGCGGTGGAGGATGCGCTAAGACAGCCCTTCTTCGGGCCGCCGCTGCCGCTCGCCGCCGAGCAGGATCCGCGGGTTGCCGCGCATCGCGATCCGTAGCCATACGGCCACGCATTGCGGGGCGAATTCGCACCATTCGACGGCCACCTGATCGGCCATGGCGCGCGCCACGTAGGCCGCGACCTGCGTTCCGGTGGGGGCGTCGCTCGCCACGGGCCCGATGCGCACCTCGACGCGCGACAAATGGCGCAGGTCGAAATCCACCTGCAACAACGCGCCGCTCAGGCTCAAATTGAGCAGTCTTGCCGGGTGTTCGATATGCGGAGGCACCGTGACCCACACCGGCACCTGCATCGCCACTCGTTGACCCCAGCGATGTTCCATGGGAGAAAGCTACGCCGCCCACGGCCGGGGACGCCATAGGACAATACGCGTAGTTGGCCGTAGGAAATCGCGAGTGGCGCCGCTGCGGCGCGGCGGGATGCTTAGTCGAGCCGCGAATGCGGCGCTGCGCCATCCCCGGACTCGGCGGCGCGCTGCGCCGCGGGTGAATTCACCGCCTGTTCGACGATCTCGTACCAAATGGCGTTCAAGATGCCGAAGGCCAGCGCCAGTCCCAGTCCGAGCATCCAGCTGAAATACCACATTAATAGGGTCCCTCATGGCCATGCAGGTTGGCGAGCGTGATCCGCCCCTTGAGCACTCGAAAGACCCAGCTGGTGTAGGCGATCACGATGGGCAGGAACACCGCGACGGCGGCCAGCATGAGCAACAAGGTCTTCTCGCTGCTCGAGGCATCCCAGACCGTCAGGCTTTGGTTGGGGAAGCTCGAGGAGGGCATCATGAAGGGGAACAGCGCGAACCCCGCCGTGAGTATGGTGCCCGCCTGCACCAGGCAACTGGCTGCAAAGGCCGCCAGTGGCCGCTCGAACTGCAGCAGTAGGTGCGCGGCCACGGCCGATGCCACGGCGCCGGCCGGGGCCGCCCACATCCACGGCCATAAACCGAAGTTGCGCAACCAGGCGCCGGCCACGACGGCCACGGTCTTGAGGGTGGGATCCGAGGGTCCGGCATGATCGACGACACCCAGAATCTGGAAGCCGCCCACCGAGTTTTGCAGCCAGAATCCCCCGGCAATGAACGCCCCCAGGTACACCGTCGAGGCAAACCGTCCGAGGCTCCGTGCACGTCCGGCCATGGGTTCACCCACTTTCAGGGCGGCATACGCGTTGCCATGCAGGATCAGCATGGCCAGGCTCATCACGCCGCCGAGCAGGGCAAAGGGGCGCAACAGGCTGAACAAGCCCCCGGCGTCCATGGCGCGATGCAACTCGTCGAAGTGAAACGGCAGACCGAGGAAGAGATTGGCAAAGGCCACACCAAACAGCAGCGCGGGCATCAAGCCGCCCACCGTGAGGGCGGTGTCCCAGGCCGCCCGCCAGCGGACATCGCGCAATTTGTCGCGATAGGCGAAGCCGACGGGGCGCAGGATGAAGGCCACGAGAATGAGAAACATGGCCAGGTACAGGCCTGAGAACGAGGTCGCATACACCAGGGGCCAGGCGGCGAACACCGCCCCGCCGCCGAGCACGAACCACACCTGATTGCCCTCCCACACCGGTTCAATGGCCTCGAGCAGCACCCGGCGCTCGGCATCCGTGCGGCCGAGCAGGCAAAACGTGGCGCCCAAGCCGAGATCGAATCCATCGGTGACGGCGAAACCGATGAGCAGCACGCCGATGAGCAGCCACCAAATCACCCGCAGCGTGCCATAGTCGAGCAGTGCGCTCACCGTACCGCACCCTTGAGGGCGGGTGACAGGCCAGCGGCCGGGTCGATGGTCGGCTGCGGATCATTCGGCCAGTATCCGAGGCCATCCGGTCCACGCCGCACCGTGCGCACGATGAGGTACACGTCGACCACCGCCAGCGCGGTATAGAAGACCACGAATCCCACCAGCGACGCCCAGACATTGGTGGCCGAGGTGCGCGACACGCCAAGGAAGGTGGGCAGCACGCCATCCACCACCCAGGGTTGCCGGCCGTATTCGGCCACCACCCAGCCGAGTTCCACCGCCAGCCAGGGCAGTGGCAGGCTGAGAAAGGCCACTCTCAAGAATCCCGGGTGTCGATCGAAGCGATGCCGACTCGCCAGATAGAAGGCGGTGGCGAACAGGGCGATGAAGAACAGTCCCAGCGCCACCATGGCGCGGAAGCCCCAGAACAGCACGGGGACATTGGGCACGGTGGACCAGGCCGCGGCGTCGATTTGTTGCGCGGTTGCGTGGGTGGGATCATCCGTGTAGCGCAGCAGCAGCATGCCGTAGCCCAAATCCGCCGCATGGGCCTCGAAGTCGTGGACCAGTCCCGGATCGACGGCATCCGCGGGGGTGGCCCGCAGTCGCTGCAATTCGCCATAGGCCTGCATGCCGCTGGTGACGCGACTGCGCGCGCGGCCCACCAGATCGATGATTCCGGACACCGGCGTATCCACCGAGCGGGTGGCGATCAGCCCCAGCAGCCAGGGAATCTTCACCGCCGCGTAGGTGGTGCGTTGCGCCACGTCCGGCAGTCCAAAGGCCGTGAAGCTCGCCGGCGGAGTCTCCGTTTCCCACTCCGCCTCGATGGCGGCGATTTTCATCTTCTGATTTTCGCCATCGAGATAACCGGACTCATCTCCCAGCACCACCACGGACAAGGAGCAGGCCAATCCGAAGCTGGCAGCCACCGCGAGCGAACGCTTGGCCACCTCGACATTACGTCCGCGCAGCAGATACCAGGCGCTGATGCTCAGCACGAACATCGAACCCATGACGTACCCGGCGGCCACGGTATGCACGAATTTCGCCTGGGCCACCGGGTTGAACAACACCTCGGTGAAGGAGGTCAATTCCATGCGCAGGGTGCGGTAGTTGAAATGCGCGCCCACCGGGTGCTGCATCCAGCCGTTCGCCACCAGGATCCACAGCGCCGACAGGCTCGACCCGAGCGCCACCAGTCCGGTGACGATCAGGTGCGCGAGCTTCGACAGCCGCTCCCACCCGAAGAAGAACAATCCCACGAAGGTGGATTCCAGGAAAAACGCCATCAGCCCCTCGACTGCAAGGGGCACACCGAAGATATCCCCGACGTAGTGGGCGTAGTAGGCCCAGTTGGTGCCGAATTGGAATTCCATGGTGATCCCGGTGGCCACCCCCATGGCGAAATTGATGCCGAACAGCAGTCCCCAAAATTTGGTCATCCGCTTCCAGATCTCGCGGCCCGTCATCACATAGACCGACTCCATGATCACCAGGATCATGGACAGCCCCAGCGTGAGGGGTACGAACAGAAAGTGGTACAGCGCCGTGAGGGCGAATTGCAGGCGCGAGAGCGTGACGACGTCGAAATCGATCATGGGCGGCCGCCTCGAAAGAATAGGAACCAGAGCAGGAACAAGGAGGCGAACTTCGCCGCCAGGGTGAGCAGGATTTTAACCGTCAGCTCGCCGCGCCAGGGGCGTAGGATATCCGGGTCATGCATCATCAGCCCTCGGTTGGTGCGTTGCGATCCGACCGTGGCCGAAGCTCAAGGGCCGGCGGCCATCGTCATATTAGTATTTTATAACATGTGAGGTCCCGCCGCGGCCCGCGCGCTGCCCGCGGTGGACCGGCAACCGCAGAATGAACTTAGTCCGTTTCCGCTCAGTCTTATGGTGATTCGGAGTGCTGCATGCCGCATCTGGTCAAGTTCAACCCGCTGCGTTTTTGCGATCCGCCGGCGCCGCCGGCCGGCGCGGTGAAGTCGCGCGCGGCCCTGATCGCCGAGCACGCCTACTATCGGGCCGAGCGCCGCGGCTTCGCCCCCGGTCACGAGGTCGAGGACTGGCTGTCCGCCGAGGCCGAAGTGGACGCCATGGGCGGGCCGCCGGAGGCCACCAACCCTTGAGGCTCGAGGCGGCCTAGAAATCGAAATTGCGCGACAGGTAGAGCAGCGCCTGATCGATCTTGTAGAAGCTGTCGGGTCTGAGGCCATGGTAGTCGGTGGGCAGCACGTCGGTGCGCGCCACGTTCTGACCATGCCGCAGGTCGAAGCCCAGATCCCAATGGGGCAGTATGCCGCGCCACTGGGTGCCCACCCCGTAATCGATGGAGTAGGCGGGGGTGGCGAGGTCGTAGCGATCGACGCCGGCGAACAATCCCAGCGCGAGGTGTTCGCCGAAGCGATGCCGGTAGTCGAGCGCGCGCAGACCGATGAGCGAAACTCCGCGGACCTGATCGAATTCGATGCGGGCTCCCAGATCGTTGTTCGCCTTCACTTCGCGCCTTCCACCGAGGGCGAGGTGGGGGGTTACGCCGATACCCGAGGTGGTGATGGGAATGCCGGGATTCAGGTCGGTGCGCACCTTGTTGGCGTCCACGCCGACATCGACGAATAGTTCGAGCGGCCGCCGGCCGGGCGCCGGCTGGGCCTCGGGGTCGCTCGAGGAGTCCTGCGCATCGGCGTCATCGGCCTCATCGGCCGTATAGGACCCGTGCGCGTGGCCGTCGCCGCCGTAGCGCACGAATCCGGTGAGCCGCGAAAATGACTGCCCGAAGACATCGCGGCCGGCCTCGATCTGACCGCCCAGGGTCATGTCCCGGTAGGGGTGCGAGTAGCGCAGCATGGCATCCAGGTAATGCCGATAGGGGTACATGCCGTACTCCTGGTTGACCAGCGTGCGCACCCGCCCTTCGAGATACCCGCCGATGGGCGGCTCCCAGCCGACGCGCAGCATCTGGCTGCGCGCGCCGACGCCGTCGCCGTAGACGCGCTCCGCGGCGCCCCACTGGCCGGTGGGCAGCCGGTTCTGAGTCATGCCGTCGAGAAACACGCCGTTGCTCGCATACCAGTTGTTGACCCACTCGGAGACCTCGTAGGTCACGTCGAAGTGACGCCCCAACTGCGGCATGTCGATGCCCAGGGCCATGCCCGGCTGGCCCAGCAGATAACTGCCGCCGTCCAGGGTGTTCTGCCCCGCGTACTGCATGTAAACGGCGAATGGAATGGTGGTTGGCAGCAGCAGGCGGCTGATGTACGAGGCCTGCTGCTTTCCCAGGGTCTGGTTCTTGCCGGCCGGGTGAAAGAAGTCGTTCAGGAGAAAGTGTGCCGTGTCCGGCAGGCCGCCGCCGCCGTACTCCAGTTGGCGGTTGGCGCCGATGGACCAGCCGCTGTAGGGTTCGAAGGTCAGTTGCGCGCCGAACAGCTTGGGATTGCCGCGGCTCAGCTCCGTCCCGCCCTGCCCCTGGAAGGAGATGCGATCGGTGGTGGACATGCGCGCCAGGAATAATTCGTACTGGAACCCCCAGCGGGTCAGGGGTTCGTAGTTCGAGAGCGTCACCGACGGCATGGTGGGCGCCTCGGTGCTGATCAACATGGTGCTGTCCGTCAGCGGAGAGAACCAATGCGGCCGATAGCCGATGTCCAATTGCGCCCAGTTGAACCCGAAGCTCATCACCGAGCCGGTGGCCAGGGTCCGGCCCTGGTAGGCGTCCAGGCCGCCGCTCACCATGAAGTAATCGCTGGGCTGAACGAATCCCTGCGCGGCGACCTCGTAGGCGCTGTGCTCGGTCTGGCCGTAGGAGTTCGGCTGCACGACGTCGGCGCCGCGCGCGTACGAGCCGCTCACGCTCGCATAGCTCACCGCATAGTCGCGCGAGTATCGATCCAGGTACTTGCGCACCCGCTCGCACAGCGGCCGGTCCCGCTCACAGGCCTTCGGCAGCGCCTCCTGCACCAAGGCCACCGCGAACGGCCGCTTGAGTATGGGTTCGTCGGCAAGAATCAGCACCCGCTCCACCTGCCGCTCGATCTCCGGCTCGAGGTTCAGCGGCAGGTAGGCGCTGACGCCCGCCGAGCGGACTGCGTGCGCCGCCGGCGCGAGTAGAATCGTTCCCATGACGCCGAACGCCAGGATCTTGCCGGGGGAAGCCACGATGGTCGGTGATCTCGCTGAAGAAGGGGCTGGTTTGTCGCGCCGAGCGGCAAGTACACGACAACCGGCGGCACGCGGTCAAGCCGCCCGCGGCCTGAACATCCACCGCCGGGCACCGATTTGTCGGGGGGTGCGGCGATGACGATCCTCGAGACCGAACGGCTGCAGCTGCGCCGCCTGGAGCTGGGCGACGCCGAATTCATCCTGCGATTGCTCAACGATCCCTCGTTTCATCGCTTCATCGGCGACAAGGGCGTGCGCACGCTGGCCGACGCCCGGGAATATCTGGCGACCGGACCCATCGCCAGCTACGAACGACACGGCTTCGGTCTGTATCTGGTGACTTTGTCCGCCAGCGCCGCGCCGATCGGCATATGCGGGCTGGTGCGCCGCGAAGGGCTGGCGGACGTCGATGTGGGATTCGCCTTCCTGCCCGCTCACTGGTCACGGGGGTATGCGAGCGAAGCGGCCGGCGCGGTGCTCGCCTATGGACACGAACGCCTGCGGCTCGGCCGCATCGTCGCGATCACGGCGGCGGAGAATCGCGCCTCGATCGCGGTGCTGGAGAAGATAGGGCTCAAGTTCGAGCGCATGATCACGCTCACCGAGGGCGCGGCGCCGCTGAAACTGTTCGTGCCGGCCTGAAATCGCGCCGCCGCGGCCGCTGCGCACGGCAGCGGCCGCGAGCCGCTCAGTCGTCCATGAGGAAGCTGCGCAGCTGCTCGCTGCGGCTGGGGTGGCGCAGCTTGCGCAGCGCCTTGGCCTCTATCTGCCGGATCCGCTCGCGCGTGACGTCGAATTGCTTGCCGACCTCCTCCAGCGTGTGGTCGGTGTTCATGTCGATGCCGAAGCGCATCCGCAGCACCTTCGCCTCGCGCGGCGTGAGTTGCGCGAGCACCGAGTGCGTGGTTTCGCGCAGGCTCTCCGTGGTCGCCGAGTCGATGGGCGAGGACACCGAGGTGTCCTCGATGAAGTCGCCGAGATGCGAGTCCTCGTCGTCGCCGATCGGAGTCTCCATGGAGATGGGCTCCTTGGCGATCTTCAGCACCTTGCGCACCTTGTCCTCGGGCATCTCCATGCGCACCGCGAGTTCCTCGGGGGTGGGTTCGCGGCCCATCTCCTGCAGCATCTGCCGCGAGATGCGGTTCAGCTTGTTGATGGTCTCGATCATGTGCACCGGGATGCGGATGGTGCGCGCCTGATCGGCGATCGAGCGGGTGATGGCCTGGCGGATCCACCAGGTCGCATAGGTCGAGAACTTGTAGCCGCGACGGTATTCGAACTTGTCGACCGCCTTCATCAGGCCGATGTTGCCCTCCTGAATCAGGTCGAGGAACTGCAGGCCGCGGTTGGTGTACTTCTTGGCGATCGAAATCACCAGCCGCAGGTTGGCCTCCACCATCTCCTTCTTCGCGCGGCGCGCCTTGGCCTCGCCGATGGAGACTTCGCGGTTTATTTCCTTGATCTCGCTGATCAGCAGGTGGAACGCGGTCTCCAGATCCTTCAGCTTGTTCTGGCGGCGCTCGATCTCCTCCTTGAACTTCGCGAGCGGCGCGGAGTAGCGCTTCTTGGCCTTGATGTGCTTGTCGAGCCAGCGGGTGCTGGTCTCGTTCTTGGGGAAGGTCGCGATGAAGTCCTTGCGCGGCATGCCGGCCTGCTTGATGCAAAGGAACATGATTTCCTTCTCCAGCAGGCGCACGTCGGTGACGTGCTGGCGCAGATTGTCGATCAACTGATCGAACATCTTCGGCGCGAGCTTCAACTCCATCAGTTCCCCGCAGATCTTCTTGCGGATCTTCAGGGTCTTCGGATCCTTCGAGCCGAGCTTGTCCAGGGCGTTGAGGAACTGGTGATGGCTCTTGGCGATGGACATGAAGCGCCGCGCGGCTTCCTCCGGGTCCGGTCCGGTGTCCACGGCCTCCTCGCCATCCTCGGCGTCCGCTTCCTCATCGTCGTTTGCGGCCTCCTCGCGCTCCAGCGCCATCATCTTGGGGTTCTGGGGCTGCGCGATTTCGTCCGGCGCGTTCGGATCCACGAAGCCGACGATCACGTCCACCAGGCGCATCTGCCCGGCCTTCACCTGTTCGTAACTGCGCAGCAGCAGATCGTAGGTTCCCGGGTAGCTGCCCAGGGCCACCTTGACCGCCTCCAGGCCCTCCTCGATGCGCTTGGCGATGCGGATCTCGCCCTCGCGGGTGAGCAATTCCACCGTGCCCATCTCGCGCATGTACATGCGCACCGGGTCGGTGGTGCGGCCGAATTCGGCGTCCAGATTGGCGAGCGCCGCCGTCGCCTCCTCGACCGCCTCCTCATCGGGGGCGGCCGTCGCGTCGGTCAGCAGCAGCGACTCGGCATCCGGGGCCTTTTCGTACACCGGAATGCCCATGTCGTTGATCATGTTGACGATGTCTTCGATCTGCTCCGGATCGACGATCTCGCTCGGCAGGTGATCGTTGACTTCGACGTAGGTGAGGTAACCCTGTTCCTTGCCGCGCGCGATCAACAACTTCAGTTGCGACTGACGCTCGTCCGCGATTTGAGTTGCCGTGCCTGCTGGCGCTTTTTTGATCAAGATGGACGCCTCTTAAACGGTGGACCAGGATTAAACACTTAGCCGGCAATCATACAATTTTGTGCATTTTTTAGCCACAACCGGCGCCCGAAGTCAGTGCGGAGCTCGCGGCGTGACCCGCGCGCCGCCAAGAGATTGCAATAGACTGCTCAATTCCGTCTTTTCGTCGGCATTCAAGTCCGTTTCCTCGGCCTTTTGCAGTAATTCGTCCATGCGGCGGCGCGGTCCGTACTCCTGCAGCAGCTTCTCCACCGCCATCTTCAGCTCCTGCCCGGCCGCCGCGGGTTCAGCCACCAGCGGTTCGGCCAGGGCGAGTTCCGCCAGGCGCGGATATTCCGGGCGTTCGCGCCAGCGCTCCAGCAGCATGGCCGTGCTGGGATTTTCCATATTGACGGCCAGTTGCAGCAATTCCTTGAGCACGCTGACCCCGGGACGATCGACCTGACCCAGAATCTGCGGATCGGCGATGCTGCTGGCCGCCGCCGGATGCTGCAGCACCAGGGTGATGGCCTGGCTCAGCAGGTTTCCGCGCCCCGCCTTCAGTCGACCGCGGCCCTGCACCCGGGGTTCCGCGGGTGGCCGGGCGGGGGGCTGGGCTGGCGCGGCGCCGGAGGCCTGTCCGGCAAATGCCCGCGTCGACGGCGTGGCCAGCAAATGGGCCTTGAGCTTGGCGGCGGGCATGCGAATCTGCGCCGCCAGACGATCCGCCAGCAGTTCGCGCAGCACCCCCTCCGGCATGCGCGCGAACAGCGGTGCCGCCAGAGCGGCCAGTTTCGCGCGCCCGTCGGCATGCTCGAGATCCACCTGGCCGGAGAGGTTTTGCACCAGGTATTCCGACAGGGGCAGCGCGCCTTGCAACCGCGCCTCGAAGGCTTGCCGTCCCTCCGCCGCCACCAGGGAGTCGGGGTCGTGTCCCTCGGGCAGGAACAGGAATTTGAATTCACGGCCGTCGCGCGCGAGCGGCAGCGCGTTCTCCAGGGCCCGCCAGGCCGCCTGGCGGCCCGCGCGATCGCCGTCGAAGCAGAACGCCACCTCGCTGGTCATGCGGAAGATCTTGTTCAGGTGCTCCTGGGTGGTCGCGGTGCCCAGGGTGGCGAGCGCATAGGTGATCCCGGCCTGGTGCAGCCGCACCACGTCCATGTATCCCTCGACGATCATCAGGCGCTTGAAGTCACTATGCGCCTGGCGCGCCTCGTACAGCCCGTATAACTCGCGACCCTTGTGAAACAGCGGGGTTTCGGGTGAGTTGAGGTATTTGGGCTCGCCCTGGTCGATGATGCGTCCGCCGAAGGCCAGCACCCGGCCGCGACCGTCGCGGATGGGGAACATCAGCCGATCGCGAAAGCGGTCGTAGCAGCCGGGATTGCGCTCCCCGGCCCGTGCTTCGCGCTCGATCACCAACCCGACCTGCAACAGCCGGCGTCGCTCCTGTGGCTGCGTGCCGCAGCGATTGAGCAGAGCGTTCCACGAGTCGGGGGCATAACCGAGGGCGAATTTCGCCGCCGTCGGTTCGTCGATGCCGCGCGCCGCGAGATACGCGCGCGCCCGCGCGCTGTCCTTGAGGTTCTGCGCGAAGAACCGCGCGGCCTCCGCCATCGGTTGGTGTAGCTCCGCGCTGCCGCCCGCCTCGCCCGACCTTTCGGCTCCCCGCGGCAGGGCGAGGCCGGCCCGCTGGGCGAGGTCCGCCACCGCGTCGAGGAATTCGAGCTTCTCGTATTGCATCAGGAAGCCGATCACGCTGCCGTGCGCGCCGCAGCCGAAGCAATGATAGAACTGCTTGTCGGGGCTGACCCAGAACGAAGGGGTCTTTTCGTCGTGGAACGGGCAGCAGGCCTTGTATTCGCGGCCCGATTTGCGCAGCGCAAGCCTGGCGCCGACCACCTCGACGATGTCCGAGCGTCCGATGACTTCGTCGATGAACGCCTGGGGAATGCGGCCGGCCACGACCGAAGGGCGATCAGCCGCCGAGCTTGGCTTTGATTTTCGCCCCTACGGCAGCCATGTCCGCGCGGCCCTGCGCCTGGGACTTGATCATGCCCATCACCTTGCCCA
>VFSW01012495.1_pt1 | contig 11854 bp, 15 predicted proteins | sample 5358111 | NCBI WGS metagenome assembly VFSW01 (sample SAMN11554181, study PRJNA540505) | mine drainage metagenome | isolation source: sediment from site ElyBrook_90M | place: USA: Ely Copper Mine, Vershire, VT | collected 2017 | reverse complement strand
GTATCAGTATTAACAGTATCTTTAGCAGTCTGAATCATGTCTTGTAGTTTGTTTGATTGAACCACCAAAGCTCTGTTACGGGAGATGGTCATGTTAGCTAACAAGGAAGCACTGATAGTTCCGCCAGCTTTTGTTACTTCATCAGCAATATCCTGTTGAGAGCCAGCCATGATGTTTTTGACATTCATCAGTTCTGTCTTCAACCCTGCCAGCTCACTTCTATCAGTTTTTAGTTGAGCGATACTATCATTGAGTGCTTTTCTATCCGATTCAGGGCTTAGAAACTCCCTGATGTTTTTAGTTTGTTCTTCAAGATTAGGATTGGTAGCAGGATTCATCAAATCTTCAACTGCTGGTGGAGTTGGGGGTTCTTGTTTAGGTTGAGGTTGAGAAGCTAGTGCGGTATTTATTCCAGCGGTAGCTGAACCTGCCCCAGTCGGTGGGGTAACACCTGACTTATTTAAGTCAGTTAGAGCTGTTCCATACTTTTGTTTCAGTTGGTCTATGGCTTGAGTAGCTTGGTCTTGTTGTGTGCCAGTTAGGTCAGGTTGGCCAGCGATTCCTGAAGGGGTAGAGTTTGTATTTACATTAGCTGTTTGGGCGTTGCCTGTAGTTGGAGTGGCGTTAGCTGTTTGTGGAGTTGGTTGAGTCGGTGTCGTTCCACTTGCTTCACCCTGAACTGCTCCTGCTCCATAAGCATCTTTTGGATTTGCTTGTCCTACTACTTTTCCACCACTTACGATTTGACCTTGAGCATTTACTGCTCCGCCACTTATCCCTTTAGAGACAGCCTGTGCGACTTGTGTAGGGGAAGAAGTATTTGGGGCAACAATAGTTCCACCTGCTGCTTTGGCGGCTGCCATGTTTGCGATTCCTGTGGCTCTTGATGTTGGATTTGACATTAGTTTGTTGCGATTATACTACCTGTCCCGTTTCTCCAGTTCGTTCCGTCATAAGTTAAGGGAATATTTAAGTCTGTGGCGTAATAGGTTTGTCCTTTAACTGCGATTACCGAAGCTGGACGGAGGGCGATTGTCCCATTCATAGTAACATATCTTCTATTTACTACTTGTATGTCATCGGTGGGATTGTCTGTTAATTTCCTAGCGGTGAATAAACCTGTTTTTAATTGTTCGGCAATTTCTTGACGGATTATGTCTCTTAATCCTTCAGTGCTTGGTGTCCTTTCTACTGGTGTTGATTCATCCATATTTATTTTCCAAATTCCTCTACATCAATCTCACATTTTAATCCTGTCCAATCCGCACTTCCTAAGTTAGTAACTCTTAATCCCATTTGATGTGTTGGGGACATTTGAGGATTGTATTGCACCATATCTGTTCCTGCCGTTACATTCGTTCCTACTGTAAAGACTTGTGTAGTACCACTGATAGGTGTTCCCGCTGTCCCAATTAAATCAATTTGAAAGGAGTTGTTTGTTACAAACGGCATAGCGTAAAATCTTACCTCTTTTGCTACGAAACCTTTTTTAAGGATACTTCTAAAGAGTCTAAAGGATGTCTGACCTTGAGTTTCATATACTCCTCCAATGGCCGTACCTAAGCCTGTAGGGACAGTTGTAAACTTATAGAAACGATATTTTGTTGTAGGAGCAGACGAAGTTTCAAGGGTTGAAAAGTATAGTTTAGCTGAACCTACCACATTACCTGAATACCCTGCGGAAGAAGAACCATAGAATAAGTTAGACACCACCTGACAACTAGGGATTTGAATTATATCTGTCTGGGGTGAGGTAGCCGAGACTCGAAGGAATCGGAATAATCCTACAGGCATTTCGTGGTCGTATTGTCCGTAGAATGATATAGAACCTTTTAGTGTACTATAACTGTTCTCTGTGGAAGCATATCCCAGTAAGTTACTGGTTGAGAACATTGAATTAAAGTTTGGAGCTAGGGAAAGAGGAAGTGAGACAATCTTCTTCCCTTGAGAATAGATTACAGCACCACCGAGGTCATAACCCATAGTGTATGAGTAAGGTCCGAAAGATATGTTTGAATTTAGAGAATATGAATTGTAACTCTCATAAGATGAAGGTGTGGTAGTAGATGAACCATTCCATAAGTATCGGTAAGAATCTCCTGTTGAAAGACCTGCAGTATCTTGATTGGTTGATGTCATGTCCGCTTGAGGGACACGACTAACTACAGCTACGAGGTAATTTCCATCAGGGCTGACGTCTAAGTCTCTCACTTGTGTACCAATAGGAAAAGGTGTGCTGAATACTCCGTAACTTATAACTGTTGGAGTGGTATCTATCTGAACTAAATTTACTCCATTACCTCCATATAACATCCCAGCAAATTGAACTGCTGGTCTTGGGACATTCGCTGTATAAGAACCTGCCACACCAATAAAAGTCTCACCTGTGCCGTCAAAGTTTATTCTCGTAAAGCCTATATCATGTCCAATATAAATCCTTTCAGTTGAACCAAAGAAGTTTAAGGAAGCTCCGTATTTGAAAGTGGGAGATTGAGCTACTAACGTCGCAAGAAGAACAGGATTGTCGTAGTTAGGATTATAAGTCGTAGGGTCGTTGACTTGTATTTTATATAACCTACCTAAGTGTCCTATAGCGTAAACATAAGTAATGCCTGATTCTAGTCTAGCCTTTTGAGCTACGATTAAATCTGTTATCACTGCCCCTGTAGGGTCTATTTGAGTAGGAGCTTCCAGCCAAGATAGATTAGTGATATTTGAGAAAGGGTCATTTCCAAAAGTCGTAGTATAAAGAGCCTTGCCAGAGTCCATGTCTCCTAGGTTATTTCTGGTTAAAATCCCTGTGAAATTATCTATGATTTTTGTAATCACTGGATTTTTTCAACTAAGAAACCTGCAGTTGTTATGGTTGGAAAAGCTGTGCCTCCTGCTCCAAGAGCCGTGATACCAAAAGTTTGAGGAGCGGATGTGTTGACTGAAGATGTTCCCATTCCCACTTGATAAACCCCAATGGTACTGGGGTTGTTGTTGAGATTTTTCATGTCCACCATTTGCACGTTTAATATTCCTCTCTGAAGAACTGAACTAGCGTTGGCAATCAATGTGTATTTAATTTCACCCCCCAAGTTTCCAATAGATGTGTTTAGGTCAGCCTTCACCACAACCGAAGCTACTGTATTATTCCCGTATTGAGCTAACACTATCACTGAGGATGGGTTGTTCGCATTAGGATTCCAATTACTTATATAAACTGTTCCTCTAACAGCGTTGTTTATTCCTAGTGTACTCCCAGAGATGGAAACTGACATTAAGGATGTTTCTGTTCCTAACTGTGAGCTAATAACGGAAGCACTTGCACTGACTTTAGCGGTGGAATTACTTATCCAATTTACTCCTGTGGCAACAGAACTATTTGCAGACAACACCTGTCCATCTAGCCCTACTGCTAATTTAGATAAAGCAGAAGCACTTTGAGCGATTAAAACATCCCCCTTAGTATAAGAAGTAAAACCTGTGCCACCTTTATTAGCCACCTGAACATGTCCTCCACCATCAGAGGCAGGGGATTTTACCAAATAAGCGTATGTTCCAACCACTGAATTTGCTCCATCTACCCCTAAAATTGCCTCAATTTGCTGGATGTCTGTTTGAGGATTGTTAACATCCGAAGCGTCAATAACTTGTCCATTGACCTTTGTTGAGTATGAGGTGAGGACGCTAGAAAAAAGTGCCATTAGGTTGTGGGTTTAGCAACGGATGTATAAGGAGTTCCAGTAGGTTTAGCTATGGAAGTGTAGGTATTTTGTATTCCATACTTACTCGTTCCATAAATAGCATAACCATACTGAGGATAATCTGAAGCACTACGCTCTAAATTCGTATATGGTGTTCCTGTGGGTTTTGGAATATTGGTATAAGCAGTCATCTAAAATTCCCAACCTGTTAGTTGGATTGGGCTAGCTGTTAATGGTTGTTGCGCACCACGACCTAATGTGGCGACTAACTGCATAACTCGTTCTTCATATTTCTTGTTAAAGGCATCACCTATTGGAATCTTGTCTCCCATTAAAGAGTAGAGGTAATTGGCAGCGATTCTCCAACCAAGTATTCGATAATCTAATGACTCTGGGTAAGCGATTGTATCTGATGTAGCTGTATATTCTGTGGGTTTCTGAAAATAGATTATACGAATGGCTTGAGTAAGGTTATTCCCCGATATAAAAGCAGGGAAGATTTCATACCAATCTCCATTGTCCGCAAACAGAGGAGATTGCGTTGATTGATTTAATCGTAACCAACTAAATGAACTTCCTCCTGGGATATTTGAGTGGTCTACTTGTTCGGCCTTGATGTAATTGTTAGCCGAACTATCGGTAAAGTTAATCTCAATCGCCTTGAGAAACATCGCATCTGTAGGATAGAGAAATGTTGAACCATTACCTGCGGTTGGGATAGAAGCGTCTCTATAGGCTTCTTGGATGCCTAAAGCATCTATGCCCTTATCTACCAATCTCCTTCTAAAGTCAAATAAGGCTTCGTTGGCAAAAACTATTCCATTAGCATCGGTTAATCCATTGCTATCAGTTTGGCATTGCGCTCTTGAGTAAGCGAGAACATTTGTTAGGGTGGACATTGTAATTTGCTAATCCCCACGCCCATAAAGGCGCAGAGTTAGAAAACTAGGCTGTGAATGCAGACTCGATTCTAACAATCCTGACATAACCAGGAGTGTCATTGAATCTCGTAACACCCAAAGTAACCTTGCCTCCGATTGAGGAGTAGAGGTTAAGAGCGTTCTGCGAATCAGGCGTAGAAACTAAGATTGCTGTAGGTTGCTGGAAGTATCCCCAACCGAATGATTCATCTCCTATAAGAGTGGTTGGCATTACTGGAACTGTAGAGTTGAAGTAATTTTGGAACGCACTCTCAATGAAGCGAACACCTCGGAAGTCTCCCACCTTACCTGCACGAAGGTCGTCTACATTTGTGTAACGACCAACATCAATCCATGCACCTGTTGAAGTGGTTGACATCAGGTCTCCCATAACTTCAGGAGCAATTAAACCAGCGAAGTATCCACCTGCGTAAGGCTTAACACCTGCTGCGTTAGAACTACGCATCCACGAGACACCACGAACTAAGTCAGGCTGTGCGATTGTGTCGCCAGCTCCTAAGTTAGTTCGTGAAGTCTTAGCACCAGAGTAGATAACGCCGTTAGAACCTGCGTTTACCACTGTCTGAAGAACAACATCCACCATTCTCGTAAGAGAGAGTTGGACTTGCTGTGATGCTTCGTTGATAACTTCGATTGCCGAGCCACGAACCAAAAGGTCAGTAACTTGGACTAGCACACCATATTGAGCAGGGCCAGTTGAGAACGAGTTTGCTCCCCATGTGATTGCACTTGGGTTAGTTCCTTCTGTAACTGCTGCGACTCCATAGACGGAGGATACAGGGTATCCACCAGATGCTATTGAGTTTGGGTCTCCTCCGAGGAGGGAGACACCTGCACCCCAGACCGAACCTGCACCACCAACATTAGGCCCACCAACTGTTACCATCGAGACATTTATCTTGATTGGAATTTGGTTAGGCTGTGGGAAGACAATGCGGTCAAATCCTTTAGGTACATCCTTTCGCTTTCCCAAGCGAGCGTAACGGAGTTCTGGTTCAAGAGGCATTATCCTGTCTGAAATGTAGGCAACCAACAATTCAGAAGTTAATGTCGTAGAACCTCCCCAGTTACTATTTCTTTGAGTAATAGCCATTTTTAATGGCTCACCTTATTAGAACTTTAGAAGATTAACTCCTTCTTTTTCTGCTTGTATTAAAGCATTCATTCTTTCGTCTTGTGTCATCTCACCCACACTTTTGTTTCCACCCTCACCTAGATTGGTTTGAGCAGAACCCCCTTCGGCATTAGGGAGTTTTACTTGAGGAGTAGTTAGCTTCCCCTCCTTAAATAGAACTGCCACTGTTGCTTCTTCAGGGTCAGTGCCTTTGTTTACCCTTTCCCATATTTGGTCTTGGTAATCAGAAGCTCCTGGATGTTTTGATGAGATTTGGGAGAAAGACTTGAAGAAGTCTCGCTCTTTTTCAGCAGTCGCTCTAGCTTCAGCTTCCGCCTTAGCCCTAACTTCTGCTTCTTGAGCTTTTTTCTCCGCTTCTAGCCCTTTTTCAGTGAGCTTTGCGAATCTATCTTTAACTTGTAATGTTTTATCTGCGTTTGTCTCGATATTATCGAGGTCTAAGTTTAATTCATCCATTGGTTTTCTGCCTGTGTTTCTCCTTATAGGCGGCGAACTCTATAACGGGTTAGTTATAATTTCTCTTAATCCTAGTAACAAGCTAGGTTAAGGTGTGAGATTAAATTTCTTCTCGAATTTTCTCTGACATTCATATTTACCGCAATGGGTTATGAGATTGCCAGGGAGATAAGGGTCTTCCATGACCAACATCTTAGACATTCTGACTACTTCGTCATGGTCATCTCCTTCCTTGCAAAAAGTACACTTCAAGTTCATGCCTTTGTAATGAGGACAAAGTTTGTACTGTTGATTGCCAGGGTAGTTTTTATCTAATACCCCACAAAACTCGCAAACTCCTCCTCTTATATCGGGAAATCTTCGACTCGTAGGAGCAGATGACTCACCAGGTTGACTGATGTGCATTTCTCTAGGAGACTTCAATGTTGGATTCATTTTTGATTATCCTTAATTCCTTGTAATTCTTTTTGTAACATCTCTGCATAGCTTTTAAGGTTTGAATATCGTCTAGCCCATGCCATTTCACCTTGTAAGACTTTAGGCTTCTTGGCTTCGGAGAGTAATTGTCGGTTTAGACTTTCAACTACTCCATCAAATACCAATTCCTTAAGGGTCTGCCAGCCTTTATTCTTTAGCACCAATTCTATCGCCTCAAGTATCTTAATCAGTTCAGCCTGTCTGTCTCGGAGTTTAGTTTCCGAGTCTGTCATTATGCTGTTGCTGATTGACTATTTACAAGAACCTGAACACGACTATTGTTAGCGGTGTAGTTTCCTACTCCAATCATAAAGATTCTGTTCTGTAATCCTAATACTGGAAGACCTGAAACTTGACGACTGCCAAGACTCGAAGCTGTTGCTGTTCCTACTGTTCCACCAAGTATTGAACCTACATTCGCTGTTGATACAGTTGTTGGGTTAATCCCACCACTAATCAAAGGAATGGAAAGCCATTCTGGGGCTTTTCCTACTGCGTTTTGCGATGCGACACTTGTTCTTGCAACATCAAACCATGTTGTTCCACCATCATCTGATGTTTGGAAGGTTGCACTCATTCCACCCGCTGTTACTGAAGGTTGGAATTTAACTACACAGTTATCAGTATCTTGTGGGAGCTTAAATGGATAAGCGTAACCCCCTGCTACTGAAGTAGCTCCTGCAGCATCAGTATTTGTGGCATCAAGAACGATTTGGTTTGGTAATCTTATTCCCATGTTTATTTATGGTTATTTATTTCAGGCGCATTGAGTTTCACGCCTTTCCTGATAATGCTCTCTCGGCAGCTCGTTCAAGCATAGTAGCTTGGCGTTTAACTGCACTGGCCTTGTTTCGTTCCTTTCGGGCTTGCTCTTCTGCAATGCCTCGGGCAATGGCTCTCCCTTGTTCGTTCTGAACCTGTTGTTCTGCCTTATCTGTTGAGATGGGTAATGACTTCATTTAATTTATCTTTTAGTGTATTCAAGTCTGCAAACTCTACATGAGAAATCTTATGAACAAGCACTGTAGGTTCAAACTTAGCATCCACTATTGTTGATTCTACTTCTTTTGTTTTCTTTATTTTAGGCATTTTAATATTCCATTACTAGCACTGACGATACTGCTGCCGTTGTTGGAATTGCGGCAATATACTGATAAAGCCCATGCACACTGTTGGCTAGGGCTGGGCCAGCAATCCCTTGTGTCTCTCTTGGAACAACAAATCGTCTGACAGTTGCGGCTGGGACGATATGGTCTGCTGTTAGAACTGTTACACTACTAATTCCCAACACACTATTAGCTAGAGAAATCCACTTCACAGCTATTGCTGCATTTGGAGCAGAAACCTCAATCTCTGTTGTGTTGTTGTTTAACTGAAACAGGGAAGATATGGTTGTTACAGCGGCTCTTGTGTTTAGAGCTACAAACGGGGCGGGAGCTTCCTGAATTGGATTGCCCTGTTTGTCTATTGGGCTTCCTTTTGCATAGTTTAATGCCATGTTATTTTGCGTTGTTAGATACTACTTCGGTTTTTAATGGGGATGCGGCTGATTTTGGATTTTGTTTTTCTTTACCTATGTTGATGGTTACTCCACTAGACTTAGGCTTAGCTTTGTCATTAGTTTGGCCTCCTTGTGTTTGCTTGTCAAGTGGCGGAGGTGTGGATATGGTAATTCCTGCCTGTTGAGCCATTTGTTGCTGACCTTCTGGTGGTAAGTCTTTGTAGGAAATAGACTCACTCACCTTGTTTTTGCCATCAGAACCTTGTCCACCTGACTGTTTTTGCTGTTGAGCAAGCTGTTGAGCCAATAACTCCTGATGCCAGTGTATGTGTGTCCAACCAGCCCAAGTCTTAGGCTCTAACATCATGTGAGTGTAGATATGAGTGGTGTGGTTATCAGTCTCTTTAACATCTGGCATCATATTATCAGCAAGTTGCTCATTCTCTGCCTCGGCATTCATTTCATCCATAGTCTTAGGGAACATCACATCTATGAGAGATGGGTCTTGGAGGAACTTAGGCCAGTAGACATGCTTGTAGAAGTTACGAAGTCCGTCAGCATCCATACTTTGAATGAGGACAGGTAGAGCTTGGCTCAAATCTCTTCTTAAGACTAGCTCTTTGTATTCTGCTTCTTTGGCCGAGTAAACTAAGACACCTGGAGGATAATCAGTATTAAAGTCTTTCATGTCTATGATGTGAGTTGTTACACCATTGACCCCTACAATGTTAGCCATCTTTGTTTTAAGTTCATCTGCGTGTTTGGCATAGCGATGAAACCATTGCCCCCAGAACTCTTGCTCACCAAATTGCATGACCTTACTCTGAAGAGATTGAGCAACATCATTTAGTTGTTGGTCTAAAGCAGCTTGAGTAGCTGTCTGGTCTCCCTTTCCACTAGCGTTTTGCATTGGCTTACCAGTGCCAATAGGTTCTTCTGCTTCTGCATCCATCATTTGAATAAATGAGATGAGGTCTTGGGTCATAGCACTAGCCTTTTGTATCGGCCCTACGGCTAACGCCCCATCTCCTTCAACTGGAATGTGTTGATTGATTTGCCGTGAGAGAAATTGTGCTACATCTTGGACTTTAGCTGGGTCATACCAATAAAGAGGATTAGCTTGGTCTTTAGCTGCGATGTATGCGAGGTTAAGTAACACCGCCTTAGCTCGGTGTTTATCCTCAAGTAAGTCTGCTACTGATACAGGAACGCTTGAGTGTGGCACTCTAAACGATTCCTTAACAATGATAGGCCAGTTGGAGTTTTTCTTTACTCCAGTGCCATCAGGGGCAATAATCTCATCCCCATCATCAAAGTCTAATTTGCGTTCATATAGTACCTTAGAGAAGTTCTTGTCTGTCCAAAATACCCACTTCTCACCATCCTTATGTCCATAGAACTCTAGTATCTGGTAGACATCTGCATCTACTGAATCAATCGGTGGAGCAACCGCATCTCTCGCTTGGTCTCTAGTTATCTTGTATTGCCAGAGATAAGGTTCAATTCCGCTTGGAAGAGAATCAATATTAAAGTCTTTAAGTACCCCAGCTTTCTGTAATAACTTTAATTCATCTTTAGATTTAGTAATCCATTTCCAATAGTATCGCCATGACTGGACCTCTTCAATGTAAGGGTCATAACCAAAGTTTAATGGGTTAATGACATGGGGTTGGAGTATCTTGCGTTTTGTATCAAACCTCACTGTTTCCATAAATCCTCTACCAAAAAATAAGGTATCCCATGTCCAATCGTAGTCTAGCTTGGCCTTACCCATCTCTTGATAATCAGATTGAGCAAGGATGTTATAAGAGTTGATTTGGTCTTGGTTGATTCCTTGAGATGGAAGGAACTTGACTTGCATCTTGTCATCATAAGTATTTGACATAATGCGGTTAAACAATGTCAGTATCAAGGTTGAGGAGATATTCTGCTCACCTCTACGAAGATTAGATAAGAGTTTGAGTTGTTCGGCTTGTCTTTTCTTTCTTAGTTGGAGAAAGTTAAACGACTCTTGGTACTTTGTCTGTATTTGTGGGGTGTCCATGTGCTATTTGACTTAATGTTTGAGTTGTATTTAATACTGTCTGTCCTATTTGTGGTTTAGCGGCTACGACTATAAAATATTTCACTTTATCTTCTGAAAGAAAGACACGGGGTTCTACTTCTTCTACTGGAGTTAATCCATCTTGCCAAAGTAATGCCGAGATTCCACTCTTATGTGAATCAAATATCTCTTGAGAAGTGGGAGTATGACGGGCAAATGCTTCAGGGTTCACACTAAAGCCATAAGTTCTTATCACCACTGGGTCTCCTACACCGAGGTCATCTTCTAGTTTCTTATCTGATTGTACTTGAACTGTTTGACCTTGCCAATCATTATCTGTAACAAACTCTCCACCGACTAATGGCGCACCTTCGACAGCTCGCCCTTCCGCAATATCTTTCTCGGTATTAAAAGGTATTCTCTTTCGTTTAGGCGTTGTCATATATATCTACGGATTGGTCATAAAAAGGTCTACCTATCATATTCTTATTCTTTAGCATGGACTCACTTATGATTTGTGTCAAGACTGCCGCATCTACCACATTTGGGGACATGATACCTTCTCTAAATAAATCCTCTTTGGGCTGGATTAACAACTTACCATCCTTGTTCTTATACTTTACCACCTCAAACTCATTCCAGCCATAGTTAGCTATCAATCTACCTCCTGATAATAACCACTTGCGTTCTCTCCAATGTAGGTCTGCTTTTAGGTTAGCAAACATGGGGTCATCTGCCTTTTCTCCAAAGGCTACACCACGCACAGGATAGTTTAACTCTTTTATCCTATCAAATATCCCTTGTCCTATACCTGTCTTATCCACTACTATCATATCTATACCATACTTATTGTAAATGTCCATAACCTTACCAACCAAGTCCATTGTGTCTTGTAACTTTTGATTAAAGACTATCTCCTGTAAATTACCTGACTTAATGACAATAGCCGAGTTATCCCCACCTGCGGCTGGGTCTACCCCCATCACCATATAACCAGAGTGTTTCCCCCCTTGAACATAGCTTGCCTGTAGCTCTCGGTCATTAACTAAACGCAAGTAACCTTTCTCATCCATCCCTTCATCAAACGCATCCCAATTCCCTTCTAAATAAGCCTTGCGTTGATTCTCTGGTAGTGATTCTAGAGATTTATAATATTCTGCTGGTAAGTGAGGATTATCTGTAGGTAATGCTGGCACAAAGACAAACTCATATTGCTCTTTTTCATCTGGTGAGAATAATCTTTTAACCCACATATTCTTTACCCACGCTTCACCTAATGGATTACAACCTGCTAGGAATTTAACATCTTTAATTCCAGGCCATCTGTGCCTAGAACGAAGCATATCAAATGTGGTTTTTGGATTTCGATTAATCTCATCGATACCGATAACGGCAAATTCCACCGATAGATACTTCGAAGGGTCATCCAAGTTTCTAAAAGCGATGATACCCGACCCATATTCTGGGGCAAGAGTAAATTCATGTTTCGCTTCATTAAATATACCCAACCACGAAGGAAATTCAAACTTAACCTTAGAGAGATGCCTGTCATTAAGACTAGGGTAATCTTCACAAAATAATCCAGCCCTAACCCCCTTGATGTTGTAT
>VFSW01012494.1_pt1 | contig 11855 bp, 11 predicted proteins | sample 5358111 | NCBI WGS metagenome assembly VFSW01 (sample SAMN11554181, study PRJNA540505) | mine drainage metagenome | isolation source: sediment from site ElyBrook_90M | place: USA: Ely Copper Mine, Vershire, VT | collected 2017 | reverse complement strand
GCCCCCGGGCTTGTCGCCGGTAGTAGAGGCCGCGATCCACATTGGTGTCGTGATAGATAAGGTCGATCAGTGCGACCTTGGGATCGCTCATCGACACGCCCGAGCGTTCGCGTTCGCGTTCGATGATCTGCAATTTGGCAATCCAGTCCACCCGATCGGCCAGGCCCATGGGGTCCGAGCGGTACTGCTCGATGCACTCGCGCCACATTTTGACGGCCCGCACCTGGTCCGCTGGCACTTCACGGTTCACGATGAACTGCTCGGCGCGCTCGCACAAGTCTTCTTGAAGCTCCAATGCGGTCATGTCGCGACCCGTCACCAGCGCGATGGGCTCCTTGCTCCAGAGATCGTAGGACACGTCGCGCAACGCATTGATGGGCGAGACCATGTTGTAGTCGCGCAGGACCGTCGTGCGGTCTTCGATCATCGCCAGTACCACCGCGGCGGTGCCCACCTTCATGAAGGTGGCGTACTCGCTCATGTTGGAGTCGCCCACGATCACGTGCAGGCGGCGATACTTCTCCGGATCGGCGTGGGGTTCGTCACGAGTGTTGATAATTGGCCGCGATCGAGTGGTGGCGGAGGAGATGGCCTCCCACATGTGTTCGGCTCGCTGACTCATGGAGAACGCGGTGCCCTTGGCATTCGTCACGACTTTGCCGGCGCCGGCGAAAATCTGGCGTGTGACTAGGAAGGGGATGAACACCTGCTCGAGTCGCGTGAGATCCTCGATGCGTTCGATGCAGTAGTTCTCGTGGCAGCCGTAGGAGTTGCCCGAGGAGTCGGTGTTGTTCTTGAAGAGGTAGATGTCGCCGCGCACCCCCTCCTCGTCGAGTTGCTGCTGGGCGTGAGCCACGAGTTCGCGCAATATTGCCTCACCGGCTTTGTCCTGAGCGACGAGATCCTTCAGTGAGTCGCATTCCGCCGTCGCGTACTCGGGGTGACTGCCCACGTCGAGGTAGAGCCGACTTCCGTTCTCCAAGAACACGTTGCTCGAACGTCCCCAGGCGACGACCTTGCGGAACAAGAAGCGCGACACCTCGTCCGGGCTCAGGCGCCGCTGTCCGCGCAACGAGTAGGTCACTCCGTACTCTGTCTCAATGCCGTAGATCCGACGCAGCATGTCTAGACGCTAGTTCGGGTTCAACTCAGGAGTCGGGCAATTTGTTCGTCGTCCAGGCGCGCGAAGGTTCGACGCTCGCCGCGGTCCTCGAGAACACCCACTTCGAAGTCACCCACTGGCAACTGTCGCCCCGGCCCGGCCAATGCGCTCACCGCGTTCTTGAGCGTTTGGCTCAGGGACAGGTGTCCCACCTCGAGGTCGGCGAAACGGCCCTTGATCGTCTCGGCATCGCCGCCGAGCACCGCGAAGTCCTCCTCGTCGGAGATGGTGCCCTCGTAGGCGATGCGGTACAGCTTGGTCGGTCGGAACTTGTTACCCAATTGCGAGACGAGTATCTCCACCTCGAGGGGCTTTTGCCCCTCGGTGAACATGTCGCCCAGGTGTTGGGCGTAGAAGTTCGCGAGGGCGCGAGCGTCGACGTCCTCGCGCGAGTAGGTATAACCCGTGCCGTCGGCCCAGCGGATCCCCGCCTCGCGGAGTCGGTCGAACTCGTTGTACTTGCCCACACCGGCGAAGGCGATGCGGTCATAGATCTCGGAGATCTTGTAGAGCGACGCGGAGGGGTTCTCGGCCACCATCACCACGCCCACGTCGTAGATGGCCGCCACGATGGAACGGCCCCGGGCGATGCCCTTCTGGGCGAACTCGGCGCGGTCCTTGATGAGTTGTTCGGGCGCGACGTAGAAGTAGTTGCTCATCGCAATGTGCCTCCGGCGACGCCACCGGATTCGGCCCGGCGATCATTGATGCGACGAAAGGTGTTCGCCGCCGTCTCTTGGTCGAGTTCGCGGAAGCCTTCGGACGTCAAGGTGACCATCATCGGAAAGATGTTGCGCACGAAGTCCGGTCCGCCGGTGCTCGGATCGTTGTCGGCGGCCTCGTAAATGGCGAGGGCCGCGAGAGCCAAGGCGTCGTCGCGTGACATGTCGGTTTGAAAGCCGAGACGCAGTGTCGAGTCGGCGAAGGGAGTGCCCGAGCCAATGACGGAGAAGTCCTGGCGTTCGTAGCATCCACCGGCGCCGTCGTATTCGAAGATTCGACCTCGCTGGTGAGCGAGGTCCCAACCCGCGAGTAGCGGGAGTACGACCAGGGTGGTGGTGAGATTGTTTCGTTGAATGAGCGGAGAGAGGTAGTTGGCCTTGCCCTCGAGGCTCAGCGAGGAGTCGGTCATCTTCTCGTAGTGTTCGAAAGAGAGTTGCGCGAGACGGATGAACTCCAGCCCGCGAGCGGCGGAGCCCGAGATGGCGAGGGCGGTGTAGCGGTCCGCGGCCTCAATTTTTCGCACGTCGCGATTGGCGACGTAGTACGAGGTCGCTTGGCGATCCGCCACCATCACCACGCCATCGGCGAAACGTACCGCGACCACCGTGGTGGCGTGCGCGGAGAGGTCCGAGGACGTCGGCGTTCTCGTGAGGCCCGCGATGTCGGCGAAACTCACGAACGAGGGTCCCGGGTCGCTCTGGGCGTCGAAGAGCGGCAGGCCCATTACTGGCCGCCCTTTTGCACGTAGTTTCGCACGAACTCCTCGGCGTTCACCTCGAGCACGGAGTCAATCTCGTCGAGCAAGTCGTCCAACTCACCCTTGAGTTGTTCGCCCTTCTTCGCGACATGGGAGACGTCCTCGCTCTCTTCGCGGGTTCGCTCGGTGCGCTGTTTCTGGATTCGTTCTTGTTCAGTCACGTATTAGTTCTACCCGTTAAGAGCAGCCACGAGCGCAACCGCCGTGGAATTCTGTTCGAACAAGGATCCGGTGAGCGCACGAGTCCCTCGGGCGGGGTCCATCATGGGGATCCGTTGAAGTGGTCCGTGACCTACGTCAAAGACAATGGAGTCCCAGTTCGCCGAGACAATGTCGTCGGGAAAGCGAGTGACGCACTGGCCGCGAAAATAGGCCCGGGTATCCTCGGGCGCGTGCACCACGGCGTGGCGTATCTGCTCGTCAGAGAACATTTCGCGCAGTCCCACCCGCTGGGCCAAGGACTTGTCACGACTCACGTCGTGGTACTGGAGGTCGATGGCGCGCAGTTTGGCGTCGTGCGGTCCCAAATCGTAACGTGACCGGTACCCCTCGACGATGCGTCGCTTGGCCACCCAGTCGACGCGATCGGCCACCGCGTCCGGCTCATCGCGGACGCCGTCGAGCAGTTCGCGCCACTGGTTCAAGATCTCACGCACCTCGTCGGCCTTGGCCACGGCGTCGCCACCGTGGCGTTCGACGTAGCGCTGGGCCAGGTGCCAGAGTTCGTCTTGGTAATCCCACGCGCTACGGGTGCGCCCCTCCTCATCGGCCACCGCGTGGCGCAAGGTGGTGTCGAGGGAGAATTCGCGAATGGCCCGCACGGGTAGCGCGGGCGGCGACGGGAATCGTGAGGGACCGTCATCTTCGAGGGCCGCGAGGAGCAGGGCGGTGGAACCGAGTTTCACGAAGGTGGCCACCGGGCTCATGTTCGCGTCACCGCAGATGACGTGGAGGCGCCGGAAACGCTCGGCGTCGCTGTGCGGCTCGTCACGGGTGTTGATGATGGGTCGCTTGAGGGTCGTCTCGAGCCCCACGACCTCCTCGAAGAATTCCGCGCGGGCGCTGAGTTGGAAGTCGTGGTCGAAGCCGCGAGCACCGTCGGTCTCGCTACCGACCTTGCCGGCACCGACGATCACCTGGCGCGAGACGAAGTGCGGCACCATGGCGCGTACGACGTCGGCGAATTCCACTTGCCGCGCCACGAGGTAGTTCTCATGGGTGCCGTAGGAGTTGCCCTTGCCGTCGGAGTTGTTCTTGTAGAGCTTGATCTTGAGCTCCTCGGGCAGTGTCTCGTTGGCCGCTCGCTGGGCACGACGCATCACCTCTTCGCCCGCCTGGTCGTAGAGGGTGGCCTGAGCGGGCGAGGCGCACTCCGGCGAGGAGTACTCGGGGTGGGCGTGATCGACGTAGAGGCGCGCCGCGTTCGTCAGTACCGTATTGGCCAGGTGGGTCTCAATCGTGGGAGCGAGTGCTCCCACGCCGAGCACCCCGCGCGCGTCAGTGCCCGGCGACTCGTCGTTGAAATCCCACGAAATGCGGGTACGACCCTGTTGGGCGTAGGCGTTGACGATGATGCTCGAGGCGGTGGTGGGATCGTAGTCGGGTCCTCCGGCCACGCCGTACTCCGTCTCGATCCCCAGGATCTTCTCGATGGCCATGTCTAGAGGTATTGACCAGTACCGACGTGTTGGATGGAGCGCCCCCCCGCCACCTCCGCCTTCTCGCGATTGATCAGTGTGCGGATGAAGACGATGCGCTCGCCCTTCTTGCCCGAGATGCGCGCCCAGTCGTCGGGGTTGGTCGTGTTGGGGAGATCCTCATTCTCGTGGTACTCCTCACGGATCGACGCGAGGAGGTCCTGGGTCGTGAGACCGCGACCCTTGGCCGCGATCTCACGCTTCACCGCGAGCTTCTTGGCCCGACGCACGATGTTCTCAATCATGGCTCCCGAGGCGAAGTCCTTGAAATAGAGGATTTCCTTATCGCCGCCCTGGTAGGTGACCTCGAGGAACCGATTGTCGTCGTCGACGCGGTACATGTTGGTCACCGTCTCTTCGATCATCACCTTGAGCGCCTTGTCGCGGTCTCCCCCGCCGTTGATTCGGATCTCCTCGGGGTCGAGGGGCAGGTTGCGGTGCAAGTAACGCTCGAAGATCTGGGCCGCACCGCTCTCGTTGGGTCGTTCGATCTTGATCTTGACGTCGAGGCGACCCGGACGCAGGATCGCCGGATCGATGAGGTCTTCACGGTTGGTGGCGCCGATGACGATGACGTCGCGCAGCGACTCCACTCCGTCGATTTCCGCGAGCAACTGGGGCACGATGGTCGACTCCATGTCCGACGAGATGCCGGTGCCCCGGGTGCGAAAGAGCGAGTCCATTTCGTCGAAGAAGACGATGACCGGCACTCCCTCCTCGGCCTTCTCTCGCGCGCGCTGAAAGACGACACGAATCTGCCGCTCGGTCTCGCCCACGTACTTGTTCAAGAGTTCTGGTCCCTTGATATTGAGAAAGTAGGAGCGCACGTTGCGATTGCCGGTCATCTCGGCGACCTTCTGGCTGAGCGAGTTCGCGACGGCCTTGGCGATGAGCGTCTTGCCGCACCCCGGAGGGCCGTAGAGCAAGATGCCCTTGGGTGCCGGAAGTTCGTAATCGTTGAAGAGGGCTCGGTGCAGATAGGGCAGTTCTACGGCATCGGTGATCGACTCGATCTGCGAATCCAGTCCGCCCACGTCGGCGTAGCTGACGTCGGGGACCTCTTCGAGGATGAGCTCCTCGGCCTCTTGACGCACGAGCTTCTCCACGAGCAATCCCGACCGGGGGTCGAGCAGCACGGCGTCGCCACTGCGCAGTTTGACGTCGCGCAGCGCGTCGGCCATCTCCACCACGCGCTCCTCGTCGGCTCGGCCGTACACCAGTACCCGACGTTCGTCCAGTACTTCCTTGACGCTGACCACTTCGCCTTGTCCGTCCGGATTGCGGATGCCGATGATGGCGAATGACTCGTTGAGTACGACCTCGTGCCCGCGCTCCACCTGACCCGGATCAAGTCCCGGGTGCACCGAGACGCGCATCTTTCGACCCGAAGCGAAGATGTCGGCGGTGCCGTCGGGGTTGAATTCGATGAAGGTCCCGTACACCGCGGGCGGTTGTGTCAGTTTCTCGACTTCGTCACGAAGGGCCGCGATCTGGTCGCGGGTCTGCTGGATCGTGATGGCGAGCTTCTCGTTGTTCGAGCGCGACTGGGTCAGTTGAAGACGCGACTCGACGAGCTTTTGCTCGAGCAGCTCGATGCGGTGCAGTGCTTGGTCGAGGGACTCGACAGAGAATGACGGCACGCCGCCATCCCCGCGGGCATCATCATCGTGATACTGGCCAAACGGGTTCGAATGCTCCATAGGGCAACCCTAGGTGAGAGCGTTGACCCCGCGACAGTTCTCTCGTGTGACCTTTCCGCTAAAGTAAGCCCAGAGCGAATGGCAACGAAAGGCCCACGACGATGAAGGTATGGATTGATCAGGACTTGTGCACCGGCGACGGTCTGTGCGAGGAAATCTGTCCTTCGGTTTTCACGTTGCTCGACGACGGTCTGGCCTACGTGAAGCAGGACGGGCTCGCCCTGTCCTCGCCGGGCGGCTCGGCGGGGCTCGCCACCGTGGCCCCAGAACTCGAGGACGCGGTTGTCGAAGCATCAGAGGAATGCCCTGGTGAGTGCATCTTCATCGAGCACGATTAACTGAGTTAGTCCGTCGACTTCACCAGGCGACGCGCCGAGGTCAAGAATCCGGTGTGCGCCACCATGCGATGATCGGGACGGACACTGCGGCCGTCGATGTGCCACGTTCGGCGCAGAATTTCGACCGTCTCCTCGACGCCGAAGGAATTGATCCTGAGCGCCTCTCGCACGAGCTGAGTCTGGTTGATCGTCGGCAAATACGCCAAAAAGATCCCCCCGGGCCGCAGGGCGCGAGCAGCGTGGGGCACCACCAGCCAGGGCTCGGGCATGTCCAATATCACCCGGTCCAAGCCGTTCTCGTCGATGCCCAGGGTCACATCTCGGATGTGGATGTCGTAGTCGATCTCCTCGCCCAACATGTCGACCACGTTCTTTCGAGCTTGCGCGGCGAAGTCCTCGCGGATCTCGTAGGCGGTGATGCGAGCCCCCGCGCGCAACAGCGTCATCGATAGAGCCCCCGAACCCACTCCGGCTTCGAGAACGCGCATTCCCGGTCCGACGTCAGCTTGCATGAGTATGGTGCCGAGGTCTTTGGGGTAGATCACCTGGGCCCCGCGCGGCATCTTGAGTACGACGTCGGACAGGGTGGGCCGTAACACTAGGAAACCACGGTCGGTGCTGCCACGAACCACCGAGCCCTCGAGGGCTCCAATGATGTCGTCGTGTTGAATGATGCCGGTGTGAGTGTGAAAGGCGTTTCCCGGCTTGAGCGTGATGAGGTACTGACGATCTTTGGCGTCGGTCAGCATCACGCGTTCGCCGACTCGCAGCTCGGCTGCTGAGCTCATGATTCTCCTAGGGTCGGTGCTGTTGGCGACGACGCGCACGGCTGTCGAGACGTCGCAGCAACACTAGGGCTCCGGCGAGGGCGAGCCAGACGCCCGAGCGCTGCGCCCACGAACGGCGTAACGCGCCGAGAATCGCTCGACGCCAGAGGAGCGCGAACATCACTTGCGCCGCGAGCGGCGTCCGCGCAACCAACCCCACACGAATCCGGTGACCAGGCCGCCTAATCCGGCGCTCGCCGTCGTGGGCTTGGCCTCACGGATACGCACCGGGATAACGTGCGCGCGCGGCAGGAGCGATCGTACCGAGTCCTCGAGTTGTTGTCGGGTGGGGTCCTTCATGCTCACTGGTCACCCTTGGATTTTCGCGGAGCTCCCGCGAAGATGCGCTGCACCACGAGGGCGCCCACCACGAGAGCCAGGACGACGATGATCAGGTAAGGGATCCATGAGAGGCTGCCGTCGAGGACGGGAAAGAGCCACTGAAACATGCGCAAGAGCCCGAGCAGGCCCACGACGGCACCGAAGCCGACGAAGATGCTGCCCAAGGCGCCGAAGGCCACGAATCGTCCGAGGTCCTTCAGCGGCTGGACGGTCTGCTCCTTCAGGTAGCGAACGAACAAATCTCGAATCTCTTCGAGGTCGCGCTGAATCGATGCACCCTTGAATAACTTGCGCCACGAGGGAGTCCTCATTCACCCAGACTACTCACTGTGCTCGCGTCAGGACCCGACATCGGGTCCTCGTGACGCCAGCGCCACCCTGGCGTTCACTAACCTGCATGTGATGAGCGACGAGTTATTCCCAGGGGCGAACGAACTCGAGGGGCGAACGATTCGCAATATCGTGGGCCTCGCGATGGACGCGCCGGCCGTGGCCAATTCCGGTCATAGCGGTACGGCGATGGCGCTGGCGCCACTGGCGACCATGATGTTCTCACGCGTCTTGCGCCACGACCCGAGCGACCCTGCGTGGCCGGATAGAGATCGCTTCATCCTGAGTTGCGGGCACGCGTCGATTTTGCAATACGGACTCGCCCACTTCTTCGGTTACGACCTGAGCGACGCCGACCTGAGGGCCTTTCGTCAGCCGCACTCACGCACGCCGGGCCATCCTGAGAATGGGGTGGCCCCCACCGTCGAGGTGACGACGGGACCACTCGGACAGGGCATCGCCAACGGGGTGGGCATGGCCATCGCTGAGCGTATCCTTCGCGATGACTTCGGTCACGCGCTCGTCAACCACCGCACCTGGGTGGTCGCGGGTGACGGCTGTCTCGAAGAGGGCATCAGTCACGAGGCGGCGTCCTTGGCGGGCTCCCTCGGACTCGACAAGTTGACGGTCTTCTACGACGACAACCACATCACGATTGACGGCGCGACGGAACTGGCGCTGCGCGACGACACGCCCGCGCGTTTCGCCGCCTACGGGTGGCACGTCATCAACGTGGGCGAGCAGGCCAATGACCTCGACGTCCTCGAAGCGGCGGCTCGCGCAGCGATCGCCGAGGACCAGCGCCCGACGCTGATCGTGGTTCGTTCGCACATTGGTTTCCCCTCACCCACGATGATGGATCGTCGAGAAGCGCACGGTTCGCCCTTCTCGCGAGGCGCCATTAGTGAGGCGAAGGCGCTGCTCGGAGTTCTCGACGAGCCCTTCGCTCTCGATGAAGATTTGGCCGAGCTCAATCGCGCGGCGGTGCTCGCTAGTGACAATCTCGCCGGTGCGTGGCACGAACGCGTGGCGGACGCGGGTGAACCGGGTCGGTCACTGCTCGTTCAGCTCGCGAGTGCGGGACGCCTCGAGGACCCGGTGAGTGCGGAGCCCTTCGAGGGTGGTGCCACGGTTGCCACTCGTAAAGCTCTGCAGCGTGCCATGGACACTTGGGCGGCCAAGACCCCGGGTCTCAGTGCCGGGTCCGCCGACCTCACCGACAACACGGGGGTGTTGTTGACGCACGCGCAGTCCCAGAGCCGTGAGCACCCCGGAGGTCGACAGATCTATTACGGAATCCGCGAGTTCGCCATGGGGGCCATCATGGTGGGTCAGGCGTTGCACGGCGGACTGCGTCCCGTTGGTTCGACCTTTTTCGTGTTCTCGGACTACGTGCGCCCGGCGATCCGTCTGGCGGCCCTGAGCCACGCCGGCGTTCTGTTCGTCTTCACCCATGACTCCGTTGGCGTGGGCGAAGACGGCCCCACCCACCAACCCATCGAGCACCTCGCGGCTCTGCGCGCCATGCCCCGTCTGCACGTCGTGCGCCCGAGTGACGCCAATGAGACTCTTTCCCTGGTGGAGGACTACCTTCGCCATCCCTCCCCCGCGACCACGGCACTGGTGCTCACGCGCCAAGACGTGGCCGTACTCAGCGGTCCGGACGCGATCGCCTCGTCGCAGGGTGCGCGGCGCGGAGGCTACGTGGTGCGCGAGAGCGCGGGCGCCGTCTACACCCTCGTGGCGACGGGTTCGGAGGTGCAGCACTGTCTGAGCGCGCACGAGACCTTGAGTGCCAGGGGCATCGCCACCCGGGTGGTGGCCCTACCGTGTTGGAGGTGCTTCGACGAGCAAGACGTCGAGTATCGCGCGAGCGTGCTGCGTCGTGACATCCCCTCGGTGTCCCTCGAAGCCGGGTCGACCCTCGGTTGGCACCGCTACGTGGACGACGCTCTGGGTATCGACGCCTTCGGCCTCTCGGCACCGGGTTCGTACGTCTTTGAACACTTCCACATCAACGCCCAGGCCCTGGTGGACTTCGTACTCTCAAAGGTGGAGGCCTCCGCATGACCCGACTGCACACCCTCTTCGACGACTTCGGGCAGAGCCCCTGGATCGACAACATCCGTCGCGATTGGCTCGAGGACGGGACCCTGGCCGCCCTCGTCGCCAACGGGGCGCGTGGGGTGACGTCGAATCCCGCCATCTTCGCCAAGGCCTTCGCCACGTCGGACGCCTACGACAAACTGCTGGCCGAGGCGTCGTCGAACGACGCCGAGACGGTGTTCGAATTGCTCGCGAGTGCCGACGTGCGCGACGCCTGTGACGTGTTGGGCGCGCTGCACACCTCGAGCCGAGATGAGTTCGCCCGAGGACGTCGCCGCTACGCCGATGGGTTCGTATCCCTCGAAGTCTCGCCACGACTGGCGCGCGACACCGACGGCACGGTGGAGGCGGCCACGAAGCTCTGGCACCAGGTGGACCGCGCGAATGTCATGATCAAGATCCCCGCCACCGTCGAGGGACTCCCCGCCATCACGCGAGTGCTGGCCGAGGGAATCAACGTCAACGTGACGTTGATTTTCTCCCTCGAGCGCTACGACCAAGTCCTCGAGGCGTGGTGTGCGGGTCTCGAAGCGGCGCACCGCTCCGGACGAGAGATCGGGGCCATCGCCAGTGTCGCGTCGTTCTTCGTCTCTCGAGTCGATGCCTCCGTGGACAAGCTCCTCGAGGAGGGAGACGTCCTGCGTGGCCACGTCGCCAACGCGCAGGTGGCCGCGGCCTACGAAATCTACCTTCGCTGGATGGCCGAGGATCGTGTGGTGAGGCTGTTGGACGCGGGCGCGCAAGTGCAGCGCCCCCTGTGGGCCTCGACGTCGCCGAAGAATCCGAGCTACGACGACTTGCTGTACGTCAATTCGATTGTCGCCGACGAAACCGTCAACACCATGCCCGACGCGACGTTGGACGCCGCTCTCGACCACGGGAGTTTCGAGACGTCCTTGCTGGCGACTCCCGGTTCCCTGAGCGCGACTGCGGCCCTCCTGGAGTTGTTGCCCGCTGGCATCTCCCTGGCGCGGGTGACCGAGCAACTCGAGCGTGACGGGGTCGATTCCTTCGTGGACTCCTACGAGGAGCTGCTACGAATCGTTTCATCCAAACTGACCGGAAGGCAATAGTTATGTCCTCGGAACTCGTGCGCCAGATACTCGACGGCGATGTCTCCTTCTTTGAAGGTTCGACGGCTCAGACCGCGACGGGTTGGCTTCGTCACCCCGAGCAGTATTTCGACGACTGGCTCGACGACATCGACGCGCGACGACCTCGGCGCTACGCGAGGACTCTCCTACTGGGAATGGGCGGTTCCTCCTCGCCGGCGCGACTCTACGCGGACTGGCGCAGTGAGGGCAACCTCAGCGTCGTCGACACCTCGAATCCCGACACCGTCGCTGGCCTGGAGTTCGCTCACGCGACCGTCATTGCCTCGTCGAAGTCGGGGGGCACGGTCGAGACCCAGACGCTGCTGGCGCACGCGCTCGACAATGGCTTGAGCCCCGAGGACCTCGTCATCATCACCGATCCGGGAACTGCGCTGGCCGAATTGGGCGAGTCGCTGAACGCACTGGTGGTGTTGGGCGACCCCCACACGGGAGGACGATTCTCCTCGCTCTCACCCTTCGGCCTCGTCCCGGCCCTCTACGCCGGCTGGACGCCCGACGAGTTGCGCGAGGAACTCTCGAGTTGCTACGTCACCGACGACCTCGTGGCGCGGGCGGTCAATGACGCGGCGGAACGGGCGACGCGAGTCGATGCGGGTGTCGGCACTTTCTCGCTGGGGGCTGATCCGATCACGTCGGGCGGCGCACTGTGGCTGGAACAACTGGTGGCGGAAACGACGGGCAAAGACAATCGCGGCTTCGTGCCCCTGGTGCAGGGCCCCGTGGCGCTCTATCGCCCCGGGGAAATGCAGTACTACCAC
>VFSW01012493.1_pt1 | contig 11856 bp, 13 predicted proteins | sample 5358111 | NCBI WGS metagenome assembly VFSW01 (sample SAMN11554181, study PRJNA540505) | mine drainage metagenome | isolation source: sediment from site ElyBrook_90M | place: USA: Ely Copper Mine, Vershire, VT | collected 2017 | reverse complement strand
CTGCGCTACGAGGAGGCCGCGCGGCTCCAGCGCGAGATGAGGTCGCTCGCCACGCTCGCCGCGCGCGCCGAGCGGCTGAGCCGCGTCGTCACCGAGAACAACCTGGTTATCATCGTAGGCGAGAGGGCGGGCGCGGGCGCCTCGAGGCTCGCGCACGTGGTGCTGAGCGGGCGGCTCGCGCTGACCCGGGCGCTCGGGGGAGCCGGCGACGCGTGCGCGATCGCGTAATTCGTGGCCGCGAATTATGAGCGCTACCGCGCGCGGCCGGTGGTGCGCGATGAGCTAGACGCGATGGCGATCGTGGCGCGATGGCTCTCGGAGCGCGACGCCGCCGACGGCCGACTGGTGTACCTGCGCGGGCCGGTTCTGGAACCGGCCGCGCTATGGCCGCCCGCCGTCAAGGCCGCGGCCGCCGAAATAGCGCAGTCTTAAGCGGCGAAATTATGGATCGCCGTTCCTCAACTTTGCGAAGACCTCCGTTTGTTTGCTATACGCCAGACAGGGCCGGAAAATCGAAAACGAAAATTCGGTCTTGATTCGCGGAGCTCGAGGAGTTTCTCCAACCTGATTTGATCGGGAGCCAACCGTCGCTTTCCAGCAGCATGAGGCCTCCTTCCAGGATGCTTCCCAGGATGCTTCGGGGAGCCCGAGTCTCGGCCCAGCCGATAGGGGGAGGCCAGGAGGAGGCAAATGAGAGCCAGGCTGTTCACCTCCATGATTTTCTGCGCCGTCGCGGTTGCGCTGATGACCACGGTCGGCGCCCAGGAGGCGGTCCCGCTGGCCGCGCCCAAGCCGCACCACCAGGCCGGGTTTCCCGCCCAACTGTATTCGTGGGTGATACCGGCGGATAATCCGCAGACGCCGGAAAAGGTCGAGCTTGGCCGAAAACTCTTTTTCGACGATCGTCTCTCGCCCGACAATACGGTGTCGTGCGACCAGTGCCACGCGCCCGCCAAGGGGTTTACCGATCAGCTCCCGACCTCGATGGGTATTCATCACGCCTTCGGACAGCGCAACGCCCCCACCGTTTTGAATGCGCTGTTCAACACGCTGCAGTTCTGGGACGGCCGCGCCCCAACGCTGGAAAAACAAATCGAAGGTCCGACCCTCAACCCGGTCGAGAGGGGTAACAAGAACTTCGACGACGTAGTCGCCAGGGTGAAGGCGATTTCCGAATACCAGCCGTCGTTCCAGACCGTGTTCAACGGCGCGGTCACGATGGACAATATCGAGAAGGCGATCGCCGCTTACGAGCGCACGCAGATCGATTTCAACACGCCTTTCGATCGCTTCATGGCGGGCGACCAGAGCGCCATCAACCCCGGCGCCAAGCGCGGATGGGCGCTGTTCAACGGCAAGGGCCGCTGCATGACCTGCCACGGATGGAACCCGACGCAGCCGCTGTTCACCGATAATCGCTTTCACAATATCGGCGTATCGGCGCACAAGGCGGACTTCGTTCCGCTGGCGCGCAAGGCCCTGGTATTGATCGCGCAAGGCGGCGGAGGGCTGCAGCAACTCGACCAACTCGCAATCCAGACCGATATGAGCGGGCTCGGGCGCTTTCTCGTAACCAAGCAGCCGCACGACATCGGCGGCTTCCGCACGATGGGCTTGCGCAACCTGCTGGTGACGCAACCTTACTTCCACGACGGTTCGCAGCAGACGCTGTGGGACGTTCTGGACCACTACAACAAAGGCGGCGTGCAGAATCCTTACCTCGACGGTGGCCTGCTGCCGCTCGGACTCAGCGAATCCGAAGAAGACGACCTCGTCGCCTTCCTTGCCAGCTTGACCAGTCCCGAATACGCGAGCGCGGCGAACGAGGAACTCCAGAAGCAGCGCGCACGCGCCAAGACCGACCGTCCACAGCGCGACCAGGCGGCCGCGATGGGCAAAGCCGGCCTCGGTCCCGGCTTCAAAGGACCATTTGGGGATATGACCCCGGCACAGAACGAAGAGAATCCAGCGTCACTCGGCGGCGACTGACACTATTCCGTCCGCGAGGAAGCGAAGTCATGGCAGCACGGCACAAGAGCGTCGAAACCAAATACCTGGAAGATCGCGACAAGGTGCTGCGCGGCCTCGGCCGGCTCGACCGCCGCACCTTTCTGAAGGTTCTTGCCGCGAGCGCCGGCGCCGTGATGGCCAAAGGCCTGGTGGCGCCGCATACCTTCCAGCTCGTCAACGTGGCTGATGCGGCCGTGGACAAGAGCGCGAGCGGCACGGGCGCCGCGGGAACCCCGCCATTTACCTTCGCCTATGTCTCCGACACGCACATGTACCTGCGCACGCTCAACCAGCGCTTCGTCAAGGGCGCGGTCAAGGCGGTTGAGGACGTAAACGCGCTCGATCCGCAGCCTGACTTCGTGCTGTTCGGCGGCGACCTGGCGCAACTGGGACGTCCCGAGGAATTGGAGCAGGGCAAGGGCGTGCTCTCGATGCTCAAGGCGCCGGTCAAGATGATGGTCGGCGAGCACGACTGGTTCTACGATTTGGGCGAGAAATGGCAGGAGCTGTTCGGCCCGCCCAACTACTCGTTCGACTGGAAGGGCGTCCACGTAATCGTCCTGATGAGCGTGCATGAGAAGGATTTCTGGACCGCGCGCAAGCTGACACCCGCCGAGCGCATGCAAATCGTCGCGGGCCTCGACAACGGAATCCAGTCGCGCTTTGAAGTCGGCGACGAAGAGCGCGCCTGGCTCAAACGCGATCTCGCCAAGGTGCCGACCAGCACGCCGCTGCTCGTCTTCTCGCACTCGCCGCGGTACAAGGACTACCGCAACTGGAATTTCTGGACCGAGGACGCCGAACAGGTGCAGGCGCTGCTCAGGCCCTACCCGAAAGTAACCGTTATTCACGGGCATACGCATCAGATGCTCTTCAACCAGATCGGCAACATCAGCTTCTACGGGATGCTGTCGACGGCCTGGCCGTGGCCCTACGCGCCGGAGGGGCTACCCCCGCTCACGGTGCAGATGAACCGTGCCGACCCGTACGATCAGCTCGACGGCCTGGGTGATGGCCGGATCGACGTCAGCAAGGACGGACTGGCCGACATGATCTACAACCTGTGGGACCGCAACCCGGTTACGGTGCATTCGCAATACCTGCGATCGCGGGGGAAGCTCTATCGTCCACCCGCGCCGCAGTTCGCAAGCTATTGATCGGGCCGACACTCGACGGTTCCCATTGGACGAGGCGAAAATGACCTCCAGACGAATAGTCTTCCTGATGCTTGGAACCACGATCGCGGCCGCTCCGCTGGCGATCCGTTGCGCGCGCTCGTATGCGCAGCAGCCAGCCGACAAGCCAGCGGTTACTCACGCCGTTCCCGCGGCGGACAATGGCGGCACGGTGGTGATGCTCTGCGACGGCAAGACCAGTATCGAGATCAGGAACTTAAAGCCCGGACAGACGATGTCGCGCGCGCAGGCTCAGGCCGTGAGCGACGGCTTGATGGCCAAGTGGCAGCGCGCGCATCCGGGCGAGCGCTGGGAAGTCGCCCAGGCATCGCCGGCGGGCGGCGAGGCCTCGTACGCGGCAGGCTCCGCCCGCCTTGCTCCCGCCGCGGCGCCGTCGCTGGCGGTCCAACAGGGCGACACCTATGCCAGTTTTCAGCCCCGCGACTACCAGGTCTGGAAAGCCGAGACCGACAAGTTCGTCGCCGACGGCAAGAGTATTTTTCACGACGCCAAGGCGCTCGGCAGCACTATCGGAATAAGCTGCGACATGTGCCATCCCGACGCGTCCAATACGCATCCCGAGACCTATCCCAAGTATCAAGTCCAGCTCCAGCGGGTGGCGCTGCTGCGCGATATGATCGACTGGTGTATCGAGAATCCGGTCAAAGGCAAGGCTCTCGATCCCAACGATCCGAAGCTGCGCGCGCTGGAAGCCTACATCTACGCGCAGCGCAAGGGCGTGCCGCTCGATTACGGCAAGCACTGAGCCGGTAGGTCGGCGATGAAGCTCTATGGGTACTACCGATCCTCGGCTTCATTTCGGGCGCGGATTGCGCTCAATCTGAAGGGACTCAAGTACCAATACGCCGCGGTCAATCTCGCGAAGGACGAGGCCGCGGGCGACGAATACCGCCGGATCAATCCTCAGGCGATCGTGCCGGCGCTCCAAGACGACGGAGTGGACGACGGCATCATAGTCCCGCAATCGATGGCGATCTGTGAGTACCTCGAAGAACGCTTTCCCACCCCGGCGATCCTACCGCGCGATCCGGCGGGGCGGGCCCGCGTGCGCGCGATCGCGCTCAACATCGCCTGCGAGATACATCCGCTGGCCAATCGGCGCACGCAGATGTACCTCGGCGAACGTTTCAAGCTGGGCGTGAGCGAGTTGGGCGAATGGTGCCGTCATTGGATCGCGCTCAACTTCGCCGCGCTCGAGGAGATGCTGAAAGACTCGCGCGCGACCGGGCGCTTTTGTCACGGCGACGCGCCGACGATGGCCGACATCTTCCTGGTGCCGCAGATCTTCAACGCCGGACGGGTCAGGCTCGACATGACGCCCTATCCGATTATCAGCCGCATCAACGAGGAGTGTCTGAGGCTCGACGCGTTCGCCGCCGCGCACCCCGAGCGTCAACCCGACGCGGTCAAGACGTAGCGGCGGTGCGACGACGAAAGATGGACTGGTTTCTTTATCGACACCCTGAAGCTGACGGTGAGGGAGTAACGATTAGCGGGCGGCGCGGGCGGGAGTTTCGCAAGCGGAGCCGTCGTTGGCCCGATGCAGCGTCATCCGCATCCCGTGGCGCGGACGCAGCGTAATCAGCGGATGGAGTTCCACCGGATGCCCGGGCACCAGCCGCAGCCGATAGCGTTGCGCCACCGTCGCCACGATCAACTGCGCCTCGGTCATCGCGAAGCCGTTGCCGATACAGATTCGCGGACCACCGCCGAACGGCAGGTACGCGAAGTTCGGGCGCCCCTCGGAGCGCGCGGGCGAAAAGCGCTCGGGCTCGAAGCGTTCGGGCTCCGACCAGAATGCCGGATGGCGGTGGGTGACGAAGCTGCAGATGATCATGTTGGTCTTGCGCGGGACGCGGTAGCCGCCGATCTCGTCATCGCCGACGGCGTTGCGCGAAATCGCCCACGCCGGCGGGTAAAGCCGCATCGATTCTTCGACCACCATCCGCGTGTAAGGGAGCCGCGGCAGGTCGGGCCCGCCGGGGGCGCGCTCGCCGAGCACGCTTGCGAGTTCGTGATGGAGCTTGTCGGCGGCTTCGGGGTTTTGCGACAGCAGGTACCAGGTCCAGACCAGCGCATTGGCGGTGGTTTCGTGACCCGCCAGCAGCAGGGTCAGCACCTCGTCGCGCACCTGGCGCGGAGTCATCGCCTTGCTGGTCTCTTCGTCGACCGCGTCGAGCAGCATTGAAAGCAGGTCCTGGTTGCGATGCGTCGAGCGGCGGCGCTGGTCGATGATCTTGTCGACCACCCGGTCGAGCGCGCGCACGGCGTTGCGAAAGCGCCGCTTGCGCGGCGTCGGAATCATCCACAGCATGTCGAGCAGGTGGAACTCGCCCAATTGGCGGTTGACCTCGGTCAGCGCCGCGCCGATGGTCTCGGCGTCCTCGCTCAGGTCGGCGCTGAACAGCGCCTTGGCCACGATGGTCAGCGTGAGCCGGGTCATCTCGGCGGCGGCGTCGAAGGGCTCGCCGCTGTGCGCCAGCGCCTCCCATCGCTCGAGCATCTCGAGCGTGCTGTCGCCCATCAGGCCGCAGAAGCCGGCCACGCGCTGGCGATGAAACATCGGCGCGATGAGCCGGCGCTGGCGATGCCAGAACGCGCCGTCGCTGGTGAGCAGGCCGTTGCCGAGCAGGCGGCGCAGCATCGCGTAGTCGACGTTGTGCTTGTCGTAGTTGCGATAGTTGTCGTGCAGCACGTGGCGGATGTGGTCGGGATGGGCGAGCAAGAAGGCCGGCGTACCGGCGAAGCGGAAGCGCACGACGTCGCCGTGCTCGCGAAAGCCGTCGTGCAGAAGCTTCAGCGGCTCGCGCTGGACCTCGCGCAGGCTGCCGAGCACCAGATGTCCCCGCGGGCCGGGTGGTGTGGCGCCCTTCGCAGTGCCCGCCGCGCCGATCGCGCTCACCGATGCGCTCTCCGATTTGTCACGCGCCGCCACTTTCGCTTTCCACATTTCACTGTCGCTATGGTCGCGCGCGCGGCTATTCGGCCGCGGTCCCCGGGATGAACCCGACGGTGCCGTTGCGCAGCGTTACCTGGAGCCAATCGCCCTGGATTCCGGTGACGTGGACGAAATGTCCGCGATGCACCTGGCCGACCACGCCGGCGGAGCTGTCGGCTCCCTGGTAGACCGCGGAGTTCTTGGTCAGCCTGAACTTGCGGTTAAGCGGCTTGAACTTGGGCGTCCTGGCGGCCGGCGCGGCGGCGGCTTCGGCGCTCGGAGCCGCGCTGGGTGCGGCTGCCGCCGCGGGCGCGACCGTAGTCGGCGGTGGCGCGGCCAGCAGATTAGGATCGAGCGCGCGCACCTCGGCCTTCTCGGCTTCGGCTTCGGCCTGGCCGTTGGGGGTCGCATTCAACAGGTTGGCGAGCGCCAGATGAGCCTGCGCGTTCTTGGGTTGGAGCCCGATCGCGGTGCGCAGTTCCATCTCGGCCCATCCGGGCTTGTTGGCCTTCACCAGCAGCCTGCCGAGCAGGAGGCGATAGGCAGGGTCGGCCGGCTTGAGCGCGACGGCCGCGCGGTATTGCTCTTCAGCGGCGCCCATCTGTCCTTCTGATTTGTAAATAGCGCCCAGTGCCGAATGGGCGGCGGCGTTGTCAGGTTGGAGCTCGAGCACCCGCATGAACTGCGGCTGCGCCAGCGACGGCTTCTGTTCCAGGACGTACAGGTTGCCCAGCGCGACATGGACCCGCGGGTCGTCGGGCGCGGCCTTGGCCGCGGCCTGGTAGTCCTGCTCGGCCTGCGGCAGTAGTTGGATGTTCTGCATCGCCGCATCGCCCGCGCTCAGGTAGTCGTCGACCGATTCGCCATGGCATCCGGCGATCAGCCCCAGGCCCAACGCCGCCGCTGCCGCAAGCGCGAGCGTGCGCGCGCATATGAGCCTCGGGCGTACCAATCGCGGGCGTATAAATCTCGGAACAGTCGGTTGCTTCCGCTCCATTGCCTCCACCTGCCTCACTCGACTCTAACGGATATGGCGCGCGTCCGCCGCGACTATCGCATCAGCTCGCGGGCGAGCGGCGCGGTGCCGCTGCCCGGCAAATGATGGCGGAGCGCAGCCTTGATGTTGGAGCAGGGGTGTGAAGACTGTCAAGGCGGCGGGTCCGCTCATTTACGGTTGGCTCGATTGCCCGCGTAAGTTATAAAGGTACGCCGTGCGCGCAATTCTCATCGCCGCCAAGCATCTCGCTTTCGCCAAGACGCGGCTGGGCCGCGCCGTGGGCGACGCCGATCGCATGGCGCTGGCCGAGGCGATGTTCCGCGACGTGCTGGGCGCGGCGCTGCGCGCGCGTGCGGCGGACCACGTGGCGGTTGTCAGCTCGGACCGGGCGCTGCTCGAGATCGCGCGCACGGCGGGAGCGCTGGTGATCGACGAGGAGTTCCCGCGCGGACTCAACGCGGCGGTTCGTCTGGCGACGGCGGCGCTTGCCGCGCAGGGCGTCGCGACGCTATGCACGGTGCTTTCGGACATTCCGCTGGTGACCGCGGAGGATATCGACGCGGTTTTCAGTGAACTGGCCGAAGAGGAGCGCGGTGTGGTATTAGTGCCCTCGCGCGACTTGAGCGGAACCAATATAATCGCGCGATCGCCGGCCGGCGCGATTCCGACCCGCTTCGGCGGCCAGAGTCTCGCGCGCCATCTCGGAGAATGCTATCAGCTTGGTCTGCCCAGCCGGGTAGTGCGGCAGAGAGGCCCGGCGCTCGACCTTGACGTGATCGAAGATTTAAACGAGTTTGTCCGCACGCCCAGCATGACCCACACCTATAGCCAACTCGCCCGACTCGGGATCGCTCACGGTTAAGCGGCTATCCGGATGTCGACAATCGTGGAGATGATCGAGCGCCTCGGCGCGCTGGTGATCGATAATGTAATCGCACTGGGCAACTTCGTGCTGTTTCTCGTGACGGCGCTCTGGTGCGCGGTCACGCCGCCCTACAAGCTGCGGCTGACGATCCGCCAGATGCGTACCATCGGGGCCGAGTCGATCGTGCTGGTGGCGCTCATCGGAGCGTTCACCGGGATGGTGCTTGGCCTGCAGGGCTACAACACGCTGCGCCGTTTCGGCTCGGAGGGCGCGCTCGGCACCGTGGTCGCGCTGGTGCTGGTGCGCGAACTGGGCCCGGTGCTGGCGGCGCTGATGGTCACGGCGCGGGCGGGGTCGGCGATGGCGGCCGAGCTGGGATCGATGCAGGCGACCGAGCAGGTCGACGCGCTGGCTGTGATGGCGATAAATCCGATCCAATACCTGGTCTCGCCGCGCGTGATCGCGGGCATAATCAGCTTTCCGCTGCTGACCAGCATCTTTGACGTGATCGGAATCTGGGGCGGCTACCTTATTGGGGTGGGCCTGATGGGCGCGCCGGGCGGCAGCTATTTAAACGGCATCGCGCAAAACATGAGCGGCCACGACATCATGAGCGGCCTGTACAAGGCGCTGGTCTTCGGACTGGTAGTGATGTGGGTGTGCTGCTACAAGGGCTATCACGCGCAGCGCATGGCGACCGGAGTGAGCCGCGCCACCACCGAGGCCGTGGTGCTCTCGAGCGTGCTTATCCTGGCTTGGGACTATTTCCTCACCTCGATTCTCCTATAGAATCCGCGGTTCGAGATAAGGAGAGCATTGTTAGGCGAAGATGGCGGCTGTTGAACAGAATGGAAATGGGCCGGTTGCGATCGAGGTGCGCGCGCTGCGCCATCGCTTCGGGTCCCAGCAGGTTCTCAACGGCGTCGATCTCGATTTCCTGCGCGGCCACATCACCACCATCGTGGGGCCGAGCGGATGCGGCAAGACCGTGCTGCTCAAGCATCTGAACCTGTTGTTGCGCGCCGACTCGGGCAAAATTGTGATCGACGGCGTCGACGTTACCCGCTTGCGCAGCAGCGCATTGGACGAGGTGCGCAAGGAGTTCGGGATGCTGTTCCAGGCGGGCGCGCTGTTCGACTCGATGACGGTGTTCGACAATGTCGCGTTTCCGCTGGTCGAGAGCACGCGCATGGAACGCGAGGAAATCGCGGTGAAAGTGCGCGAGATGCTGGTCAACGTGGGCCTGGAGGGGATGGAGAACAAATTTCCCTCCGAGTTGAGCGGCGGGATGCAGAAGCGGGCGGCGCTCGCGCGCGCGCTCATCCGCAATCCCAAGATCCTGATGCTTGACGAGCCGACCACCGGGTTGGATCCGACCCGCACCGGTTCGATTCACGCGCTGGTGCGCCACACTCAGCAGCGCTTCGGCCTGACGGTCGTGATGGTCAGCCATGACGTGCCCGCGGTGTTCGAGATTTCCGACCGCGTGGCGTTTATGCACGAGGGCAGGATGAGGATTACTGGGACGCCCGCCGAAGTGACGGCGGCCAACGACGAGGTCTTCAACCGCTTCCTGGCGGGCAGGGCCGCAGGAGACGAGAGCGACGCCGCCGCGCTCTGAGACAGACAATGTACGCCAGTTGGACAACCAAGCTTATCGTGGGGCTCTTCGCGCTGGCGGGGATCGTGGCACTGGCCATCCTGTCGCTGCGGCTGGGAAAAATCGAACTGTTCAACCGCAGCGGCTACGTCATCTATGCGAATTTCGACAATATCTCCGGCTTGAAGACCGGCGATCAGGTCGAAATCGCAGGTGTGCAGGTTGGCAAAGTAGTTGCCATAGGGCTCAAGGACTATCGCGCCCACGTGGCGTTAAGATTGAACCAAGGGGTGCAGGTTGACACTGAAGCCATAGCTTCGATTAAAACCAGCGGTATAATTGGCGACAAATATGTCTCGGTTTCGCTGGGCAGCGGCGAGCATGATCTCGCGGATGGTGGCACAATTCAGCGAACCCAGTCGGCCTTCGTACTGGAAGACGCTATCGGTCAATTGATCAACAGCAATAACAGCCCCAGCTCAGGCGGCAGCGGCTCGGGCGGCAGCGGCTCGGGCGGCGGCGCATCCTCTGGTAATCACGAAAAGGCCCCAAAGTAGTACAGGAATAAAGCCGTATGCTCGGGAAGAACTATTCAGCGCGCAACCTTCGAACCGCCCATACGGCACGAGTTTCGCCTCGCCTGGTACGGATGGCCTCGAGCGTGTTTGCGGGCGCGATGCTTGCCTTGATGGTGATGCAGGCCGCGGCGCCGGCGCCAGCCTGGGCCTTTCCGACACCGCTGGACACGGTCAATGAGGTTATCAACACCTCATTGCCGGTGCTGCGCGACAAGCACACGCCGCTTCCGCAGCGCCGCCGTCAATTGCGCGACCTGCTCGAGCAGCACTTCGACTTCGCGGACATGGCTCGGATTGCGCTGGGCTATCATTGGCGCGAACTCAACGCGACTCAGCGCTCCCAGTTTATCGCGCTGTTCACGGCCTTTATCGAGAACGCATACCTGAGCAAAATTCAGGATTATTCGGGCCAGGACGTGGCCGTGCTGGGCCAAAACTCGGAAGGAGAGGGCTTCTCCCGGGTGCGCAGCCAGATAATTCAGCCGGGTAAACAGCCCATTAAGGTGGATTACCTATTGCGCGAGCTAAACGGCGATTGGAAAATCTACGACGTAACCGTTGACGCAATCAGCATCGTCGCGAACTATCGAAATCAGTTTAACCGCGTGATTAACGATCAGGGATTCGATAAGCTGATGGGCAATATGCGGGCCAAGCAACAGCAATTGCAGGCCTCGATGGGATCGTAGATCCCAGAGCCCCAAGGTAGATTAGCGACGACCCAGACGTCGACGCGGAGGTTAACGTGGCCGTGAGCGAACCAATTATACGAATGCGAACCAGACAGTCGATGAAAAAGCTGGCCGGCCTGTCGATGGCGGTTGTGCTGGCGACTCTCATGGTGGTATCGAGCGCGCTCGCCCAGCCCGCGATGGGCGCGGATCAGGCGGCGCCGCCCAAGCTCCCCGGTGAACGGGCGCTGCCGGGTGAAGCGGGCGGCCCATACGCCGATCCGCTGGAACCCTTCAACTCGGCGATGTTCAATTTCAACGTCAACGTTGACCAGTATGTAGTGACGCCAGTCGCCAAGGGTTACTCGTACGTATTGCCCGAGCCGGCGCGCCAGAGCGTAAGCAATTTTTTCAGAAACATCGGGGTCATCCCGCGCTTCGCCAACAATCTGTTTCAACTGCATGTCTACAATGCGGCCGATGAGCTGGCGCGCTTCGGAATTAACAGCACGCTCGGCGTGGCAGGACTCTTCGACGTTGCCGATAGCTGGTTCGGGATGAAGCAGCACAACGACGATTTCGGCCTGACGCTGGGCCATTATGGGATCTACTCGGGGCCGTATGTGATGCTGCCGTTTCTCGGCCCCTCGACGGTGCGCGATACGGTCGGCCTGGTGGTTGACGGCTGCATGAACCCGATGAGTTGGCTGCTGCCGTGGTACGTGACGGTACCGGCCGACGTCGGCTCGGCAGCGATCAACGCGGTGAACTACCGCTCGCTGCATCCCAACCAGTTCGAGGAGGCCGATCGCTATGCGGTCGACCTGTACGGCGCGGTGCAGGATGCGTACATGCAGACGCGGACTGCGGAGCTCAAGCGCCTGGCACAGTGACGCCCTCGTCGGGGGGGGGGGGGGGGGGGGGAGGCCCGAGAAACCCCCCCCCGCCCCCAACCCCCCCCCCGGCGCGCAGCGGAGGGGGGGGGGGGGCGGGGGGGGGGG
>VFSW01012492.1_pt1 | contig 11856 bp, 8 predicted proteins | sample 5358111 | NCBI WGS metagenome assembly VFSW01 (sample SAMN11554181, study PRJNA540505) | mine drainage metagenome | isolation source: sediment from site ElyBrook_90M | place: USA: Ely Copper Mine, Vershire, VT | collected 2017 | reverse complement strand
CATATACAATGAATACTTCACGACCTTACCCGAAAGGCAGAGACGATGGCCGTCGACGCCCCAATACTAATTGGACTCAGCGACCTAATCGCAGCTTCCGACCCCGCACGAGCACCTATATAGCACCGGAAAATAAAAGTGTCGGCGCGAGCACGACAAGCACCACCACAACAAGAGTAGCGGCGGCAACTCGCCCCACCAGCCGGCCCAATCGCCGTAATAATGGCAGCTCACGCTTTAGCGGTGGTAATTCCCGATATGATTCTGCGAAATTTTCCCGTCCAAAATATGGCGCCTCAAAAGCTCCTGGCCGGTCCGCCGGCGCGACGGCGACAACTGACAGCAACGATAAGGCCCGCGAAAAATCGGTGCCAATTCCACCGTCTGGTGACAACGTGCGAATCATTCCACTCGGTGGCGTCGAGGAAATAGGTCGCAATATGACGGCCATCGAATACAAAGGAGATATTATCGTCATTGACGCGGGTATTCAGTTTACTGACGAAGAAACACCCGGTGTCGACTACATTTTACCGAACACTCGCTATCTCGAAGAGCGTAAAGACAAAATCCGCGGCATGTTCATCACCCACGGCCACCTCGATCACATCGGCGGTATTCCCTACCTCATGCCCCGCATCGGCAATCCGCCCATCTACTGTCGCGAGTTCGGCGCTTTATTCATTCAAAAACGCCAGGAAGAATTTAGTCATCTGGCACCGCTCGACATTAGAACGGTCAAGAGCGGCGACGCACCGATTGCTATTGGCGCCCATTTCAAAGTCAGCTTTTTCGGCTTAACTCACTCTATTCCCGACTCCACCGGTATTATCGTGGAGACGCCGCTCGGCGATATTATTAGCACGGGCGACGTCCGAGTAGAAAACAAAGATGGCGTGCCGCCCCAAGAAGAAATCGATCAATTTGCCGCATTTAAGAAGCGCAACGTCACGCTGCTTATGATGGATTCAACCGGTATAGACAAGCCGGGCTGGACCATTTCCGAGTCCCAAGTCGTTAAAAATATCGACGACATCATCTCTAAAGTCGGCGGCCGAGTTATCATCGCCACCTTTGCCTCGCAAGTTGAGCGGGTTATTGAATTTATAAAAATCGCCGCCAAATATCAAAAGAAAGTTGTTATCGAGGGCCGCAGTATGAAAGCTAACGTGGCTATCGTCAAACAGCTCGATCTGGTCAACCTTGATCATGTCATTCCGATTGAAGAAATTGATACCGTGCCGCCGCATAAAGTTATGATTATCGCCACTGGCGCTCAAGGCGAAGAATTCGCCGCGCTCATGCGCATTGCCAATCAAACGCATAAAAGTATTCGGCTCAATGATACTGACACAGTCATTCTTTCCTCGTCCATTATTCCCGGCAACGAGCGAGCTGTTACCAAGTTGAAAGACAATCTCTACCGCCACAATTCTCGAATCATCACCTACCTCGATTCCGACGTCCACGCCTCCGGTCACGGCAAACGCGGCGAATTAGAATGGATTCATCATCAAATTCCTTATAAATTCTTTATACCGGTTCACGGCTGGCACTACATGTTAAAGATGCACGCCGAGCTGGCCCGCTCTTTAGGAACCGAGACAAAAAATATTGTCGTGCCCGATAACGGCTCAATTATTGAAATCACCCCGAAAACCGCCGAGAGCGACCAAAGTATCTTTGTTCGTCCCGAACGCGCGCCACATGAGGATATGATTGTCGAAGGCTTCCGCATCGGTGAAGCACAAGAGGTCGTCATTCGTGACCGCCAAACTCTAGCCCAAGACGGTATGTTTGTGTTTATTGCTTCGATCAACGTTACTGACGGTAAACTCCGGAAAAGCCCCGATATCATTTCTCGCGGCTTCGTTTACCTGCGCGAGTCACAAGACCTTCTCCATCAAACTCGTTGGATCATTAAAAAAACCATCGAGGACGCGACTGTCGGTATGAATCCCATAAACTTCGACTACGTAAAGCAAGCCGTCACGGAAAGTGTTTCAAAATTCCTGTTCCAGCAAACCGCTAAACGCCCAATTGTTATTCCCGTGCTCCTCGGCGTATAAGAGGTGTGAGTATAACAATCACTTTGTTATACTATTCTAAATGGACACACCACCCGCAGTCGCTCTTGAAAATCCGCCGGTCGCGCTTGAGCAAAAATCAATCACTCGCCATTCGTACAAAATTATGTACTTGGCGGTATTTTTGCTGTCACTCGTTACTGCCGGCACGCTATACATTAATTCCAGCTACCTCACCCACTATTTCTCGTCAGGCTGGCTGTCGACGCTTTACATTTTCGGAGCAGTTGGCAACCTGGCTGGCTTAGCTATTGGACCAAGCTTGATTCGGCGCTGGAGCAACTTTCATTGTCTCGTCGTGTATCTTCTCGGCGAGACGGCCGCTCTTTTTGGTTTGGCGCTCATACATCAAATCGTTATTGTCGCGCTTTTGTTCATCGTGCAGCAAATGCTACCACCGCTCGCTCTTTTTTCATTTGATATCGTCCTAGAGCGAGCCATTGATACCGAAAGCATCACCGGCGGCGTGCGCTCACTTTATCTAACTGCCAGCAACGCCGCCTATGTGGTTGTGCCATTTTTCGTCGGCACAGTCGTAACGAGCTACTCGTTTCAAGCCGTATACGCAATCACCGGCATCCTTATGGTCGCAGTCGTCATCTTGGCGAGCACTCGCTTGGGCCACACAGAACCGCAACAATTTCGTCAAGCAAGTATCGTCGATAGTATTCGTTCTTTTTCCACCCGACGCGGTCTCGTTGAGGTGTTCGCCAGCGACATACTTCTAGAATCATTCTACGCGATAATGAGCATTTTTCTGCCGCTCTATTTATACTTTGTGATTGGTTTTCCTTGGCAAACAATCGGCTTAATCATCTCAATCATGCTTATTCCGTTCGTAATTTTCGAAGCACCACTGGGCCGAATATTTGATTATTTCCGCGTAGAACGCGACACCATTATGATAGGTTTTTTTATTATGAGTGTAAGCACGGCTGCCCTGTTTTTTATCAATAGTCACAACGCCATCACCTGGGCGGCTCTTCTTTTTATTAGCCGTATTGGTTCAAGTTTTGTGGAGGTCGGCAATGAATATTCTTTTTTCCGACGTGTCAACGCGAGTGACGCCGGTTTCATTAGCATCTTCCGTTCAACCTACCCACTCGCATACATTATTGGGCCATTGACGCTTATTTTTCTCGGGTCGGCATCATCGCATATTGTTTTTATGATAGCCGCCGTCTTTATGCTCTGCGGTGTTTTCGTTGCCTACCGACTGCCGCCACGCCCACGACGAGTCTAGCTAGGTCGTTACTTACTCAAAAATTGACCTGAAAGCGGCGTCGCGTAGTTGTTGATAAATTGCGGAATAGCCCACACGAGACCTATCGCTGGTAAAAGAATAGCGGCCACGCTAATAATGACAGTGAGCATAAAATAAAACTGAAGACGCTTAACGATTTTGGTCATAGCGTCAATTTTTTGGCCGATTTCGGCGAGCTTTGCGTCGATGTCGTTCATTTTTTTATTATACCAATTTTGCTTCTATGAGCATAAAAAGTGGAAATTCTTTGCGAGTGCGGTCCTCTTCTTTTTGACGCGGACCGGCTTGGGATTTTTTCGGTGAAATCCATTCTTCTAGGCGGGTAACCGCGAAGCCCGCCGCCGCGAGCAGTTTGACGTAATATTGAAGCGGCCGATGAAACGAGACAGTGGCCGCGGAAATTTTTTGCCCAGGATGAGCGACAATATCAATGGTCTGCTCCGAAAGATAGTAATCAACGCGACGATATTGGCTTTTGGCCGACTCATCCCAGCCCCAGGCCGAGCCACGAGGAATACGAAATGCCGGATGGTTGAGAACGAGCACGAGGTGACCGTGAGGCTTAAGTACTCGAGCACATTCAGCAAACGTTTCTTTGACCGGCTTGATATTCTGAATCGCTAAGACGCACACCGCCGCGTCAACAGAATGATCGGCAAGTGGTATATGGTCGGCTGGAGCAACGTGAAAAACCGGCTTGGGTATAACGTGGACGGAATCGTTTTGAGCGTGTTCGATAAGCGTCGAGCTCGCGTCGATACCAATCACTGTCGCGCCGGCGTCAGCCAGTGCTTTACTCACCGTACCATCGCCGCAAGCAAGGTCGAGGATAACTTTATTTTTTCGCGGCTCCAGCACTCGAATGAGGTTCGGAATGATAAGTGTCTGATGATAGCTGGTCGGATCAGCTGCGTAGCCAGTATACCAGTCGGCCACATTCTGCCATGACGTATCCTTCATGATCGGTAAAATTTTCTGAAGAAACGTTTAGCGGTCGCCCAGGTTGCTTTAGCGCTGGCGTGACGCTTGTGAAGACCGGCGCGTAATTCTTCCACGTCACCGACGATTTTATTTGTCTCCGATTCGATGGTTTTAGAAATACGAAAAAGCGTTCTGACTGAAATAATTGCGTACACGAGTAAAACAATGAATATAGCGGCGACGATGACCACTAAAATGGTAGTGACAAAAAAGAAGATGTCGGCGTGGATAAGACTGCTCATGGGATTATGGTATCACGACGTGGCGAGAAACGAAACAATCGACTGACCGGCAGTAATGTGCTGGCCGACTGAAGGAAGCCGCGTCGGCGCAGCCGGCGCGGCAACGACACCGGCAGTAGGCGCTCGCAGCACCATACCAGCTAAAGTGGCGGCCGTAGAGCTTGCAGCCGCTTGAGCTTCTAAAAGTGCCGTAGCTTGAGCTGCCTCATGAACAGCTAATTGATTATCCAAAATGACCGTGGTTTCAGGAGCAAATACTGCCGACCGATTCTCCTCATATGAAAGAGTATCTTGCGCTGCCAAAATTGAATAAATAACAGCATCAATGCCGTTTCGGGCGGCGGCAATCCCCTTTTGCCAACCAGCAAGCGTCACAGCGGAAATCGTTGAACTGGTACTTGCTTGCTTTTCCAAAAAATCCAAACTCTCTAAAAATAACTGAATTTCAGCGACATCGGCGGTGACGTTCTGCGCCGCTGTCGTGAGCGTCGCAACACTCGACGATGCCGAAACTCCGAGACCAACAGCGACAAGATTATCGATATTTTGGCCGACAGCCACCCTACCCGACTCCGCGGCCGCAGCGGAAAGAGCATCGGCAGGAATCAATAATTGAGGATTAGTGCTTGAGGCGTTGGTAAATACCACATCAGCCTTGGCGACCGCCCTGCGAGTTGTTGACGCCACACTCGCAAGCGCTGCGACAAGAGTGTGGCTGTCTTTTATGAGCGCGATCTGCTGTTCTTGAGATGCTTGTTGACGGGCCTTTTGTGTAAGTGCTTGTTGTTCATGACCAACCGCGGTCAGTTCAGCTACTTTTGCTTTTTCAACAATCACGTCGGCTTTTGCTTCCTGAAGCGCCGACACAAGCGCGCTAGTATCAAGCTGAGCGATAATGTCGCCGGCCGCCACCTTGGTGCCGACCGGTGCCACAAAGGAACGCCGGCCGGCGACGGCAAACGAGAGTTCTACGGGGCTATTCGAAATATGAAGTGATTTATTTTCGTAACGAACACCAACCACAACAAACCCACCGACAATGATACCGACAAAAAACGCACTTACAATTTTTGTTTTTCTGCCGGTAAACATAGTATTATTCGATTAATTTTGCCCACCAGTCAAACGTCAAAGCAAGAAGAAAACCAAACGTGCCATATATCGGCAAAAGCACAAAGAATAGAATCTTTTTCCAGGTAATTTTCATAGTAAACGGCCATAATACGCCGAAAAACTGCCTTTTGCAACATACACCAACATTCAAAATAAAAAAATTATGAAGCTTAATCCCCAACTAGATTTTCATCACCATGCCGATATCTGCTAGGCTACGGATATATGAGAATGTTAATTGCCGATGATGATACCACAATCCGAGAATCCTTAAAACGCGGTTTTGAAGCAGAGCGGATAGTCGTCGATACAGCAACAGACGGCGACTACGCTTCGTACTTAGGCAGAACGAATGAATACGACATCATCCTCCTTGACCTTATCATGCCTCAAAAAGATGGCTGCGTGGTCTGCACGGACCTGCGCCAACACGGCCGAACCTGCCCCATTCTTATACTTTCGGTCAACGCCACCGTGGAGCAAAAAGTCCGTCTTCTTGATGTCGGCGCTGACGACTACATTGCCAAACCTTTTTCATTTCGAGAATTAACGGCTCGTGTTAGAGCTCTAACACGGCGGCCACCTACCATTGAGACAGATATTTTAAAAATGGCCGACCTTTGCCTCGATGTTCCCCGTCAAAAAGTCACCCGCGGCAAACAAGAAATCTATCTGACGCGCAAAGAATTTTCTTTGCTTGAATTTTTAATGCGGCGCCGTGGCCACGTCATATCGCGAGGGGTAATTATGGAGCACGTCTGGAACGCCGACGCCGACCCATTCTCCAACACTATCGAAGCCCACGTCCTCAATATTCGACGAAAAATCGGCGACACGAAACGCAACCGTCTCATCCGTACCGTGCCCGGTCGCGGTTATAAAATAGACGTCACTCCATGAACATTGTACATTGGCGACGTTTTGAGAAAATATCAAATTATTTTTATGAATTCTTTCTTAAACCCAAAACAACAAATGAAGAAGCATGGAGAGAATTTATTTTAAATAGCATTTTAATAATTTCTTTCGTGCTATTTGCGGCGCTTGACGTCGTTTACCTACGAAGTAACGGCCTATATCTTTTTTCCGGTATACTCGCGATTTTCGGCAGCTTGCTGTGGCTTTCCCGATCCGGCAAGCCGAAGCTTGCTGCTCACCTACTTATCGCGTTGTCTATCGCCGCTATCGCCTGTGCGAGCTTTATCTGGGGCGCCAATCTCCAACATGCCCTACTTGGATCTGTCCTTGTTATTGCTATCGCCGACATCCTGATCGGCGGCACCTACAGTCTCATTGTCGCCGGCGCCATCTCCACCATCACCGTCGTGCTTTGGAACTTACAAATACAGGAAATTATTCAACCCAATTGGTTTTGGCAGTATCCGCTCAAATCCCGCCACGCTGATGATTTCGTGATTCTCTTTTTTATGGTCGCGTGTGTTCTGTGGCTGTCTGATCGAGAGCGAAAACAAATTTTTGACCGATCCCGCCAAGTCGAAGCAAAGTTACGGACCGAGCGAGATGTTTTTGAACAAAAGGCCGAAGAGCGAGCCTTGCGATTAGAGATGCAAATGGAAAAACTAACCCAAACATATCGATTAGCAAAATTCGGCCGATTATCATCAGGAATTTTCCATGATCTAGCCAATCCACTAACCGGCGTTGCTCTAGCGATCGAAGATCTAAAATCCCGACACAATCCACAAAGCAAAGAAACCGAACTACTCATCGACCAAGCCCTGAAAACAACCGAGCGAATGCGCTATCTCTTGACAACCATCAGTACACATTTTCAAAATCCAACAATCATGGCCGGCGTGTTTTCGGTGACAAAAGAAATTACCGAAGTGCTGGAAATCTTGGCATATAAAATCCGTGCTGGCGGTGTGACGCTCGAGCGGCAATGCAACTACGATGGAGAAGATATTTTTTTATATGGTAGCTCTCTGCGTTTTCATCAAGCTGTCACCAATGTCATCGCTAATGCCATCGACGCGTGCGAAGAAAATCAGCCGGGTATGCGGCGCAGTTGCGCGATTATGGTAAAACAAGAAACCGCCGCGGTAGTGGTGACGATTTCCAATACTGGTCCGAAAATTTCTGAAACGATTTTGAACCACATCTTTGAGCCACTCTTTACCACGAAACCAGCCGGCCGCGGCACCGGTATCGGCCTCTCAATAACCAAAGAAATTGTGGAAAATGAATTTGGTGGAAACATTCACGTTAAGAGCACGGACACTGAAACATCATTCCGCCTACTGTTCCCAATTAAAAAAGATACTCCACTTCCCGCTCAAGACTAATGCCGGTGGCCGCTTTAACAGCCACCGCCATCTCTCTAGCGGCGGCGGCCACCGCGGCGGCGCTGGCTCCACCGAAATTAACGAGCACAAGCGCTTGATGTTCATGAGTGCCCACCGCGTCCCAACGCTTACCTTTATAACCACAGATTTTATCCAAAATCCATCCGGCTGGAATCTTCACTCGATGCACTGATTCGGCTTCGACGAAGCCGGGCATTTCAGGAAAGCGCTTTTTAAGGTCTTCGAACACGCTGGCACCGACAACGGGATTTTTAAAAAAAGAACCGGCCGTGCCGAAACGACTCATGTCCGGCAGCTTAGCTGCTCGAATTTCCAAAACCGCGTTGCGAACCGCGCGCGGCGTTATTTTTGACGACGGTATTTCGTGCGTTTTAAAATAACTAACAAGGTCAGGGTAGCTAATAGCTGGAGTGGGCCGGCGGCCGAGCTCAAACGCCGCCGCCACAACAACGAGCCGCCGCGCCTGCGACTTAAACACGCTGGTGCGATAAGCAAATTGACATTCCGCCGCGCTAAGGCGACGCACCAGCGTGCCATCAAAAACTTCAACCCACCGCAGCACATCCTTAATTTCTCTGCCATACGCACCAATATTCCCCACCACGGCACCACCGACAGAGCCGGGAATACCCGAGAGATTTTCCAAACCAGAAAAACCACGCGACACGGTCCAAGCCACCAGTTCATCCCAAACAACACCGGCGCCGGCAATAACACATTCGCCCTGTGCGGCGACGCCGGCAATTTTCATTGAAATCACCAACCCATCGAAACCGGCGTCGCCGAAAAGCATATTCGACCCGCCACCAATAACAAAAAACGGCACACCAGCCGAACGACTAAATGTCACGGCTTCTTGGACATCCTTGGCGTCGTTTACCACCGCGAAAAAACGCGCAGGGCCACCAATCCGAAACGTGCCGTGCTCTTTAAGTGGAATATGTTTTTCAATTGAAATCACCCACTAATGATACCTCACTCAGGATTGCGTTCAAAATTGGCTGATGGGGCTAGCTCCAAAACAATGTAGAATGTGAGTGCGACCATCAACCAATCCTGAATACAATCTTCTCATCTAAGTGTAATACGCGCGTCGACGCAAGGCAACCCCGCTCCACAAGAAAAAAATGGCAAAAAAACAAAAAATAAGACGTAAAAAACCTGCCGAAGCAGGTCCTTACGCTACATTGGGAGATACCAGAGTCGAAACTCTTGCACTCACACATATAGACTAGCACAATTAGCGCTATTGTCAACTTTTATATCTTCCCCTGTTGAATAGCCGTGATATATTGCTCGACTTGAGATTTTGCCGATGGATCAAGCGTCTCTACTTTTTTCAAGGTGGCAATAGCGTCTATACTATCTTTCTGCAAAAGATACGCACCGGCCAGAGAAACGTAATCGTTGACGTTGGTTGGATCAACAGCCACCCGCGAACGCCACATATTGAGCACCGCGCTATAATCACCAATGTAATAGTAGGCGTGAAGAATCGCGTCGTTGGCCATAATAGTAGATGTCGCTACCGCCGGCGGGCCTTGAAGAATTTTATTGGCAAGAGCTTCATTTTTATCATAGATAGCAGCGGCGGCATAGAGAAGCTGCGCGGTCTGATCCTGAGTATCGAGTTGATAAGCTTTTCCTAAAACAGCGAGTGCTTTGGTAAAATTTTGTTCACCAATATATACCGAAGCCAACTCAAAGAGAATCGTCTGCTTTTTCGGAGACAGCACCGCGGCTTCTTCAAGAAGCGGCTGGGCGGCTTGGTATTGACCGGCATTGGCCAAAACAGAACCGGGGAGCAAGTAGTAACGAGCATCGTTGGGCGTCCGAGAAATTTGAATTTGAGTCTGCTGCTCGACAAACGCAATCATTTTATCCTCTTCGGCGACAAGAGCTGGATCGGGCTGACCAGTGCCGCTTGATTGAGCAGAATTAGTTACTTGGGTCGAGAGTTGGTCGAGACTGCCAAAAATCTGCTCACGGATTTCTGGATCGCCAAAGGAGCGCCATGAGAGAGCTTTTTGATAGGCGGCAATCGTCTCGTCGACAGTCGGCTGAGTCGCCGGAGAAATAGCGGCAATAAGGTCAATGTTGGCAAGAAGCGGTTTAACATTGACGAAATAGAGTGCAAGGAGCAGCGCAACGACAGTCACCGGCAACACAAATCTATTAGGAGTGTATTGCTCATCGGTCGCCACGGCGTTTGACAATCCTGCTTGTTTCTTAACCAACATTGTCCGGCGCGCGTAGACATACGCCGCGATACTGACATAAAAGAGATAGCTCGTAATGTTATCGAAAACAAAAATGTTATTAACAAAGTAACCAGCAAGCATACCCGTCAGCACCGCTTTCTCGGCCACCGAGAAAGGATTGTCGCCCGTAACCCCGCCCAGCTGTTTTAAATGAAGCAAACCACGCCAGCTACTTTTATCCGCTTCATCTTTATTTTCAAGAAGATTTTTGGTGCCGCTCGCTTTGGCCCAAATATACCAAATCACCGAACCAAAGAGCGCCAAATACGAAAGCAAACCAAGCGCGCCACCCGCCGTCAACCAGTCAAAAATAATATTGTGTGCTCGATCAAACCACTGCTCATCATTATAAAGCTGAGGATTGTAGAATGTATTAAACACGTAGTTAAAACTTTCTTGACCCCAGCCAAGAATTGGTCGCTCCAAGAAACCTTGCCAAGCCATACCCCAGAGAATAAAACGAGATTGCGTCGTGGTATTGGTTAATGAAATATCAGCAAAGCGATGGAGCGTGCCATTATCATTTACTAACGGAGTATTTTTAATGGCGAAAAAGAGGCCAGTAATCACCACTAAACCAATGATAATACCCCAGCCGGTTTTTCGAAGCCATGGTCTTTCTCTTTCAAAAATACCTAACAAAAGAGCGACGAGGGCGAGACCGCCGATAAAACCAAGAATCGATCCTCGAGTCTGGGTTTCCCAGACTACCCAAAAATCCAACACAAAAAGAAGCGCGTAGAGCCAGTAGCCGCGTTCAAACAAAGCCGAAAATAAAAGAAGTAGGTCACCAATAACCAAGCCACCCACCGCCCAGAAGACCGCCGCCGACAACGCGGTCGTGCTTACTGCCGTGGCGCTCAAGTTGGGAGCGACAAACGCCACAAACCCGACATTCAAACCTAGCGCGATAAACCAATGGTTGCGGATATTAAAATCTCCTTTTCGCCGCACCAAGAAAAACAAAACAAGAAACGCGCTGAAAAGCATGTAGATAGCCAAGTACGCTGAGTTACCCAAGGTCGCGTCAATACGCGTGTTGCCCTGGTCAATACGCAGCAAACTAAACGTCTGCAGAAATGAAAAAAGAATCATAGCCGCGCTCGCGCCGATCCACGTTTGCCAAAAACGCTCCCACATATCTTTGCCGAGCACGGTCGCGGCGACAATGCCGTAGCCAAGAAGATGAGCCAGCGTCACCCAGCCTTCCATGCGCTCAAAATTTGACCAGAAACTTTTATAAGGATATTCACTAAAAACATCAGCCAAAAACATAACAGCCACCAGGACAATTGCCGCCCAACCAAGCCACGAACGTTTCGGTCGGTAGTTAGAATCAGTGACCGCTAATATAAGCCACGCTCCGAAAATGATTTCGGTAATAATCCGAAAATAAAAACCCTTGCCGGTGATAAACGGAAAGAATAAATTGTTGGAAACCAAAAGCGGCACAAATGACACCGCGAATAAACCGACAATACATACCCACTGTAAAACGCGATTGAGCTTCATAGTATTTAGTTCTAATGTATGTTTAAATTTTAATGTCTCCCGTAATGTCTCCTTATGGTACCACAGTGA
>VFSW01012491.1_pt1 | contig 11857 bp, 12 predicted proteins | sample 5358111 | NCBI WGS metagenome assembly VFSW01 (sample SAMN11554181, study PRJNA540505) | mine drainage metagenome | isolation source: sediment from site ElyBrook_90M | place: USA: Ely Copper Mine, Vershire, VT | collected 2017 | reverse complement strand
GATTCATCGAGGTCTATCGCGACGCCCGCGGCGCCAAAGGCAGTTCGCAGAGCTTCGTCACCATCACCGACAAGAAAGTCACGACCGCCATGAAACAGCTGGCCGAAAACGCCGGCTACTTCGAGGAGAAAGCTCCCTGGGACGCCAAGTACAAACGCGCGGACTTCAAACTTCCTGTCGTCAAAGCCGTCGAAACCCTGGTCGAAACCGGCGACTTCAACGTGAGCACCATCGGCGACAACCTGCCCAACGAAAACGAGATCCACGAAAAATACGGCTCGAAAAATTTCCTCTTCATGGGCAGCAAGCGCGCCTTGGAAGAAGCTTCAGGCCAGGCGGCCACCGCGGAGTTCGCCTCCAGTGCCGCCGAAGTCGAACGCGCCGCCAAGTACGGCACCGAAGCCAGCGACCTGCTTGTCGCGCTCCACGAAGTCATCGGACACGGTTCCGGCAAACTCAGCCCTCGCGTCAGCGCCGGAGCCCAATCCTTCCTGAAGGAATATTTCTCGACCCTCGAAGAAGGACGCGCTGACCTGATGGCGCTCTGGAACGTCTGGGATCCCAAGCTCAAGGAACTCGGCCTGATCTCCAACCAGGAAGAAGTCGCCAAGGCCATGTACGACGGCGCCGCTCTAGTCGCCCTGAACCAGCTCCGCCGCATCCAGCACGGCGACACGATCGAAGAAGACCACCAGCGCGACCGTCAGCTGATCGCGCACTACATTGCCGAAAAAGTTCCCGGCTCGATCGAACAATTCACGCGTGACGGCAAAACCTACGTCCGCGTTGCCGACTACCAAAAGATGCGCATGGGAGTCGGTATGCTCCTATCCGAACTCATGCGTATCAAAGCCGAAGGCGATTACGACGCCATCAAGGCGCTCGTCGACCAATACGGAGTCCACTTCGACCCCAAACTCCGCGACGAAATTCTCGCGCGCTACCAGAAACTCAACCTGCCAACCTACTTCGCCGGAATGAACGCTCATCTGACCGCGACCTTCGGCAAAACCGGAGAGGTGGAAAAGGTAGAAATCCACTACCTCGACAATCCCGTCGAGCAGTACCTGAACTACGGAGCCATGTACGACGCGGGAATCCGCTGACCTCACCGTAGAAATGTACTTTACGCAAAATTGGGGGGGTACAAAATCAACGAGGCCCTCAGTTCTCGCCCGGCATCGGATGCGCCGCTTCATCCGCGTTCGGCACCAGTTGCTGGTAGGTGGCTCGCGGCACCGGAGTATCCCAATGGCCCGCTGTTTTCGCGAGTCCTACGACGCCGAAAAACAGCGCCGCAATTCCCGCTGCCACCGCCCACGCCGGCAACTTCACGGGCTGCAAAAAACCAGGTTCGGGCAAGACCGAATGCGGCAATGCGGGCTGGGGCAAAACGGAAACCGTCAGGCTGAGCGCATCTTGGGCCGGACAGACGGACACGCATTCCAGGCATCCCGTACACTCGGCCGATTGGATGGTGAGCAGCTGGTCGACGGGCAGCGCCGAAGGGCACGCATGGGCGCATTTCGCGCAGTCAATACAGGTCTCCGGATTGCGCCGGATGCGCGCCGGGCTGAACAGCGCCGTGATCCCGAGCAGCGCTCCATACGGACACAGGTAGCGGCACCAGAAATTCTGAATCAACAGCGACGCCACCGCCAGCACCGCCAGCGTGGTGGCGCCCGCTTCGCCCAAGTGGCGGAAGAAGTTCAGCATCTTCACGTCGGCAACCACGCCGTACGGACTGCTCATGAACGAGGCCAGTTCGCCCGCCGCCATCGAACTCACGGCCCACACGCCGAAGCCGAGCAGCATGTACATCAGCCCGCGCAACGGAAGATCGAGCCAGCGCGGCAAAACGAAGTTGCGGCGAAAAAGCTCGTGTCCGAGGCGCCACAGGTATTCAGAGATGGTCCCCACCGGACACAGCCAGCTGCAGAACGCCTTGCGAAACAGGAACGACATGGCCAGAAACGCGATCAGCAGAAACATTCCCGCCGGATGCAGCGCCGGAACCCGATGCGTCAGGGCCAGGTACCGCAGGTTCATCAGCCCGGTGATCGGGAGCCACCCCTCGACTCCAGCCGGACGCTGCAGGGAGGTTGCCGCACCGCCCGGCTCGAACTGTCGAACCCAGAGGTAAAAGATGCCGCCGATCCAGACGTTGAGCAGCAGGAACGCCGCCTGAAAGCTGCGACGCGTAAGCTGCGAATGATCATGATCGGCGCGGCGGATCAGTTTCTTTTTTGGTTTGGGGGAAGGCGAGGAGCTGAACCTCTGCTCTGTCTGAATCTCGTCGTCGATCTGGACTTGCGTGCCCATCTTTCTTTCTCTGAGTTTCAGGCTCTATGTTTGACGATAGAAGATGACCTCATTCCGCGATGTGACTTATGTCACGGAGCAAGAAAGGGCAGAGAGGTTTAGAGGTCAGATTGCAGAGAAAAAACCGAAATCCCAACCCGAATGGGTTTCACCTCGAACCTCTGACCTCTCACCTTTCCTGTAACATCTTGTACTTGAGCCTCCAAACCGCCATCTTCATCTTCGTCGCCGGCGTTCTTGGCGGCGCGCTGAACGCCGTTGCCGGAGGCGGAAGTTTCATCGGGCTTCCCGCGCTGATGTTCACAGGAGTCGGCGCGATCGCCGCCAACGCCACCAACACGGTTGCGCTGTGGGTTGGCGTGACGGCGAGCACCGGAGCGTATCGCAAGCACCTCGACATCTCGCGGCGCGTGATGATTCCGCTGGCCATCTCAAGCGTCATCGGAGGAGTCGCCGGCGCGTATCTCATGCTGCACACTCCGGCGCAAACGTTCTTGCGCGTGCTGCCCTGGCTGATGCTCGGAGCAACGCTACTGTTCCTGTTCGGAGGCCGCTTGTCGCGCGGATCAGGAGGATCGATTGCCCGCGATGCTTCGACCTCGGCGCTGGCGATTGCCACGGTGTTCGAGCTGGTGGTCGCGGTTTACGGAGGCTATTTTGGAGGCGGCGTCGGGATCATCAATCTGGCCATGCTGGCCGCTCTCGGCATGACCGACATTCACGCCATGAATGCGTTGAAGGTCGTTCTCGGCGGCATCATCAATGGAATTGCGGTGATCACGTTCATCATCGCCGGCGCGGTCGTCTGGAAGGAAGGCGGGATCATGATCGTGGGCGCGATCTTCGGCGGATATTTTGGAGCGCACTATGCCCAGAAGCTCCCGGCAAAGCGGATCCGCTGGTTCGTGATCGCGGTCGGAATGGCGATGAGCGCGTACTTCTTCTGGAAGGGATACCGCTGAGACCCGGATAGAGCCGGTCTAGCAAATGGTCCTGGCCCGCAGGGCCGAAAGCCTTATCCTGACCAGGTCTGACACCCGTTCTACTGAATCGCCTCGGAAACGTGCTCGTGCACGATCAGCCACTTTCCGTCTTGTTTCTCGAATACGGCCGTCCAGCGCATGGTCATCAGGTCGCGCTTGCCTGATTTGTGCGTCATGTCGCAGGCCACCGTGGACGTGGCCCAGTAGCCGTCGCCGCTCTTGTGGATCTGTGCGTCGTCGTTGACCGTACAGTGCCCGGTTGTGTAGTCCGCGAGAACCTGGATCGCGCCGGCCTGATATTCGTCCCAGCTGGCGTACTTGAGCGGCGCAATGTCGAAGAACACGTGCGGACCCTGCGCGTAATACTGCTTCTGGCCCGGCACATCGAGTGATGCCCATCCATTCCAGATCTTCTGCAGGTACGCCTTATCGATCGCACCAGCTGTGGCGGAGACCTTCTTCGCCTTTTGCGCAAAACCAGAAATCGTCACGCAAAGAACCAACGCCAGCACAGCCAATCGTCTCATGATTCTCTCCTCCGGAACGGCGGAGCATTGTCGCATGGGCAACGCGGCTATGCCAAACAAAAAGGCCATGTAGAGACCGGCTTTCGCGTACGAGTAGTACGGCGGGACAGAATCCAAGGGGCTGACTTTCGTAATCTGCCCTGTTACCCCTTCGTGATGCAGAATTGATAGAGAATGCCCTCTACCGCCATCTCGCAGAAAGGACAACGGGGCTCCCGCGTCAAGCTCGGCGGGTCCATCCTTGCCCTGGTGCTGCTTGAAAACGGACGCCAGATCCGCAGCCGTATGAGTCAGCTCTCCATCAATGGCGGACTGGTCTCCCTCGAAAGTCCTCTCGACGAGGGCATTCGGGTGACCGTGCTTTTCCACCTCGGCAACACCAGCGTCCGCAGCCGTGCACAAATGTTGTTCCCGATGTGGGCTACCAAGGGCTGCTTACAGCCTTTCCGCTTCCTGGAATTTCCGCAGGAAAGCCTCGTCGCCCTGAACCGGGAATTGGCCAAGCTGGTCAGCACCGGAGCGCCCCAGGAAGAAGAAGATTCCGAGTAGTCGTTTTACCTTCCGGCTGCCGCTAAGATCTGCTCCAACGAATACTTCTGCAGCTCTCCGATTCGCTCGATGGTGATATCCGCCTGGGGATAGCGCGCCACTTCCTTCATGTCCAGCGCGTAGTGACCCTGCCGCGGAAATATCGTAGTCACCCGGGCGCCCCAATGCTTCTTGATGGCCTCCAGGATTCGCACCTTATCGTCCACCATCACATAATGAGCAGCTGGATACTTCGCCGCGACGTCGTCCAGTTCGAGTTCTTTATGGATGTAGATCAGGACGTTGCCTTCGAATGTCTCGTACAGTCCAGACCGGTCGACCTTTCGTGGCTGAAAAACAACATCGCCGTCGCTCAAGATAGCGGCCTGGCCCAACCGCTGCGCGTGCGCCACCGCATCGAGCGACTCCGGAAAGAGCCGGTTGGCGAACGGATAGTTGATCATGAAATGCGAGACGGCTAGCAGTTGGGGATCGCGCGGCCGTTCGATGCGATAACGCTGGAGCGCGCCTAGATAGTCGGCGTAACCGAGTTCCATGCGCAACTCTTCAAAGATCTCCCAGTAGCGGACCGCACTGCCATCGCCGACTTTCGTATTGAGGTGCCGTTTCAGATCTTCGGTGACGCGGTCATTGTCGAGCAAAGTATTGTCCACATCAAAAAGAAACACTGTGCCCGGATTGGCAGTAACGTTCACGAGATCTCCAAATGTGAAAAGGTGGACTAATCATGCCAGAAACGGAGTTCCGAGGCCCAGCCGATAATGTTCCGGAAACTCAACCTTCTTTGATCTGAGACATTGAGAGGCGCGCCAATTCATGCTGCGGCGAGGGGCTTGTGCGGGCCGCACCCCTTGTAGTACAAAGGCGTCGGACAAGCATTCATAAATTAGCCGAGGCGAGCTATTGTGACTCCGCCTCCCATGGTAAAGCGAACCCGTTTTCGCTCTCTCAGGAGCCTTCTTTCGTGGAACACATTGATCAAGCCGTCGTCAGTCGTTTCGACACCCGTTCCAGCCGGCCTTGCGAGTTTTGCCGCGAGTTTGATCCGCAATTCCGGCAACGCCGGCCCGTAGACCAGATGGTGGCCAGCAGCCGCAAACCCATCGCATCGGCCCATTTGACCGAGGACGGCTACGTTCGTCATCGTATGCTGGAACTGCGGCGGATTACCTCCCGCGCGCCGCTCACGGCTGCGTAAGGCCATGTAAAACTTCGCGCCACATGTTTTTCATGCAACTTTCGCCATCGCCGGCAGTTCTAAATTAGTAGGCCGAAATACTGGTGTACCCTATCCAGTGGAGGTTTCTCATGCTGGCCGGTGTGCGATTCTGTCTGCTGCTTTTTTCCCTGCTGGTCTTTTTTTTCGCGACATCTTTGCCAGCTCATTCCCAGATCAACGGCGTGCCCGCTTCGGTTACTTCCCTTGGTTTCGGTGGGAGTACCAATCCAACTCCCGGAGTCCGTGCGAGCGTAACTTCCCTCGGGCCAAATGGTTACGGCAATAGCTGGCCAATAGTTGGAGGCTGGGGCGCCAACTTCTTCCTGCCGCAGAACTCAAATCTGGGGGTCGTCCCTGGGCATCACCATCATCACCAACACGCGGACGGCGATTATTACCCGATGGGCATGACCGAGCCGGTCTATGTGCCCGTCCCCTACGCTGTCGACGCCGTCGACGACACGCCCGATGACACGCCCGATGATACCGACTACGTGCGCGCTTCCAGTCGGCGCGCCCCTACCCCCCTCGACAGGCGCGGGGTAGATACTGGTTCTGCACCGAGAGGTGGATTCTCCCCAAAGTCCGATCCGCCCGAGCCACAAGAGCCCGGGGGCGCGCAGCCCGCAACCGTGCTCGTCTTCAAGGACGGCCACCACTCGGATGTCCTTAATTACGCCATCGTAGGCGACACCCTGTTTGACTTCGGATCGGGACGCACCAAGAAAATCCTGTTGGCCGATTTAGACCTTCCCGCCACGCGCAAACTCAATGACGACCGTGGCGTGGACTTCCAGATTCCACCAAGAGCCAAGAAACAATAAGAAACGCGCCCTTGGCAACGCGTCACTCCGGGCATTCCCTGCCCATTTCCTTCTTGACAGACGCAACTCCGCACATGGATACTTATGCATTCGATTGCATTTTTATTCATGTCGAAAACGGCCCGTCACAAAGCGATCCTCGACCTCCTCGACGAAGGCCCCGTCGAAAGCCAGGACTCGCTCCAACGTCAGCTGCAACATAAGGGTTTCGATGTCGGCCAGGCGACGCTGTCCCGCGACATCCACGAACTGAAACTCGTCAAAGGCACGGATGGCTATCGGCGGCTTGGAGAGAGTGCTGGCACGGAAAGTGTCTTGCCCTCGGTGATGCATCTGGTGCACCAGTTTGTGGTCGAAATCCGCCAGGCGCAGAACCTGCTCGTGGTGAAAACCACAGTGGGCAGCGCGCAGCCCGTCGCCGCCGCGCTCGATGCGTCGCACTGGCCCGAGGTCGTCGGCACACTCGCCGGCGATGACACCGTGCTGGTAATCGCCACCGACAAGAAGAGGGCGCAAGTATTGGCCAAACGTATTCATGATCTTTCGTAAGCAGACCGGGAACCGTGATCCGCTTTTTCGAAAATGGAGTGATTACTAAACACAATGCGAACCGATCCGATGGTCTTGATGAACCCGTCAAAGATGAATCCGCAAACCGTGAAAACGAATCTGCCCAGCCTGCTCGCGGAATCGACTGCGCCGCGCGATCTGGTCTCGATCCACGATCTCGCCCCCGCCGAAGTTCACACCCTGTTCAATCTGGCCTCGATGCTGAAGCAGCGCCCCGCCGACTATCGCGGAGTTCTCGCCGGCAAGCAGATGGTGATGTTCTTCGAGAAGCCCTCGCTTCGCACTCGGCTCACGTTCGAGGCCGGTATGGACAGTTTGGGCGGCAGCACATTCTTCGTTGACCAGACGGCCAGCCGACTCGGCGAGCGCGAGTCCTTGTATGACGTCGCTCACAATCTTGAACGCTGGATCGACCTCATCGTGCTGCGCACATTCAGCCACAAGACGGTCGAACAGATGGCGACTTATGCAGGAGTTCCGGTGATTAACGCGCTCAGCGATCTCGAACATCCCTGCCAGGCGCTGGCGGACTTCCTCACTCTGCAAGAGCACTTTGGCGATCTGAAGAAGCTGCACTTCGCCTATGTCGGCGATGGCAACAACATGGCGCACTCGCTGCTGCTGGCGGGAGCATCGGTGGGGGCGAAGGTGTCGATCGCAACTCCGGAACACTACGGGCTGAATCCTGTGATTCTCACGATGGCGAAGGCGATCGCAGACGAAACGAAAGCGACGATCCGGATCATGACCGACCCGCGTAAAGCTGTGGCGGGCGCCGACGCTGTCTATACAGACGCCTGGGCCAGCATGGGACAGGAGCACGAAGCGGAAGAGCGGGCCGCTATTTTCAGTCCGTACCAGGTGAATGCTGCCTTGATGCAACTGGCCAAGCCGCAGGCATTATTCATGCATTGCCTTCCGGCGCACCGTGGTTGCGAGGTAACGGACCAGGTCATAGACTCAGTCAATTCGGTCGTGTTCGATCAAGCGGAAAACCGTCTACACATTCAGAAGGCCATCCTCGTATGGCTGTTGGGTGGCGGCGTGGGTCGCTTCCCTTCAAGGAGCGCGCATGCCTAAGCAAGACCTGCATGGAAAAGAAAAAATTGTTCTCGCCTACTCCGGCGGGCTGGATACGTCGATCATCATTCCGTGGCTGAAGGAAAATTATGCCTACGAAGTGATTGCTATGGTCGCCGACGTGGGTCAGGGAGACGACGTCGAAGCGGTCGTCGATAAGGCTTACAAGACGGGAGCCAGCAAGGTTGTCGTAGAGGATCTGCGCGAAGAGTTCCTGACCGGATACGTTTGGCCCGCTTTGAAGGCAGGCGCTGTGTACGAAAACAAGTATCTGCTGGGGACATCGCTGGCGCGTCCCGTAATCGCGAAGCACCAAGTGGAAGTCGCGCTTCGCGAAGGCGCGACAGCAGTCAGCCACGGATGTACTGGCAATGGTAACGACCAGGTCCGCTTTGAGATGGCCTACCAGGCGCTGGCTCCCGAACTGAAAGTCGTGGCACCCTGGCGCGAGTGGGATCTGAAGTCGCGGGAAGATTGTCTTGACTACGCCGAGAAGCGCGGCATCTCGGTTAGCGCGAGCCGCGAAAAGATTCACAGCCGCGACCGCAACTTGTGGCACATCAGCCACGAGGGTGGAGAACTTGAAGACGCGGGCAACGCTCCGTTCGATAGCACGTGGCAGCTGACCAAGTCGCCGCAAGAAGCTCCGGATAAAGAGGAGCGAGTCGAGATTGGATTCGCCAAAGGTGTGCCGGTTTCGGTTGGCGGACAAACTCTTGATCCCGTCTCGTTGGTCGAACTGCTGAACGAAATCGGCGGACGCAACGCCGTCGGACGTATTGACCTGGTCGAGAACCGTTTCGTCGGCATCAAGTCGCGCGGATGCTACGAGACTCCGGGAGGCACGCTGCTTCTCGCCGCTCATAACGAACTCGAAGCCCTGTGCCTTGATCGCGACCTGGTGCACTTCAAGCAGCACGTCGGGCTCAAATACGCTGAACTCGTTTATTTCGGCCTGTGGTTCACACCTCTGCGCGAGGCGCTCGACGCCTTCGTCGAGACCACGCAAACGAATCTGACCGGCTCGGTCACGCTTTCGCTCTACAAAGGCAACGTCAGCATCGTCAGCCGCAAGTCGGAATACTCGCTCTATCGCACCGACCTCTCCTCCTTCACCATGGACGCAAGCTATGATCAGAAGGACGCGGAAGGCTTCATCCGCATCCTGGGATTGCCTTCGCGTTGCCGTGCGCAAACACAGGCGAAAGTAAAGGTAGAGGTCACGCAATGAAGATGTGGAGCGGCCGCTTCCGGCAGCCGCTTGAACCCGAATTTGAAAAATGGCAGCGGTCGTTCCCCTACGATCAGCGGCTCCTGCCGTTTGAACTCGCCGCCAGCCGCGCTCACGCCAACGCTCTCGAACACGCCGGAGTGTTTTCGTCCGAAGAGCTTTCCGAAATCGTAAAAGCGCTGGCGGAAATCGGCCGTCGTGCCGAATCTTCTCCCGACTTTCTCAACGATCCGGACGCCGAAGACGTTCACCACTTCGTCGAAAAGCAACTCGCCGCCCTGATCGGCGCGACCGGCTACAAGCTCCACACCGGACGCAGCCGTAACGAGCAGATTGCGACCGACCTTCGCCTGTTCGTCCGCCAATGCATCGACGCGTTGCAAACGCTGCTCGCCGACTGGATCGAGGCCATGCTCACGCGTGCCGAAGCCGCAGGCAGCGCCGCCATGCCCTCATACACGCACCTGCAGCCAGCGGAACCCGTCCTGGTCGCGCACTGGTTGCTGGCCTACGTCGAAATGTTTCTGCGCGACGCGAGTCGTCTTGCCGATTGCCGCAAGCGCGCGAATCTGTGTCCGCTGGGATCAGGCGCGGTGGCTGGGGCAACGCTCACATTGAACCGGCAGGCGATGGCGGCGGAACTGGGGTTCGACGGTCCGACGGCAAACAGCATTGATGCCACCAGCGATCGCGACTTCGCGCTCGAGTTCGTCGATGCGCTCTCGTTGCTGGCGCTGCACTTGAGCCGCTGGGCCGAGGAGATGATCCTGTTCTCGACCCCTGCCTACGGGTTCGTCGAGCTCCCGGAAGCATATTCAACTGGCTCGAGCGCGATGCCGCAGAAGAAGAATCCAGATCTGCTGGAACTGGTGCGCGGCAAAGCCGCACGGGTCATGGGATACGCCGCGACGCTGCGCACCCTGGTGAAGGGACTGCCGCTCGCCTATAACAAAGATATGCAGGAGACGCAGGAGCCGTTGCTCGACGCCGCCGACACTGTCATTTCCATGCTGCCGCTCGTGACCGGATTCATGAACACAGTGGAGTTCGATGACCACAAAATGAATCCGGCCGCGCAATCGGGCTTCATGAACGCCTGGGCTGCGGCCGCCTATTTAGTGCAACGCGGAGTGCCATCCCGCCTCGCCCATGAAGCCGTGGGCAAGGCCGTGGCTTTAGCGGTGGACCGCGGCTGCGATCTGCAAAAGCTTCCTCTGACGGACCTGCAGGCGATCAACGCCGGATTTGATGCGGGCTTCCACTCCTGCCTGGGGCTCGCGGAAGTCCTCACGCTGCACGACGTTCCGGGAGGTACCGCTCCTCGGCACGTGAAGCGTGCGCTGCAGAATGCGCGGGGACGGGTGGCTGGTCTGCGGGCCGTGGAACAGTCTTCTTTGCTCTAGATACAGCTATCGCTCTCAGCCCGTCAGCCGCCATTTAACCCCTTCGCCAAACGACGACCTGCAATTGACGCAACGAGCGTTCGGACTTCATGCCAGTGGCTCCATCATTGCGAATGCCAGGTCATTTCCACGCGCACCGGGATTTCGTTCTTGATCGGCATGGTCAGGAGCGAGGGCGGATCGATTTTAAAATCGGATAGCGTGGCCGGAATCGTTCCCGTAATTCGCGTCTGGTTGCCTTGCGTCACCAGTTGAAATTGCACCTGCTTGTAGAAAGCCGTCTGACCCGCGAACTGCACCTCCAGATCGGCATGAACGGTCGCCGACGTGGATGCAGTTTCGGGTAGGTGGGTGCGGACCGTGACCATGGGAAACTCCGCACCGCGCGTTACCTGGAGCATGTGCAGGTCGCGGTTGCTGTCTCCCGAATCAAAGGTCTTCACGGGCACCGCCATCAAAAAATCGCACTGCCCCTCGTGACAGACACCCTTGCCTCGGGCCGCGTGGCTAACGCCGTCGGTCTGGTGCAGAGGGTGAGAGACGTGATACGTAAGAGTCGATTGGTCGAGAACCCATTGGCTATCCGCCGCCGAAGCAAGGTGTGGCAGCGCCAGGGTGCCAAGGACGAGAACCACCAGCACTTTCGCATTCATAGCACGCCTCAGAATTTCATCGACACCGACAGAAGGGCGGCCCCAAAAGCTCCCGCCGTCACGATGGCGACCGGTCCGTGCGCTGCCGCGATTCCATGAACCTTTTCACCCTTGTTTTTTTGCGAGTACGCCATGGCCCCCAGGATGGGCGTGAGGATCATGCCCGGCCCATGAATCCATGCCATGGCCTTGTGGAAACGGATGGGACCGCGGGTGGTGGTTCCGGGGATTCGTGGCGCCCGGATCGCAAAATATGCGCTCGTAAAATACAAGTCCGCTGAGACTGAACCCAGAACCATGTGCACATTGCGGTCGGTGTTGGTGGTGTTCTTACCGCCTGCATTGATGGAAGTGGCAACGGTGGCGATCAAGGGAATTGCCGCGATCAATCCCAGCCGTTGGTGGATTTTCAGCATGTGCGTCCGTTTATCGAGCAGGGCCTGTTCCTTGACGTTGCCCTGGGATTGCTCCGCCGGGAAGCCCAAGTCCTGAAGCG
>VFSW01012490.1_pt1 | contig 11858 bp, 21 predicted proteins | sample 5358111 | NCBI WGS metagenome assembly VFSW01 (sample SAMN11554181, study PRJNA540505) | mine drainage metagenome | isolation source: sediment from site ElyBrook_90M | place: USA: Ely Copper Mine, Vershire, VT | collected 2017 | reverse complement strand
TGGCACTCATGCCTGCCGTGTGGCTGGAAACGAGATATCCGGCCCAAAACCACGTCGAAACCGGCGTTCTGGTGCGCTCCATGACCGTGCCAGCGGTCAAAGCTATGTCACGGCGGCAGGACCGACAGCGCAGCACATGCGGCCTAGCTTTGAAGCGGAACGGCTCGCCATGGTCGCCGCAGTGCTCGCAGGTAAAGCCTTGATCCCATCGGATGTTTTCGAGGTACTTGGCGCACGCATCGTCGTTCGGGAACAGTTTTTGAAACTGAGGCAGCGACGTGGGGAAGGGCAAGTCGGCGTGTCGGAGAACATCAGGAGGGCTCATGCTGAGGCTCCTTTGTCCCGGCTTTCAGGCATTCATCGTGTGAATCTTTTGGCGGTCCGCTCGGGAACACGTCTAGCTCTATCGCGAGCCAATCAGATATCTCTATGTACACCCACATGCCCGCCCACTGCGCCAAATCTTCGTGCCAGTACTTACTTCCGTACCAGTTCACATAACCGCCCTTGTGTACCTGCCGCCAGCCGTAGCAGGCAAAGCCGTCAGGACACTTCGTGTCGCTGGCGGCATTCCATGGTTTTACAGAATATGGCATTTCAGTTCACAGCCTCTACCGTCAACTCGTCCGACAGGCTGGGGAACATCGCCAACCACTTGGCCGCGCCCTTCTGTGTCTTCCAGGTCAGCAGCGCACCGACCCCTACCCCTGTGACGCTGGGGCCGGATTCGCGCCACTCGGGCAACGAGCGACTCTTGGCGGCGAACGTCTTGCGGCCGGTCCTGGTGCTGATTCTTGCTACGCAGTATGAGGTTTCCATGTTACTTAATCTCCTGTATAAATCGCGTTTCAGAGCCTACGATTTAAATACTACACCTAGTATCTGTGGGTGTCAAGCGGATAAGCATGGTTTCTCCTACTGTGTAGCACTGACCGGGAAGGATGTCATGGAATTGCGATTCGGTCGGCCCACCGAATTGCGGAGGCGCGCATTGTGGCACGCGCGTTAGTTTCATCGGCACGATGTCGCAAACGGTGTAAACGTTGCGGCTCCCTTCGTCCCAATAGCGGCCGTTCAGTTCCGCCCGGGACGCAATGACGATGCGCGCAGTGGTGCGCCGATAGCCCAAGACTTTGAGCATGGCGCGCAGTTGCTTGTGTTCTGACAGTTTGACAGTGAAGCTACTCATGGGACAGCGTCCAGACATTCGATTCTCCTAATGATAATGGCGTTTCGTGAATTCGTGCGCACATCGCCGACCCGCTTCGGTTTGGAGCGCCGTTAAGACTTCGCGCGCTAAAGCTTTGCGGGTCGACGGCATGCTGCGCGATGCGAGTATGGCGCGGTTAGCCTTGATGCCCGCTTGCAGCTGCGCATCGGACATCGATTCGAGTAGTTCGGCTACGCTCATGACACGTAGCCTTCCGATATGGCGAATTCGTACAGTTCGCGTTCGCAGTCGGCAAGGTCCAAGGATTCGCGCCCACCGTTGGATATGGTCACGAACCAATGCAGTTTTCCGTCGCTGAACGTGTCCGACTGAATGAATAGACCATAGTCCAGATAGGCGCGCCCCGGTCCGGTCACGTCTTGCGCCGCGAAATGCGGGAACTTGCCAAGGTCCGGCACGTCGCGGCCCGTGGCTTGAAACTCCGCGAAATTCACTTGCGCACCATAGCGGCAAGGCATGCTAGACCCGCACATACCGTGCAAAGGCTAGCGGCAAAGGTAGCGGTAAGCATTGTCAGATACTCCTATTTGATATTCATGCGACATGCGCGAATATCTGCTTATATCAGAATGCCGTCAACGCCTATTTTCGTGAACTGTGTCACAGAAAAATCGTTAGCTATCTAACGATCAGAGAACTAACAATGTGAGCGACTAGGCGACCCAATCGCCCCGGTCTTCCGGGCATGCATATAACCCCGCTGTGCGTCGATTCTGTGACGCACGTCATACCTTAGACCTGCAGAACCGGGAACTAAACCGGGCAACCGAGTGTCCGGGTCGATCCAGATGCCCGGGTCGCTGGCGTCGGATGCCCGGATGCCCGGATGCCCGGATGCCCGGGCGCTCCGACCGTGGCGTGAAGGTTCGTAGGATCTCCTGCCAGACAATGGGTCCCTTCCTTGGAACTCCCCCTCGCCTCGCTGAACCCCTTGAACCGGCCGGCCAGCGGCCTCAGGTTTGTCTGAGACGCGGGTGAAAACCTCGCGGGTACGAGCCACGATTCCGACTCCACCGTTTTTGGGATTCCGATTCCCCGAGATTGCGGGCTGGCGAGACCCCGGGTGGTCGTTCCACGTGAAACCCCAAAATTTTTGTGATCTCGCGCGCATGCTAGGAGGCCGCTCGTTGACGCCACAGCGCAAACCTGGGCTTGATCGGCCTCGCACGGGACTCGGTCTCTCCCGCCGGAAGCGACGCCGGTGTCCGGCTCGTGTGACGCGCACTGCCTTCGGCCTTCCGCGTCGGGTGCCCGGCGCGCCGAACCGCCGGGCGCCCACCTTCTTTGGGGAGCGGTCGAGTAACGAACCAGGAGAAGCGAGATGCCTGCCACACCATACGGCACGAACATTCCCACAGCCCCGCCTTCGCGGCGCACGATCGACATTCGTTCGCTCTCCTACGGCCTGGGTGGGCCCGAGCAGCCTTACCCCGTCTACCAGTTCGCCGGTGGCCGCGCGAAGTGGGAGTACCCGGGACACAACCCGTTCCTGCACACGCCGCCTTACTACTAGCCCGTGGCTTCGATATCCGCTGCTGACTCGGTGTTCTCTGCCGCCGTAGGGCAGATATTGCTGCGCACCGGCATCTCGCTCAATCCGAGCGGGCTCGTCATCTCAACCGCCGCGCAGCCGCGCGTCACGATCGACAACTCGGGCGCTGTTGTGATCAACGCCGCTTCTTCCGGAGACACCCTGACCGTCAAGGGGACACTCAACGGCGCGAACATTCAGACCTGGACAGACGGCACGAACACCGTCGGCCTCTTCGGGGCAACCGGCCTCACAGGCTTTGGCACGACGTCGAACACCGGACTGTCGCTATACACCCACGGCACGGCGCGTATCGCCATAGATAACGCTGGACTTCAGACCACCTTCACTGCCGGGGGCGCGGGACAGTTTCGAGTAAGTCTTACGCAAGCCGGGACCGCCGACGGGGACTTATCGGAGATACAGCTGTCCTCCGGTGCCTCGGCGCTAGCTTTATTCGTAGCCAACACCAATCTAAGTACAGCGATCATCACGGGTGGTCCTACGGGCACACAGGGCGTCATACGAACGCTTAGTGCATCGCCTCTCGTGTTCGGTGTGAGCAATCACATCATCTGCGAAATGTCTGGATCTACGACGACTGCGGCCATCGCCGGTTGGGGCCCTAACGCCACCACAATGGTGGATATGGCGCCCGATACCTGCTCGTATACGGGAACGCTGACCGGGTGCCTCACAGCCCCCACAGGCACGATTGTCGGTGCTAAGTCAGGGAATGTCGCTGTCCTCACGCTCCCGGGAGGCTTGACAGCCACCAGCAACGCGACCTCCTGCACGATCACCGGGGCGCTGCCAGCCAACTTCCAACCGGCGCGCAACCAGAACGTGATTGTGAGCTTCCTCGAAGACAACGGCACCGTGACCCACGGCACAGCTGAGGTGACGAACGGTACCAGCACGATCACGCTCTTCAAGGGAGACAGCAACAGCGGCGCATCGTGGACCGCCGGCGGAACTAAGGGCGTCGCGTCCACCTGTTCGTTTACATACATGTTGAACTAATGTCCACACCGAACCCATTTGGCTCCTCCACTCCCAGTTTGGCATAGCATGCAAGTCGCCTTCACCCCACGATCACTGCAAGATCCCGGCCCGCCCACGACGCCGGAGAAGACGCTCTCGCGCTGGACGAAGTTCTTAGGCTCCATCGCCACCGGCACGCTTGTGCAGGATGCGATGATGCAGCACCACATGACCCGCGCCGACATCGAGGCCTGCATCCGGCACGACCCTGCCGAGCGTCAACGCTGGGATGAGGCGAAGCTCATGGCCTTGAAGCGCGGCTGGTCGGCGTTCGACTTCGATGACATCTTCGAACGGATCGCCGGCGGCATGCCGGTGAGAGAAGCACTGGGGGAGGTGAAGGGAGACAACGGGGCGACGTACGCCAATTTCAACCGGATCATCATTCAGGATCCACAGTTAAACGAGATGTACTTGAATGCGTGCAAGGCCCGAGCACTCGTGCTGTCGGAGGAGATCATCGACATCGCGGATGACTCATCGAACGACATGGCGCACAACGACAAGGGCGGGGATGTCCCCAACAACGCGGCGGTCAATCGCAGCAAGCTCAAGGTCGAGACCCGCGCGCGGCTCATGAGCGCCTGGCATACGAAAATGTTCGGTGAGGGCAAAGGCAATCAGGTGAACGTGCAGGTGAACGTGAATCACGCCGAGAGACTTGAGCAGGCGCGGGTGCGCGCGAAGACCCGTGTCGTGCGGGTGGAACCCAAGCGCATCACCCAGGAGGTCTTGGACGCGGAGTTCGACGCCGCCCCGGCCGTGGATCCCAAGGACGACCCGATGGACACGACATGGCTGGAGGAGAAATGATGCGAATAGCCCTCCTAATCGCCTCATTCGCCATCCTGGCCGCTGAAGGTTACTCCCTGCATCGCGCGAACGAGAAACTCGACTACCTGCACCGCCAGATCCGGGTGCTGAAGGATGAGGTGAATAACTTCGACGAGATCGACTTCATGTACGAGCAACCTGACTTCCAAAGCACATGACGAGCGCAGCCATCCGCAAAGCCGTCGGCGAGTCGATGACGGAAGCCGAGTTCGACGCCGCCCTATTGGATGACATGGCGCAGTTCTACGATGACCCGGTGGGATTCGTCTACTACGCCTTTGACTGGGGCCACGGTGAGCTCGCCGACTACGACGGGCCGGATGCTTGGCAGATCGCGCAACTGCAGTCCGTGGCGGATGCGCTGAAGAAAGACCCCGATGCCACGATCCGCGATGCGACCGCGTCCGGCCACGGTATCGGGAAGACCGCGGAGACCGCGTTCATCATCCTCTGGGCGATGTCGACCCGGCCGCACCTCTCCGGTGTGGTCACGGCGAACACGATGATGCAGCTGTCCTCGAAGACGTGGCGCGAGTTGGCTCTCTGGTACAAGCGCGCGGTCAACCGCCACTGGTTCAAGTGGTCGGCCACCAAGTTCTGGCACAAGGATCACCCGGAGACCTGGGCGGTCAACGCGACGCCGAACAGCGAGCACAACTCCGAAGCCTTCGCAGGTTTGCACGCCAAGTACAAGCTGATCATCTACGACGAGGCCTCCGCGATCCCCGACAAGATCTGGGAAGTCACGGAAGGTGCCATGACGGACCCGCGCTCGCTCTGGTTCGTCTTCGGCAACCCGACGAAGAACACCGGTCGGTTCAAATCCTGCTTCACGACGGACAAGGCGCGCTGGACGACCCGGAGCATCGACAGCCGCACGGCGAAGATGACGAACAAATCGGAGTTGAACGAGTGGATCACGGCCTACGGCCTGGACTCCGACTTCGTTCGCATCCGCATCTTGGGGCAGTTCCCGCGCGCCGGCGCAATGCAGTTTATTGCGACGGACACCGTTGAAAAGGCGATGCTAAATGAGGCAGCATTCGAGGCATGGTGTCTTACCCCAGTAGTGATCGGTGTGGACGTCGCCCGGTACGGGGACGACAAGAGCGTCATTGTTATTCGCCAGGGGCGAAAGCTTCACGAGGTCCGAACCTTCCGCGAGAAGAACACGATGCAATTGGCGCACGAGGTGGTCGTCGCAATGAAAGATCACGGCGGTGCTGCTGCGGTGTTTGTCGACGGAGTGGGGGTTGGTGCGGGCGTTGTGGACCGATTGCAGATGCTCGGATACCCGGTGATTGAGGTCAACGGCGGCTCGACCGCGTTTGATGAGGTCACTTGGTACAATAAAACCGGAGAGATGTGGGGGAGGATGCGCGAGTGGCTCAAAGGAGCCGACCTTCCTCACAACAACGAACTTCGCTTGGCGCTCACAGGCAGGGAATACACGTTCGATGACAAGGAAAGAGTTCGTTTGGAACGAAAGCAGGACATGAAGAAACGCGGGCTGGCCTCGCCGGATGAAGCGGACGCGCTCGCCCACACGTTCGCCGAAGAACTGGGCGACCTTATCAACAATAGCTTCGAGCCAACCCAACAGCACCAATCGATAGACCCTGAATGACAGCCTTCGACAAAAAAGCTTGGACTGGGCTTGCGCGAGTTCTCAAAATGCACGTCGACCACGTGCAGCCGCTCGCCAAAGGTGGTAGACACTGCCTCCGTAATCTTCAATATCTGACCCCGGTCGAGAACTTACGCAAGGGTGCCCGGTGGGCGGAATGATCAACGCGATCCAGAACAAGTACCTGTACCGCATGCCCGCGTTCTGGAACGCGATGAAACGGCGCAAGTGGGCTGCCGCGAACGACGTTATGTGCGAGATCGACCTAGTGCCCATGGGCACTATTTTGCAATGGAGGCCAAAATGGCGAGCGTGAAGAACCCACCGAACCCCCACACCATCGCCGTGCCGCCGGGCGGCCCCGCCGGAACTTTCCAGAACTATTACGCCGTGAAGCGATCCGACGGTCGCGAACTCATCCGGTGCGCGACGCTTGATGAAGCCATGAAAGAGCAGGCACGACTCGATCGTCGTGATTCCTACACGATCCGCTAGCCATGGAGAAGTCGCGGTTTTACGTAGGAGAGAAAGGCAAGGATCCGATGGTTGACTTCAATGAGGCCCAGGTTGGCGAGAGCCACGAGGCCCAGGCCGTGAGGTTGGAATTTTGGATAGCGAAGCAGATCGGGACGGACCTGATGAAGACCTTCCCGAACCGGCAGTGGCTTGTCGATGTGGACTCGCGCAACGGTGTGATAGTCATTGCCTGTCCTTCGCTCTCGAAGCGGTTGGGCTACCGGCTGCACATCAAGAGGGATACCGTCGCGGAGCTTATTCCGCGAGCCCGGCGCGCTGCTGGGGAGATCCTCGAGCGCTTTGGTGTGTCGCGAAGCAAGATCATTGATCCTTTGACCATGGAGTCCTTCGACCGTGACGTGCGAGACGACGTCATCGCCGCGGACGCCGCAGGAGCCTCGAAGCTGTGACCGAGAAGACGACCCAAGGGATCTCCGAGACCCGCGCCAAAGGCGGCTGGACCCCGGATGCCAACAACGGCTTCTCCCGCACCCCCGGAGATCTTCCCGTCGGGATGCAGAATTCATCGCCCGTGCCGCCCACAAACGGCGTGAACGGCATGACAGTCCCCGACGTTGCCGGTGGGCAGACCACGGGGTCCGCGACCGCGCTGGGGTCGGCCTACGCCGGCGTGGATGACAAATGGTGCATCCAGAAGGCGCTGGACATCTACCAGAATTCGAAAGACTACATGGAGGCGAATATCACCCTCGCGTGGGAGAGGAACCTATACCACTTCCGCAACGAGCATGGCCCCGGCACGCCGTACGTGCGCAGTGACTGGCGTCGGGCGAGGACTTTCCGCCCCAAGACCCGCGCCAACGTCAAGTCTCAGGAAGCTGCGCACGCGGCCGCCGCGTTCTCCACGAACGATTATCTGAAGATCACCGCATTCAACCAGGAGAACTCCCGGCAGGTCATCTCCGCGCAGATCACGAAGAACCTGACGCAGAAGCGGCTCGAGACCGTCCCCTGGAATTGGTTCATCACGGCGCAGGGTGCCTACCAGGACACCAAGGTCTACGGTGTCTGCATCTCCCACCAGTACTGGAAGTACGAGAAGGTCGAAGAGATCGTCCCGGCATACGATGATGCGGGCAAGCCCATCATGGGAAGCCACCCGCAAACCGGCGCCCCGGTTGCGATGGGGGAGTCTAAGTTCAAGACCGTGGCGGATCTGCCGATGGTCGACCTCTGCGCGCCCGAGTGCGTGCTGTTCGATCCCATGTGCGATTGGCGAAATCCCGCGCAGACCTCGCCCTACATCGTCCTGATGGTGCCGATGTACGCAGAGGCCGTGCTCGAGCGCATGAACAACGAGGACCCGAAGACGGGACAGCCCCTGTGGCGCAAGTACTCGCTGGCTCAGTGCACGGCGACCCGCAAAGAGAACGAGGACAACCGCACCCGGCGCGCTCGCGAGGGGCACAAGCGCATCGACCCGACGATGGAGTCGGCGTCCCAAGAGTACATGATGCTATGGGCGCACTTAAATATCGTACGTCAGCGCGGCGTCGACATCGCGTTCTGGACGCTGGGCACGCAACTGCTGCTCTCGGATCCGGTGCCATTGACCGAGATGTATCCCCACCTCGCCCCCGGCGAACGACCAATAGTAGTAGGGTTTTCCGTTGTGGAAGCGCATCGGAACTATCCCGCCGGGGACGTCGAGCAGATAGCCCCCTTGCAGGAAGAAATCAACTCCATCGCGAACCAGCGCCTTGATAACGTGCGCTTGGTACTCAACAAACGCTATTTCATCCGTCGCGGCTCGCAGATGGATCTCGATGCCCTCATGAGGAATGTGCCCGGGGGCGGGGTTATGACCAATGACCCTGAGAAGGATGTCCAAGTCGTCAATACTCCTGATGTGACATCCTCATCCTACCAGGAGCAGGACCGGCTGTCAGCGGACCTGTCTGAGCTCGTGGGCGGCTTCGGCGCGCAGGAAGCGCAGGCCGCGGGCAAGCAGGTCGATCGCGCGGGATCCATGGACGACATCAAGGGCGCGGCCGGATCGGTCCAAGACTATTCGATCAAGATCTTCTTCTCGACCTGGATGGAGCCGGTGCTGCGCCAGATCGTGAAGATGGAGCAGATGTACGAGACCGATCAGACGCTCCTCGCGGTCGCGGCGCAGAACTCCCCGATGTGGATTCGCTACGGCGAGGACACCGTCACGGACGAGCTTCTGCAGCAGGACCTCGAGGTCGTCATCGATGTCGGCATGGGCAACACGGATCCCACCCAGCGGGTCCAGAAGCTCACCTTCGGCATCGGCGCGGTCATGCAGATCCCCGACATGGCACGGCGCATCAAGTCGATGGACGTCGCCAACGAGATCATGGGCGCCTTGGGCTACAAGAGCGCGGCCCGCTTCTTCATGAACGACGCGGAACTCGAGGAGCACACCAAGTCCACCCCGCCGCCACCCCCGCCGCCGGAGGTTCAGTTGGAGCAGATGAAAATTCAGGCGCACCAGGAGGTCGAGCAATTGCGCGACAAGCGCGAGCGCGACTTGGCCGGCCAGGAGCACGAATGGCGGATGGCGCAGCTGAATGAGACCACGGTCCTTGGGCACACGAAGACCATGACCCAGGAAGAGATCGCCAACAAGCGCGACAAGACGATGCGCGACATCGGCGCCGCGAAGGAAGCGAACCGTTTGGCCGAGGTGAACATGAAGCGGGCACATGAGGCGAAGCCGAAACCCGCGCCGGTGAAGAAACCCGGAGGGCCACCGAAGTGAACGGCGTCACGATTCTCGGCGAGAAGACTGGTCTCGTATCCCGCAGCGACGTATATGGTGGGATATGCCAAACCCACTGACAGGTTACGACCCGGATAGCGGCAATGCCTCAGGCATTGGCGGACGCACGCGCGAGGCGACCATCGACAAGGCGGTCGACGCCGCGGCGGGCCCCGGCGGCAAGTCTCATCCGGCCGCGACTCCTCAGAACCCGACCAACACGCGCCCGCCGGCGAAGCCGTCCTCGTTTGCGCCCTCCGGCGACACCGGGCCGCGCGTCTACGGCAGTCCGATCGAAGGGAACGCACCCAGCAAATGAACGGCCTCCCTGCTCTCCCCGGCCAGCCCGGATCCTTCCCTCTGCCGAACGCGGGCCAGCCAGGCACCGTCTTCGCGCAGCAGCAAGCGAATCCGATCCACCCCGCGGCGCAAGCGGCACGCGGAATGAATCCGACGGCTCAGACGCAGGCCAAGATGCCCGGCGGAAGCTACCGATGAAGATGGGCAACTTCAAGGCCCCGCACATCCAGGCCTCCAAAAAGGTCGCGATCCCGCACGCGCCGAAGATTCACCCCGCGGCGCAGGTCAAGACCCAAGTTCGCTTTCCGGACTCCGGAGCCATCGGCGCGGCGCCGGCGATCCAGACACCCGAGGGGAGAATCTGATGGCCGAGCCAGGCGCCCAGGGAATGATCAATGTTGCGCGCGGCGATGCGCAGTCGATCGCCATCAAGCCGAACGCGCCGAGCCGTCAGAACGAGATCAATCAGGATCAAGCAACCTCCGACCGGCTCTCGAGCCCCAACCATCGGTTGCAGGTCACGAAGGCGCATCCTACGACCTACGGAATCACCACCACGCGGGCGCTGCCCACTGGGAGCGAATGATGCCATCCGTGTCCCGCGCCCAACAGAAAGCCATGTACGCCGCTGCCAACGGGGACTCGACCTTGGGTATCCCGCAGTCAGTCGGCGCGGACTTCGCGGCCGCCGATCATGCGCGCGGACCCGCGAAGCTCCCGGCCCGCAAAGAGCATCCAGCGTCGCACAAGTCGTCGCGTTTCAATTCGTACAAGAGTCGCTTCAGTTTCAAGGAGAAATAGCATGAACGGAGTCGCACAGTTCTTTCAGACCCGATTGCAGCAGGCCCAAGCCCAGTTGGCGCACTTCGAAGATGCGCTGGCCCAGCACGTAAAAACTGACTTCTTGCAGGTCAAGGCAGAGCTCGAAACTCTGATCACGCACTGCAAGGAAGAGGTTGCTGCCCTCGAAGCCAAGGTCCAGGCTCACCTGTAAAATTTAAAAAATGCCAACCCAAGACGTCTCCTTCGTCGATGAAAAGGAGCGGGAACTGTTCGCGACCGTGCTCTTGGGAGAGCAGGTTCGGGTGTTCCTGCTCAACGACCCCATAGGCAGATACCTGCACCATCGTGCCAAGCAAGCCGTGTTGCAGGCCGAGATTGACGCTTTGACCGTGGACCCGGATGGATGGAGAGGCTGGTTCTTCGCTCGTCGCAAACTTCGACTTATTCGGCAGCGTGCGGAAGTCGCGCGCTCGTTTATAAACTGGCTTGCCGAGGCGATCGTGGACGGCACCAATGCCGAGCGCGAGTTGGACGAGTACCGAGACTAACCCAAAAGGAGCCCTACCATGGCTGACCCCACTGGCGGCGACGCAGATGCGTCACAGAGTTCACAGAATCAAGACGGCGATGTTGCAAACCAGAGCGGATCTGGTAAACCTGCCGTCAAGCGAGACACGGTTCTTACCGCTCGCGACGAAATGCTCGCCGATATGGATGCACGGATAGCCGCGCAGAGAGAGCAGGACGAGGATACGTATTTGCGCAGCGGCGACCCGCGCGCAGCCGAGCTTCACGCCGAGATGGTGCGTGAGTCTCGAGGACGGCCGATAGCGGCCGATCGGCAGGAAACCGCCGACGCTGGACAGGAAGCCGAGGTTCATCAGGAACCGGAGGTCCGGCAGACGACGGAACGCGACCCGCTTGAGGACTTCATTGTCCGACAGCCGGGCAAGCCGCCGATGTTCAGGACCGTCGTGAAGGGACAGGTGAAACTGGTCCCGCTGGAGACGGCCCGCACGCAGCTGCAAAAGCATCTGTCTGCGGAGGAAAGCTGGGAGCAGTTGAATCGGCGCCGGCGCGAGATAGAGGCCCGCGAGGCCGCGTTGAGAACTCCTGCGGTCAAGCCGCAGCCGGAGATCACCGACGCGGAGTTCGACAAGGAGGCCACAGAATTGGTTCGGAGTCTGGTGTCAGACCCCGAGGCAGTAGCAGCCCAGAAGATGGCCGCGACGTTGAAAAAGAT
>VFSW01012489.1_pt1 | contig 11858 bp, 9 predicted proteins | sample 5358111 | NCBI WGS metagenome assembly VFSW01 (sample SAMN11554181, study PRJNA540505) | mine drainage metagenome | isolation source: sediment from site ElyBrook_90M | place: USA: Ely Copper Mine, Vershire, VT | collected 2017 | reverse complement strand
CACAGGAACAAACGCTTTCCCAAACAAGTCAGCGCTTATGCGGCTCTGCCGGGGGATCTCCTCTCCCTTTAGTCGCCAACCGGCGTTGCCGACCCGCGGGGGATGAAACGGGCGTCATGTGGTTTGTCTTTGTTTTGTTGAACGTGCATTTTTGTTTCTTGTCTGTAGTCGTACATAGAGTAGTCAAGCCGCGCTTGTTCACAAAATCCACGGCAAAGCGGTCATCGAGCGAAGAGCCTCTGGCGACTCGTGCGGGTGGCGTAGGCTCGTCCCGACTGTGTCCATTACCTCGTCCAGGCCATCGAAGACTTGATTGCGGATATCGTTTTCGCGAATGTACTCGCAGAAGTGTTCGGCGGGGTTCAACTCCGGCGAGTAGGGCGGCAGGGGAAAAATCTCATATTGGCCTGAACAGCCAGCTCATGAGCCATTAGCCAACCGGCTCCATCCAGAAGCATGACGCAGTATTGGCGAGGAAACTGGGCTGCCGTTTCTGCCAGACTGATGCTCATCAAGCGGATCGATGCAGGGCAAAATCATCGAGGACACCTGCCCGCCGGCGGGGCGCACGGCCACATAAGCGTAGACACTCTCTCTCAGAAGCCGGAGAGTGCGAGTAGAGCCCGCTCATGTTCTTTCCCACGCGCGGACTCGCGAGAACGGGATGAGCCGACCAAGAACCCTCACCCAGGCGCAACGAAAAGGAGCCTGCTACAGGATGTACCGGCTAAAATCCTGGTCCTTCACTACCGAAGCCACCATCTGCTTCACATAGTCGGCGTATATGAGAAACACCTTTTCCGGACCGGAAGCCGTCATCCGCTCCTCATAAGGCAACGGCGTGGAAGACTCCGCCTTGATGGCCGCGCTTAACGCGACGGCGGATTCGTCGTCGGGGGCGCGGCGGGCTACATCGGGGGCGAGGAAGCTCACATCTTCAAGCACCCGCTCCATGATGGTGTGCAGGCGGCGCGCGCCGATGTTTTCGGTCTGCTCGTTCACCTTGAAGGCAAACGCGGCCATCTCCCTGAGGGCCTCGGGCGAGAACTCCAGGCGCACGCCTTCGGTTTCAAGCAGCGCCGAATACTGCTTGGTCAGTGAGGCCTTGGGCTCGGTGAGAATGCGCAGGAAATCTTCCACCGTGAGCGAATGCAACTCGACGCGAATGGGAAAGCGCCCCTGCAACTCAGGGATCAAATCGCTGGGCTTGGAGACGTGGAACGCGCCGGCGGCAATGAAAAGAATGTGATCGGTACGTACCATTCCGTAGCGCGTGTTTACCGTTGTGCCTTCCACGATGGGCAGAATATCGCGTTGCACCCCTTCGCGGGAGACGTCGGGCCCGTGGCCGCCCTCGCGCCCGGCGATCTTGTCGATCTCGTCGAGGAAGATGATGCCGTTGGACTCCACCCGCTCCACAGCCACGCGGTTCACCTGATCCATGTCGATCAGGCGGCCTTCTTCTTCCTGTACCAGGTAGTCGAATGCATCGCCCACCTTCATCTTGCGCTTCTTTGAGCTGCCGCCGAAGATGTTGGGCAGCATGTCCTTGAGGTTCATCTCCATGTCCTCAAGGTTCTGGTTGCTGATGATCCCGAATTGCGGCGTCCCGCGCTCCCTCACGTCGAGTTCCACCATGCGGTCGTCGAGCTTACCTTCGCGGAACTGCGTGCGCAGCTTCTCGCGCGAGCGCTGATAGCTGTCCGAGCCGGGCAGCGTGAGCTGGCCCTCCTGCGCGGGCGGCGTGGGAGGCGGTGGAGGCAGCAGCACATCGAGAAGCCGTTCCTCGGCGTTCATCTCCGCCTTGTCTTCCACTTCTTCAAGCCGCTCTTCGCGCACCATGTCGATGGCGATCTCGACCAGATCGCGGATCATGGATTCGACATCGCGGCCCACATACCCGACCTCGGTGAACTTCGAGGCTTCGACTTTCAGAAACGGCGAACCGGTAAGCTTGGCCAGGCGGCGCGCAATCTCCGTTTTGCCCACGCCCGTGGGTCCGATCATAATGATGTTCTTGGGCATGATGTCGTCGGCAATGTCAGGCGGCAGCTTCTGGCGGCGCTGGCGGTTGCGCAGGGCAATGGCCACGGCGCGCTTGGCCGCCTTCTGACCCACGACGTGCTTGTCCAGCTCGGTGACGATTTCGCGCGGGGTCAGCTCGTCCAGCGAGAGATCCTGTTCTTCGGCGGATGCGGGTAGATAAATGGCCATGAATAAAGTGGGCAGCGAGCAGTTCCGCTAGCCCTTCAACTCCTCAATGGTGACGCGGTCGTTGGTGTAGATGCAGATTTCGCCGGCGATCTTCATTGCTTTCTCGGCTATTTCGCGGGCGCTCAGGTCGGTGTTCTCCATCAGCGCGCGCGCCGCGGCTGTCGCGTAGCTGCCGCCGGAGCCGATGGCCGCCAGCGGCTCGTCGGGATCGATCACGTCGCCCGAGCCCGAGATGAGGAACGTCTGGCCCTTGTCGGCCACCAGCAGAAGGGCCTCGAGGTTGCGCAGCATCTTGTCGGTACGCCAGTCCTTGGCCAGCTCCACCGCCGAGCGGTTCAGGTTGCCCGCGTACTGCTCGAGCTTGGTTTCAAAGCGCGAGAACAGGCTGAAGGCGTCTGCCGTGGAGCCGGCGAACCCAGCCAGAATCTTGTCCTGGTAGAGGCGGCGAATCTTCTTGGCCGAGTGCTTGAGAACGTGATCGCCCAGGGTGACCTGCCCGTCGGCGGCCATCACCACCTCGCCGTTGCGGCGAACGCAGATCACGGTGGTGGAGCGAATCCGGTCTCGCTTCCGGGAATCCTGCGCCGCTGCGGAACTCGTGGGTGAAATCAACTTAAAACCTCCGGAAACAGAGCCTCCGGGCGGGGAGGAACTCATCGAACGTGCAGTCACGAGTATATCGCAGCGGGAAACCGCGCCCTGGAACGGCCTCACAATGCACGTGCCGTTTGATACACCGCCGAGGGCGGCTGTTTCTTGAGGAAAAGAGCCGCTTGAGGTGGTGGTTTCGAGCTACAGCCATTGTGGAACCCGGTAGACGCCTTCTCCATGCGGGAGGGCCGGGAGTCCCGCTGCGGTATCCTCTGAATGGGACCACTGGGGTGGTGTCTGAATGGGACCACTGGGGTGGTGTCCCGCCCGCCGATGACTGTCAGCGCTGTCAATCCATGGGAGATCGCCGCGGGGTTTGCCGCCGTGGCTGCCCTGGCTGCGCTTGCCGTGTGGCTCATCTTTCGCAAGCGCCCCACGGCCGAGGAACTGGAGCGCGCCCGCCGGCAGTTCCTGGTGCAATCGGGCCGCATCGTCGATGGCATGCTGCTCGACATCTGCGAAGTTGAGGCGAAAGACGGGCGCACACTGACAATGCTGCTCTACAGTTGCCGCATCGGCGGCGTGGACTACGAGTGCTCGCAGGATATCACCGCCATGCCCGAGGTGGTGGATGCCGGAGAGGTGCGCGCCGGCTTCCCCTGCTCGGTGCGCTACCAGCCTGGCAATCCGCAGAACTCGATCGTCGTGGCCGAACAGTGGACCGGGCTGCGCATCGGCCTGCCGCAACTGCCGCTCTATGACGACCCCGATCCGCAGTACATGAGCCACCTGCGGCCCGGCCGCGGATGACGGCCTGCATCGCCTCTCAAGCATGGTGCCTTATCTTGGCCATCTCCCCTCGTGTACTGTTGCGCTCGCAAACCATGAGGCTCTCGCCAAGATAGAGAAAAACCGCCTCCGAGGAAGTGGAATGCCACCGGGGCGGCGGGGCTAAGGTGGTCCCTGGACCAGTGCCTGGAATTGCACTTGTTGCCTCGCAGAAGCTGCGCCGTTATGGTTTTCAATACGATGGTTTCAGCTTTTAGCCGAATCAGGCGCCACCGCAAGCGGGAAGTACCTACCGCAGCCGCGGGAGCCCAAGAATCAAAAAGGAAAACGCCTTGATTCGAAGCGCCGAGCGCGGCAGGGGTCGATTTTGGGATGCAGCTTCGCTTCCACTCTTAACTCTTGCTGATGCGGGCGCGGAGGCGCTTGAGGACGTTGGGGGGGACGAGGCCGGAGACGTCCCCGTTGAAACTGAAGACTTCTTTGACCATGCGCGAGCTGACAAAGGAATAGCGGCCGGCTGGCTGGAGGAAGACGGTTTCGATCTCCGGGGCGATGCGGCGATTCATGAGTGCCATCTGAAACTCGTGCTCGTAGTCGGAGATGGCGCGGATGCCGCGCAGGACGGCGGTTGCGCCCTGCTGGCGGGCGAACTCGACCATGAGGCCGTCGAACGAGGTTACGGAGACGTTGCTGAGGGCGCTGGTGGCCTCTTTGAGCATCTCGACGCGCTCCGCAACGGTGAATAGCGGATTCTTGACCGGGTTGTTGAGGATGGCAACGGTGAGGTGCTCGAAGAGCTTGGCGCCACGCTGGATCAGGTCGACGTGTCCGTTCGTCGGCGGGTCAAAGGTGCCGGGATAGAGGGCCTTCACGCTCATCGAAGCTGCTCCAAGAGGATTCTAGCAGTGCGGGCGAAGGGAGAGCCCCAACAGACTGGAAGGCTCCTGCCTCTGTGAGGCTGTTTCTTGCATGGAAAAGCGGCCGCCTCGGGGGGGGGGCGGACGCAGAATGCATTCCTCGATGAGGAGAACTCTAGCCTTTGCGCGGGCGAACTGCGTCCTTGGCTTCGACGTGGCCGCCGGCGGGCACGTCAGGGACTTCGACCTTGGCGATAGCGCCGATGTTCATCTTCTTGCGCAGCTCGGCATCCATTTTGGCGAAGATGTCGGGGTTTTCCTTGAGGAAGCTGCGAGTGTTTTCGCGGCCCTGGCCGATGCGCTCGCCGGCGTAGCTGTACCATGCGCCGGACTTTTCCACGATGTTGTTGGCTACCGCCATGTCCAGCACGTCGCCCTCGCGGCTGATGCCTTCGCCGTAGAGAATGTCGAACTCGGCCTCGCGGAAGGGCGCGGCGACCTTGTTCTTGACGATCTTGACCTTGGTGCGGTTGCCCGTGACGACATCGCCGTCCTTGATGGCGGCGATGCGGCGTATGTCGACGCGGACCGAGGAGTAGAACTTGAGGGCGCGGCCGCCCGTGGTTGTCTCCGGGTTGCCGAACATGACGCCGATCTTCTCGCGGATCTGGTTGATGAAGATCAGCGCGGTGCGCGACTTGGAGATGGTCCCGGTGAGCTTTCGCAGAGCCTGGGACATCAGGCGCGCCTGCACGCCCATGTGCGAGTCGCCCATTTCGCCGTCCAGCTCTGCCTTGGGCACCAGAGCCGCCACCGAGTCCACGACCAGCACGTCGATGGCGCCGGAACGAATGAGCGCCTCCGTGATTTCAAGGGCCTGCTCGCCGCTATCCGGCTGAGAGACCAGCAGGTTGTCCACGTCCACGCCGAGCTTCTTGGCGTAGCCGGGGTCGAGGGCATGTGCAGCGTCCACAAAGGCCGCCAGCCCGCCCATGCGCTGTGCTTCGGCAATCACCTGCAACGTGATGGTGGTCTTGCCCGACGACTCCGGTCCAAAAATTTCGGTGACGCGGCCGCGGGGAATGCCGCCGACGCCCAGTGCGGCGTCGAAGCTGATAGATCCGGTGGAGATAACCGCAATGGGCAGAAGGGCTTCCCTGGACCCAAGGCGGACGATGGAGCCTTTGCCAAACTGCTTTTCGATCTGGGCGAGGGCGAGTTCTACGGCTTTGGCGCGGTCGTCGGCGATGGCCATTGGGGGGGCCTCCTGTCAGAGCAGTCCAGGCTTTCTCCCCTTGCGTGGAAGGGTGAGAAAAGTCAAGAGCATGGAATGCATTTCGATGGGATTGTAGCAGGGCTGGAGGCGCATGAACAGAGAAAAGTGGCGAAGAAACGGAGAAGACTCGAACTGTGGCCCTATGATGCTGGATTGACTTGGGTTAGGGGACGTTACGGAAGTAGCGGGTTGGGGGACGATTAGAGCGTATAGGCGCCAATGCGGGTTTCGCGGCTGGTGAGCGAGTCGGACGAGCGGTCGATGGCTTCGTACTCGGGGTCGTGCGCTTTGCGGAAGGCCCGGAATGCGTCTTCGCTGGCCCAGCGGTCGATGGTGAGGTAGCAGCCGGGGATGTAGGCGTCGCGCAGGAGTTCGGTGCCGAGGTAGTCAGGCGAGGCGCTGAAGAGCTGGGCCCAGGCGCCGCCGGGACCGTATACGGCCTCAAAGGAGGGAACTTTTTCCTCGGCAATTTCGAACTGCCAAACAACGACGAACATGGCGGGCCCCGATTCTGTGGCGTGGAGTGGCGCTGAATCCATGGTAGCGCAGAGGCACGAGTCGGCAAGTCCGGGAGCGGACGGCGATGGGGACGGATTGCGGCTCAACTCAGTTGTTGCGCAGGGCGACCATGGGGTTGATGCGCGAGGCGCGGCGGGCGGGGATGTAGCCGGCCAGCAGGGCGACGGCGCCGATGAGAAGAACCATGGCGGCGAAGGTGATGGGGTCGCCGGGGGCGGTGTTGAAGAGAAGTGCGGCGATGGCGCGTGAGACCAGCAGGGAGACGACAGCGCCGGCGGCGATGCCAATGAAGGCGAGGCGGAGGGTTTTGACGAGGACACTGCGCTGGACCTGAGCCAAGGTTGCGCCGAGAGCCATGCGGATGCCGATCTCCTGTGTGCGCTGGGTGACGGAATAAGAGATGACGCCATAGATGCCGAGGGCGGCGAGCAGAAGGCCGAGCCCGGCAAAGGCGGCGACAAGCATCATGAAGAACTGGCGCGGCGAGTTGGCGTGGTCGACCAGCGTCTGGATGGGGCGGAACTCGGCGGCGGGTTGTTTGGGGTTGAGCTCCCGGAGCGCCGTCAGGACACTGGTGGCCAGGGTCGCCGGAGGCAGGCTGGTGCGGATGACGAGCTGGGCGGAGTTGGGGAAGTTCTGGGTGAGGGGATAGTAGATCTGCCAGCCGGTCTCGCCCTCGGTGCCTTCTTCATGCACATCGTCGACCACGCCGACGACGAGCAGGTCCTGATTGCCGTTTGAGAGGACCTGCCCCACCGCGCTGCCGTCGGGCCAGTTGGCGTACTGGGCGAGGAAGCGGGCGTAGGCCTTATCGATCATCACCACGTTTTCGCTCTTGGGGCCGTCGTCCCAGGTGAAATCGCGCCCGCTCAGGCGGGTGCCCATGGCGCGCATGTAGCCGGGGGTGATGACGTAGACCAGCGGACCGGAGGAGAGGCCGTCGGGAGGCTTGACGCCCTTGGGAAAGGGCGTGCCCCAGGAGCGATTCTGGCCGAGGGGCAGGTAGTCCACAATGCCGGTGGCCTGGACGCCGGGAATGGAACGAACGCGGTTGAGTACCTGGTGAAGTATCAGGGTTTGTTTCTGGAGGGCGCCTTCGCGGGTGGGAGAGCTGTTATCGTAATCGACCATGATGGCGGCGGCGTGTTGCGGCTCGAATCCCAGATCCACGTCGAGCACCTTGAGGAAGCTGCGCAGCAGCAGCCCCGCGCCGACAAGCAGCACGCAAGCGAGAGCGACCTCGGTGACGACAAGGGTGGAGCGGAGGCGCTCATGTTTGCGGCCGCTTCCGGAGCCGGGGCCGGAGTCCTTGAGCGACTCGTGCAGGTTTCCGCCGGCCATGCGGAGTCCGGGAACGAGGCCGAAGAGGATGGCCGCCGTGAGGGCGATGAGGAGCGTCCACGCAAGGGCAGCGCCGTCGATGCGCAACGTGCTCAGCAGCGGCAGAGCGATGGCTCCCTGATGCGCAAGCCAGACGACGAGGATCCAAGCGAGCCCGAGGCCGAGTGTCGCGCCCGCGCCGGAGAGCACGAAGCTTTCGGTGAGGAGTTGGCGCACGATGCGGCCGCGGCTGGCGCCGAGAGCGCCGCGCATGGCGAACTCCTTGGACCGGGAGGCGGCGCGGGCCAGGAGCAAGTTCGAGAGGTTCACGCAGGCGATGAGCAGAATCATGCCAACTGCGGACCACAAAACAAGGAGCGCGCGGTGCAGGCGTCCGCTGACGTAGTCCTTGAGCGGGACGGGGACCACGTGGTCTTTGTACTGGCCGCAGGAATTCGGGTACTTGTTGTTCCAGCACATGTGGGGCGCGACGGCGGCTGCATCCTGCTGGGCTTGCGCAAGCGAGACACCGGGCTTGAGACGGCCGATGAAGGTGATGATGTTGCCCTCATCGCGGGGCGGGCCATAGAGATTGAGGGGCGTGATGGCGTCGACCTTTGCGCCGGGAGAAAAGACCGCACCGAAGTCGAAGCTTCGGGGAAGGACGCCGATGACGGTGGTCTGACGGCCGTTCATCTCGAACGCCTTGCCCACGATCGCGGGGTCGGCGTTGAACTGTCTGCGCCACCAGGCGTCGGTCAGCAGCACGACAGGGGCCGCTCCATTGCGCGCGTCGTCTTGAGTGAAGGCGCGGCCCATGGTCGGCTGCACGCCGAGCACCTGAAAGAAGTTTGCGATGACATCGATGCTGGTGGCCGGAATTGGCGCCCCGCCGCCGATGCTGAGGATCAAATTGCCAGGAGTGGAAAAGGCGAAGTAACCGGTCACGTCCTGAAAGGAATGGCTCTCCACGCGAAAGGTATCGTAGGCATCGGTGGAATAGGTTGCGCAGGAGAGGCCGCACTTGGTGGGAGGAGGCGCGATCCAGACGAGCTGACGGGCGGCAGGGAAGGGCAGCGGGCGCAGCAGCAGCGAGTTCACCACGCTGAACACGGCGATGTTGGCGCCGATGCCGAGGGCGAGGATGAGGATGGCGACGAAAGTGAAGCCGTGGTCGCGGCTGAGGGTGCGGATGCTATAGCGGAGATCCTGGAGAAGAATGTCGAGTTTCATGAGTCCTCGCGCTTCGCGTTGCTGGTCTTTCGCCAGATCGATGCCGCCGAAGCGAACAAGCGCCTGGCGACGGGCTTCGAGAGGAGTCAGGCCGCGCGCGATGTTCTCTTCGACGGCCATGTCGATATGGGATGCGATCTCGGCTTCAAGATCGGCGTCGAGCCGCAGTTTCAGAAAAAAGGAACGGAGGCGGCTGAAGGAGCGCCGCAACGCGCCCATCACACGCCCTCCTCTGGCACGATGGCCAGGACACGTACCATGACGTCAGATAATCGCTGCCAATAGGCGGCCTCTTTGGCGAGTTGCATACGGCCGCCGCGGGTGATGGAGTAGAACTTGGCCTTGCGGTTGTTGTCGGAGGTGCCCCACTCGGCGTCGATCCATCCGCGCTGCTGCAGGCGGACGAGCGAGGCGTAGATAGTGCCCTGGTTGAGCAGCACCTCGTCTCCGCTGGCCTGCTCAATGCGGCGGGCAATGCCGTAGCCGTGCTGCGGGCCAATGGCGGCCAGGGTTTTGAGGACCATCAGGTCCAGGGTGCCTTGCAACAGGTCAAGCTTGGAATCGCCCATTTTTCGCTCCTGTGCTGATGCCACATAAGTATTGCACAGCATGTATGGGAACGCCACAGGAAAAATGAAGATCGAAGGGCCGGCAGCAATGCCGGCCCTTCGATCTTTATGTTGTTGCCAGGGTCCGCTTCTTTTGATCGCGCTCAGCGCTAGCGGCCCTTGGGCCCGGGCCTTGCGGTGTTGCCGTTGTGCTTCTCGTTGTAGATCTGCCGGCTGTTCCGGTTCTGTTCGCGGTTAACCTGCTGCCTCTGTTGCGCATTCAGAGCGCCGCCGTTGGCGGTGCGCTGATTGTGAACCTGCTGGTCGACCGCGGCCTGGTTGCGATTGGTACGTGCGGCCTCGCCGGAGGTCATCTGGCCGCTGCGCAAGCCGTTGGCGGTGCGCTGTTGCTGGTTGGCCTCACGGTTATCAATTGCGTTCGGTCTGACGGTGTTGGCGTTGTGGTTTTCGTTGTAGATCTGACGGCTGGCGGCGGTCTGCTCGCCGTTGATCTGCTGCTTTTCCTGGCCGGTGAGCCGACCGCCGTTGGCAGCGCGGTCGTTGCGGACCTGTTGGTCGATGCGGGACTGGGTGCGATCAGCGCGTGCCGCCTCGCCAGAGGTCATCTGGCCGCTGCGCAGGCCGTTGGCAATGCGCTGATCCTGGTTGGCTTCGCGCGTGTTGGGATTGTAACGAAGCCCTGCGTTGCGGTCAGCGGACGAGATGGGTTGCGCCTGACGGTGCTGCTGCGCAACCTGGTGGTACTGGTTCACATTGGACGCCGCCATGGTCGCTGGCCGGCCGTGGTTCACCGAGGCGAGCTGGGAACGGTCCTGCGCGGCAAAGTTCTGATGCTGCATCTGGTTAGCGGTCGGCTCAAAGTGATGTTCGTGGGCCGCCTGCATCTCCATGGCCGAGGGCCGCGCCTGGATGCCCGCGCCGCCGTTGAAGCTGGTGTGGTTTTCGTTGATGATCGTGGTCCGGTTAACGATGGTGCGGTCCTCGTACACGTTGGTCACATGCACACCGCCAAAGTTGGCCACTGCCCGATTGTAGGCAAAGACTCCGCCGCGCCACTCCCCGCCGCAGAAACCGATGCCGCCATAGCCAAATCCGTAGTTGACGCCACCGTAGAAGCCGACGTGCGGACCCCAATAGCCCGGGTGCCATCCATAGAACCCGCCGGCAAAGCCCCAGTAGCCGGGGGTCCAGAGCAGTCCGGCATTGGGAGGTTGCATCCACACGCCAGGAACCCAATAGTAGCCGGCATCGCCGTAGGCCCAATAGCCGGGGGTCCAGATGTAGCCGGGCGCAGGCAGCGGTGGCTGCACATAGACCGGCAACGCGGGAGGAGCAAAGTTGACCGATATGAAGATGCCGGCGCGCGCCTGCGGGACGGCCAGGGTGAGCATGGGCAGCGCGATGGAGGCGGCAAAAAGCAGCCTGCGCCATGTGGGTCGAAAGGACATGGTGGTTTCTCCTTGTGCGGGTGAGCGAAGAGGATTGATGCTCTTCGGCTCCCTGATCTTGGGTTGCACTTACTCAGACACAGATTCGAGATGCATGTTGCGGGGAAAAGTCCGGCGGGGTCATTCCGTTTGTCGGACCCTTCAAGCCGATTGACTTTGTTGGACTTGTGGCCCAGTTGTGGTTGGGTCCACCTGGTATGAGGCAACCAAGAACCGTGAGTGGATGGAACGATCCCACCTGCGCCGCCAGCCAGCCGGGGACCCGCTTTGGTGGCTTAGCGCTGCAGCAGGTCAATGGGTTTGGTGAAGTCGGTGACGCGGATGTGTCTGGCAAGCGCGGGGTGCTGGCGCTCGATGGTTTTGTACATCTCCCAGGCGATGCGGCGGTAGCTGAAGTGGCCGGCGGGGCCGGAGCGGAGTTCGGCAATGTACTGTGCTTCGGCGAAATCCATCTTGAAGAGGCTGCGAATGCGCGTGGCGAGTGGGAGCAGGTAGAGAGCGGACTGAGCCGCCTCCGGAGCGGCGCTGGCGGCGACTTGCGCGCTGGCGGCATGGGCGCCGGCGAGGGAGGACTGGAACTCGGCCAGGATGCCGGCTTCGGCGAGGAGATTGACGCCGGGCTCGAGGTCGGCACAGTCGGGGATCTCGCAGCCGTGCAGGGCGGTAAAGCCCTGGATAATCTGAACACAGCGGCGATGGCGGTGCATGTCGCGGAAGCCGCCGATGTCCATGAGGATGTCGAAGCGGAGAGCGGCTCCGGCGTGGAAGGCGCGGAGGGCTTCGTCGTGGCGGCCACGGTGGCGCAGGCCGAGCTCGACGATCTCGTTAACGCGAGCTGCGGGGAACGCGGCGACCAGGTCACGAATCTGGCGGTAGGGGTGGTGAGCGGCGGAGTAGAGCAGGGTTGAGGCGAGCTCGACTTCGAGGGTTTCGGTGCGCTCGACCAGATCGACAACCGGACTGGCGGCGATCGGATGGGCCGCCAGGAGTTCGGCGGCGGCCTGGGTTAGTTCGGTTTGGGTCTGGATGGCATGGGGGCTGG